>Ga0182021_10011744_pt1 | contig 10404 bp, 9 predicted proteins | sample 612E3MmetaG_FD_120493 | JGI IMG/M metagenome (GOLD analysis project Ga0182021, IMG submission 120493) | Permafrost microbial communities from Stordalen Mire, Sweden - 612E3M metaG (Illumina Assembly) | ecosystem: Environmental > Terrestrial > Soil > Wetlands > Permafrost | place: Sweden... | reverse complement strand
TGCTGTCTGTTTCCCTGGGCCGGGGAGGAAGCCATCGAAAGTTCTTTTAGCTGGGCATCGGTATACCGGCTTGCCAATGGTTCAAAGTTAACCTCATACGTTGCAGTTGATGGTATCAGAACAATTTTGCCTGCTAATTTTCCTTTGTACTGATCAAGGTCACTTTCGGCTTTAACATCCAAAAGTATAACTTCACTTTTAACTGCTCCGTTTGTGCTTCCTGTCCATGCAACCGGATTACATGCGAAATTTGCATAGTATGGGGCTGTCATCGCGGCATAGGTTTTAAGATTATCCCAGCCGCCGCGACTGAAATCACGGGCAGGTTCAATTCTTACATTCTGAAAACCAAGCTCTTCCATTTTTTTCTTTGCCCATTCATTTCCGCGTGTTCCACCTGTGGAGCCCGTCAGTCTTGGTCCGACATAATCAGTTAACCAGAAAGCAAGGTCTTCAATTGCGGAGTTCCTTAATCCTTCCTGTTTGATCTTGTAGATCATGCTGAGATCTACATTTTCACTTTGAGACATCAGCCATAGAGGCAGAAAAAGCAGAAACACAGATATGACCGAGATTTTCTTGATTTTCATAATATTAAAGTTTTAAAAGTGTTTTAGAATTTTCAAATGTAAAGAAAATAGATTACTCAAATTGACATATGACAGAATGATTTAACAATAATTAACTTTGAGGAAAAATGGACATGCCATGGCCTGTCCCTACATTTGTCTTTTACCTTTTATCTTTTGTCTTTATACTTTTATCTTTTGTCTTTTACTATGATTTACCCTGAGAATTTTGAAAACAAGATCGGCTTTGACAGGATACGCAAATTGTTAGGTGAGAACTGCCTGAGTCCTATGGGCCTGGAGATAGTTGATGCCATTGAGTTCCTATACGACTTTGAGTCTTTAACTCAAAAAATATCTGCAACATATGAATTTCAGCAGATCCTTCAGTTCGAAGATCAGTTCCCGTCGGAACATTATTACAGGATCTCTGACTGCCTAAATAAAATAAGAATTGCAGGAACATTTCCGGACGTTCAGGAGGTATTCGATCTTAAACGTTCTCTGGAAACTATCAAGTCAATACTTAATTTTTTCAGGAACAAAGATGTGGTGAAATATCCCGTCCTGACAGGTATGTGCAGCTCTGTTAAAACATACCCTTATGTTCTGGATGTCATAGACAGGATAATAGACAGGAGGGGAGTGATCAAGGATAATGCTTCTTCCAAATTAAAAGAGATTAGAGCTGAACTTGCCGGGAAAAATATCCAGGTTTCCAGAAGACTTAATGCCATTCTCAGGCAGGCTCAGACCGATGGTATAGTTGACGCTGACACTTCAGCTTCAATTCGTAACGGGAGAGGTGTTATTCCTGTAAGTGCCTATGACAAAAGAAAGATTAAAGGTCTTATTCATGATCAGTCGGCTTCTGGAAAAACCGTTTTTATTGAACCTGAAGAAATTGTAGAAATAAACAATGACATAGTCGAACTCGAATATGAGGAAAAAAGGGAGATTGTCAGGATACTGACCTCTCTTGCAGATAATATAAGACCGTATATTGATGACTTGCTGGAGTCAAATATATTCCTGGGCGATATAGATTTTATAAGGGCTAAAGCAATCCTGGGAAATCATCTTAATTCAATAAAACCCATAATTGTAAATAAGCCTTTTATATCCTGGAAACGTGCTGTTCACCCGTTACTCTTTCTGACTTTTGAGAAAACCGCCGGAAGAAAAGTAGTCCCTCTTGATATTGTCCTTGATGACAATGAAAGGATATTACTGATTTCCGGACCCAATGCCGGAGGAAAATCAGTATGCCTGAAAACTGTGGGATTACTGCAGTATATGCTTCAATGCGGGCTAACGATACCATTAGGTGAAGGCTCTGAGACAGGGGTATTTAAAAGCATTCTCATTGATATTGGTGATGAACAAAGCATTGATAATGACCTAAGTACATATAGTTCTCATCTGATCAATATGAAATTTTTCATTAAGAACGGAAATGAAAAGACCCTGATTCTTATTGATGAATTCGGTACAGGTACTGAACCAATGCTGGGAGGTTCAATCGCAGAGGCCATTCTGGGTGAATTGAACAGAAGAAAAGTTTTTGGAGTTCTGACAACCCATTACACTAATCTGAAGCACTTTGCATCATTGACGGATGGTGTGGTAAATGGTGCGATGGCATTTGATAACCATCTCATGCAGCCTCTGTTTCAGCTTACAATAGGCAAACCGGGGAGTTCCTTCGCATTTGAGATTGCCAGAAAGATCGGACTTCCGGAAGAAATACTTGCCGAGGCTTCCGCCAGAGCAGGAATAAAAAATATCAATTATGATAGACATCTTAAAGATATAGCCCGTGATAAGCGTTACTGGGAAACCAAGAGGCAAAATATAAGGCAACAGGAAAAACGTCTGGAAGAACTGATGGCTGAATATGAAAAGGAGGTTTCAGGTGCCAAAACCCTCAGGAAAGAGATAATTACCCGTGCTAAGGATGAGGCTCAGCAATTGCTTAAAGATTCTAACCGGATGATCGAAAGTACTATCAGACAGATTAAAGAATCACAGGCTGAGAAAGAAAAGACAAAAGATGTACGTCAGCAACTTGAGGAATTTAAAAATATAGTTGATGAGGAAACTACACCTGCAGAGACTGAATCAGAGGAGAAAATAGCGGTATTGAGTTCCAGAGCAAAGAAGATCAAACTTGAGCCTGAACCGGCTAAGGAAAAACCTGTAAAACTGACACCAGCTGAAAAGAGTTTTAAACCTGGCGATGCGGTAAGAATGACAGACACACAGGCTGCAGGTGAAATTGTTGAAATAAAAGATAAAATGGTTCAGGTAGAAACAGGAAATCTGAGATTTTTTGTTCCTGTTGAAAAGATTGAAAGAATAACGAAATCAGAGCTGAGGAAAAGTCTCAGATCAAATCAGGTGCAGAGAGAAAACGACCCGGCTATTGTACAGAGAAATATTAATTTTAAACCTGAGATTGACATCCGTGGTGTTCGTGGTGAAGAAGCTATAAATCTGGTGCGGGAGTTGATTGATAATGCGCTTATTGTACAGCACCGGCATCTCAGGATATTACATGGCAAAGGAAATGGGATATTACGACAGCTGATAAGGCAATACCTCGATACTGTCGATGTTGTCAAATCCTTCCGCGATGAGCATATAGAATTCGGGGGATCAGGAATTACTATTGTGGAGATGGATTTTTAACAGATATTATTGTACTGCTATTCCTGAAATTTTTTATCCGGTGGAAAGTCAGGTAATTAGCATTATGATAACTATCTGCCCCACCAAACTGGTCATCGAAAGCAGTCCTGGACAGAAATATTATATCCTGACCATCAAATTGCCAGTCAACGTACTGGAAACCATGCTTCTTAACATCAGGATTGTATAAAAGCACCTTGTTTATTTTCCAGTTTTTAAGATCAGATGAACTTTCCAATACAAGTTTATTTCGTACTGCCCCGGCATCCATATCTGAATGTCCGTCAGTAATCATATTGGCAATTGTCCAGTAAAGTTTAGACTTCTCATCATATCTGATTGAAAACTTCCTTGCACCACCGACAAAATCTATAAATCCCTCTGAAGGATCAAAAGAAGCCGTCAACCCATCATCACTAATGTTTACAATTGCTGCCAGATCACGTCCTTTTTCTGAGGTTGCCACTCTCAGGAAATCAACCACCTTTCCCTCAGGTGTGACTACCGCATTCCCTTCAAGCCAGGCACGGAATTTTCCATCCAGATAAGTTGTATCGCAAGGCAGGAAGTTGGTTGCTGTCCAACTGGCAGCGTTTAAGAGGTCTGCTTCAAGAGGTGCTGAAATCACCATTGCACTGTAACGCTTGCCCCATTCAGTGGTAAAAGATTTTGCGTACTCGATAGCTCTCCAAAGCCGGCCATTGTGAATTACCATTGGTACCGGGGCGGTATGGTATTCCCCTGCACGCAACAACCCGGTTGTGCTATCAGCTGCCTCACTCCAGGTCATTCCGTTATCTGTTGAACGCCTGATAATTAAATTGCCATGATGTTTCGATGGACCCATGATATATAACACGTTTTTATGCACGAAGAGATTCGACCAGAACTGACCATGGATTTCAGATATTTTTTTCCACGATATACCCTTGTCAGATGATTTGTAAACTGTTGTCAGTCCCTGGGTAAATTCTGTGGAGCCGGGACCAAAATGGTCGTGAGAAGCTATATAATCACCATTTGGAAGTATGCAGATACTTGGGGAACCAATGTATATTTTTGTCGATGCCGGAATATAATTTACTATTACTCCAGGTACTTTTACAGACCGTGCATTTAACTCTGGTCCGGAACTGGCAATTAATGCAATAAATAAAATAAGAATAAATGATCTTTGCTTTTTCATCATTTTATGATATTGTTTTTAAACAGGGAACTACATGAATTCTCAAAGAAGTTCCCTGTAATTCAAATCTTCAAGATGCTGACGGATCTTCGTGCGCTCCGGTTCTTTAAAACGGTGAAAGGGTTCAGCCATAAAATCACCGCAAATTCCAATTACTGACAGAGCACATTTCAATCCTTTCAAATAGCTTGAAGAGTGATGTCCGACCTTGTAAATTGTTGTGCTTATTTGCATTACCTTTTCCTGGAGCTTAAAAATAGTTTCAAAATCACGGTTTACCGAAGCATTATATAAACTTACATATAATTTGGGGAACATGTTTGCACCTCCATTTACTCCGCCATGTCCTCCGGTCAGGACAAATTCAGACAGGAACTCTTCAGGACCTACCAGGAAAGAGAAATCCTTCCTGTCTCGCAATAGATATTGTATCTGCTTAAAATACGCAAGGTCCGAGGAACTGTCCTTCATTCCTATAATCCCGGGTATAGACGAAGCTGCGAGTACCGTTTGAGGTTCAAAAACAACTTTGGTATTTGCAGGCATATTATATATGAAAAGTGGCAGAGGCATCTGTACCATTATCCGTTTAAGATATTCAAGCAATTCCGGTTGACCTGATGCGAAGTAATAAGGTGGCGTCAGAACAACAGCATCGGCACCGCAATCACTGGCTTTCCTTGCAAGACTAAGACTTTCAGCAAACGCCGAGTCAGAAATACCTGCAAAAACAGGAATACGTCCCTTCACTATTTTGCAGGTTTGTTCTATTAACTGATGCCTGACTTTGTAGCTGAGGCTTGCAAATTCTCCTGTGGTCCCTAATATGAAGATCCCATGAACACCCCCGAGAATGGTATGCTCAATCAGTCTTTCCAGACCATCAATGTCTAAAGTATCGTTATCTGAAAGTGGTGTGACCAGGGGAGGTATAATTCCACGTATGGGCTTTTTCATTTAGTCAAGGTTTGAAGAGTAATTTTACTCTGATAATACTTGCAAAAAGCCAAATTTAGAAAATGAGGCGCATTATTCATCAAATCCCGGATCAATTAATTACCTGTTGCAAAAAAAACATTAATATTGTATATACTTCTCAACTACCAATCGGCTCATATCTAATACTTTCTTATGATGAAATCAAAACTGTTATTCTTTACTGCAATCCTGATCTTAGGAACAGTTCTCAATTCATGTAAAAGTGAAAGGAAATCCGGTGATCAAAAACCGGTCAATACTTCTGTTGTCAAACAGGAGTGGGCAATTGTCATTCATGGTGGTGCGGGCGTACTAACACGAGCCCAGATGCCACCGGAAATGGATAAAGAGTACAGAGAAGCTCTTACAGCGGCTTTAAATACAGGCAGGAAAATACTTGCTGAAGGTGGAACGGCACTTGAAGCTGTCGAGAAGACAATTAATGTGATGGAAGATGATCCGCTTTTCAATGCAGGAAAAGGAGCTGTTTTTACACATGATGGTAAAAATGAACTTGATGCTGCTATTATGGATGGTTCAAATCTGGCTGCCGGATCTGTGGCCTGCGTAACTGACATTAAAAACCCCATTACAGCCGCAAGGTATGTGATGACAAAGTCAGAACATGTGATGCTGGTAGGAGCCGGGGCTTCCCAGTTTGCCAGGGAACAGGGACTTGAAATGGTTCCTCCCTCATATTTTTACACTGAAAAAAGATACAAAGAACTTCAGGAAATATTGAAAAAAGAAAAATATGGTACCGTCGGCTGCTGTGCTCTTGATAAGAATGGAAACCTGGCAGCTGGTACCTCTACCGGCGGAATGACCAACAAGCGGTTTAACAGGGTAGGGGATTCTCCGATTATAGGTGCAGGAACTTATGCTAATAACAATACATGTGCAATTTCAGCTACCGGGCATGGTGAGTTTTTTATCAGGTGGACCGTTGCTCATGATATTTCGGCGTTGATGGAGTATAAAGGCCTTTCACTTAAAGAGGCGTCAGAACTTGTTGTCAACGTAAAACTTGTTAAAGCAGGAGGAAACGGGGGAGTAATTTGTGTCGATAAATCAGGCAATATTTCAATGCCATTCAACTCTGAAGGTATGTTCAGGGGTTTTGCCACCGCAGACGGAAAGGAAGATGTGCTTATATATAAGGACGAAGTGAGTAGCGCGAAATAGGGTCCGGCTTCTTCTATCGTTCCCATGAACTTGATCCTCCCTGTAAAAATTATTTAAGTTTACGGCTATGCCGTAGATCCCCCTCTTTGCTTCGCAGAGAGGGAGCTGTAACAATCTTATAATCCGTGACTTCCCCCTCTTTACGGAGTAGAGAGAGCCCGCCCTGAACGAAGTGAAGGGGGAAATCCTGAGCGTAGCGAAGGAAAGGGGTGAGTTCATGAGGAATAATAAAAAACGGAAATGCTTCAGCATTTCCGTTTGAATATCAATATATTATCAGAATTATTAATATAGTTTTACAGAACCGTAAGATGAAACAACATTAACTGTGGAACTGGGAGATTCTTCTTTTCCTATAATACCTTCTACTTCATTGGAAGTATTCCCGACAACACGTTTCTGGTTTTTAAAATTATCCTCATTATATTTCAGTCCGCCATAAGATACTTTAGCCTCAAGCTTGTAATTTGCCGATTCGTCAATTCCTAACCGGACACCCATATAACGGGTTTCGGTATCAATCGATTCAAAACCTGAAGGGATATCTTCAACGGTAAATGATCCATAGCTCCCTTTATAATTCAGCTTTTTTGAAAGGACTCTTATATTGGTTTCAGTATATCCGTTTTCCAGAACAAGGTTTTTAATGTTTTCGATCTTGATATTATCATATTTACTTCCGCCTACAACCGAACTAGTTTCACCAAGAGAAATTTTCGAATATTTGCTGTCAAGCAGAAGCGCCTGGCTTTTTGTTATATCTATCTTGATGACATACCTGAGAGTAAGGTCGAGCCATCCTGCTTCTTCAATAGTTCCTTTGCCGTAAGCCAGATTAAGTCTGCTGAGAGGTTTTGTATTTCCTCTTGTGATTTTTCCGGCAGTCAGATTTCCATATTTAATATCCAGATTCAGAAGTCCGTGAAGTTCATCAATATCAGTATTCCCGTATTTGTTTGAGAGCGTCAGAGCCATTCCGACAGGCATCTTTATATTGTAATCAATTTTGAATCTCCTTGAGTCGCCACCCCAGCCTGTGAAGCTGAACTTGTCATCAATAATGGTTTTTGCCGAAATTACATTTTCACCTTCCTCAAACCGTACATCGATATAACTAAGAAGTCTTTCGGCTTTTTCTTTATTCGGTACTTCAACTGTCACTTTTACATCTATAACGACCTGGTCATTATCAGAGCTGTTGATTACAACATCACCATATTTGTTGCTGATATCGAGTCTTGTGCTTGCTCCTGCTTTATATTCCTTATGGAATTCTTTTGTAGCCCCCTGTGCCGTTAAAATAAAAGGCACAAACAGGATTGTTATAAAGAGGAGTATACCTGGTTTATAATCTGTCTTTTTCATTTTCTGTCTTTTTTTGGTTGTCATTCCTGATTATTTTAAGCTGATTTACTATGTAAGACATCACCTCAAGTTTGGTCTGATAATGCTCTATCATAGCCGTAATAATGCGTTCGTCGTTGGGATTTGCTTTAAGTTCTTTCTGAAGAGAGACATAAACTGAATCCATACTCTTCATCTCCTTCAAAAGCATTGACTTCTGTTCAGGATTATTCTTAAGATCGATATCAACAATTTCACTTTCCACCATATTGACCTGGTGTATGTAATAGTTTTCGACCTCTTTGTATTGCGGTGAAACCTGGCCAAGTGTCATTCTGCTATTTCCGGGACGAAGGAAATGATCCCATGTATAAAGAGAGGAAAGAGTGACAAGTAAAGTTACTACTGCTGCCCTCAACAGGTAGGGGACAATGCTCCGTTTAGCAGTTTTGGCCTGAAACCTTATCTCAAGCTTCCTGTTAAACCTTTCAAAGTGACCTTTCGAAGGCTCTGCATCTTCGAAAAAATCCTTATTGTTCCTGATTATCTCTTCTATATTATTCATACCTGATAGATTTTTCATTTTCCTTTTAATTCTCCAATGAGCTTCTGTTTTGCTCTTGAGAGTTGCGATCGGGATGTGCTGCTGGTGATTGATAATATTTCAGCGATTTCATCGTGATCATAACCTTCAAGAAGATAGAGAGAAAGTATCACCCTGTAGCCATCCGGAAGTTTATCAATAGCCTCCTTTACTTCCTCAACCCTGCCGTCAATCTCTTCATATCTGGCTGACTCTTCCATACTTTCATCCTTTATCCCGACATGTGACTCAATATCTTCAAAGACCGCTTTTTTCTTATTCAGGGCATCAAGTGATCTGTTAATTACGATTTTCTTGAGCCACGCCCCGAAACTAACCATTCCGGAATAGGTATCAATCTTTTCAAAGGCCGACAGGAATGATTCCTGCATAATGTCCTCAGCTTCCATTGTGTCGTTTACAATCCTCAGACTTGTGTTGTACATTGCCTTGTAATACAACTTATAGATCTGAAACTGTGCTTTCTGGTCGCCAATTTTACACCCGTCCAAAAGATCCTGATGTAAGTTTCTGAATGCCGCTTCTACATTTGACATCTTTATGTAAAGACTAGTTTTAATATGTGTTGCTGCACCCACCATTCTATCAATTTTCTAATCAATAGACGTGGGATAATTTCAAATGCTGCACATTTTCTGAAATTTTAAAAATTTCAGAAAAAATTGAGGATAATTCCCTGTGTTACCTGTCCGGTTGAATAATCTAACTGTGAACCAAATATGCTATGTGGTATGGAAAATACCAGAAGGAGAATAATTGATGCCAGAACAGTATATGCGGGTCTGTCCTTCTTCCTGTTCATAACAACAGCAAGAATCCAGAAGATTAAAGCAATAAGAGTCTTATTGTCAGTAAGATCCCATCCAAATGGTATACCTGTCCATAAATCGCCAAAAGCATAATACTGTACGATAGGACCAAGAATTATTCCCCCGGCAGCGAAAAGTATCAGAGTCAGAATTGAATACTTCTTGTACCTGGGATATTTAATAACTGCCATTAATCCCGCTAGAGTAGAGAACAGCATGGCCACAAACATAAATAATATATGAGGGACCAGAACAAGGACAGGTACATTTCCTTTAAACCTTATTATGATCGGTGAATCTTTCAGGTAAGTCTTAGTTCCTTCCGAATCGGTCAATTCAAAATAGTATTGAAGTTTCCCTGCTACCGGCTGCTCCGGAACCAGAGCGAAAAAACCTTTTTCTTCTGTAATCTTAAATACTTTATTCATTAAAAATGAATTTACTGGATACACCTTATAGGAAAAATCCGTAACCTGATAATTATCATCACTCCGGAACCGCTTGAAGAACAGTCTGGCTTTGACAGTTGAGTCGGCTATACCCAGTTTTACCTCCGGCTTTTCACTCAGGGAAAGGCTTCTCACCAGCTTTAGTTTGTACAAATTCTTATTCAAGGTGACATTAAGCTCTTTCGGGTAGGTAGGACCGGTACGTCTCTGATAAATCGCTGCAACTAAAGTAATTATTAAAGCAAGTGACCACAGTATAGTCTTTTTCATAGGTTAATATATTGTTTTTTAATATCCGACCCTGATGCTTCTGATTTTATAACTGTATCAGCAAAACCTCTTTCCTGCCATTACGGAGTATCTCAACACTTATTGTCTGCCAGTGTTTCAGCTGTTTCATTCTGAACATGTAATCTTCGATATTGTTTACAGGTTTACCGTTAATCGCAGTAATTATATCTCCCTTTATCATCCCGCCCAAAGCTGCCGGTTTTCCCGGAGTTACAAAATCTGCCCTTAAACCGTTTTTAATGACCCCGGCAAAATCAGGCATTATGCCCAGGGTTACACCTTTTCCCCTGGCATATCT
>Ga0182021_10011743_pt1 | contig 10404 bp, 7 predicted proteins | sample 612E3MmetaG_FD_120493 | JGI IMG/M metagenome (GOLD analysis project Ga0182021, IMG submission 120493) | Permafrost microbial communities from Stordalen Mire, Sweden - 612E3M metaG (Illumina Assembly) | ecosystem: Environmental > Terrestrial > Soil > Wetlands > Permafrost | place: Sweden... | reverse complement strand
TCCAGTTTTCTGTTTAAAATTATTAATTCTTCGTAACCCTGACCGGACATATTAAAATCTTTAGGACAAAATTAACATAGTTAATGATATTTTCAAAAAATTGACCGAAATAGTTTGCCTTAACGAACCAGAAGTATAGCTTTGCTGCTCTGTATTTTTTAAATTCGAATATGATGCTCTTTATAAGATTATATATTTTAAGTATATTGTTTTACAGTACATTAAATGATCTGCCAAAAGACAAATCAGTTTTTATTTCTCCATTAAAGATACCAGAATTCTTATCATCAAACTTCGGTGAACTAAGGATTGACCATTTTCATTCCGGTTTAGATATTAAAACACAAGGTGTTACAGGCAAGGAAGTGGTTGCGGCAGCCGACGGATATATTTACAGGATCGGCGTGACCCCTGGAGGCTTTGGAAATGTTTTATTTATTAAACATCCCAACGGTTATTCAACTGTATATGGGCACCTTGATAAGTTTGCACCAAAAATTGAAGAGTATGTCAGGGCCAGGCAGTATGAGAAAAAGAGTTTCACTATTGTTCTGTGGCCCACAAAAGATGAGTTTCCTGTCAGGCAGGGTGAACTCATAGCGTTTTCCGGAAATTCAGGCGGCTCAGGAGGTCCGCATCTGCACTTTGAAATTAGAAAATCCGACAGCGAAAAACCGATAAATCCATTGCTGTTTGATTTAGCAATTGCTGACAATATAAAACCCATAATAGACATGCTTGCTATTTACCCTATTAACAAGCATACTCTGATCAACAAAAAAAATTCAGTAAAAAAAATAAACGTTTCAGGAAGTAACGGAACTTATTTTATTCCACAGGAAAATGAGATATCGATAGGCGGTCAGGCAGGATTTGGCATCAAAACATATGACCTTCTAAATGACAGTCCGAACAGGGTCGGTGTCTACTCGATAGAACTATCGATTGACAGTGTTTCAATTTTTAAATATGTCATGGATGGATTTTCATTTGCCGAATCGAGATATATAAATTGTCACATTGATTATGAATCATTCATGCGGGAGAATATTTATATTGAAAGAATGTATGTTCTTCCCGGCGACAGATTAAGTGTTTACAAATATGTATCCAACCGTGGCATTTTCAACTTCAGGGATGCAAAAACACATAATGCTGAAATCGTGGTAACAGATGTATACAATAATAAATCGTCTTTGTCATTTCGGATAAAGTCACAACCTGATAAGATGCCATTTGGTCCTGATATAGCTCAACCTGAAGTTACTGTTATGCCTTATAACAGGAGTAATAAGTTTACTTCTGAAAATATAGTGATCAATATTCCTCAAGGAGCTCTTTATGACACCTTGAATTTTGCATTTAAAAAGGAAAACGGGACAAAAGATATGTTTTCAGATATTTTTTATGTGCATAATAAATATACTCCGGTTCAAAAAGCATATAAGCTCTCAATAAAACCACGCAGAATACTTGCCGGTCAAGAATCCAAAATGCTGATTGTCCAGCTCGATGATGATCTGAAAAAAATAGCAGCAAACAGCACATGGGACGAAGGTTATCTTACTGCAGACGTTCTCTCGTTCGGCAGATACTTTGCAGGAATTGACACAGTGGCACCATATATTACTGCAATTGGTCTTGTGCCAGGAGCAAATATTACAGGCCAGAAGGAAATAAAAATCAGGATAAAAGATGACCTCTCAGGAATAAAGTCATATGAACCAAGTATCGATGGGAAGTGGGCTTTGTTTGAATATGATCAAAAGAGCGAGATGTTGATTTACAAGTTTGATGAAACCAGACTGAAAAAGGGGTCAAAACACGAACTGACTCTGAAAGTAACTGACAATAAAGACAATACAAGTGTATATAAGTGTAGTTTTACCTGGTAGGGAGTGCATAATAATATCAGAATAAACTAACTCCAAGCCCCATTCTGGTTAATACAAACCCTTTATAAACATGTACCTGCAACAAGTCTTAGTCTGGAAGTGCCGGAAGATTAAATCCATTAAACACGGAGTATCACTGAGTTAGACAGAGTTAGACAGAGTTTCACAGAATATGCTTTTAAGAAAACCCATCTACGCTTATAAAACCGCGATATACAGTGATAACTTTGTGTAACTCAATGGTCAAGCAGAAGTTATTTTTATGCGTATAATTAAAATTACTTGGGACTTTTAGCAAAACGCAGGAGAGCCTTGAATGTTAAATGTTTCTTAAAAGCCCAAAAGACCGGTAAGATTGACTATCTTTGAAGGCTTATGTAAACATTATCGCCTTTCGTATGTTATCATAACAATGTTCTAGTCCATATTAATTGTACGGAGGATTTTTCTTTATACTTCAATTACATTTATATAGATTATGATAGACAGAGACATTTCAAATGTTTCTAATCTTCAATTAATAATGACTATAAGTTAATAAAATACTGGAATTTAACAATAACAAATAATTAAAACAAGGAGCAACATGCAAGAAAAAAAGCAAACAGTTTTTAAAACACCTGACATAACAAGAATGCAGGAAGTAGTTATAAATCCAAGGACCAAGATATATATAGCTGTGGGGGCTGACCCTGAGGAAGCCAGAAGCCGCTATTGGGCAAGACAGGATGCAAAAGGCAAAGTGCTCCTTACACCTAAAAAAGCTGTAGTTAACTGATTATAAGCAGATTATCTAATTAAGAATTCAATAAATCCGGGTGGGATAAACCCCTTTGCTGATCATATTATTTATACTGTCAACAACAAAAGGTTTGTCCTCGCGATAAGTAACGCCAAACCATCTTTCATTACTCATCAGGATTTTAATGGTGATTTCACCATTCTTCACAAATTTATCAATTGAAGTCGGGATGTCAAGTTCAGACTTGAGATCCATTCCGCTTCGGTTGATGAATTTTTTGAACTCATCACCAAGAAAGCTATAACATGAAGGTTTGAATCCCCAGAGGTTCATTGATACAACTTCATTTCCTGTGAACGTTTGAAAGGTACCGTCAGGAAGCGGAGCTTTTGCTCCATCGGGTGTTCTCTCAATCTGGCGGGTTTCCACAATATTTTTCAGCAAACCGTCAGCTCCTACCCCGCAAACTCCCCGGTTTACATGACCATGATCAGACAAAGTGTTTCCCATCTTATAACCAACGATACAATAGCAGTTAGGATCTTTGTCATTCACAAGAAAATCTCTCAGGATCTTAAAGGATTCAACACCGTAATAGTCGTCTGCATTGATCACTCCGAATGGTTCTTTTATCTTTAGGGAAGTAACAAGTATAGCATGGCTCGTTCCCCATGGCTTTTGCCTTTCAGGAGATACTTTCACGCCTTCGGGCAGATTTGTGATTTCCTGAAAAACATAGTCAACTTCAATTTTGCCTTTAAGTCGCTTTACAAACCGTTCTTTAACCTGTTCCTCTATATCGCGCCTTATTACAAAAACTATCTTTCCAAATCCCGCCCGTATAGCATCATAAATGGAATAGTCTATAATTGTTTCTCCGGAAGGACCTACCTCGTCAAGTTGTTTATTGCCGCCGTATCGGGTTCCCATTCCTGCAGCCAGAACTAATAGAGTTGGTTTCATAGTGTTATAGTTTTTGTTCACTACAATTATACAGAAAAAATTTATTATTTGCACATAGTAACCGGAACAGTACATACATTTTTTGTTATTCCGTTGATCTGTAAGAACAAATTTTTCCCGCAGATTACGCTGATCAGCGCAGATCTATTTCTTTGTCATCAGCGATAATTTGCGAGATCAGCGGGAAACAAAAATTTATTATATTTAAGGATGGATTTTAAAATCGAAATATGCACTGACAATGTTGAGTCAGCCATTGAGGCACAGAATGCAGGTGCGGATCGTATCGAGCTATGCAATAATCTTCCTGAAGGAGGTACAACACCCGGATTAGGTTTAATAAAATCAGCAAGAGACCATCTTGCAATTGGTTTACATGTGATAATCAGGCCAAGAGGAGGGGATTTTCTTTACAGTGCTAATGAATATGATATAATGAAGAAGGAAATTGATGCCTGTTGTGAATGTGGCGCCGATGGTGTTGTTATTGGAATATTGGAGCCAGACGGGGAAATAGATATTGAACGAACTGCAAAACTGATAGAATTTGCCAGACCCATGTCTGTTACATTTCACAGGGCATTTGATATGTGTAAAGATCCGGTTAAGGGTCTTGAAGCTGTTATAGACTCTGGTGCAGACAGGCTCTTGACATCCGGCCAAAGGAATACTGCAGATGAAGGAATGATGTTAATAAAAGACCTGATTGCACAGGCAGATGGCAGAATAATAATTATGCCTGGATCAGGGATCAATGAATCAAATATTGTAAATATTGCCAGAGTGACCGGAGCAAAAGAGTTTCACTTCACAGGAAGAAAAATAATTGAAAGTGAGATGATCTTCCGAAGGGAGGATATATCAATGGGCGCAGCCAATAGCATGTCTGAATATTTCAGGAAGGCAGTAAATCCCGAAATGATAAGAAGCATTGTCAATAATCTGAAATTGATCTGATTTATCCTTTGAAATTTTCGAAGGCTTGTTATCTTTGCCAAGTCGGAAGACCGAAGTCGGAAGTCGGAAGCAAGATTGAACAAACACTTCCGGCTTCTGACTTCTGATTATATAGTTACTAATATTATTAAATATGATTTTATGAAAAAACTATCGGTTTTAATACTTTTTTTATTGCTATTATTTGTGTTGCCAGAACAAGGCCTAAAGGCCTGCACAAATTTCATTATTTCAAAGGGAGCCACTAAAGATGGGTCAGTGATGATTACTTATTCAGCTGATTCTCATGTACTTTACGGAGAGCTCTATTATTGGCCCGCAAAGAATTGGCCTGCAGGTACAATGGTTGACGTTTATGAATGGGACACCGGCAAATATCTCGGCAAAATTCCGCAAAAATCTCATACATATTCGGTAGTCGGAAATATGAACGAGCACCAGGTGTCTATTGGTGAAACTACTTTCGGTGGACGTGCAGGGCTGGAAGACACCACTGCCATTGTTGATTACGGTTCACTTATCTATATGACTCTTCAGAGATCTAAAAATGCAAGGGAAGCGATTTATACTTTCTACAAACTCACTGCAGATTTCGGATATGCAAGCGAAGGCGAATCATTTTCAATTGCCGATGCAAACGAAGCATGGATTCTTGAACTTATTGCCAAAGGAGCTGGTAACAGGGGAGCAGTATGGGTAGCACGCCGCATTCCTGATGGATATATTTGCGGCCATGCCAATCACCCCAGGATAACAACTTTTCCTCTGGCTGATGGAGTAAAATCAATCACATCAAAGGAGATTGATAAAATATATAATCCTGAAGTAGAAACCGTTTATGCTTATGATGTTATTGATGTAGCCCGTAAACACGGATGGTATAGTGGTGATGACAAAGATTTCAGTTTCAGCGACTCATATGCACCTATTGACTTCTCTGGTGCAAGATTTTGTGAAGCCAGAGTATGGTCGGGTTTTAATATGGTTAACAGTCAAATGGGAAAATACCTCGATTACGCAATGGGACAAAATCTGTCAAACCGTATGCCATTATGGATCAAACCGGATAATAAATTAGAGGTTAAGGATATCGCCGGCATGATGAGAAACTACTACCAGGGGACGCCAATGGACATGACAAAAGATATTGGTGCAGGACCTTATGGCAGCACTGTAAGATGGAGACCGATGGAATGGAAAGTGGATGGCGTAACCTTTATCAATGAAAGAGCTATCTCCACCCAACAGACCGGTTTCTCCTTTATAGCTCAGAGCCGCTCCTGGCTTCCGGATCCTGTAGGAGGAATAAACTGGTTTGGCGTTGATGATACTTTTTATACTGTTTATTCACCAATGTACTGTGGCATTACAAAAGTTCCTGAATCATTTGCGGTCGGAAACGGTGATATGATGACATTCAGCGACAATGCTGCATTCTGGGTATTCAACCAGGTTGCCAATTTTGCATATACCCGGACAAGAATTATTAATGGTGATATACTGAAGAAGCAGGCTGAACTCGAAGAAGGCTACGCCAAAGAGACTGTTAATGTTGACAAAACCGCTGAAGCTTTATATAAGAAGAACCCGGCTGAGGCAGTTAAATACTTAACAGATTACTCAGTAAAATCAGGAAATAATACTGTTAAACAATGGCATGATCTCTACAGGTTTCTATTCACTAAATATGTTGATGGTAATGTGAAAGAGAAAGCAGAGGTACCAAAGAATTACAAATATCATACTCCAAAGATTACACAGCCAGGCTACGGAGATGACTGGTACCGGACTATAGTTAAAAATACAGGTGATCAGTTCAGGGAACCGGAAACCAAAAAATAAAAGAAAAAGATAGAAATCCATTCACCACGGAGTAACACGGAGTAAAATAAGAGTCTTTCTGTGAAAACTCCGTGTAACTCTGTGTTTAAGAAATTAAAATCAAAAGGCCAGAATCAATCCACAGAAGTTTCATATAAAAACTTTTTAACATACTATTCGGAATATCAAATTTTTATTTGTAAGTTTGCGACCGGATTTTTGAAACCAAACTGAGTATACAAAATACATTGCACGATGAATTTAATGAATGTAGTTGAGAAAGAATTTGCGGTAAAAAATGATTTCCCGAAGTTCGTAGCCGGAGACACTGTTACTGTCCATTATAAAATCAAAGAAGGAAACAAGGAGAGAATCCAGCAGTTCCGCGGAGTTGTGATACAGAGAAGCGGAGAAAGACATACAGAAACATTTACTGTAAGAAAAATGTCAGGAAATATTGGTGTTGAAAGAATATTTCCGGTAGCTTCCCCTTTTATTGATAAAATTGAAGTCAATAAACATGGAAAAGTACGCAGAGCCAGGATATTCTACCTTCGTGATCTTACAGGTAAAAAAGCCCGTATCCGCGAAAAGAAATTTTAGAGGGAACTTTAATAATAAGAAAAGGCCGTTCGATGAGAACGGTCTTTTTTGTTTGGTTTTGAGTCATGCCATGGATGACCTTACATTATGGAATTCAATTAAACGTAGGGCCGCACCATGGCGTGGCCGCAACAAGATTATATCTTACCAATCAACTCCGCTTTCTTAGCCTTAGCCTCTTCGACAAGTTTATTTGCCTGAATGTCGGCTTCCTGAACAAGTTGGGTGGCCTTTTTATCTGCATTCTTTTTAATGCTGTCTGCTCCTTTTTGTGCTGCCATCTTCTGGAGCTGGCTTTTATCAGCCGAGTCATCTATTAGTTTCTGAGCCTGGATATCTGCTTCTTTTCTGATATTTTCAGCTGTTTTTGCTGCTTCCTCCCGCATCTGCTGACCCTTGTCCTCTGCATCCTTTATCAGTTTGTCACCCTGAACCCCGGCTTCTGCCCTGGCTTTAACTTTCGCCTGGTCGACTGAATTATCGATTGTCTGTTTTACAGATTCCTGTACGGCAGACTTCGCAGTTCCTGTACTTTCGCCGGAGCTATTTCCAAAGTAAGGGGCGACAATTGGCTTACTGAACGTTCCTGTAACCTTAACATTCACCTTCAGGACATCTGCAACCTTATATTTAATACCAAATGCAGCTGCCTGTGCAGAAAGATTATCGATAAATGAATTAACGGTACCTCCAAGGTCTGACCTCGGGATTTCTGTTTTAACAATGTAATTTATTGTTTGATCGAGTCCCTGGTCACCGCCAATATTCATTTTCAGATTTCCGGTTCTTACATCAAATGGACTCACATAAACTCTTCCATCAGCAATCTTAAAGCTAATATTGATATCCTTAAATGTGTTGCTGTATTTATCGCCAAGCTTCAATACATTCTTCATCTGGTCAAAAGTCTTGGATTCAAGCAGAGTAATTTCATTGGACTTAATATTACCTGCACCATTAATAGTATTGATAACAGGCATCATATCATGTCCCAGTAAACTCATGTAGTTTAGTTTTGCATTTATCTTACCATCAATTCCTTTTGCTGCAGGGGCAAGTTTCTTTACAGTATTGAATGTATCAAAAGCATCCCTGACACCAATATTCTGCATGTCGAAGTCGGCTTTCATTACAGGCTTAAGCGTGTCACGGGTATCATAATCAGCATTCATGGCAATCGTTCCGCTGAGGATATCCATATTTGCCCCTCTTATGCTCAGAATTCCATCCCTGACAATAATATGACCCTTGACCCTACGGGCTTTGATATTATCATAACTGAAATCATCGATCAGAGCATTAAAATCAAAATCAATGTTTTTCGGAACTTTAATGACCGACAGAGACGAAGTATTATCTTTTGCCGGTGCAGTCGCGGCAACTGATGCATGCTTGATAGTATCATTTGGTACCGGTGAAACCTTGGTTCCTGTTGCCATTTTTGACATAATTTCAGAGACATCAACAAGTTTTGAACTCATTGAAAGGTTTCCCCTGATCGTTTTATTTTTGAAAATATAAGGGATATAATTTTCGATCTTTCCATTCAGAGTAAAATCGCTCTTCCCTCCTACATTTATGCTTGCATTGCTCATTGATGCATAGGCCGGAGTAAAATCAAAGCCAGCTTCATGAATTTTAACTTCGGGGTATCCGATCATGGCAACTACCATATTCTTTATCCCGATTTTGCCAGAGGCTTTAAAGCTATCATATTGCGCTTTTTCAATCATTGACATCTTTCCTGCCATCCGGACCGACATATCTACCAGACCTGAAATACTAATACTATCCATAGGAACCGCCTTTGACAGAGCTGTCAGATCAATCTTCCCAACCATCGATCCATTGAACTCAGGATCACTGACCGGTGTTTTTAGATTTAGAGTCATGTCAAATGGACTTCCTGCCAGTTCCATATGAAAGAGATCAACATTGACAATTGTCTTATCCATGTTTTTTCCATTTACGAAAACATCTGATTTAATATTTATATTCTTGATCTGTTCGGGCAAGGCAGGATAACTTATTAGTCCATTTGAAACCGAAATAGCTAATGTGACATCGGGCAAGGTACTGTCAGCATCGCTGTAGATTCCTTTTGCCGACCCCGACAGTGCAAATTCACCACTTGCTTTGAGATCTTTATAATCTTTCATATACACTGCCGGGACAAGTGATAAAAGTGTTTTAAATGAAGCCTGGGCGGTATTGAATTTTAGATCTGTCTCTATGTCCTTGCCTGGCATTGCAACCATACCGGTAAAATTCACTTTCAGATCATTTATTGAAAAATAGTTCTCACGAAAAGTGAATATCATTTTGTCCAGATCTGCAAGCAGGTCAATCCTTGAATCGAGAATGGCCCTGTTAATATATTTAACTCCATCCATGATAAAAGTAAATTCCCCGGAATTGAAATCCATCTGCATATCTGTCTGGCTCATGGTCATATCGCCCTTAAGATTGGAATTCACGTTATTAAGGTAAACCTTCATAGCTGAGCTTTCATCAATATATGATATTGAACTGTTACGAACTGATACCTTTTTAAGCAGGATTTTAATACCTGATGAAGGTGCAGTTGTTACAGCTGCTGGTGTAGGCACGGTTGAAGTATCCTTCATAACATCCCAATTGGCCTTACCCTCTTTTTTCACAACAGCATTTAATACCGCTCTGTCAATCATAACCGATTTTACTTCATACCCCGTTTTTTTAAAGAGGCTTGCAAGGTTGAATACAAGATCGAGAGACTTGAATGCAGCAAGTGTATCATTTTGAAAGGTTTTCACTCCTACAACAGAAACCTCATTAAGGGAAAATGCCAGGTTTGGAAAATCCCTGAAAAAACCTAATTTATAATTTTCAAATTTTACAGTTGCATTTACAGACCTATTTATAGCTTCTTCAACTTTAACCTTTATCTGTTTCTTAAAGATTATCGGGATAGTAAAAAGTAAAACAAGTATTAAAAGAATAATTCCCAGAAGTATTTTTATTATTATAACTGCAGTCTTTTTCATAAGTAATATATTTATGATTGATTAACAGTAATATACGCAAAATATTTTTACCAGTTTGAGACAGACAAAAGTAGTTAATTTTCCTGATAATAAAAAGTGTCTAAAGTGTCTAGAGTGCCTGAAGTGCCTGGAGTGATGAAAAAGTATTTTTGATTGCTTCTTTAACTTTAGGCACTTTAAACTTTAGCTCACTCCAAACTTCTTTAAACATTAATGAATTATTTTTTAAAACTTTGTTATATTTGCGTCCGCATAATGGACCTGTAGCTTAATTGGATAGAGCATCTGGCTACGGACCAGAAGGTTGGGGGTTCGAGTCCCTTCAGGTTCACACCTTGATCAAAGAGTTAGAGAAATTTAACTCTTTTTTTATTTCTTTAATTTGCATACTATTTAC
>Ga0182021_10011742_pt1 | contig 10404 bp, 8 predicted proteins | sample 612E3MmetaG_FD_120493 | JGI IMG/M metagenome (GOLD analysis project Ga0182021, IMG submission 120493) | Permafrost microbial communities from Stordalen Mire, Sweden - 612E3M metaG (Illumina Assembly) | ecosystem: Environmental > Terrestrial > Soil > Wetlands > Permafrost | place: Sweden... | reverse complement strand
CGCGCGGGCAAAGCTGATCAGCTGCCGCTGACCGGTCGAGAGGCCCGAGCCGCCCTCTTTGACGTCCGTGTCGTAGCCGTCCTGCTGGGCCTCGATGAAGTCGTGGGCGCCGACGATGCGCGCCACCCGGCGCACCTCGTCGGCGCTCGCCTCCGGCCGTCCGAAACGGATGTTGTCCATGATCGAGCCGCTGAACAGGAACGCCTCCTGCGGCACGATCGCCATCTGCTCTCGCAGCGACTTGGTGGTCACCTGCCGCAGGTCCCGCCCGTCGATGAGCACGGCGCCGCCGGTGGGGTCGTAGAAACGCGCCAGCAGCTTGGTCAGCGTGCTCTTGCCGGCGCCGGTGGGCCCCACCAGCGCCACCGTGCCGCCGGGCGGCACCCGGAAGCTCACATCGTGAACAACGTCCTTGACCGTGTCGTACGAGAAGGTGACGTGACGGAACTCCAGGTCGCCGTGCACGTCCGGCAGCGGCTGCGCGTCCGGCGCATCCTTCAGGTCGGCCTCCGTGTCCAGCACGGTGTAGATCTTGCGCACCGCCGCCATGCTGGACTGGAAGGTGTTGTAGAGCTGGCTGAGCTGCTGCACCGGGTCGAAGAACATGTTCAGGTACCCGATGAAGGCGACCAGGACGCCGATCTGCAGCGCCTGATGGGTGTACAGCGAGCCGCCGTACCAGAGCACCACGATGACGGCCGCCCCTGACAGGAACTCGACGAAGGGGAAGTAGAGGCCGCTCTGCAGTACCGTCTCCCAGTTGGCGTCGCGATACCCGGCGTTCAAGCGGTCGAGGATGACGTAGTCGGCCGCCTCGCGACGAAATGCCTTCATGACCCGGACGCCGCTGATGGACTCCTGCAGGTGGGCGCTGACGTCGCCGATGCGATTGCGCACCTTGGCGTACGAGCGTGCCGACTTGGTGCGGAACACCAGGGTGCCGGCAAGCAGCACCGGCAGTATGGTCAGGGTCGCCAGCGCGAGCCGCCAGTCCAGCACCAGCAGGAAGACGACGGCGCCGATCAGGGTCAGCAGGTTGGTCACCAGGCTGGTGACGCCGTCGGTGACCAGCTGGTCGATGGCGTCGATGTCGTTTGTGAGGCGGCTGACTATCCAGCCCGTCTTCTGGCGGCTGAAGAAGTCCAGGCTGAGCTTCTGGATGTGCGCGAAGAGGCTGCGCCGCAGGTCCAGCAGCATGCGCTCGCCCACCCAGCTGACGAAGTACGTCTGCAGGTAGCCGGCCAGCACGTTGACCACATTGACGGCGAGGAAGACGACGATGATCACCGTGACCACGTGCAGGTTGCCCTTGCGGATGCCGGAGTCAATGGCCCTGGCGACCAGATAGGGGACCGACAGGCTGGTCGCGGTGAAGACGATCATCGCCATGACGGCCAGAGTGGCCCGGCGACGATACGGGATGACGAACTGCGCCAGGCGCGCGAGCTGCAGCTCGCGCGCCAGGTGAAGGAAGGCGCGCCAGCCGCGGATCTCCTCCAGCTCGGCGCCGCTGCCATGCGGCCCGCTGTGCCGGCCGGCCCAGGCCATCAGGAATCTCCCGTGGGGTCGATGGCCGGCCGGCTCGGCGGCGCGCCTTCGCCGCCGGCCGGTGCTCGATCGTCCGCCGCCGCGCCGTCAGGGAACGGCCGGTCGCGGCGGTCCGACGTGTCGCCGCCGGCCCCGTCGAAGGCCGGGCCCGATTCGGGCGCTTGGCCGGCGGAGGGGGCGTCGCGTGCAGTAGCCACGCGCAGGGTGCCCGAGCCGCCGGCCTCCCCGTTCTCGGCTACATCCAGCGTGGAGCCGGTCTCCTCGGCGTGGCCGAACATGCGCGCGTAGTGGCCGCCGGCCGCCAGCAGCTCCGCGTGGCGGCCGCGCTCGGCGATGCGCCCGTGGTCCAGGACCACGACCTCTTCGGCGAGCGCGATGGTGGACGGGCGGTGGGCGATGATGAACGTTGTGCGGCCGCGCATCACCTCGGCCAGCGCGGCCCTGATCCTGTTCTCCGTCTCCACGTCCACGCTGCTCATGGCGTCGTCCAAAATCAGGATGCGCGGGTCCATAACGAGCGCGCGCGCGATGGCGACGCGCTGTCGCTGACCCCCGCTCAGAGTGAGTCCGCGCTCCCCGATGACGGTGTCGTAGCCCTCGGGGAGCGCGCTCACGAACGTGTCCGCCTGGGCACGGGTGGCGGCCTCGCGCACCTGCTCGTCCGAGGCCGCCGGATTGCCCAGGCGGATGTTCTCGGCGATGGTGGCCGAGAACAGGAACGGGTCCTGATTGACCACCCCGATGCCGGCCCGCAGGCTGGCCATGGTGTAGTCGCGCACGTCCACGCCGTCTACCAGCACGCGGCCCTCGCTGGTGTCGTAGAAGCGCGGCACCAGGTTGGCCAGGGTCGTCTTGCCGCAGCCGGTGTGACCGACCAGCGCCACGGCCTGGCCGGCCGGCACGTGCAGCGTGACGTCGCTCAGCACGGTGCGCTGGTCGTAGGCGAAGGTGACGTGGTCGAAGGTCACCTCGCCGCAGGCCGGCTGCAATCGGCGCGCGCCTGCGGCTCCCGGCTCGCCTGCGCCGGGCGCGTTCGCGTCGGACGCGCCGGCGCCCGAACCGGCCCGCCCGAGGTGGCGCGCGCCTGCGGCTCCCGGCCCGCTCTGCGCCAGCATCAGCGGGCAGGCCCAGCCCACGGCGTCTGGCTTGTCGGTCATGCCGACGGGCGTGTCCAACAGCTCGTAGACGCGCTCGGCGGAGGCCACGGCGCGCTGCGCCAGGCCGGTCAGCCAGCCGATGGTCTGGGCCGGGAAGATCAGCATCATCAGGTAGCTGTAGAAGGCCACCAGCGCACCGATGGTCAGCGAGCCGTCGATCACCAGGCGGGCGCCGTACCAGAGCAGCACGGCGACCGCCGCGTTGGGCAGGAAGGTGATCATCGGAATGTAGAACGCGCGTAGCCGGGCGGCCGCCACCGAGGCCTCAAAGACGGCCATGCTGCGGGCGCTGAACTTCTCCAGCTCCTCTTCTTCCTGCGCGAAGATCTTGACTATGCGGCTGCCGACCACGTTCTCCTCGGCAGCCGCCGTCACGTCGGCGATCTTCTGCTGCACGTCTCGCAGCACCGGGTGCAGCCGGCGGCTGAAGCGGATGGTGACCACCACCAGGAACGGCAGGAACGCCAGCGAGATCAGCGCCAGCCCGGGCGAGAGCATCAGCAGCAGCACCACGACGGCGATCATGGTGAACACGTTGGCGGTGAAGAAGATCAGGCCGTAGCCGAGGAACATGCGCACGTTCTGCACGTCGCTCATGGCCCGGCTCATGAGCTGGCCGGTGGGCCAGCCGTCGTAGTAGGAGAACGGCTGCTTGATGAGGTGGGCCCAGAGGCGGTTGCGCAGGTCGTACTCGATGCCCAGGCTGACCTTGCCGGTGACCAGGCGGCGGACGACTGCCACGCCAAAGCGGACAACGCCTATGCCTAGCAGCACCAGCCCGTAGGTGATGAGCAACCCGTGCTGCCCGCCCACCAGGGCGCGGTCGATGATGAGCTGCACGATCCGCGGCACGGCCACGCTGAGGCCGATCTGCGCCAGGGCGGCGGCGAAGCCCCAGAACACAAGCCAGCCGTAGCCGTGGAACAGCTTCAGGACGCGAAGGGACGCTCTCATTACGGCAGAGCATACCCGGCGGGAAACGCGACGGACGGCCTGGACGGGTTTGCTGCCCGAAAGTGCGCCTGGCGCCGCTGAGGCGGGCTGTTCCCCATCACGCTGCAGCCACAAGTAGGGAGCGACGTCCCGGTCACGCGGGTGCGGATGCCTATTCCCCCGGGGAACTGCCTCGCCGATGAGTCAGTCATAAGGACTCTGCCCGACCGGCTCTGAGGAGGACCGGTTCGCGGCGCCTTCTTGCAGTCAGGGGACAGATCATGTTGAGACGCTACAGCACGCCAGGGCGGGCATTGGCCGGCTCCCCCTTCCCCCTCGCCAATCGTCAATGCCCGCCCGGGCGTGTTTTCGCGTCACCATCCTCTTCGCCCTCAATGCCACGGTTGCGTCCACGCTACCTCCTCACCGCGCTCACGGTCCTCCTCCCGCTGATCGCCCTCCTCCTCGCCTCTGCCCTGCTCACCGGGATCCTCTTTCGCTCGCCCGCGAACGCAGGCGTGCCTACTGGCCCTGGTGCCGTCTCGACCCTTTTCGGCATTCCCGGTACCAGCGGCAGCGCCGACACGACGCTTCGAGCGACGTTCAACGGCCCGGCCGGCGAGTGCTACGACGCCGCCGGCAACCTCTACGTCACCGACGGCGCCGGCAACAAGATCCGCAAGGTGAGCCCCAGCGGCGTGGTGACCACCCTGGCCGGCAGTGGCACTGGCGCCGAGACCGACGGCAGCGGCGCTGCCGCAAGCTTCAACGGCCCGGCCGGCATCTGCCTGGCAAGCGACGGCAACCTCTACGTCACCGATTCCACCGGCAACAAGATCCGCAAGCTCACCCTGGCCGGCGTGGTCACCACTCTGGCTGGCAGCGGCACGACCGCCAGCACCGATGGCAGCGGTGCCGCGGCGAGCTTCTACAACCCGTGGGGCATCTGCCAGGCGAGCGACGGCACGCTGACCGTTACGGACTACGGCAGCAACGACGTGCGCCGGGTGAGCCTCAGCGGCGCCGTCTCGACCCTCTACGGCGTGCCCGGCACCTCGGGCAGCGCCGACACGACCGGGCGGGCGACGTTCTACAGCCCGGCCGCCTCCTGCTACGACGCCGCCGGCAACCTCTATGTTGCCGACCAGACTAACAACAAGATCCGCAAGATCAGCCCGACCGGCGTGGTCACCACCCTGGCCGGCAGCGGCAGCGCCGGGAACACCGACGGCAGCGGTGCCGGCGCGACCCTCAACTGTCCGACGGGCATCACGCAGGCGAGTGACGGCAACCTCTACGTCGCCGACTACGTCGGCAATACGATCCGCAAGGTCACCCTGGCCGGCGCGGTGACTACCCTGGCCGGCAGCGGCAGCTCCACAGAGACCGACGGCACGGGCAGCGGCGCCAGCTTCAAGAACCCGTATGGCATCACTCAGGCCTCCGACGGCAACCTCTACGTCACCGACGGCGGCGGCAACAAGATCCGTAAGCCTAGATGATTGATTCCACGGATTTGAGCCTGTCGGAGGAAAGCAAAGCAGAGAGGCTGAAGCCGACGGTGCACTCAGCATCGCCGACCCGGAGGCCGCGATGGACGCCAACCTCGACACTCTCTGCACGGTCGTCTATTGCACAGCCGACGATCTTCTGCCAGCGGCGAAGCGCAACGCTCGACGGAGGATCTCCGACGCCGAGATCGTCACCCTCTGCGTGGCTCAGTCGATCATGGGCATCCCCTCCGACCGCCGCTTCCTGGCGAGCGCCCGGCAGCGCCTTGGCCTTCTCTTCCCCGAACTTCCAACGCAGGCCGGCTACTACAAGCGCCGCCGCGCCTTGGCAGATGCGATCGAGTGGCTTCTGGGCGTCTTCGCGGCTCAAAGCCCAGGCTCTGCCGATGAACTGCTGCTTATCGACTCCACCCCGGTGGAGTGCGCCAGAAGCCGGGAGACGGTGCGCCGCTCGGCCCTGGCCGACTATGCCGACTACGGCTACTGCGCCTCCCACTCGCGCTACTTCTGGGGCTTTCGTCTGCATGCCATCTTCGCGCTCGACGGTACGCCACGGGCGCTTCGGCTGGCCTCGCCCAAGCTTGACGAGCGCGAGGTTGGGGCAGGGCCGCTTGAGCGCTGCCGACGCTCTGGCGGCGAGATCCTGCTCGCCGATAAGGGCTACGCCGGGGCCGAGTTTGCCCGATGTGTCGAGGAGCTCGACTGCGTCCTTGTGCGACCGGCGCGGCGCGATGAGCCCGACAGCGGCCTTCATCTGGCGCCCATCCGCCAGCGCATCGAATCGATCTTCTTTACCTGCAAAGATCTGCTCACCCTGGAGCGCCACGGTGGTCGCACGATGGCGGGCGTGCGCGAGCGCATCCTGGCGCGCTTCTGCTGCCTGGCCGCCTGCATCTCGCTTAATCATCGACTCGGCCGTCCCAGCCGCTCCCTGTCTGCTACTGCGCCTGAGGCTGTGAGCGTGGAATCAATCATCTAGAGGCCGTCCCCGCCGCGTCTTCGCCTCGATCTGCCGCCCGCTGCACCTCTCTCCACAGTCGGCTGGCGCTCGTACCGCTCGCGGGGCGAGTATTATGTGGTGCCCACTCACAGTCCCTCCGGAGGCCCGCGCCCACGCGCGCAGCACCCGAGCCCACGCACCCATGCAACTTACCGGAGCCGAATGACGTCTAATATCGAGCACCTGCACCGGTCGCCGCGTGTCGCCGAGCCGCAGACCGCTGAGATCCAGCGAGCCGCGGCCGGCGACACCGACGCATTCCGCGAGATCGTCCGGCGCTACGAGCGGCTGGTGTTCAGCGTCGCCTACACCGTGCTCGGCGATGCTTGTGAGGCGGAGGACGCCGCCCAGGAGGCCTTCCTGCGGCTGTACCGCGGGCTGTCGCGCTACCGTGGCGAGGCGGCGTTCGGCACGTGGGTCTTTCGCCTGGCCATAACGGCGGCTCTGGACCAGCGGCGCTGGTTGTCGCGCAGGGCGCTGGTCCCCCTGGACCCGTTGCCCGCAACACCGCAGGCGACGCCGGAGCAGCGTGCCGAGGCAGAAGAGTTGCTGGCCGCCATGGCGGCGCTGTCGGCGGCACTACGGGCGCCGCTGGTGCTGCGTGAGGTGTACGGCTACGAGTACGCTGAGATCGCGGCGCTGCTCGGCAAGCCGGTGGGCACGGTGAAGGCAGCCGTGCACCGCGGCCGGGCAACGCTGGTGGAAGAACTGGGACGGCGCCGGGCGCCGGAAGGAGAAGGAGACTAGATGGGACGCGACGCCGATCAGCCGCTGGCCGTCGCATACGACGAGCACGGACAGGTCGTACCCACGCTCGCTCGCCTGGCGGACCTTCGGCTCGAGCCGCCGGAGGGCTTCGCCGACCGCGTGGTCCTCGCCGCCGGCCGGCGCAGCCGGCGCCGGCGGCTCGCACTGACGCGCGCCGACGAGCTCAGGGAATGGGCGCGCCGTGGCCCTGCGCGGCGCCGCGCCGTGGCCTCCTCCGCCCTGCTGGCCGGCGCGGTGGCGCTTGGCCTGGAGGCGCGTCACCTGCGTCACGCGCGTGAAGTGAACGCGGCGTGAGCGCCGCCGAGACGCCGGGTGCCGGAGCTGCGGGCGAAAGCGTCGTCCTCGACCGCGCCGGCATAGAGGCGCTGCTGCCGCATCGCGCGCCGTTCCTGCTGCTCGACGACGTGATCGAGCTGGAGCCCGGCGCGCGCTGCGTGGCCCGCCGTCTGCTGCGCCCGGACGAGTTCTGGTTTGCCGGGCACTTCCCGGGGAACCCGGTGATGCCCGGCGTGCTCATCGTCGAGGCGCTGGCGCAGACGGGTGCCGTCTGTGCGCTGTCCTTGCCGGAGAACAGCGGCAAGCTGGCCCTGTTCGCCGGCATCGACAAGGTCCGCTTCAAGCGCCTCGTGCGGCCCGGCGACACGTTGCGCCTGCAGGTCGACGTTATCGCTATGCGCGCCGGCGTGGGGCGCGGCAGCGCGCTCGCCACGGTCGACGGCCAGATGGCCTGCCGCGGCGAGCTGATGTTCGCCCTCACCGACGCCGCCCAAACTGCTCAGGGCCAGCCCACGCTCAGCGGCGGAGGCGCCGCATGACGCGTGGCGTTATCCGCGGCGCCCGCATCGCTTCGGTCGGCATCTCGCTGCCGGAGCGCGTGCTCACCAACGAGGAGATCTCCCGCACCCTGGAGACGTCGGACGAGTGGATCCGCACGCGCACCGGCATCCGCGAGCGCCGCATCGCCGCGCCCGATCAGGCGCCGAGCGACCTGGCGGCCGAGGCCGGCGAGCACGCCCTTCAGCGGGCCGGCGTCAGTGCGGCCGACCTCGACCTGGTGATCAGCTCCAGCCTGGTGCCCGACATGGTCTTTCCGGCCACCGCCGCCGTGATCGCCGACAGGCTCGGTGCCACCAACGCCGGCGCCTTCGACGTGCAGGCCGGCTGCAGCGGCTTCGTCTTCGCCCTGGCTTCGGCCGTCTCGTTTGTCGGCTCCGGTATGTACTCGAACGTCCTGGTGACCGGCGCCGAGGCGGTCTCCCGCGCGCTGGACTGGACCGACCGCTCCACCTGCGTGCTCTTCGGCGACGGCGCCGGCGCCGTGGTCGTTGTCCCGGACCCAGACGCCATCTTCACCTTCGATCTGGGCACGGACGGCTCCGGCATGCCGTTGCTGAACATGCCGGCCGGCGGGGCCAGGTTGCCGGCCAGTCTGCAGACGGTCGAGGCGCGGCAGCACTTCCTGAAGATGAACGGGCGCCAGATCTTCCGCTTCGCCACCCGCGCCGTCGCCGGCTCGTGCGCCACCGTCCTGGATGCAGCCGGCCTGAGCGTCGAGGAGATCGATCTCTTCGTGCCGCATCAGGCCAACCTGCGCATCATCGACAACGTGGCCAAGCGGATCGGGGTGGCGCCGGAACGCGTCTTCACCAACCTGGAGCGCTACGGCAACACCAGTTGTGCCTCCATACCGCTGTGCCTGGCGGAGGCGGAGGAGAGTGGCCGCCTCAAGGACGGCGACCAACTGCTGCTGGCCGGCTTCGGCGCCGGCCTCAGCTGGGGTACCTGCGTGACCACCTGGAGGGCGGGATGACGGCGACGGCCGGCGGTGCGAGCGCACGGGCGGCGCGCCGCGCCGGGGCCACGACGCCGGACGCACGGGCGGCCGCAGGCTGCGCGGCTGTGAGGCCGTACACGCGCCGTTGCCTCGGCGCGAACGCCGTGAGCAGGCGTCCGCAGGCGCGCCGGCCGTCCCACGCAGGCGCAGCAAACAGGTGGGCACGATGAAGGCACTCGTGTTCCCGGGCCAGGGTTCGCAGGCCGTCGGCATGGGTCGCGATCTGTTTGAGGCCCACCAGATCGTGCGGAACATGTACGAAGAGGCGAGCGCGGCGCTCGGCTACGACATCGCCGCGCTCAGCTTCGAAGGCCCGGCCGATCGGCTGAGCCAGACGGACGTCACCCAGCCGGCGCTGCTGGTGAACTCCGTGGCCGTGTTCCGGCTGCTGGCCGAGCGTGGTCTGCGCTTCGACGTGGCTCTGGGCCACAGCCTGGGCGAGTACTCGGCCCTGGTGGCAACGGGGGCGCTGCCGTTCGGCGAGGCTGTGAAGATCGTGCGGCTGCGCGGCGACGCCATGCTCGCAGCCCCACGCGCACACCCGGGCAGCATGGCCGCCGTGCTCGGCCTGGACGACGTCCGGGTCGAAGAGATCTGTGCCGGCCTCGCGGACGCCTGGCCGGCCAACTACAACTCGCCCGGGCAGCTGGTGGTCAGCGGCTCGCGCGCCGGCCTGGAGCGCCTGCGGGAGCAGGCGCTGGCGGCCGGCGCGCGCAAGGTCGTTCCGCTGGTGGTCAGCGGCGCCTTCCACTCGCCCTACATGGCGCCGGCGGCGGACGCGCTGGGCGCGGCCCTGGCGGCTGCGTCCTGGGCCGCGCCCAGCCCGCGCTTCTTCTCCGTCTGCTCCGTCGACTATGAGACGGGCGACTTTGCGGCTCTTCTGCAGCGGCAGGTCACGTCGCCGGTGCGGTTCACGCAGTCCGTGCGCCGTCTTATCGCCGACGGCTGCGATGCTTTCCTGGAGGTGGGCCCCGGCGCGGTGCTCAGCGGCCTGGTGCGCCGCATCGGCCCCCAGGCCGCAACCGCCCGCGCCGGCGACGTAGACTCCGTCGGTGCACTGGACGCGGCGTGGTTCGCGTGAGAGGCGTGGCTGGCAGCGTCAGCAGGGTCGTCCACGCTCTCGGACCGCGCGCCGTCGGCGGGCGCCGGCGTTGGCCTGCACGCCGGCGTCAGCCCGTACGCACCATGACTCCTAAGGGAGGACGACTGTGAGTATCAGCATCGACCTGACCGGCACCGTCGCCCTGGTGACCGGCGCCGGGCGCGGCATCGGCCGTCAGATCGTGACCGTGCTCGCCGCCGCCGGCGCCGACGTGGCCATCAACGACTTCGCCGGCGAGGAACAATGCGAGGAGCTGGCGGCCGAGATCCGGGCGCTTGGCCGCAAGGCCATCGTTGCCATGGGTGACGTTGGTGACGAGACGGCCGTGGACGCCATCGTCGAGCGCGTGGAGACGGAGCTGGGCCCGCTGGCGCTTGTCGTCAACAACGCCGGCATCACACGGGACGGCGTGGTGCTCACCATGGAGGCGGCCGACTTCGACGCCGTGCTGCGCACCCATCTGCGCGGCACGTTCCTGCTCAGCAAGGCGGCGGCGCGACGCATGTTCCGCCGCCGCCAAGGCTGCATCGTCAATCTCTCCAGCGTCGTGG
>Ga0182021_10011741_pt1 | contig 10405 bp, 13 predicted proteins | sample 612E3MmetaG_FD_120493 | JGI IMG/M metagenome (GOLD analysis project Ga0182021, IMG submission 120493) | Permafrost microbial communities from Stordalen Mire, Sweden - 612E3M metaG (Illumina Assembly) | ecosystem: Environmental > Terrestrial > Soil > Wetlands > Permafrost | place: Sweden... | reverse complement strand
GCGCGATAAGTATCACTTTCAATGGTGGGCGTGTGCGCTCGTCGGCGCGCAGCCGTATCAAGGCAAGAAGAAGGGCGCGGACACGGGCATCGACGGCGTGATCTATTTTTCGGACGATACAGGCCCGGCCAAGAAGATCATCGTCTCGGTGAAGGGCGGCGAGACGGTGACGCGCACGATGATGGCCGATTTGAAGAATTCGGTCGATCGGGAGCAGGCCGCGATCGGGTTGTTTGTCACCCTCGCGCCGCCGACCAGGCCGATGAAGGTGGAAGCCGTCAGCGCGGGACACTATCAATCGCCCCACAGCGGCGCGTTCGACAAGATTCAAATCCTCACCATCGAAGGCTTGCTCAACGGCACGGAAGCGCCGCGCTATCCTGACCTCTCGCGCGGCAGCACCGGCTCCAAGAAGGCAAAGGTGGAAGAGGTGGACGGCCAGCAGGGGGAGTTGTTTTAACAGCTAATCCCGGCCCAACGTTGTGGCTGAACCCGACGCCCCTCTCATCGATACGGCAGGCCGTTGGAATGGTCGGGATCAACAGGAAGCGGATTAGGTTGTTGAAAGACCAGGCAGGTTTCGCGCAGCGCCCCGGAGTAAAACGGAGCGGGTACTGAAAATGGCAATCAGGAGTAGAATTGGATTCAAGAGCAAGTCTCATCGACTGCTTCAAGAGCTGAAGGTTTCAGGCAAAGGAGATAGCGCTATGGCGATCGAATGGAACACGAAACGAATGGCGACCGGCTTACCCGAGGTCGATACGCAACACCAGGAATGGATACGTCGCTTCAATGAGTTTGACAAGGCGATAGTCAATCAGCAGGGGCACAACACTATTCTGAGCACTCTCGATTTTCTGACGCAATATTCAGAAACCCATTTTGCCAATGAAGAAGCGATCATGACTCGCCTCAACTCGCCGGCCCTGGCCGCCAACCGCGCCGCGCATGACGAATTTCGGGGGAAGCTCGCCGAAATAAAGGCGTGGGTGAGCCACGAGGGTGTATCGATAGTTGAAGTAGTAGCGCTGAAGATGACTTTAGAGGAATGGTTGGTCAACCACATTTGCACGATTGATATCCAATTGCGGGGAACAGACACTCGCATGTGACTGAAGCCGACCACTTGCCACGCCGCTCGTTGAAGGTTCCGGGCCAGCGGAGTATCTTTTCGGCACTCGCGTTTTGCCCTAGCCAGTGGGGCTTAGCTCAACCGTTGGGCCGCATATCGCTCGGCCAATGTTCCCTGCTTGGACGCTTCGCCGTTAACCTTCTTCCATCTTCAACTTCTCTCCCTCCACATCCACTCGAATGGTCGTCCCCGTCGCTGGATTCTTCTTCAGCAGATAATCGGTGAGTGGCTCACGCACAAACTTCTGAGTGATCCTCCACAGCGGACGCGAAGCAAGCTGCCCATGTGCTATAATCCACTTAGAACACAGGGGAAAAGCGATGACGACCTTAATGCTCAGTGACATCCTGGATGATCTGCACGCCGCCGAAGATGGCCTGCATAAATTCGAGCGCCGGTATTGGTTGAGTTCGAGCGATTTCTATGAAATGTATTCGCACGGCCAACTCGACGACGGCGATAACGCGGAAGATTTCGCGGAATGGGCGGGGCACTGCGTGTTACGCCAGAAACGCTTGACCGCTCTGGATCAAATCTCCAAAGACCGCCTCCAGGCGCTGCGCCAACAGGCGAGCGGTCAAATCATCCGCCTGACCCCGGCTGAACCCACGTTCACCATCAAGTAGCGGTCATGTTAAATCGCGCCGATTACGAGCGACAGTTGTACACGCTGGTCGATCAGTACGCCGCAGTCACCGCTTCTACCTTGCGCGCCTACAACAACAGTGCCACCTCCGCACTGGTGCGCGGCAGTGTTTTCTTTGACAACGGCTTGGAACTGCGCGTGTTTGAGTACATCGATTGGGCGGGCGGCGAAATACTGAGCTATAGCTACACGGTCTATTACGGCGAGGAAAAGGTACGCTGGTACGATCCGCAGCCACACCCCGACGATGCCGCGCTGGCCTCAACCTTTCCGCACCATTACCACACCGCCCCAGACATCAAACACCACCGCGTGCCTGCACCTGGAATTTCTTTCACTGCCTCCAATTTGCCGACTCTGATCGCCGATTGCATTGAATTGGGATAGGCATTGTCTCCATAGCCGCGCTGGCCACAACAAGGGCACGCTACGTTGCCGAGAATTTCAAAGACTGCTCATTGACCGCGACGGTGACTTTAGTCCCCATCGCTGGATTCTTCTTCAGCAGATAATCCGCCAGTGGTTCACGCACAAACTTCTGAATGATGCGCCGCAGCAGATGCGAAGCAAGCCGTCCGTGTGCTACAATCAACTTAAAATACGGGCGAGGGGAGGTTTATCAATGAATAAGCCGCGTATGATGTACTTCGAGGCAGATGACGTGTTGCATTTGGCGATTTCAGATGAAACCGAAGCGGGGAGCGTTGAACTTGCCCCCAACATTACGGTGGAGTTGAACGACCAAGGCGAAATGATCGGCATCGAGATTCTGGAGGCCAGCCGCTTTGTCAGGGATTCCATCATGGAGTCGGTGCAGGCCAGAGTGCTGCGAGGACCCACGGCTCAACCCGCTTGATGATTCGGCGACTTTTGATTGAGAAGCAGGCCGATCGCCTAACGATCACGATACAACGCGTGAAGCCGATTACTGTGTTAGTCGGCTTCGCGCGTTTCTGTTTGGAAATCAGCAATCAACCCTCAGCAATCGCCCGCTCATGGGTTACGATTCACGTATTCTTCCGGTGTATAAACGCGCAGCGTGGATTTGCTCTTGAAATGTTTAGCGTTCTACGTCACGAAACACTCGACATGCGGGGTATGTTCAACGAAGTTCAGGATCAATTACGACCACGCGCGGCCCCGCAGTTCGCGCATGGCTTCATCCAGCGAACCGGAAACCGACTCGGCCAGTTCAGCACGAATGGCGCGGGCCATGCGCCGTCCCTGCCGCCGGGCCGCAGCCGATTTCTCCGGGCGGACCAGTTGCACTCCGGCCAACTTTTCCAACTCGTCGCGCAGACGGCGCTGTTCTGTCCGTGACGGACGGCGAGCCACCTCAAGCACCTGCGCATAAGTAGGGCGTTTTTGTGGGCGAGTTATAGTTGTCATTGTGACCTCTTACAGCGAAGTTACATTTTCGGCGAAGTATTACTGACCACGGGCATAAGCGACATCGTCCTGTAGGTCCGTTGGATCGTACTGGCGCGGAATGTGCCGCTCCCCCAGCAGCTGGCCGAACTCGTACTTGCTCAGCGCCGTTAATTCGCGCGCCTTGCCAAACGACAGGATGCCCTGCGCATAGAGTGACAGCGCCAGTTCCGTCGTCAGGCGGCGGCGTTGTTCCGGCTGCGGCAGGCGCAACGCTTGCGTCACAGAATCAGGAATTTCCAATTGCAGGCTCATAGCAAATGCTCCTCTCCACAGCAATTATACTTGAAACGTGCCGGTGTAAGGAATCTTTACCCCTCCGCCATCTTCAACTTCTCACCTTCTATATCCACCTTCACCTTCGTACCCGTCGCTGGATTCTTCTCCAGCAGATAATCGGCCAGCGGCTCGCGCACAAACTTCTGAATGATCCGCCGCAGCGGACGCGCGCCCCATTCGGGATGATCGTTCTGTGCCAGCAGCCACGTCTTGGCTGGTTCGGTGAGTTCCAGCACCAGGCCGCGCTCACCTGCCAACTTCACTTCCTTCTTCAGCAGTAAGTCCAGCACCTTGCGCAGCGCCTCGTCGGTCAGGGCGTTGAACATGATGATCTCGTCGAGGCGATTGAGGAACTCCGGGCGGAAGTGCTGCTTCACCGCCTCCAGCGCCAACTCGTGTCCCTGCGCTTCGCTCAACGATCGATCGACGAGATACGTCGCGCCTAGATTGCTGGTGAGGATGATCACCGCATCGGAAAATGACGCGACGCGCCCCTGCCCGTCGGTCAGGCGGCCTTCGTCCATCATCTGCAGCAGCACGTCGAGGATGCGTGGATGCGCCTTCTCGCATTCGTCGAACAGCACGATCGAGTACGGCATCTGCCGCACGCGATCGGTCAACTGCCCGCCGCCCTCGAAGCCCACGTAACCGGGCGCTGCGCCGATCAGGCGATTGAGCGAATCTTCCTGTTGATACTCCGTCATATCCAACGTGATCAAATTGTCTTCGCTGCCGAACATGAACTCGGCCAGCGCCTTGGCGAGTTCCGTCTTGCCCACACCCGTCGGGCCGAGGAAGAGAAACGAGCCGATCGGGCGCTTGGGATCTTTCAGGCCCACGCGCGCGGTCTTCACGGCGCGGCTCACCGCCAGCACCGCCTCATCCTGCCCGATGATGCGTCCTTTGACGAACTCGGCCATCTGCGCGTATTTGGTGCGTTCATCCTGTCCGAGTTTGCTCGCGGGGATGCCCGTCATCTGACTCAACGCCAGCATCACATCGTCGGGGTCGAGCGTGTCGTCGGGTTTGGCTTCCGGCTTGTAGGCGAGATCGGTCTGCGTGGACATGCGCACCAACGCGCAGGCGCGATGCATGAGTTGAACCGCCGCGCCCGGTTGTGCCCCGCTCGACAGGTACCGCGCCGCCATCACGGCCACCGTCGACGGCGCGCCGGATGCAACGGTCAGCGCGTATTCCGTCTCGAATTTCGACTTCGAGGCATTGAGCACCTGCGTCGTCTCTTCCACCGACGTCGCCGGAACCTTCAACACATGCACGTTGTTGAGTTGTTTCAACGACTCGTTGTATTCCGTGTCGATCGCCGTGCCGATGACGATCGGCGCTTCATCGAGAAACGCCTTCTGCACGATGTTCTTCACTTTGTCGGCCATAAACCGATCGAAGAAGCGCGCGACGTTGGGGATGAACAACGCGCCGCCGATCGCTTGTTTCACGCCCGATCGCAATGCCTCCACCGGATTATCCAACAGCGCGTTTTCGGCGATCTCAATCACCCGATCGACTCCCTGCGGCCCACGGTTCTCGGCGATCAGCAGCGCCAGGCTGTACGCCAGCGAGCGGCGTCCGCTGCCCGCCGCGCCGATCAGCAAGACGTGGCGCTGACCGGCCAATGACAGCACGCTGATCAACTCGCGCAGCAAGTTCTCGCGGAAGTATGTGGGGGTGAGCTCACCCGCTCGGGCGTCGGCCACCCAATCGCGCGTGGTCATGCGCCGCGCGATCGATCGATCTTTCAGATAAGGCTCCAGTGCTTGCGGCGTGATCCCGCGCGCTTGCAATAATCCGGCAGTGCTCACTCCGGCTTGCGAGAGCGCGCTCAGCAAATGCTCCGTGCCGATCCACACTTCGTCGGATGCCTGCGCGATGGTCAACGCCTCGTCGATCGATTGCAGCAGATCATCAGATAGATCGACCTTGCCGCCGTTGTCGAGCACGAAAACAAAATCGGCGGGGCGGCCGTCGCGCGTTTTCAACTGCGCCACGGCGGCCGCATCGAGATCGCTCAACTTGAAGCCGCGTTCCTGCGCCACCTTATCGAGAATGCGCCGCGCCGAAGTGTCTGGCGTGCGGATCAGGCCGAGCAAAACAATCTCCGGCATCAAGAGCCGCTTGCCTAACGTCGGCATGATCTTGGCCGACTCGTTCAGAATCAGTGAGGTATGTTTGGAAAGAAGATTTGGATTGAGTGTGCCCATGAGTTAGTCACTTAGTCGGATAGTCAAGTAGTACGATAGTTGATTTTCATGCTGAACCGGCTCCCCTCTCCTGAAATTGCCGTTTAATTTTAGGAGAGGGGTTAGGGGTGAGGTGATACAAGAGTAACACGAAAAACGAGAAGGTTCAAACGGGCGTATCCGCGCTCAGAATGATGATCTTCATCATACCACCGCCGGGTCAATCGGGTGTATGCTGAATGCACCTGTTGGGCAACTCTTATAGTGGGCAAAGGATAGAGCGATGATTCCAGGTAAGCAAGCCAGTTTCGCCGAAGTGGATGAGCGAGGGCGGTTGATTCTGCCGCCGGAGATTGCGCAGCAATATGGGTTGATACCCGGTGCGAAGGTGCGCGTGGACAACGAGAACAATGTCGTGCGGCTGCACCGACCCACCTCGCAGTTGATGCGTCTCTACGTCGAACCGACCGATCACTGCAACCTCGATTGTGTGACGTGCTATCGCAACAATTGGGCCGAGTCGCTGGGCCGCATGACCGACGCGACGTATGCGCGCATCCTCGCCGGAACCACCGACCTCGATCCCAAACCGACGATTTTCTTCGGCGGCATCGGCGAACCGACGCTGCACACCCACCTGCCCGACTGGATCGCGCAGGCCAAAGCGCTGGACTGCCGCGTGGAGATGATCACCAACGGGACGCTGCTGACCGAGGCGTTGTCGCGCCAGCTGATCGAGGCCGGGCTGGATCTGGTATGGGTCTCGATCGACGGAGCGACGCCGGAAAGCTACGCCGATGTGCGCCTGGGCGCGGAGCTGCCCAACGTGCTGCACAATCTGACGACCTTGCGGCGGCTGCGCCGCGGCGGTCACTTCCCCAAGCCGGAGATTGGCGTCGCCTTTGTGGCGATGGATCGCAACATTAACGATCTGCCGGAAGTCATGCAGATCGCGCAGCGCCACGGCGCGATGCACTTCCGCGTTAGCAACGTGCTGGCCATCGACGAGCAGCTGCGCGGCGAGCGGCTCTACGAAAGCGCCGCCAACGACATCACGTTCATCTCGTCGAGTTTTACACCGCACCTCAGTCTGCCCAATCTGCCGTTTACGGAAAAGACCAGGGACGCGCTGTTCAAGGCGTTTAGCAGCGGCTATAACGTGAACTTTGCGGGCAACAGTTTCAGCGGCGCCAACGATGTGTGCAACTTCGTCGAAAGCGGCGCACTGGCCATCGCGTGGAACGGCAATGTCAGTCCGTGCCTGCCGTTGATGCACACTCACACGCACTTGATTAAGGGTCACTGGCGCAGGTCGCGCGCGCACAACGTGGGCAACGTCAATCAGCGCGAACTGCTGGACGTATGGAACGATCCGGCCTACGTGGCCTATCGTGATCACGTGCAGGGTTTTGCCTTTGCGCCGTGCACCTTCTGCGGCGGCTGTGAAATGCTGGACGGCAATGAAGAAGACTGCGTGGGCAATGTCTTCCCGGCCTGTGGTGGTTGTCTCTGGGCACAGGGGCTGATACAATGTCCGTGAGGCTTAACCATGCAGACACTCTTCGAAGTCATTCTGATCGTTGCGCTGGGGGTTGCGCTCTGGCTGACGTGGCGCGCCCGGCGTGAAAACGGGCAGCTGCGTGAAGCGCTGGCCAAGTCCAGTGAAACCGCCGAACAGCTCGCCGCCGAACAGCTCCGCAGCGACGCGCGCCTCAACGCCATGATCGATGCGCCGCCGCACGCGTTGTTGGTACTCGATCGAGACAGCGTGATCATCCGCGCCAACAACCGCGCCGGCGAAATCCTCGGGCCACAGCTCATCGGCAAAACCGCGATCGAGGCCACCCGCTCCCACGAAATTGATCACGTCGTCCAGCAGACTCTGGCCGTGCAGCAGATCGAAGAGCGTCCCGTCACGTGGAACGCGCGACCCTACTTTGCGCGCGTGGTGCCCAGCGGCGATGGCGGCGCAGTGCTGGTGCTGGAAGATCAATCCGATCGGCTGCGCTCCGACCGCATGCGGCGCGATTTCGTCGCCAACATCTCGCACGAACTGCGCACGCCGCTGGCCTCCATCCGCCTGTTGATCGAGACGCTGTTGGCCGGCGCTAAAGACGAACCCGATGTCGCCACACGCATGTTGAACCAGATGCTGGGCGAGGTTGATTCGATCACTCAGCTGGCGCAAGAACTGCTCGACCTCTCGCTGATCGAATCGGGCCAGATGCCCATGCAGGTCACGCGCGCCAATCTGGGCGAGATTGCCGCCGAGCAGATCATTCACTACGAGCCGATGGCGCAGCAAAAACAGATCGTCGTCAAAAACGATGTGGCGGAAGACCTAGTCGTCGAAGTCGATCGCAAGATGATCGGGCGCGTGCTGGGCAATCTCATTCACAACGCGATCAAGTTCACACCCGACCGCGGGCGCATCACTATCGGGGCCGTACCGGCCGACGGGAAGATCAAGGTCAGTGTCGCCGATACGGGCGCGGGCATTCCTCAAGAGGATTTGCCACGCATCTTCGAACGGTTCTACAAAGTCGATCGCGCGCGGGGCAAGAGCGGCACGGGGTTGGGCTTAGCGATTGCGCGACACGTGGTGGAAGCGCACGGCGGCCGCATCTGGGCTGAGAGCGTGGAAGGCAAGGGCGCGACGTTTTATTTTACAATCCCCGCAGCCAAGTAAATGATCAATGATCAATTTTCAATGATCAATGGAGGAAGTATGGAGAATCGTACTAACATCGACATTCAGGATCGGACTTTCAAGTTTGGGGTCCGCATCATCAAGTTTGTTGACAAATTGCCGCATACGTTGAGCGCTACGGAGATCGGCAAGCAGCTGCTGAAATCAGGTACGTCCATCGCCGCCAACATGGAAGAAGCCAATGGCGCAGAAAGCAAAAGCGATTTCATCCACAAAGTCAGCATCGCCTACAAAGAAGCCCGCGAAACACGCCTGTGGCTGGGCCTGATCAAAGCCGCCATATTGCCGGACGCCACGGAAGTCGGCGAGCTTCACACCGAGTGCGACGAAATTGTCCGCATTCTATTCGCCATTCTGCGCAAAGCCCGTTCCACACGCGCCAACCCACGGCAATGATCATTGAACCGACATGTCCGGCATTGATCATTGATCATTGATCATTGATCATTGTTAATTGATCATTGTTCATTCTTCAAACCGATAGCCCACGCCTCTTACCGTCACAATGCGTTTCGGCTCGGCCGCATCCTCTTCGATCTTCTCGCGCAGCCAGCGAATGTGCACATCCACCGTGCGCGTGTCACCGGGATAGTCATAGCCCCACACTTGTTGCAGCAATCTCTCTCGACTGAGCGCCGTGCCCGCATTGCGAATGAGCGCCGCCAGCAGATCGAATTCCTTGTGGCTTAAGCGCATTTCCTGCTCGCCCCGATAAGCTTTGCGCCCGATTAGATCGAGCGAGAGATCGCCCGCTTCCAGGCGCGTCGTCGCTTCGGGGGTCGCTCGGCGCAGCACGGCCCGCACCCGCGCCAGCAGTTCACCCAGGCTGAACGGTTTCACCACGTAATCATCCGCGCCGGTTTCCAAGCCCATAATGCGATCGACCTCGCCGCTGCGGGCGGTCAACAAAATGATCGGCGTGCGCTGCTCCTTGCGCAGAATCCGCACGATCGATAGGCCGTCCAGCGTGGGCAGCATCACATCTAGCACGATCAGATCGAATTCATGCTCGCGCGCCAACTCCAACGCCTCGCCGCCATCGCCGGTCGCGGTGATCTCATAGCCCTCGCGTTTCAAGTTATACGCCAGCGTTTCACGCAGCGTGGTTTCATCTTCCACAACCAGGATGCTTTGCTTAGTATCACTCATCACTTTTCACTCATCACTTTTCACTTGGCACTTGCTGTGTAGAAGTATAGTCATTCCCCGCCTTCCCGGCAAGGCCAAGACTGTAAAACAAATTTAACCCGCGCTTGAAAACCGCTTGATAAACAAACGGTATAACAACCATAGAGAATAATATGGAAAGGGGGGAAAATAATGGCTCAAGAACTGGATAACAAGATTCGCACTTTGCGGACTGAATTGACACAGTTGGTGCGCGAAGGCTATGACGAAGACGGGACGATCCTGCGGCGGATGCTGGCCGAATTGGAACGCTTGGAAAATCTACGCTGGGCGCTGCGGCACACCGCCCGAGGAGGCCCATATGTTAGTTTGGCCGTCTGAACCAAATCTGGCAGTTGAAGATCGGTGGTCGATTTTGAATAACAACCGTGTCACTCATAACGATCCGGCGTTGGCGCGCTATCACACGTTGGTGGATGCGCTCGACGGCGGTTGGCTGGTTGAGCCGCCCATCTACGTGCGCAACGACTGGAGCTTGAAGCGCAAAGACACCAAGGTCTTTCACTTCGTCCTGCGGCGCAATTCCATGCGCATGACCACGCTGTTGAGCGTGCCCGACTGTGAAGTGGTGCGGCGCTTGATTGCCGAAAACGGCTGGGCGCTGAGTCCGAATGAAGCCTGACCTCCGCGAGGTTGATAACCTCCCGGAGGTTTTTTTTAAGAAATCTTTACCCGCATTCACCTGACACTTAACACACCCGTGATAGGGTGTGGCTAATCTCAGTTGGTCGGCTCGTCACAGTCCAGAGCGAGTGCGGGCGTGAAAACAAAGCGAGTTGAAAGAAAGGCGATTCTTTGGGATGATGGTTGTGCCCCAACCTTCATCT
>Ga0182021_10011740_pt1 | contig 10405 bp, 9 predicted proteins | sample 612E3MmetaG_FD_120493 | JGI IMG/M metagenome (GOLD analysis project Ga0182021, IMG submission 120493) | Permafrost microbial communities from Stordalen Mire, Sweden - 612E3M metaG (Illumina Assembly) | ecosystem: Environmental > Terrestrial > Soil > Wetlands > Permafrost | place: Sweden... | reverse complement strand
GTCGAGACCTTCGCGGGGATAGGACTCTCCGGCCACCAGCAGCACGCGCTTGTGCCCCTGATCCACCAGCAGCCCCGTCTCCTCCCGGATCTCGTCCTGAGTGAGGGCGCGGCGCTTGATCGCCTTGTTGCGGGCGCGGAAAGCGCAGTAGAGGCATTCGTTACCGCACAGGTTGGAGATGTAGAGCGGGGCGAACATCACGATGCGGCTGCCGTAGATCTGCTCCTTGACCGCGCGGGCCGTGGCGAACAACTCGCCGAGCAGGTCCGGCTCGCTCACTTGAGCGAGAGCGGCCACCTCTTCCTCACCCAGCCCCTTCAGCTCCAGGGCCTTGGCAAGCACCTTGCGCACGGATTCCGCGTCCCGGCTGCGCGACTCCTGCAGCACGGTGAAGATGCGCTCCTCGTCGATGGGCACCCGGCCGCCGTTGCGGCGGACCTTCTCAGCCTCGGCGTCGGCGTCGGTCTGTCCGGCAGCCGCGGCCGCCGTCCCGCCCTTCTTCTGGGCCGGGAGCCGGTGGGCATGCCGCGCCACGAACTCGCTCACCCGCTCCAGGGTCTGCCCTGCGATGGCGTGCTCCACGGCGCAGGCTTCACTTTCGGCGTCTTCGGCCGGCAGGCCGAGGATGTCAGAGAAAAGGTGCATGAGCACGGCGTGCCGGTCGAGCATGTCGTTGGCCACCCGCCAACCTTCGGCGGTGAGGTCCACGGCTCCGTAGCTCTCGTGCTTTACCAGGCCGCGCTTGGTCAGCTGGCCGATGGCTTCCGATGCAGTGGGGACTCTCACGCTCTGTGCGGCCGCCACGTCGGAGACTTTGGCCGATCCCTCGCTGATCGAGAGCGAGGCGATGGTCTTGAGGTAATCCTCCATGCGGCTCGAGAGGTCGAGCGGCGCGGACCCGGCGCCGTCGCCCTTCTTGGGAACGATCTGCGATGTCTCTTCGGCGCTCAAGTTAGGGCCTCCTAAGTAAGGGTGCCCTAAGTCTACCCCTCCACAAGAAAAAAGCAAACCCTTTTGATAAGCATTTAGCCGCCCATGTGAGGGCCGGTGACGAAGCAGGGAATAGTCCCCAGTAGGTGGATTTCATCGAACGTTAACTGGGGAAGAGTAGAATGCCACTTCGTGTGTCTTGAACTTGAGATAAGGACAGCCACCACATGACTGCAGAAAAATTCGACATGGCCCAGGAAGGCCGCCTGGAGCACTGCGAGGGCAAACCGGTCGTCCTCTCCACGCATGGTCTCACCAAAGAGTTCGGGAGCCTGCGGGCGGTGGACAATCTCGACCTCTCGGTGTGCCGCGGGGACGTGTTCGGCTTTCTCGGACCCAACGGGAGCGGCAAGACCACCACGATCAGGATGATCTTCGGGCTCATCTACCCCACCAGCGGCTACGTGCAGGTGCTCGACCACAAGGTTCCGGCGCAGCGCACGAGTGCCCTGCGCCACCTCGGCGGCTTCGTGGACGACCCCATGTTCTATGGCAACATGAGCGCGCGACGCAACCTGCGCCTACTGGGCGAGATGAACGGGCACGTGACCGAGGAGCGGATAGCCGAAGTGCTCGACATCGTGGGCCTGCTCGACCGGGGCGACTCCAAGGCTGGCAGCTTCTCCCACGGCATGCGGCAGCGCCTGGGCATCGCCCTGGCCCTCATCCACGATCCCGACGTCATCGTCCTGGACGAGCCCACCAGCGGCCTCGACCCGCAGGGCATGAAGGACGTGCGGGAGCTCATCCGCCAACTCGGCGCTCAGGGCACCACCGTCTTTTTGTCGTCCCATCTCCTCCACGAGGTGGAACTGGTCTGTAACCGGGCCGCCATCCTCAGCAAGGGCCACGTGATAGTCCAGGGGCCGGTCTCCGAGCTCCACCCGGCGAGCCACGCGGTGAAGATCCTTACGGCCAACCAGAGCAAAGCCCTGGAGATCATCCGGGCGATGGTGCCAGCCGGAGGAGTGCGCGAGGACGAGGGCTACATCATCGTCGACTCCGGCGATGGCTTCGTGCCTGAGATGGTGCGGCGCCTGGTCGCCGGCAACGTGGACATCATGGCCATCGTGCCGGCCGTCGAGCAGGGCCTCGAAGACATGTTCCTCGAACTCACCTCCACGGCCGAGGTGGCCCTGCCACAGGCGATTGGAAGATCTCGCAAAGGAGGCAGGCTATGAGCAGCATCCGGCGCGAGTTCGTCAAGATACTCTTCCAGAAGCGCACGTTCATCGGATGGGGGCTTTTGTTCATCATCCCGTTCCTCGTCATGCTCGCCTTCCGCTTCTCGAGCGCGGGACCGGGCAGGGGGGGCGGCGGGACGGCCGACGTGGGCGCAATGATCTTCACCCAGGTCCGCACTAACGGCATCTACCTCATCGTGGCGGCCTTGCTGGCCATGTCCTCGTTCTTCCTGCCCCTACTGGCCTCGATGTCGGGCAGCAACACCGTCGCCGGTGAAGCCGAGAGCGGGACCCTGCGCACCATGCTCATGCAGCCCATCACCCGCGGCCGTTTCCTGATGTCCAAATGGTTCGTCGCCAACGTCTACGTGGCCATCTGCGTGTTCCTCTTGGGTCTCGGCTCCCTCATTGCGGGCGGGGCGGTGTTCGGCCTGCATCCGCTGAAGTTGTTCACCGGGCAGTCGATCGGTGTGGCGCACGCGCTCGGGCTGTCGGTGGCTGCATATGCCTTCGTGTTCTTGGGCATGATGTGCGTCGTCTCCGTGTCGGTGCTCTTCTCGACACTGACGAACTCCAGCCTCACGGCGGCCATCGGCGGGTTGGTCCTGGTGATCGTCATGCTCGTGCTGGGCGGGTTCTCGGTGTTCGACTTCCTGCAGCCCTACCTGTTCGTGCACCACTTCGACGCCTGGACGAACTTCCTGAGCTCGCCTGTGCAATGGGGTCCAGTGATCAAGGCGCTCATCAACTTCGCCGTGTGGATCGTGGGCACGACCGGGATCGCGTACTGGCGGTTCAGGAGCAGGGACATCCTCTCGTAGCCGCGTCTTGTCGCCGCGCCGCCGCAAGGCGGCGCGGCTTCGCGTCGCTGATTGTTAATGAGCGCTCGCTCGTGAGAGCATATGCAGAGTGAAAGTCTCACTCTTCTCGTTCGACACGCAGGCGGCTGCACGCGTCAAGCCTGGCCACGTCCTGTTGATCATGTCCATGGTCAACTGGATGGCCGCATTTCTCACGACCGGGCTCAATATCGCGCTCCCCCAGATCCAGACCCAGTTCAATCTGGGGCCGGTCGCCCTGGGCTGGGTGCCTCTCGGCTACATCCTGGCCATGGCCATCGTGCTGGTGCCGTTCGGCAAGATCGCCGATACGAAGGGGCGCCACATGGTGTTCGCCATCGGGCTGTGGACGCTGTTCATCAGCGCGGTCTGCCTGATCTTCGTCCCGTCGTACACGCCCCTCATCATCTTCCGGGCGCTGTCGGGGGTGGGGAGCGGCATGTGCTTCGCCAGCGCAACCGCCATCGTGGCGATCGCCTATCCGCCGAAGAGCCGGGGCTTCGCCATGGGCATCATGGCCATGACGGCCTACGCGGGCCAGTTCTGCGGCCCGGTGCTGGGCGGCATCATCTCCGCCAAGAGTTGGCGCTACATCTTCGTGGTGGCCGCGGTCTACGTGCTGTTCAACATCATCCTGGACATCTGGCTCCTGCGCGGGGCCGAGTGGAAGGACGAGGCGGAGGAGTCGTTCGACTGGCAGGGCTCGGCGGTGTACGCCGTAGCGATGTCCGCGTTCCTTCTCGGCTTCTCCTGGCTACCGCTCATCCGTGGCTTCGTCCTGACGGTGGCCGGCATCATGGGTATTGCCGGTTTCGCGTGGTGGGAGTCGCACGCCCGGGTCCCCGTGCTCAACCTCGACCTGTTCCGGCGCAACCGGCTGTTCGTCCTTTCCAACCTCACGGCGCTCATCAGCTATGCCTCGGTGTGGGCGATGACGTACCTCATGAGCCTCTACCTGGAAGACATCCGGGGTCTCAGCACCATCACGGCGGGGCTCGTGCTCGTCGCCGGCGTGGTCCTGCAGACCGCCCTCGCCCCGGTGGGAGGCCGGCTCTCCGACCGCATCCAGCCGCGCTGGGTGGTGTCCACCGGGATGGGCCTCTGCGTGCTGGGGTTGGCGGCACTGAGTTTCCTAGGCTTCACCACGCCCTACTGGGTGATCTTCTTGGGCCTGTGCCTGCTCGGCATCGGGTACGCCCTGTTCTCCGGCCCCAACCAGGCAGCCATCATGGGCAGCGTGGCCCGCAAGGACGTAGGACCCGCGGGAGCCATGGTAGGGACCATGCGGGTGGTCGGCCAGGCGTTCAGCGTAGCGTTGGTCACCGTGGTGCTGGCGGTGACCGTCGGCCGGCAGGAGATCACGCCCGGGGACTATCCGCACCTGGTGACGGGCATCCACATCGCATTCATCATCATGGCGGTGCTCTGCGCAGCCAGCATCCTCGCCTCACTGGCCCGCGGCGACGTCAGCCGGCACAGGACCTCCGGCGAGACGGTGTCGCCGGTCGCCGAAGCCTGAGCGAGCATGACCCCGAGCGCTCCGAACGACAGGAGGGGACGCCTCAGGCCGCTATCACCCGCTCCCGGGCGGCCCGGTATCCCATGGCGAGCCCAAAGAAGTTCGCCGCCACCAGGAAGAGGATGGGAGCCGCCCAGCCGTTCGTCAGCGAGTAGAGCCCGCCCATCACCAGCGGTCCCAGTCCGGCGATGATGTAGCCCCCGGACTGAGCCATCGCCGAGAGCCGCGCAGCCACGTGATCGTCCTCCGCCCGGATGACGATGAGCAGCAAAGCCAGCCCGAACTGCGCTCCCTGACCGATGCCCAGCACCACCATCCAGAAGAAGGCGATGCTGGTGGGGCCGAGAAGCAGCCCGGTGAACCCGACGAAGGTGACGAGGGCCGAGACGACGACTCCCAGGCGCACGTCCCGGCGCCGTTTCATCAGCAGCGGAGCGACCATGCTGCCGATCATGCCCACGAAGTTCATCACCAGCAGCAGGTATCCGGCGGTCGTGGCGTCGAGACCGCGTGATTGGTAGATGCGAGACAGCCAGGAGAGGGGCCCGTAGAACACGAGCGACCCGATGCCCATGTAGACCATCACCTGCCAGGCCAAGGGGTGGCGCCAGATGGGCCTGGCAGGCACGCAATCGATGACCGCCGGGTCCGCCAAAGTCCGCCGGCGCTCGCAGCCAACGCGGCTCGGGCCCTCCGCAGCTGCGGCACCCACGCCAGGAGCGCGGCCACGCCGGCAATCGCCCAGATGCCGAGCGCCCAGTTGACCGACCCGCCGAACGCATGGAACACGGGCACGGTCAGCCCTGCGGCGACGGCAGGGCCCAGCGTCGCCGATGCCACGTACGCCGACGTCGCCGGCCCGGGATGGTCGGGGAACCGCTGCTTCACGAACGCCGGCATGAGGACGTTCAGATTGGCGATGCACAGCCCGATGACCACGGTCGCGGGGAACAGCGTCCACCCGAGGAACGCAGCCCGCACCGCGATGGCAGCCGTGAGCACGCTCACCAGAGCGAACACCGCCCACTCCTGCCCGAGGGCACGGCGCAGGTAGGGCCCGGCGAAAGCGCCCAGGCCGAAACAGAACACGGGGATGGTCACCAGGAACGATTCGGCGGTAAGGCTCAGCCCCAGTTCGTGGAGGATAGGCGGCACGCTGGCCACCGAGGGCCGCTGGTTGAAGGCCACGAGCACCAGAGCTATCGCGGCGAGTACCGCCGCGCCCGCGACGCGCGGCGCGCGGGATCCGGTGGCGCTCACCTCCCGGGAGTCCCGTCCCCCCACCGTCTCGACCCGGCTACCAGATGGTCATGGAGTCGCGGAACATCCGGGTGAAGTCCTCCGCATCGACCGGCCGCGGCGACAGCTTGGTCACCCGGTGCTGCGGCAGGGCGCCCGCCACCAGGGCGGGGATGTCGTCCTCGGTGTAGCCCACCGCTTTGAGCCCGTTGGGCATGCCTGTCTTCTTCATGACGTCTATGACCGCTTGGGCGAGGAGGTTGCCGGCGTCGTCCGAGCCGGCTCCCCGGGTGTCGGCGCCGATCAAGGCCACCGCTTCCAGGCAGGCCTGCGGGTTGGCGGGGGCCATGAAACGGAAGGCGGCCGGCGCGCCCAGGATCACCGACATCCCGTGCGGGATGAGGGGATGGTCGGTGAGGTATCCCTCGGGCTTGTAGCCGCGCACCATCCCCGAGATCGGGTAGGACATACCGTGCGGCAGCGTCACCCCTGCGGACCCGAAGCCTATCCCAGCGATGGTCGCAGCCATGATCATGTTCGTCCGCGCCTCGAGGTCGTCGGGATCGTCCATGGCCCGGACCACATACTTGGACCCGATCTCCAAGGCCCTGGCCGCCCACATGCTGCTGATGGGGTTGGCGCCCTGATACGACGGGCGCAACTTGGGGCTCTCCGGCGCTTCGCGCTTCTCGAACGGCAGTGCCGTGTACGACTCGATGGCGTGGCAGAACACGTCGATCGCGGTGCAGGCGACCGCCATGCGGGGGAGCGTGCGGGTGTTTTCGGGGTCGACGATGCCCAGGCGGGGACGCAGGGCGCGGTGAGAGATGCCCGTCTTGGCGCGGAGATCGGAGAGGTCGAAGATTGCCTGCCCGGTGGCCTCGCTGCCGGTGCCGGCGGTGGTGGGGATGGCCACAAGCGGCGCGAGCGGCCCGGGAACAGGCGTCGCCTTGCCGATGGGCGCGTTCACGTACTCCAGGAACTCCGCCGGGTAAGAGGTGTAGAGGTCGGCTACCTTGGCGGTGTCGATGGTGGAGCCTCCGCCGATGGCCACATAGCCGTCGAACCTGCCGGCCGTTGCGAAGTCGATAGCGTGCTGCAGGGACTTGTCGGTGGGTTCCACGTACACCTGATCGTAGACGACGGTGTCCAGCCCCTCCGCCTTCAGCGACTGCAGGGCGATGGCCGCGGCCTCACTCTCCGTGAGGTGCGGGTCCACGACGACCATGACCCGCGTAGCGCCCAGGGTCTTCATGTCGTAGCCCACCTCGCGGGTGGCGCCGCGGCCGAACTTGATGCTCCCCGCATCGATCGTGAAGATGGTTTCGAGGCTGCTTCCGTCGCTCATCGGGCACTCCCGTTCGTTCCCGTTCCCAGGCTTTCCGGCTGCCTACGACCTTAGCACGGCGGCGGGCGGCGCGCGCCTGTGGCCACACCTCACACCCAGGTTCGGACCCGCTAGATGAAGCGTTTCACCATCTCGTCCGTGGCGTCGTCCACGTTGTCGGGGGTGACTCCGAACTCCTCCACCAGGCGGATACCTCTGTCGTGGTGCTTCTCATCGGCCATGTCGGAGAGGCCTCGGAACAGCCCGGCACGCCGGCCTATCCGGTACACGATCTGCTCCTTGGGATCCATGGCCAGGAACTCGCGGATCTCCGCGATCATCGCATCGCGGTCCTCGGGCAGCTTGCCGCCCACATCCTCGAACAGGTTGAGGATATGGTCGCTGACGACCCGGCTCGAGATGCCGTGCAGGTTCTCGAGGAACAGGAGGATCTCCTGGGCGTTCTCGATGTCGCTCGCCTTTGCGAACCTGCCTTGGGCCACGTCCTCCGCCAGGATCAGGTGGTCGGGGATAGCCAGCGTCCGCAGGCGGATGAAATCGGGGTCCACCTGGTTCATGAGGTCGGCGGTCTCCCGGGCGTTCTCGCGCCACAGGCGGCTGCCGCCCAGACCGGGCATGTAGTAGGCGGACAGTTCCATCCCGGCCCGCTTGATCTTCCGCCCCGCCTCGATCTGCTCCGTCTTCGTGACACCCTTGTCCATGAAGGCGAGCACCTCCTCTGACCCGCTCTCGAAGCCGATGTGCACCCGGTGGAGACCGGCGGCGCGCATGGCGGCCAGGTCCTCATCGGAGATGCGGGCCACGGTCTTGGATCGGGCGTAGGTGGTGACGCGCTCGATGCCCGGAAAGCGCTCTTTGAGGAGGTTGAGGATGGCGAGCATCTCCTCCGGGCGTACGGCCAGCGGGTTGGCGTCCTGCAGGAAGACGGACTTCATGCCGTTGCGATACCAATTCCAAGCGGCCGCCTCGGCGGCGGGATCGAGCGGCGGGCCGGCCAGGGCTCCGATCGACGCGCCGGCTTCAGAGGGGCGGCTGCCGGCTACCGGCGACTCACCCGGTATCGTGCCGTCCACTCCGGCGCTGCTGGCCGCGCGACGCACCGACTGCGGGGCGAAGGTCTCCATCCAGGCGGCGACCGCCTCCACGTCGGCGAGCACATGGGCCAGGGGGCGACGGCCGAAATCGGTGCCTTTGTACACGGGACAGAAGCGGCACTTGTTCCACGGGCAGTTGCGGGTGACCCGGATCAGCAGGCTGCGCGCCTCGCTGGGCGGGCGGATGGGACCTTGCTCGAATCCCCGGTAGTAGGTCTCAGCGGACGGCATGGGCGCTCCCCGTGGTCGTTTCGGGGATTCTACCCCTAACGGGAGGCGCCGCTTCTCAGCAGGGCGCTTTCCTGGGCGCGCGGGGCGCCAGGGTGAGCATGTCGGGCTCCCGCTCGTAAACGCGCATGATTGCGCCCACGACGGCCGGGTCGAACTGCCAGCCCGCTTCGCGGCGGATCTCCTCCAGAGCGACCGGGATCGTGCAGGGCTCCTTGTACTGTCCGGGGTGGGTCATGGCGTCGAACGCGTCGGCCACAGCCACGATCCTGGCGGGAAGCGGGATATCTTCGTGCGAGACGCCTTGGGGATACCCCAGGCCATCCCAGCGCTCGTGATGGTTGCCGGCGATCAGTTCCGCCATCTGCAGCACGCTGTTCTCGGCGCCTTGCAGCAGGAAAGCGCCGAGCGACGCATGGGCACGCATCTGCTCGCGCTGTTCCTCGGTGAAGTTACCCTCCAGCCGGACGAGGTCGTCAGGGATACCCACGTTGCCCAAGTCGTGCAGTGGGGCTGCCCGCAGCAGGCATCTCGTCTCCTCGGCCGAAAGCATCATCTCCTGGGCGATGAGACCGGCCAGCCTGCCCACCCGTCCGGGATGCCCCCCACTCGGATCGTCGCGCAGTTCGGCCACCCGCCCCAGCCGCTCCAGCAACTCCAAATGGCTGTCCTGTGACTCCCGGGTGCGGCGGCGCAGCAAATCTTCGGCTGTCCGCTTGCTCTCGACCAGCCGGAAGAGGAAGGAGCGCACGCTGAGCAGCGACTCGATGCGGGCGAGGAACTCCGCCGGGTCCACCGGTCTGCCCAGATACTCACGCGCACCGGCCTTGAGGTACCGCACGGTCAGCCGCGGATCGGCCACCGGGCCGATAGCCACCACGGGAAGGAAATCGTCGAGAGGGATTTGGCGGCGGACCGCGGCGAGCATGGCCAGACCCTCGGCTTCGTCAGGCCCCAGGTCGAGCACCACGAGGTCGAGGTCCCCGGCCTCCAGGCACGAGGCCACTCCGGCGGGACCGGTGCAGGCCCGAACGCTCGTGTAGCCTGCGTGGGCCAACGTGTCCACCATGAAGCGGACCGCATCAGAATCGACGTCGATCACGAGGATGACCGCGTCGCTATAGGTGGCTGTCTCGGGCAAAAAACCCCATCCCCGGTGTGGTGATGCTTCTTGTATCGGCCGGAAGGGTCGGAATCTTTACCGAGAGAGAAGGCCTTTATGCTAGGTTGACAGGGTGGCATCGACCAAAAGGGGGGAAGATGACTGCGCAGGAGACCGGTCCGGCCGCGGCCGTCCGGGCGTTGATGGAAAAGTACGTCGAGGCCGTCTACAAAGCCGACGTTGCGACGCTTGGAACGCTGTTCCACCCGGCGGCGGTGACGAGTGGCTACCTGGGCGACATGCTGCTGGCCGGTTCGCCCGAGCCCTTCCTCGTCGACGTCGGTGGGCGCCCGTCGATGGAAGCGACGGGCGCGCCCTACAAGGCGCAGATCCTGGATATCCAAGCTTCCGCCCGCACCGCCGGTCTGCGGCTGGAAGAGACGGGCTTCTTCGGCACCACCAGCTTCGTCAACTACTTCCACCTCCTCAAAGTGGGCGACGAGTGGCAGATCGTCAGCAAGACGTTCGAATCGCTGTGAAGGCCGTGCAGCCCAGGCGGCCGGACCCATCCCCCAGATAGGAGCAGCAGATGAGCGAGTTGACGCCCCTCACCCGGGACTTGTCCGTCTTCGACAAGCTTGAACTTGAGAAGCCGCCCGTGGGAGTCAAGTTCCTGTGGGGCGAGCCCGAGGGCATCCCCCGGCTGGAGCGCACCCTCGGCCTGTGCGAGATGGTCGCCGAGGCCCAGAAGGGCAGGGCCTTCTACGCCGGCTTCGCCGATCACGAGTGCGCCGGCCCCGTGCCGCTGGGCATGGTGGACGTCGATCCCTATTACTGGAGCGGGCAGATAGGCCCCTGCCTG
>Ga0182021_10011737_pt1 | contig 10408 bp, 8 predicted proteins | sample 612E3MmetaG_FD_120493 | JGI IMG/M metagenome (GOLD analysis project Ga0182021, IMG submission 120493) | Permafrost microbial communities from Stordalen Mire, Sweden - 612E3M metaG (Illumina Assembly) | ecosystem: Environmental > Terrestrial > Soil > Wetlands > Permafrost | place: Sweden... | reverse complement strand
AGAATCCGGAAGATTTATCGACTGTTACTTTCATGCGTATACTTTTTCCTGAATAATTTCCTTTGCCCGTCCCAAGATGAAATCGACTTGTTCCTCAATAGTTAAATTGGAGGTGTCTAATTCAATTGCATCCGGAGCTTTTCGAAGCGGACTCGCTTCACGGGTCGAATCCTTTTGATCACGCGCATCAATTTCTTTTACCAAATCACCATGATCCGTTTCTATTCCCACCAGAGCAAGGTCATTTTTTCGCCGTCGGGCTCGTTCTTCAACACTTGCGATCATAAATATTTTTAACTCTGCTTTTGGAAGCACAACCGTACCAATATCGCGTCCTTCCAAGACAACACCGCCGCTGGCAGCCATCTGTTGCTGCGCTTGTACCATGACCTCGCGGACACCTTTATAACTGCTCACCGTACTGACGGACCGGTTTACCTGTTGTGTTCTAATTCGTTTCGTTACTTCCGTGCCGTCTAAGAAAACCTTCGTTGTGCCATCCTTCACTTCCAGTTGAATCGTACTTGTCTGAGCAAGGTGCACAATATCTTTCTTCTCGCTCAAATCAATTTTTTCGTCAAGCGCTTTCAGCGTAAGAGCACGATACATTGCACCTGTATCAATATGAAGATAACCCAATTTATGAGCCACTAACTTTGCTGTTGTGCTTTTACCAGAGGCGGCTGGTCCATCTATTGCGATGGTTATCTTCTTCGGCTCATTTTTATGCATCATTTTGACTTATAATATACAGAATAAAACATTGGAGAGCAATGAAGAATTCCCAACACTTTATTGGTTTATCATCAACAATTTAAACAATCCAGTAGTAAAAAAAGATATCAGGCATTATAAGTCAATAAATGAAAGGAATTTGAAACAGTAACCAGTTGTCAATGATCTTCTTTGTTTTTACTGTCAAAATATTTTTACTACACTTCCAACACACACTAAATTATACAAAACGAGCTAATCTGCAACACTGCTTTTGAACAGGGACAATGAATTAAATGCGTTGACGTAACGGTACCGTGAAGTTTCAATATCTCCCTATTTCCATCTGTCGTCTCCCTTTTTCCCACTCCCATCTCTCTTCTAATTTCACACCATCAATCTTCGATCTGCGAAGCTGACGAATCGGTCTGCTGCAATGATAATATGGTCATGCACTGTAATGCCGATAATCTTCCCCGCCTCCACAAGCTGTTTGGTGATGGCGATATCATCTTGGCTTGGTTCCGGATTACCGCTGGGATGGTTGTGCACAAAAATAACTGCTGCCGCTGATTGGGTAATCGCTTCGCGAAAACATTCCCGTGGATGTGCCAGTGATGAGCTCAAGATTCCTTTTGTTATCTGTTTTGGCTCAAGAATCCGGTTGATGGAGTTTAACGGAAAGACCCAAAATTCTTCCTGGACTAAATCCCTGAACTTCGCCCCAAATTGCTGAACAATATCTTCCGGCGATTGGATGGTGAGCCGCTCCTTCCTTTTCACTTCCGGCAGACGTTTCGCAAGTTCAAATGCGGCAACAATTGCTATAGCCCGGCTTTCTCCGATTCCAGTTTTTTTTATTTCTTCAACAGAAAACATGGATATTTCACGCAGTGTTTTTTCCCCGGCAAAAAGGCGCCGTGCAAGATCGACCGCCGTGACACCTTTGCTCCCCATGCGAATGAGAATAGCAAGCAGTTCAGCAACGCTTAAATTGCTGGCTCCACGTTGCAATAGTTTTTCTCTTGGACGTTCATCAGCAGGCCACGAAGTAATCGGTACATGATAAAACGTGGGCTCCGATACCTGCGTTTTTTCACGGGTATGTTTCAACAGTTACTTCCCTAAAATAGCGAGATCAATTTTCCCGATTTGAAGAATCTGTCGTCCTTTATACTGCAGGACACTCAGACACGAATTGACACGATTCTTCGAAAAAGAAATTTGAGAATGCAATCCTTCAAAACCCTCCATGGCTGCAAGTGCTCCGGCAATATCTTTCCGCCTTGATTGTCCTTGCGACACTACCTGCAGAATCATCTTCGCCACATCATAACCGTACAATGCATTGATGCCCGGAGTTTTATTGTTGTTCGCTAATCGATACTTTGCTTCAAAAGTCCTGTAAAGTTCGCTTGTGTAGTCAGGATACGAATCAGCAAAAAACATCACGCCATCAGTGTACTGACGATTCTGATCAAGTGCAGCTACGTCATTCCAATCTCCTGTGCCAAGAATCTGTGCTTGAATGTTAAAATATTTTATATGTGAACTCACAATTGGAATTTCTTCCGAGCTTGCAATCGGTACAAAGAGAGCATCGATTGTCCTTACCGGCAACCCAAGACTATCATATTTCAAATGTTCAAGATGCATTGGGATCCTGAGTGAGTCGGCAATCAGCCGTCCTCTGCTGCCAAACAACAGCGTGACAGGCGCTGTCAGCCCGCGTTCAATAAGCGAATCCAGCATGTGCTGATTCACACCCCACTTGAGGAATTTATTTAACTCCAATTGCCGCATCTTCGCATTAAAATCAATCGTTGGCACCTCAAGGCGCTCCAGCGCCGTTCGTCTCATGGTTGTGAGTTCGGCTCGTAAATCCACCGAACCTACCGCATACCATTGCACATCTATCATCTCTCCGCCCAAAGATGTAGCTTCTGCAATAAATGATTCAGCCAGTTGTTTTCCTACAACATCAGTCGGTGCGAGTACGGCAAACGTCCGGGCACCGAGTGTCTTATAAGCAAACGCCGCTGCATCAGCACCTCGAGTATGATAATCCGGATTTGCTTGAAAAATGTATGATCCAATAGCCGCAATGCCATCTGCAGTTGCAGTCGGTGTGATCAGCGGAACGCCTCGTTCGTTCGCAATTCCGGCGCAAGCAAATACTTCATTACTTAAAATCGGACCTATGATCGCTGCAACCTTCTCGTCAGAACACAAATTTTCTACCAGCCGTGCGGCGACACTTGGATCTCGTTCGGTATCCCGGACTTCCAGAGATATTTTTACAGGCACCTTCTGATTGTATTCTTCAATTGCGAGTTGAATGCCTTCAAGAAATTCTACGCCCATTGATCGCGTTAACGGATTATCCGCTTTCAGCATCAAGGGCAGTGCCACACCAATCTTTATTCCCCTGTTTTCCATTTGCTCTAAAAGTGCGAGAGCACCACGAACATATTTTATCTGGGGAGGCAGTACTGCTATTGCGCGCAGCATTTTTTCCGCAGCCGTTATATCTCCAATGTGTAAAAGCTTATCTGCAATCCGTATAGTGATAAGCGATTTCATTTCATCGTTTTTTGCTTCCCCCTGAAGCCGCTGCAATTCGGGAAGAGTGAGATATTCAGACGTCAGCATTTCTACTAATTTCTCAGCGCGTGCTGTCAATTGTTTTTCATGCGATATCTGAAGTACTTCCATACATTCCGACGCCGCATCTTCATAACGTACTGTGCGATAATAATCAAGTGCAAGAGTATAGTGCGCATCTTCGAGGTAGGTCGACTGAGGATAGAGGTCAATCATATTTTTCAAAAAGCGGATAGATTCTCGATAATCCTTCAGTTCATAAAACGCTTTTGCACCCATGATAAATGCACCGGTAGTCCGGTGGCTTCGAGGATAATTCTTGATGATGCGAGAGAATAGAACTGAAGCAGTGTCGAACTGAGCAGCCTCGAATAATTTCATAGCATCAACAAAGGCACTTTCAGCTTCTGGTGTAAATACGATAGCATCTTGCTGAGTTTGAGAGTGCATTTCAATTGAGAAAACAACCATCACAAAGAGGAATGCTGTACGAATAATTGAAATTCTCATGATAACTTTCATTGAAGTGCAAGGAGCGTTCGTTCTTGATGTTGAAAGTACCACATCACGACGAAAGTTGCAATTAAAAATCTCGTTGGATAGACCGCAGTCCGACAACGAGCCCAAGCATAGAAAGAAGCAACGATAGGAGAACAAGGAGCACACTCGCTACAAGAAATATTTTAGCGTGAAAAATTATGTGCCGAAAATACGCTCCAAAATATGCCGACACAGGAACAAGAATAATAATGACAATAAGAAAAAGATATAGAAGCGTTGCCAAAAAGGTTAATGTTGCACCTTGTGTAGAAGCCGCACGAATTGGGTTTCGTTCAAGATAATCAGCAAAGAAACCGCCAAATCCAAGATTGAGCGCAACCATTGTCAGGGAAATCCAAAACGCGGTGAAGATACCAAACCATAACAATGACGGGCGCAGTTCTGTGGTACTGACAAAAGGAATGTTACTGGCAATGGCGATGTATTCTGCAAGAGGAAAGACGAGTACAAAACCTAAAATAAATTTAACGAGTAATATTTTCTGTTCTTTCATCGGGCTGCTTCTGAGCGCCCAAAACGTTTGTCCTTCCAATCCAACCATCGGGAAAACAAATCGAAGTGCGAGAGAGCTGATCATAAATCCACCGAACACAAACATCACTATATATGTCAGCATTTGAACATCTAGGATATGTAAATTGAGATTGATCTTGCTGACGCTGATGGCGAACAAACCGGTCATAATGATCATTACTACAAGATGAATCCATTGACTTGATTCTCTGATAAAAGTAAAATATTCCTTTTTTATCACTACTTCAATTTGTGAAGAGAAAATACTTCGAGACCGAAAATCCATAAAGTGTCTGTGAGCCGGGTCGTAAAATTTCTGAGCTGCTGATTGCACTGCTAACGATACTAACCAACTTCGGTAATAGAATCGGTTTGCTACGAAGAGAAGCAGACTAAACGCTACAATGGTGACAGAAAGAAGAATTCCGGCATATGGCAATCCTTTCAGCACCTCGCCGTGGGCGATAAAAAAGAAAAATTGCGCTATCCAATGATTTGGTAGGTACTGGAGATAATTTGGAGCTGCATGCGATAGGTACGCATCAACATGCGGATAATACCGATTGACATTTTCTACTAACGTAATTGGATTGGATGAATTGAAGAATAAGTAGATGAAAAAGAAATAAAGCGCAAACAGTCCAGCCATAACTTTACGAAATCCAATTTTGCCTGCAAGCTTCATAATTGCCATCAGGATGAGAACTGCAAGACATGCAGAAAGAAACATAAACGGAATCATGACGAAAAGCATAACTCCGGCAAAAAAGTACCACGGATATCCAAAGTAACTGCCGTAACCCAACAACGCCATAAATGTAATGACGAAGAGTGTTGTTGAGCTGTAAAAAAAGTTATCAAAGAATTTTAGGATAAAGATCGTAATAAACGGGACCGGTTTTGTAAGCAGGAAACTCACTTCAGATGAACGGTACAGCGTAGAGTACGAAACAATAATGTTGCCAAGATTGACCGCAACAAAAAGAACGAAGAGCAGCATCGAGATAAACATATGGTACAGATAGAGACCTGTGTGAGTGTGTTCCAGCATGAAGCGGGTCGCCGAATACGCAAACGTGTAAGCGCCGTACGCAAATCCGCAAAAAACGACAGATGATGCAACACCGCGCACAATCGACACAGCACGTTTATCAAATGCTGTTTTAAAAAACGAAAGAAGTTTGTAGTGAAAGATGTGAGAAAACATGTGCCCTATTGTTTGGTAACTTCCAGGAAGACGGATTCGAACTTCCCGTCATACCGTGCTTTATCTACTGCAAGCTGCTCGCGTGTATCACAGAATGCTAATTTCCCGTTATTGATAATGCCTATCCGATCGCAAAGTTCTTCAGCAACCGGCAGACTATGTGTGGACATTAAGATAGAGACACCGTTCCGTGATTGCATATGCAGCGTATCCCGAACTATTTTCGCACTGCGTGGATCCAGTCCAATCATCGGTTCATCGATAATGATTGCTTTGGGATGATGAAGAAGCGCCGCAGCGATGGTGATCCGCTGTTTCATACCCTGAGAATAATCTTCTGTCCGCTTATCAACCCACATCCCGATTTCAAAATGATCAATGAGTTCGGCAACGCGGTCATGGAGCGTCGATTTTGAGATCTTGAATAATCCGCCAATGAAGTAAAGAAATTCCCGGCCTGTGAGCTTTTCATATAAGAAGGGAATATCCGGTACATACGCAATGGACTGTTTTGCTTCCATCGGCTGTTTGACGATATCGTAACCATCCACAAGGATATTGCCCGATGTCGGAGTAAACAAGCCAACAATCATTTTTATGGTAGTCGTTTTCCCTGCGCCATTGGGTCCGAGGAATCCAAAAAATTCACCTTTCGGTACCGTTAATGTCAGATCATCAACTGCCGTGAAACTGCCAAATTTTTTTGTAACGTTTTGTAATTGAATCATTGAACGATCATCTTTCTGCATTCAAGTATCAATTTATAACCTGTGTAATCTGAGGAAGCGCTTCTGACTGTACGATGTATATTGGCATCTGCACACAGATTTCCATTTTTCACTTTACAATAATACTGTGTTTCATTGAAACTACTCCCACTCTATTGTCGCTGGTGGTTTTGAACTGATGTCATAGACAACTCGATTGATACCGCGCAATTCATTAGTAATCCTGTTTGAAATATGCGCCAGCACTTCGTTCGGTATTTTTGCCCAATCTGCCGTCATGCCATCCACACTCGTTACTGCACGCAATGCAACGGCATTTTCGTACGTGCGTCCATCGCCCATAACACCAACAGAACGAATCGGAAGAAGAACAACAAACGCCTGCCAAATTGCATCGTAGAGATTTGAACGCTTGAGTTCCTGAATAAAAATATCGTCTGCTTCACAAAGCAGTACGAGCTTTTCTTTTGTGACGTCGCCAAGCACGCGTACTGCAAGACCGGGACCCGGAAACGGATGCCGTCCGATTAACTCTGTCGGCACGCCAAGCAACCGCCCAATTTCACGTACTTCATCTTTGAAGAGCTCGCGAAACGGTTCTATGAGTTTAAAGTTCATCTTCGACGGCAATCCGCCGACATTGTGGTGAGACTTAATTGTCACTGACGGACCTTTGAACGACACCGATTCAATCACATCAGGATATAACGTACCCTGCGCGAGATATTCAACCGTGCCGGATATCTTTTTCGCTTCTTCTTCAAATACTTCAATAAATGTCCTGCCGATTATTTTCCTTTTCTTTTCCGGATCGTCCACGCCTGCAAGCCCGGCGAGAAATATGGCGGTCGCATCGACATACGAGAGGTTGATATGAAATGTCTCATGGAACGTTTTGACCACCTGTTCGCTTTCATTCTTCCGCATGAGTCCATTATTGATATGGACGCAATGCAGTTGATCGCCGATGGCGCGATGCAGTAAAACTGCAAGTACCGACGAATCGACGCCGCCGCTCAGCGCACATAACACTTTTGCCGATCCGACCTTTGCACGAATTTCTTTTTCTGCTTGCTCAACAAACGATGCCGGTGTCCAGCTGCCCTTCGCTCCGCAGACTTTAAATAAAAAATTTTCAAGGATTTTCTTTCCATCCGGTGTGTGGACTACTTCCGGATGAAATTGCACGCCGAACATTTTTTCCTTCAGGTTCCGGATTGCGCATATGGGTGCGTTATGAGAATGTGCAATCGGTTCAAATCCTTCCGGCAGCTGACTGAGTGCGTCACCATGACTCATCCATACTGACGTCTGCGCATCAAGACCGGCGAAGAGATCGCTGTGATTATCTATCAATAAATCTGCTTTTCCATACTCGCGGCGGGCGGCAGAATTGACTACACCGCCAAATCTATCCGCAAAAAGTTGGAGGCCGTAACAAATTCCGAGAATCGGAATTCCAAGCTCGAAAATACGCGGATCAGGTTTCGGTGCATCTCGTTCATAAACACTCATCGGGCCGCCCGACATAATAATACCGACCGGTTGAAGCTGGTGTATTTCTTCGATGGAATAATGAAATGGGTGGATTTCAGAATAGACTCCCAACTCACGCGCCCGCCGTGCAATGAGCTGTGTATATTGAGATCCGAAATCAAGGACGAGAAGAGATTGTGTGTGTTCCATAAAGTAATATAGGAAAAAGTCATGTCCCCTTCAAAATCACAACTCTTCCAAATGTGGCGGAAGATTCGTATCTTATCCAAACAAATTTTTCCAAGGCAAAAAATAGAGAATAGTTTATGGGCAGAATATATGAAACAAGAAAGTATGTGATGTTCGCGCGCTTTGCCCGAATGTCGAAAGCATTTAACAGAATCGGGCGGGAAATAAACGTTGCAGTCAAAATGGGCGGACCTGATCCGAAAGGTAACCCGCGGCTCCGTATCGCCATACAAAACGCAAAAAGCGTCAACATGCCGAAGGATCGCGTTGAAGCAGCCATCAAACGTGCATCGGACAAAGACACAACCGGTTATCAAGAGATTATTTATGAAGGATATGCACCGCATGGTATTGGTATCGTTGTTGAATGCACGACCGACAACCCGACACGCACTGTTGCAAACGTCCGGCATTATTTAACTAAAGGCGGCGGATCACTTGGTTCATCTGGATCTCTTATGTTTATGTTCGAACGCAAAGGACTTATCCGCATCCCGGCGTCTGCGGTTCCCGATATTGATGAATTCGAATTGGAACTCATCGACCACGGCCTTGACGATCTTTCTCAACACGAGCAAGAGCTGCTTATTTATACTTCATTTCAAGATTACGGCAAGATGTTAAAATACTTTGAAGAAAAAGGAATTGAGGTCAAAAGCTCCGAGCTTCAGTATCTTCCCACAACAACAAAAGAATTATCTGAAGAACAGACAAAAGAAGTTAGAGAATTAATTGATAAAATTGAGGAAGACGATGACGTGCAATCGGTCTTCCACAATATGGGATAGAAATTCTTTGAAATAATATTGTTCCGCTTTAGACGATTTGTACAAGAAATCCACAATCGTTGCTTAGGGATTTATTAAACGTAGACCAAACTTCCTTGTACTAAAAAACGAACTGAATGAGCGGTGGAATAGACAATTCCTTCAACCTGTCCTTTGTTATCCCTTATGATTTTTAAATTTCGTGGCACATCGCATGTATAAGATAGTTAGCCCAATAAGATAACTTGCGAGGTTTGTTACGAAACAATTACTTTTTTTCCTTTCTATCTTCAGTACCACGTTTATTCTGAGTTCAAAATCTCTTGCAACACCAAATCCCGTTTTGTTCGATGCGGTGAGCCAATTCGGATTATTCTTTTCCTCGCTTGCACCGCACGGAGAGTGGATTGAAGTAGAATGCGGAACTCGTGTGTGGCGGCCGTTTCACATTCCTCATGAGTGGCATCCGTATCTTATCGGACGCTGGGTATGGACTGATGAGTATGGATGGTATTGGATGTCCAATGAATCATTTGGTTGGATTACGTACCATTACAGACGATGGTATTATGATGATAATTACGGCTGGGTTTGGATGCCTGATGATGTCTGGGCGCCGGCATGGGTCGAGTGGCGTTATGATGAAAACTACATTGGCTGGGCTCCATTACCACCCTATGCAACACTCTATATGACATTTGGAATTCGGTTTACAACTCATTGGACAGCACCTGCAAATTATTGGAACATCGTAAGGTACTATCGTTTCGGAACTATCCTTCGCTATCGCGATACGGCGCCGGAAGAATATGCGAGGCGACTCATTCACACTGGCCGTACCAATAAGCAGTATGGAATTGACCACGAGCGTATTATCAATCGTGGAGTTGACCGAACCATCATCGAACACCGCGGGAATATACGGCTAGAGAGAAAGGAAGTAAGAGAATTCCGAGAATATGCTGGCGAAGGAATAACACGTTTATATGACAACCGGCGCGCAGAACGAATAGAAGTATATCGCCCCACACGGGATGAGAGTCTGCACGACGCAGAACACGTGGAAGCCCGGCGAGGTGAACGAAATTTTTCACTCGATTTGAATAAAGTCGAGCGACCGCGAATCGAATCTCGTAGCTCTTCCGATGAACATACACCTCGCAGCGGAACGAGAACTGCCGAGCTGCGACATGAATCCGGCATATCAAGGGAAATGATGCAAAAAGAAAAATCACGTGATGGTACTTCGCGCGCGCAGGAGCAGCAATCAAAGCGTGACAGACAGGAAATGCGCCGCGAACTTATCCAACGACATGAGCGCCGGCAAAATCCAGTACCGCCTGTTTTTTACAAAGAACAGCATCAGCGAATAGAACGAAGAAGAGAGAATCTCCGGATCACTCATCCTAGCAAACCGACTCAGGGAAGACAACAATAAAACAAAAGCGAACGGTGAAAAGTGAGAATATTCTTTTAATATCAGACCCGTCCAAAATAAAGACTCCGGAAAGTGGTATCTTGTAGTTGAACGACAACAAGAAACACCAACAAACCGGAGCGACATATGTCAATAAAGGGTACGAACATTT
>Ga0182021_10011736_pt1 | contig 10408 bp, 8 predicted proteins | sample 612E3MmetaG_FD_120493 | JGI IMG/M metagenome (GOLD analysis project Ga0182021, IMG submission 120493) | Permafrost microbial communities from Stordalen Mire, Sweden - 612E3M metaG (Illumina Assembly) | ecosystem: Environmental > Terrestrial > Soil > Wetlands > Permafrost | place: Sweden... | reverse complement strand
CGACGGTTACCCAAATGGTCAATATCATCCTTGTCTTCCTGTTCGTTGTTGATCATGATCATGCGGCGAACGAGGTAAACAATATCCCATTTGGTAATACTGCGGTGAGAAACTGGTACGCGATCCATCAGGTCCAGTTTTTGATTGAGTTTGTAACGGCCTACTCTTTCGAGGTCATAATGGCGCATATCGAAGATTTGTTCTTCGAGGAATTGCCTGGCGTTCTCAAGGTTGGCAGGGTCACCCGGGCGCATACGGCGGAAGAACTCGATCAATGCCGCCTGAGCAATCGTCTGATGGCCGGTTAAATCCCAGACCGGTTCCTGGCCAATGGTCTTGGCAATGAACTGGCGGTCGGGGTTGTTATCAATATCATGGAAGAGAGCAATCAGCTCTTCGTCCGAGCCGGTCTTCAATGGGCTGTCACCGGGGAGCAGATCGTCCACAGCCGCCAGAGCCCGCAAGAAGATCGTAATTGGCACTGTGCGTTTGCGGTTGAACTTGAGAATAATGAAGTCTTTATTACGAGTCTCAAACTCCATCCAGGCCCCGCGGTCAGGGATCAATTTGGCCATCGCCAAACGTCTACCGGTGGCGCGGTCTACAGGTGCTTCAAAATAGACACCCGGAGAACGGATCAACTGGGAAACAACGACACGTTCAGTTCCATTAATAATGAATGTTCCCTTGTCTGTCATCTCAGGGAAATCTCCCAGGAAGATGTCAGATTTTACTGGTTGCGGAATATCCGGCCCAGCCAACAACACAGAAACATACAATGGGCTGGAATACGTCAGATCCCGTTCGACACATTCATCGATGCTATGTTTGGGTTCCTCGAACCAATATTTTAAGCCCCATTGTTGTGCCTCTGGGCTGCGTCCGGGGAAGTAAAGTTTCATCCCCTTGTTATAGGATTCGATAGGCGAAATCTCATGGAAGAGATCTGCCAGCCCATCCGATTTTAGGCGGCTGAATGAATCCAGTTGAACCTCGATCAGATTAGGCATATTAAATATTACAGGGATTCGAGCGTATGATTTAGTTGGAAGAGCAGAAGCCATAGGTTTCTCCTAAAGAAATTCAAACCTGGCAATAAAATAGATAAGCCCCAGGCAAAAGCGTTGCCGGGATATGCAAACCTCAATTATATCAAGACTATTCATGCCGGTCAAGAAATATTAGAGCTTTCACATCTAGGTGAGTGAATATTTATCTGATTAATTCCCACTTTTTGTTACGAATTGCTGCTCCTGTCAATGGTACCAGGCAAGCCTCTATTCTACCATCATCGTAAAATTTGAGTAATCCAAAATACGGGTTGGGAATTAGTTTATCCCCGTGGCTGACCGAGCCGGGGTTAAAGTAAAGTTTCTCCCCGATCCAACGGTTTTCGATATGATGGGTATGCCCAAACACGATCACCCGCGATTCAGGGAAACTTCTTTCCAGTCGTTTTTGATACCTTTCAAACACATATCCCTTGGTAACATGAGCAAACTTATCCAACCAATAATTTTTTATACCCAGATGCCCGTGAGTGAGCGTAATTTTTGACCCAAAGATCTCCAGATGGAGAGACATGGGTAGAATTCCGCTCAAAAATATGTCCCGATTGCCAGTAACTGCGCGAACGGGAGCAACCGTCTCAAGCGTCTTTAGCACCGACTGTACTGCAATATCCCCTGCATGCAAGATCAACTGCACATTTTGGCTGCGCAATTGATCTAATAGGTAAGGATTCAGCTCCACCACCCGATCGGGAATATGTGTATCTGAGACCACCCCGACAATATAGGGATTCGAACCCGGAATAATCTTTTCGATGTTTTCCATTTACAGCAAAGCCCGAATTTCCCGAATGGCCTGTTCGCGGCCTTTAAAATGAATTCCGTGGATTCCCAGCAGATTTGCGGCTTCAATATTTTGCAAATTGTCATCCAAAAATATGCCTTCTTCTGGTTGTATTTCCAACCGGGAGAGCATCAAGCGATAGATCGCCGGATCAGGCTTTGCCAGCCGCACTTCATATGAAAACACAGAAATATCAAAAACATCCTTGCTGCCATATTTTTCAAACAACGATTGACGGGTTCCCGTCCATGCGTTACTCAATAAGGCGGTTTTTATTTCCGGCCGTAGTGAATCTAAAAAGTCAATTAATTCAGTATCCAGGCGATCTCCCGCCCAAAAAGCATTTTCGAAATCCTGCTGTTGCTCAAGGGGGACATGCAGCACATCAAAAACTCTCTTCCAGTGGTCCCTTTCCGAGATTTTCCCTATTGTGGCCAGGTAAGCAGTCTCAGAATCAAAAATCTGGTCTTCCAATTCCTGCCGGGATAGGCCGTAAGTTTTTGCCAGCGTAATTCGCGGAGCATAATCTTCTGATTTCAAGATTACGCCCCCCATGTCATAAATCACGGCTTTGATCGTATTCGCCATGATAAACCTCCAAAATATATTTTTACAGTTATCCAGCCAAACATCATACTAAGGAATAATTGAACTCATATTCAGAACAATATACCCCAATCAAAATCATATGCTTGATGGAGTAATAGTATATCAAAAAAGGGCAGTATGGTCATTTTCATACCGCCCTCGTTGAAACATGATCTGATTCTGAGGAATAATTGCCTCAATCTGAGAGTTTTAACCAATAATATTGCCTTGGATTGAGAATAACTTTTAATTTGCCCTCTCCGAATTGAAACTTTTTGCCTGTCAGCAGATCCACCGCCTGCTTGCAGGAAACACCCGGAAGCTGACATTCAACCGATTGCGGAGCAGAGCTCAAATTATTGAGAATGAGCAGCGTTTCCTCGCCATTTTTACGGATATATCCTGCCACAGCCGGGGAAATCCCGTCTACATCCTCAAACTGCCCACAAGCCAGCACTGGGTGTGCTTTATGAATCATGATCATTTTCCGTTCAGATTGCCACAGGGAGAGGGGATCGGCCATCGCCGCAGCCACATTTACCCGTGCAGGAGAATACTCTTCAGTTTCGATTACGCGGGCATAGGGCTCGTTGGAAGGTGAAAACCCGCCATTCTTACTAGCATCCCACTGCATCGGGGAACGAACACCATCGCGGTCGGGTCGGGAAATATCATCCCCCATGCCAATTTCATCACCATAATATAAGACCGGGGAGCCTGGCAAAGAGAACAACAGCGAAAATGCCAGTAAGATCTTTTGCGGGTCGTTGTCCAGCAAAGGCGCCAGGCGTCGGCGAATGCCCAGATTCAGGCGCATACCGGGGTCTGGAGCGTATTCTTTCCACATCCACTGCCGTTCTTCTTCGGTGACCATTTCGAGTGTCAGCTCATCATGATTCCTTAAGAATGTGCACCATTGGCAGTTATCCGGAATGGTAGGCGTATTGGATAATGCCCATTGGATGGGAGCATACTGCTCCTTTTTTAACGCCATGTAGATCCGCGGCATCACCGGGAAGTCAAACGCCAGTTGAAATTCATCGCCATTCCCCAGGTACTCGCGCACCTGCTCTGGCCGTTGATTGGCTTCACACAAAAGGATCCGGCCGGGGTATTTTTCATCCACGAAACGGCGCATATCTTTGAGGATTTCATGCGTTTCGGGTAAATTTTCGCAATTCGTGCCGTCACGCTCGATCAGGTAGGGCACCGCGTCTACACGAAACCCATCGATCCCCATCGCCAGCCAAAAATCCACCACCTTGATCATCTCTGCCCGTACGGCCGGGTTTTCATAATTTAAATCCGGTTGGCAGGAATAAAAACGGTGCCAGTAATACTGTTTGGTCTTTTCGTCCCAGGCCCAGTTGGATTTTTCGGTATCCAAAAAGATAATACGAGCATCTTTGTATTTTTGGTCTGTGTCGCTCCAAACATAATAATCACGGTAAGGTGACTTGCGATCAGAGCGCGCCTCTTTAAACCAGCGGTGCTGATCGGAAGTGTGATTCAAGACCAGATCCATGATGATGTGAATGTCTCGTTCGTGAGCTGATTTAATCAACGCTCGCAGATCATTCAAAGTACCGAAATCCGGATGAATGTTGCAGTAATCGGAGATGTCGTAACCGCCGTCCATGAACGGCGAAGAATAGATTGGCAGAAGCCAGATGCAATCCACCCCCAGGTCTTTCAAGTAATCCAGCTTCTGTCTCAACCCCTCCAGGTCGCCTTGACCGTCCTGGTTGCTGTCGTAAAAAGCACGCACCAATACTTCATAAATAACCGTATTTTTATACCAGTAGAGATCTTTCATACTCATGAAATCAAACCTTCAAAATTGAAATTTAGCCTTTTACTGAACCTGCGGTCAACCCGCGTACAAAATAGCGTTGGAAGGCAAAGAAAACGATCATCGGAATCAAGAAAGAAAGGAAAGCAGCTCCGGTTAGAATATGCCAATTCTGTCCGCGCGGGTCGATCAAATTTGTTATTTGCACAGTCAATACCGGATGGGTGGTCAGGAATATCTTGGCTACCAAAAAATCATTCCAGACCCAGATAAACTGGAAGATTCCCAGAGAGGCAATTGCCGGCATCGCCAGAGGTAGGGCCAGTTTTCTGAAGGCCGTCCAGTGGTTGGCGCCGTCCAAATAAATGGATTCGAACAGATCCCGCGGAATTGTAGAAATAAAATTGTGGATCAGATAAATTGCGTATGGCAGTCCAAACCCGGTATGGAAAAGCCAGATCCCCAAAAAGGAACTCTGCATACCAAGTTGTGAATACAGTTGAGCCATTGGTACCAGCGCCATCTGTAAAGGCACAACCTGGAAACCGATCAACAAGGCAAAGATCCATTGACGGCCTTTGAAATCTAACCAGGCAAATGCATAGGCAGCTAAAGCACCTAAAAATATTACCAGCAGCGTGGATGGAATTGCCACCAGTAGTGTATTGAGTGTGGCAGCCCCAATACCGGCTGAATTTAATATGTCACTGGCATTGCACTTATACACCGCCAAAGTACTGCTTACCTTTTCTTTACAATCGGTCAAATAATCTTGGGTACCTTTATAACCAACAATGGCATCAATATAATTCGTCAGCGTAAATTGGCTGGTGGATTTTGTCTGGCCGGATAAATTCTTGATGTAGGTTGTCACGTTTGAAAGGGTGCTGATGGCATCCTTTGTATTGGTGGGTAGCGCTTTATCTTTGAGATGAACCTCATTCCCATTCACGGGTTGGCGCAGCATCACCAATAAACTGGATGCACTGGGGTATTGATTCACCACCCCAGCATTGGAGAGATCAGCAGCAGTGATGGCTTTGCCATCTGCGCCGTGGCAAGACGCACAATACGTCTGGTATTCCGGCTCACCCAACACCTTTGGTTTGCCGGCCAGTACGGTCCACCAACCGGTCGTGCGCACCGCTTCACGGGTACGGAAGGAAGTGACGAATAACCCAAGCGTAGGAACGATCCACAGAATGCACATGAGGATCACAGCAAAATTGACCGGTACTTTCTTGAGAAAACGATTGAGAGAAGATAAAGGTCTCACCTGGCTGCCTCCTCTGATTTAAATCGTTTGATATTGAAAACCATGATCGGAATTGTTAAAAGGATCAATATGACAGCCAGTGCGGTAGAACGCCCGGAATTCGTCACGATCAAATTAAACATGCGGTTGGCGATTACTTCAGTGCCATAATTACCGCCTGTCATCACGTACACCACGTCAAAGACCTTCAAAATAATGATCGAAAGGGTGGTTGTCACCACCACAATACTCGGCAGAATGGTTGGAAACATGATCTTCCAAAAAACATTCCATTCATTGGCGCCATCTACCCGTGCCGCCTCCAGTATCTCTGTCGAGACACCCTTGATCGCCGCTGAAAGCATAGTCATACAGAACCCTACCCATAACCAAACGCCAACCAGCATCAATGAGAAGTTGCTGATTGCCGGATCACTCAACCAGGTAACTGGCTTCCCGCCTAAAGCGACAAGGATGCCATTTAAAATGCCTATCTGGGCTCCACCGCCACTTTGAAAATCATAGACAAACCGCCAGATAATGCCCGCGCCGATAAATGAAATCGCCACCGGCATAAAAATAATGGATTTAGCCAGCTTTTCATAAGGAACCTGATCTGCCAGTACGGCAAAGAACAGCCCACCGGCAATGGTTCCTGGCACCATCAATAGAAGCCACAATGCGTTGTTACGCAGGGCGTGCAGCATATCCGTGTTGGTCAGTGCATAACGATAATTCTCAAAGACCCCCCAGCAGGGCTGCTCTGTCAAACAGGTGGCCGCTGCTGAATTTGTTCCGGTGTTATCCATAAAGCTGAGACGTAAAGTGCCGAAGGTTGGATAAATAATGAAAACGGACATCATAATGAAGGCGGGGAGTAAATAAAGCCAGGGAGCCAACCGTCCCTGTTTCATGATCTTGGGTACCATGACACCTACCTCCTGTACCTAAAGACTTTCTGGGGCATGAGCACCATGCCCCAGAAAGGTAACCTGTAAAAACTACTTAATGGATTCAGCCTGGGCAGCAGCAATCGTGGTCAGAGTAGTCTTAATATCTTTGCCCTGAACAACATCGACGACGCCCTTGAATTCAGCAGTATTGAACGGTGCACCAATTGCATCACCGATATCAAAAGTGAAACCGGCAGCTTTGGAGAGGATCGAGCTTAATTTGATGGATTGTGGATCAGTGTAATTTCCATCAGCATTTTTATTGGGGGAAATTCCAAAATTAGCCTTTGCCCAATTTTGTCCGCCAGTTGTTCCAGTCAAATAAGCGATGAGTGCCTGAGCGGCCGGTTTGTCGCTGAAAGCGAACATGAAGTCAGCGCCGCCCTGCAATCCCTGCACACCGGGGAATTCAAAAAAGTCGTAATCGGTACCATATTTCAAAGCTGGGAACTGTGTGGCAACACTGCCGCCAGCAAATCCGGATTGTTTCACCATCATGGCTTCGGCTGGATTGGAGAAGACTTTGTAGATCGCGTCCAGGAATTTGGTGTTGACTGTTCCATCGGCGCCGCCTACTGTATTTTTGGCATCAGAAGCCCAGGCTTTATAGGTAGTGTAAGCATCGACCACACCCTGGTCGCTGTAAGCAACCTTACCGGTGATGATCTTGTTTACATAATCGGGACCTTGCGTGGCGAGCAAAATATCCTGGACGAAATCAGTACCGGTCCAACCATCAGCGGTTCCGCCGTTATTGAAACCCATGCTCCAGGGAACATTGCCATCAGCGGCCATCTTGGTGACTAATGTCTTGAGTTCATCAAAAGTGGTTGGAACTTTATATCCAAAAGCAGCAAACTGGGTCGGGCTGTACCAGATGATGGATTTTACATCAGCTTTAACCGGGATGGCCATCCATTTACCCGATGCAGAGCCCATATCGATCCAATAAGAAGCGTAATTGGCTTTGTCGGCGCTAACAGTATCAAGAGCCAGTAATTTCGCGCTATAGAGTTTTAAAGGTGAAAGGTTTGGCCAAAAGAGAACATCTGGGGCAGTACTTTTCACCATGGTATCCAAAACAGCGTCATCACGGGTGGATTGAGCCTTTACGCTCACACCGCAGGCATCTTCAAATGGTTTGACGATGGTGTTGAAACTTTCCTCTTCTGAACCGGACCACTGATAAACGACGGTCAGCGTATCGCCAGATTTGGCGCCTTTGCAATCAATTGCAGATGCGGCGGGAGCAGCAGTCGCGGCTTCAGTTGCGACAACGGTTGCCGCTTCGGTGGGTGCAGCGGTAGGTGCAACGGTGGCTGCAACAGTAGGTGCAGCGGTTGTTGCTGCCTGTCCGCAAGAAGCGACCAACATTGCGGCTACGACCAAAAAACCAAACAATTTTAAATATTTTGTATTCATGGTTCTCATCTCTCCTTTTAATTGTGAAACGATCCTAAATACAACTTTTTTAGCAAGTTTAGTTTCTTTCTATTTATGAATCTCGCCGACCACCTCCTTCACTGTACCAATTGACATCAAAGTTATCTTCTTGATAACACGTGTTAGCAAATGTTCAAAAAAACTCCTTTTTAACTAGCCCCTTTACGTAAAGCGCTTGAATTCCGAATGATCAATTCGGAATCAAGAAAAACTTCATTTTGCTCAAGAACATCCCCTTTAATCAAGTGAATCAAATTAATTCCTGCCACCCGTCCTAATTGATAGGAGGGAATGCGGACAGTAGTCAAAGGGGGATCAAAATAATCAGCCAGAGGAATATCATCAAAACCCACGACCGAGACGTCTTTCGGGATTCGCAAATCCGCTTCAGTGATCGCTTGCATGGCTCCTTTAGCAACCACATCACTGGCGATGAAAACAGCACTTAACGTGGGATTCACGTCAAGCAATTTCTTCATCGCCTCATATCCACTGGTTGGCGTATAGTTTCCTTCTTGTAACAGGAGCTTATCCTCGGCAATACCCGCTTCAGCCAGCGCTTGAAGATATCCTGAATGGCGCTGTTGGGCTGAGGTGTATTTTAAAGAAGCGTTCGTGATCATACCGATGCGCGTATGGCCGTTATCGATCAAATGGCTGACCGCCATTTTTGAGCCTTTGATCGCGTCAATATCAACAAAGGGTAGGTTGCTTCCCGGCAGTTGCCCCATTAGAACAATAGGGAACCCTTCTTTATAGAGATTGATTATTTCGAGATCATCTTGTTGTGGGCCAGAAAGGATAATACCGTCAACATGGTTTTCCTGGATCAAACGGATATATCCGTTGATGTTGTCCGGTTCAAGTGCCTTGAGCAGCACTTGAAATCCCAGGTCTTCTGCGGCCTGGTTCACTCCCATGGCAACCTTTGGTAAAAGTGAATCTGCAAATACTTGATCACGGCTTTGACGCAGCACCAGCCCGATATTATTGGTATGCCCGCTGGCTAATTTGCGCCCTGCCGAATCGGGATGGTAGCCCAATTCTTTGGCGGCATCCAAAACACGCTGGCGGGTCTCGGGGCTGATGCGGATATCCGCAATATTGTTCAGGACAAGCGAAACTGTTGTCCTGGAGACTCCCGATTTTTCTGCTACATCAAAACTGGTGATCCGTTTTTTTGTCATATTTTTATTTTGATAACACGTGTTAGTAATTATTATTATAGAGAGGCGAAAGTCATTTGTCAAGTATCTTTTCGAGAGTCTTTTCGAGAATATAACCTCTTTCGGTAAACAGCCTCAGATCTCCGCAAGCGGTTCCGGTTTGACAGTCCCCAATCAAAAAGTTCTTCCTCATATTCATATCCCCATAATATCTGTTTTTGTTTTCCATTTTTCTGATTATTGAACAATTCAAGTAGGGTGTGGTCGCTTTTTGACCGCACCAATTCTTTTATTCCAATGTCATTCTTTGAATTCTACCTTCGTCCCCGCCTTGCCAATCCGAATCATAAATTCCCATCTTTACATATCGGTCAAAACTTGACCATTCCCAATCAGCCGCTTTGGTGACATACCCATGTTTGATCGGGTTGTAATGGATGTAATCTAAATGGGTTTCCAGATCTTCTTCATCGGAAATCGTATGTTCCCAAAAACGCCGCTGCCAGATGGCTGCTTCACGCCTTTTTTGATGTGACTCATTTCGTTTCTGCCCTGGACCGATCTCTTTCAAAAACCTATGGGTGAATAGCTTCTTAATTTCACTCCACCGGAGAGAGTAATTATCATCATCTTCCGGTAATTGCCAAATACAATGCAGGTGATCGGGAAGTAGACATATCGCAACGGTTTCGAAGGGAAATCTGCGGCTTACTTCCGTCCAGGCCTCATGCAATAACTTACGCGATGAGCCATCGGTGAGGATTGGTATCCGTTGATAGGTTACGACTGTGAAGAAAAATACCCCGCCTTTAACCCGGGAGCGTATATATTCTGGCATGGATTAATTGTATGCAGAATATAAAAATGGTGCGGTCACAAAGCGACCACACCCTACCAACTAAGTAGGGGGAAGTTGAGTTAATTTGTTGTAAAATCATCTTTGTATTTATTTATTGTTTGTATGGAATAAAGTTCACGTTCTATAAAATAAATCTATTTCAAAGTTACACATCATGGGGTGATTTTGTGATAAGTTCATTGAAACCGGAAAAGGGTATTATTAAAATATTAATTTCATCTCCGAGTGGTTTTGGAAGCGAATATGTTGATGAAAATACTGGTTTAATTGTTACTCAAGCCTGGAATCAAAACAATGAGATAAGTAAAAGGCGCACCGGAGGTCCAGCGTTTAGAACGGCATATATTATTGCTTTTCGATCATTACCTGATATGCAAGACTATACACCTGTAGGTGAGTTAATTTGTTCTTGTCTTAGCGTTTTATTTGGAAAAAGATTTGATTGTCACGGGATAGTCGAGGGTGTAGGAGAATTCTATGTCCCTAATCTATCTACTT
>Ga0182021_10011735_pt1 | contig 10409 bp, 8 predicted proteins | sample 612E3MmetaG_FD_120493 | JGI IMG/M metagenome (GOLD analysis project Ga0182021, IMG submission 120493) | Permafrost microbial communities from Stordalen Mire, Sweden - 612E3M metaG (Illumina Assembly) | ecosystem: Environmental > Terrestrial > Soil > Wetlands > Permafrost | place: Sweden... | reverse complement strand
ATCCGCGTGTTCCGGGTTCTGGGACGGTGAATTTGTCTTTGAGTCCGCCTAGGTATTGGCGGCATTCAGCTTCGTAAATGCGGAAGAACGTTGAACGGGCTAAGCCTCGTTCTATGCTGGCTTTGTTGAAGATGATGGCGTCTTCCATGTTGTAGCCTTCGAAGCTCAACACAGCGACGACGCAGTTTTGACCAGTGGGACGCTGTTTGTAGCCCATGACTTCCATGAGTTCTGTTTCGACCAGCGGTGCTTGTGGGTAGTGGAGAACGTGTGAACGTGAGTCTACGCGGTTTTGGAAGTTTGTGCCATAAATGCCCAGTGCCTGTTTAGCCATTGCAGCTTGGTAAGAGTTGCGTGGTGACTGGTTGTGCTCAGGGTAAGGAATGGTGGAGGCACATATACCGAGTATTGTGAATGTGGCTATTTCTGAGTGGGTATGTTCTGGTGCAACTTTGTCCAAGGAAACTGCAACGTATGCGTTTTCTTCTTCAGAAGCATCCAAGTATTCAACTAAGCCATTCTTAACGACGTCTTCCCAAGTCCATTCGCCCAGAGCGATCTTTTCCAGGTGCTTAGGCTGCAGTTTAGCCACGCCGTTGTCAACAATAATAAGTGGCCTTCTGACTCTGCCTTCGTCACAGTTGGCGTGTAGCTCTTCGGACTCGGTTTGAGCTTTCGTGAAGTGGGTAATGTTAACTTCGGTTGATATTTCTCCTGTTCGACGTTTCTCTCTGAAGTTTTTCGCCATATCGTCAGGATTGTTGCAGTAGCCGATTATGTTTCCGTCGACGAAAACTTTGGCGCCGTTTATCTTCATGGAGTCATTGGATTCGTAAGCTGGAACTGTGCCCATCTCAAAGAGTAGCTGTTTGATTTTGTCCGGGTTCACTCCGACTGATATGGAGGATGATAAGGCGAGGTTTTTTACGAGTCCGCAGTTAGAGCCTTCAGGAGTTTCGTTGGGGCATAATCGTCCCCAGTGGGTCGGGTGGAGGTCTCGGGCTTCGAAGTTGGGTTGGCTGCGGCTTAGAGGCGATTGAAGTCTGCGTAGGTGGCTTAGAGTGGAGATGTAGTTTGTTCGGTCTAGAAGCTGGGTGATGCCAACTCTACCTCGTCCCCAGTTGCCTGTTGCCAGCGCATGTTGGAAACGTTCAGTGATGATTCCTGGACGCACAGCGGCGGAAACAGTGATTATTGGTCCTTTTACGCCTATGCGTTCAAGTTGGTATTTAATGTCGCGGGTTAGATTTCTGAATGCGACACGGAAAAGGTCTGCGAGGAGAGGACCTGCAAGGCGAAGACGTTTGTTTTTGAAGTGGTCTTTGTCGTCTTGTTGGCGTCGACCCATTTTGAGTTGTATGACTCTGCTTGCCATTTCGCCCAAGAATATGGCTTTGTCCTTGCGTTGTTTCTCTGTCCTTCCCAGGTGCGGGAGGAAGTTTTTGTCAAGAGCGGTTTCGGCTTTTTGAAGTCGGTATTCTTCGACTTGCCCATGAGCAACGCGGTTTCCGATGAAGAGGATGGCGTCTTGAGGTGTGTCAACGCCTATAGCTTTTTCGAAGCTGGGACCAAGTTCTTTTTGGAGATCTTTGTCTAGGCTTACGGCTTCGGCGATGTCTTTGTCTTTTTCTAGATTGAGAGCGCGCATGATAACGACAAATGGAATTTCTGTGGGAACTCCAGGCATGGAAACGTAAATGGCGTCATCTGCCTTGAGTTTAAGTTCGATGCGTGCCCTGAAGCCTACGGTTGTGGAGAAGATTTTTGCTTGGTAAACTGGACTTGTTCCTTTGTCGTCTAGATCTATGATAACTCGGTTTGGTGCAAGATCTTCCATGGCGACAATAACACGTTCGGAGCCGTTAACGACAAAATAGCCACCTGGGTCATCCGGGTCTTCTCCAGCTGCAATGAGTTCTTCGCGGCTAAGTTGGCTAAGGAAGCAAAGTTTACTCTTAAGCATGACAGGAATATTGCCGATATAGACAAGTTCGGTGTCTTGTTCTCTACCGTCAATAATAGGAGTCATTTCCAACGCTACAGGTGCCGCATATGCGAGGTTTCTAAGGCGCCCTTCCATGGGGTAGATTTCGTGCTTTGTTCCGTCGACTTCAGTAACGTATGGTCCGGTTATTCGACTTTGTGGGTCTATAACCCAGATTTGGCCAAGTTTAACCTTGTATGGTGATTCTGGAACTTCTATAGGGATTTCGGCAACTTCGTCGACGACTTCTTGGAGTCCGTGGTCGATGAATTCGTTGTAGCTGTCTAAATGTTGCCTAACTAGGCCTTTTTCGTTGAAGAATGTCTTCAACAACAGGTGCGTATCTTCTTTTGAAAGTTCAGTCAATTTTAATTCTCTCCCGCATGGTTTTCATTCATGTCCTGAATGGGGTTATTTGTGCGGGTTTTTTTCAAACTTGCAGGTTCCTCCGAGTCTGGTGGGTCCAACTCGAAAAAGGGTCTGATATTTTTTAAGAGCACAAACAACAGCTACGAAGCAATCTAATAAACCTTTTTGTGGGTTGTTTTATGTTTTCCTCACCAAAACACGAAGCGTTGAATGTCTTGTTGGGTGATTTTTGTTTGTTCTGGTTGGGTTGGCTCGCAAGTTAAGTTATTTTTTTGAGGAGTTCAAGGTGTCTTTCGCTGTACTGCGTTGGAGCACCCTTCTTTAGATAGATGGAAATGGCGGTGATTTTCTTGGTGGGGTCGTTGCGCATTTCGATGGGGTACAAATCAATGAGGTCGATGCCTATTGCCTCTTTGGATATGCCTCCTTTGCACAGCTTGAGAGCTATTGATGCCGCATCGTTTATGGAGCCGCCTGCAGCTACAATCTTCAATTTTCTGAAGCTGGCAAACTTGATTAGCATTAATGTAAGCAACGTGTCTGGGCTTGTTCCGCGGCCAACGCTTACGACTTGGCCTTCTCTGCCCGTGGAAAGGGTCATGTCTAATTCTTCGTCGGCGACAAGTTTTGCAATATCTGGCGCGCCGTCTTTACTAGACAGCATTGAAGAGACGACCTCAGTTTTCCCTTGCCCGGGAACATCGAGGTAATCTATAGAAATCTCGTTAATGTGAACGTTCGCAATGTCCTTCGCAAAATTGATGGAAGCGCAAGCCAAATAGATGCCGCTTCCTATGCCAACAACGTTAAGTTCCCCGCTATCCATTATTCCGCAGATTATTTTTTCTGCAACTTCATTAATTTTCAAAGCCGCATCAACAGGACGAACAACCAAAGCACCGTTTTCTAGCTGCATATCATTCCCCATCGTAGATTATACAGATACTTACTATGTTTTTAAAACTATGGATTAAACAGGCAGTTAGTGCTGGGCAGATTTTCAACGTGTTTTTACCTCTAAAGCTGTTTGAGGTTGGAGAAGTATTCGCAAAGAAGACAACTAAGAAACAGAGTCTGAGTGTCCAACAAAAATTGGGTCTGAATATCGTTCCTAATACCTAACGACCTTGTATCGGTCTCTTCCTAATTGGCGCTTTCTTTTTTCTTGGCAATCGGTTAATTTAGAGTTGCCTGTTTTTACTTCATAAGTTGTTGGGTTACCAATGTTGTTTCCGAAAAAATCGCGCTTTTGAACGATAAAGTCGCCGTTTTTGCGAATTTTGGTGCAGTCGTTCTCTTGCATGTTTTGTTCAAACGCAAAACGGTCTTTAGCGATTTTACCTTTTTCTCGGCGGCTGCTTGATTGGGCGAATCTTCTTGAAGTATTTCCAAACCCAAACGGACGATTTTCCTTTGTCTCGCTTTTGTCCATTATTACAACTCGTTCTGTGTTACTCAAGATAGGTGTATTAAAAAGTTGCCAATTGGACCGAGAATATCAGGCTTTATTTGCTCCATTTGGTATCTGAGCGTTTGACAACCTTAACGCTTAGTGCGTTGGCTGTGTTTTTCTCTATCTTTTTAGTTATTGTTGGGAGTAGGTGGGGGTCTGTTTCGTATCCGATGCTGCTGCGTTCGTTCTGCATTGCCAATTTCACAGTGGTGCCAGAACCGAGGAATGGATCAATCACAATATCTCCTTTGATGCTGAACATTTTGATGAGTCGGTCGACGATTTCGTCCGGGTAGGCTGCGGTTCTGCGTTCCAGCTCGTCCGCGGTTTGTCGAGTTCCTGTGATTGCCCAGATTTGGCTGAACCATTCATCTCGATCCTTTTTCGTCAGCGCGCTTTGGTAGCGGGTGGGGTCTTTGGGGGGGAATTTGCGGAGTTTGCCCTTGCGGAAAATTAGGATGTACTCGCAGTCTAGCGTGACGTAAGCGTTGGGTGGAAGGAAACCTGAACCAAGGAATGCGCCCTTGCCTTTGTACATGGGTTTTGTGGTGGGTTTCTTCCACAAGATGTATGGTAGTGTGAGGAAGCCGATTTTTTGGCAGTTCTCGATAATTCGGGCGTGGTTGCAGAAGACGCGGAATTTGCGGTTTACGGTGCGTGTGGCGTCGCCGATGTTAATGCAGGCGATTCCGCCATCGACCAGAATTCTAAATGTTTCCGCCCAGACCTTAGCTAAGTTTTCGTGCATTGTATCGTAAATCAGGGTCACTGTTTCTTCTTTGGGTTCGGCTTCAAATTTCTGCCAAAGAGAGGCAATTTTTGGGTCCAGTTCGCCGAATTGGCGATCCCACATTTGGATCATAGGATAGGGAGGCGAAGTTACCATAAGATGAACGCTGTTGCTGGGGATTTCTGGCATTTTCTGGCTGTTGCCAATGATGATTTTGTGATGGGTCTGCAGCATGCGACGTTCCTTTCACTGTATTGTAAAGTGGATGTTTTACTCTTTTGGTACCTTTGTGACCAGAGATTCTCAGACTTTGCACTAACTTTAGATGTTTTGTTCTTTTTGATCTAATTGTCAGTGATTTAACGGAAATTATGTAGACTCTGATACCCTTTGCATGTTTAGCCAACCAATCCTAATTCTTTTAGCCTGTTTTGCTTTCAAGGGCACGTCAAGTCAGATTATTTCGCCAATTACCGTTGTAGGTTTTTGAAGCAGCGAGTTGAATTCTTCAAGCCTTTGCGGGTCCAAAGTAACAAGCACGACCGTAGCGGGTCCAGCAGACTTTGCCAAGTCCACGTTGCTTTTTTCCGCCAGTCTTAATTGTCTACCGACCGCATATGCCATCATGCGGGCCTCGTGGGCGATTCCGAACGTTCCGACAGGGGCTATGTCGTGGACGAATTTCTTCTGAGAAAGCCATAGGACGTTTCTGAGATCTGCGATTTCGCCCTTAACTTCAGCCGGAATAACTTCTTCACCCACTTTTGGTTTGCCGACTGCAACCAGCAAGTCTCCGGGTAGGGTTTTGCCCAGTCGAAGTTCTTCTTCGTTAGCGAAGCCTATTACGGTTAAGCCTGCTCCTGTTTGGACTGTTGCAAAGTTTTCTTCGGTATTTTCCATGATTACTTGGTTGGGTTCAAGCCCGAGAACCATGGCTTCGTTTCTGATGCCGTCGAGGATTTCTTGCCCTGTTGGTTCCTTTTCGACGCCTAAAGTCACGGATAAAAGAACGGGGAAAGCGCCTGTGGCTACAACGTCCATAAGTGCGACTCTCGCTAGGAATTTGCCTAGAATTTTGCCTTTGACTTTAACCTGATCCATTGACTTTGGTCCCACTGCGCCAGATGAGGTTGAGCCAACAACGATTGAGTGTCCTGTGGGAATTCGGAGAATTGTTACGTCACCTTTTCGAGTGTAGGTGATTTGTCCAGGTTTGACTTGAAAGGCTATGGGCTTAAGCATGGTTCCCACGTTTTCAACTAGGTGCAGGTAAACGGTCAAGGCTTGACGGATAACCTCGGAGCGGGTTAAGCCGTGTTTTTTGGCGAGTTTGTCTGTGTCGGCATTGATTTTGTCTGATAGGCGAACGTTTGTTACCTTCATCTTAGCACACTACTATTGTAATACGGAAACAAGTGCTTTTATGAATTGCTTTCTAAAAACAAAGATTCAGCTTTGGCTTGTTTAGGGAAGGCAACGTTTCCCTTCTGCCTTCTCTAGGCGGCTTACCTTGGATGAAAAACATTCGCCTTATAACAACTAAGCGACCGTTGATCGATTCTACGTTTCGCTCTTAACTGCTTCATTGTGCTAGGAAACTGAACCTGAAAATATGGTTGGATAAACCGACCACGTTAAATAAAACCATCTGCAATGAATTATCAAACGACGGGAAACATTATTGAAACACAGAATTGGCTTAGCTTATTTGCCTGGAGGGTTACCATGCTTTGAGTCTTTTGGCAGTCTGCCCACTGACCTCGTCCGTGGTGACGGTTGCGTTGAAGGCAAACCAGCTTCAGAAATCCTTGACATGATTATCATACCCGGCGGAAGCCTCGTCGAATCTCAAGCTGTTAAGGGCGACGTTGCACAAGAAATCCGAAAAATGGCCGACCAAGGTAAGTTCGTACTGGGCGTTTGTTCAGGTTTTCAGATTCTCTCGCGCGGAACGGACATTGGACGCCTCTCAACTAAACCCATTATCAAAGAAGGCTTGGGCTTGCTGGATGCAGAGTTTAAGCCGCTTATCTGCATTGACCAAGTCAAAGCCACCGTCATCGGGGCTAGCTATCTTACTGACAAAATTGGCGCTCAAGTCACTGGTTTTCACTGCCACACCTATGGCGACATCAACCTTTACAGCGACGCCAAGCCCATACTTGTTTCCCACGCTGACAGCTTGAATTACTTCGAGAAATCGCGAGACATCGTTTCAGGAGTTGTCAATAAAGAAGGAAATGTTGTTGGAGTTTTGCCTCACGCCATCTTAGACCAAAATCCAATAATCGTTGAAGGTGTCGCGAAAAGGCTCGATATAGCTTCGACTGAACTTGACCAAATCAGAGCTGCAAACGCAAAACTCGTCCACGCAATGAAAGCCGAAGTGGGAATTGAAACCGGCATAAATGCAGGAAAAACTCGGAAAACGGGCGCTCACCAGACGCTGCTGATAACTGCTTTAGAGAGCGGTTCGGGAAAGACCTTCGTTGTCACGGGTTTGGCTGCCGTACTCAAAAAGCGGGGCGTCAATGTGGGCGTCGTGAAAATCGGCGCCGACATTCGGGACTCCGTTCCCGCACTTTACCTGATTAAGGAACCCATCAAGGGTTACTCTTCGATTAAGGTGGCCAACTGCGGCTGGAAAACACACTCAGATGTTGTAAGAGAAGCAGGTGAAGACTACGATTTTCTCATAATCGAAGGAGCAATGGATTCATTCACAGGCATACTTTTCAATCAACTGGCGAAGCCTCGTTCCACGGCAGAAATTGCAGCTGCTCTAGGTGTGCCGACGGTGGTTGTGGCAGGTTGCGACAAAGAAGGCGTCGAAGGCGGATTAATCGGCGTCCTAAATTACGTAAATCTGTTGAAACACCTCGGGGTTAGAGTTGTCGGAGTTATCCTGAACAGGATGAGTATGGGTTACCTTACAGATGAAGTTCGTCTGGTAATGAAGAAAGCATTCGAGAACGCGGGCGTGGAGTTGCTGGGCATAATTCCCCGCGTTGAAATCGAGGGAAGGGGACTGATTCCTGAGGTTGAAATCAAGTACGAAGCTTTCGGAGCAAAAGCCCTCGAACTAGCGGAGCAGTGCTTGGATTTTGAAAAAATTATGAAAATTGCATCACCGCCCACGCCGACAATGTTGGATTACGATGAGTTTTATGATAAATTCAAGAATGTCTTGTTTGGGAAAAAAGTTGATTGAAGGCATGGCTTTTTGAGTTTCGTTTAAGAAAGTGTTACTTTGGAAGAGAAAAGTATTACTGCAACAGTTACGATTTAGGAAGCCATGGTCGATTTAGCCTCCGTCATTATAGTTGCAACAGCCTTCGTGCTGGGATTAGCGCATTCGCTCGACCCCGACCACATAGTAGCCGTTTCCGCGCTAATCTGCAACACTCACAGCCTGCGCAAATCCATTTCCTCCGCGATGGCTTGGGGAGGGGGACATTCAGTTGTGCTGATTGTTGCAGGGTTACTTCTTTTGGGGCTGAGAGTCGCCATTCCCGACAGTGTGCTTCAACTGTTCGAGTTAGGCGGGGGAATAATGCTTGTCATAATCGGAGTTTTGGTCATCAGACCGTTTCTGACGCATTTTATTCGTCCTCAGAAGCATAGAGGAGGCACGAACGACGAAACGCTTGCGTCAACGGAGCATCATAGTCACTCTCACAGCCACGGTCACCATCATGACCACGAGCACAGCCATAATCACAACCATACTCATGGCCACGACCATTCTCACATTCATAAGTCTGCCCTAACTGGCATCCTGCAAGGATTAGGTGGCAGCGCAGCCATAATGCTCGTAACATTAACCACTGTAAACTCCCCGGAGCTCGGCTTGATTTTCCTAATAGTCTTCGGCGTCGGAGTAATTCTGGGCATGGTCAGCATCGCTTGCTTAATCAGCTCCCTATTGAACTACACTTCGTCGCGTCTCGAGGGTATACACGAAAAAATCGCCGCCATTACAGGCACCATAAGCATCGGATTCGGCATATATCTAATTACACAAGTCCTCCTAAACTACCACCTCTAGACCGCATTTTTCTCTCATTTATTATTCAAGCCAAAAAGCACCTTTTCTTGGGACAACTCGCTGGGTTTACGCTTTAGAGGCACGCAAAATGTTAATACGTATACACTGAATACGCCTAAAGAGTGACACCTTTGAAACCCTCAGACACCTCTGCCAAATCTGTCAAAGAATACGCTATCCTATTTGATATGGACGGTGTACTCGTCGACGTAACAGACTCCTACCGGAAAGCCATCCAAGAAACCACCCAGTTCTTCACGGGCAAAACGGTTGAACCTTCAGAAATTCAGGCGTTTAAAGAGAAGGGCGGCTTGAACAACGACTGGGACCTAACCGAAGCCATCCTGCTCAGCAGGGGCAAAACCGTGCCTAAAGCAGGAATAATTAAAAAGTTTCAGGAACTCTACCTAGGCTCCGATGAGAAAAAAGGATTTATAGAGAATGAAAAATGGTTGCTCCAAAAAGAAAAACTGGTCGCACTCCACAAACAACACAAATTGGGCATTGTAACTGGCAGACCCCGAGCTGAAACACTTTATGTGCTTAAAAAATTCCACATGCAAAACCTATTTGATGTTATCGTTGCAATGGAGGATTATCCGCCGGAAAAAACCAAACCGGACCCCTACCCGATTAAGTTAGCGATGGAAAAACTGGGCTTGGAGGACGCGGTTTATGTGGGGGACAGCGTGGACGACATTACGGCAGCTAAACGTGCAGGCGTGAAAGCGATTGGGTGCATTCCGTCAGGCGTCCCTTTGAGTCATTTAGGGGATTTGTTGCTTAAGAATGGAGCGAAAGAGGTTCTCAGCAACATCAACGACGTTGACAAAATCTTAGTTAAGGAACGCTTTTGAACAGTCGGCAAAAACGGTGAAATAGCAAAATTGTTGTGGCGGGTCCGACGGGACGCGCAGAGTTGTATAGGAGTAAGTACTGAATTTTTTTATCCATTTAATTTCTTTTCATTATTAGCGAATGCCCTAAGCTTTAGGAGGGCTATTTCTTGAGCACCACTTTTACTTACCTACGTCAGCCTCTTAATCGCTATACGTTCAAGGCGCCAAAAACTAGGGCTTGGGTTGAGGAGCGATGCAAGTCCAAGTATGTGCTGAACCTCTTTGCGGGTCCTACTCGACTCAATGGCTGTATAGAAGTCGCCAACGACATCGACCCTAACGTGCCTTGTACGCTGTTTCAGATGGATGCCCTGGACTGCGCCAAACATCTTAGGGAAAGAGGCGAGTTATTTGATGTTATTTTGCTTGACCCTCCGTATAGTTACCGCAAGAGCATGGAGCTCTATAATGGGCACAAGAATAGCCGTTTCAAGCAGCTGCTCGATGTTCTGCCCGATATTTTGACGCCTCTTGGCTGGGTTATCACTTTTGGGTATCATAGTCGCGTGATGGGTGCTAGCCGTGGCTTTAGGATCCGTGAAATTTGTCTGATTAGTCATGGTGGGGCTCAGCATGATACGATTGCTACGGTTGAGGAGCGAATCCAAGTAACGAAAGGAGAAACCAAAGATGAGCAATAAAGTCAGTTTTGTTCTAAATCGCAATCCGCCCTATTTGGATACAACGGTTCCTTATGAGCGGACTAAAGCCGAAATTGAGATTTTACTAAAAAGCTACGGGATAAAAAACATTCGCTGGACCACTCTTGAAGGCCAGGATGATACTTTAGAGTTCATCATTGAAGCTGAAGTGCAGGGTGTTAAGAAGCAATTAGGCGTCGCAGTTAAGCCTCCCCATATTGTTATTAAAAAGAAGCTTCATGGGCAAATCGTTGATACTGAGAACATTAACCAGGAGTACCGGCT
>Ga0182021_10011734_pt1 | contig 10409 bp, 15 predicted proteins | sample 612E3MmetaG_FD_120493 | JGI IMG/M metagenome (GOLD analysis project Ga0182021, IMG submission 120493) | Permafrost microbial communities from Stordalen Mire, Sweden - 612E3M metaG (Illumina Assembly) | ecosystem: Environmental > Terrestrial > Soil > Wetlands > Permafrost | place: Sweden... | reverse complement strand
TTTATACACCCCTCCTTCAGGTAAACCTGAGTCGGGTTGTATAAATCACAAAAAGGCTGTTGCACAGCCTTTTCATTTGAGCGGGAAAGGGGATTCGAACCCCCGACCCTCAGCTTGGGAAGCAAAAACAGTACCTTTTTATCAATTTTGCTTGATTTATAATAGTATCCTGAAACGCACATTTATTCAGGCTTCTGTTAATAAATTCTTTATATTGTTTTATATTAATATATATTTATTTACTATCTTTGTATGCAAATGACATGTACTTTTTATTAATTTACATACAGAATGAAACTAGATTTATCACCTCTGGAAAACTTTCAACTTGAAAAAGTGTCGGCTTCAATTATTCTTGATTTAAGGAGACCTAAAGCATCAGGACAATTTCCTGTTAAATACCGGGTGACCTTTAATCGAGTGCAGCATTATTATCCCTGTATGGACTTATCTGAAGAAGAATTTAGCCGGCTGCATGGCTCAGTCAGGGATTTGCTTCTTGTAAAGACAAAGAAACTCATTTTGGATGGTTTTAAGCGCATAACAGATGCCATTGAAGAAGTTATACAGAAGGAAATATTTACTCTTAATGGACTTGCCAGGCGCATTAATGGAGGTACATCAGACAGTATTCTTGATACATTTGAGGTTAAGATTACCCGTCTGGAGGAAGAAGGGAGGATTGGTTCTGCTGTTTGGTACCGATGTGCTAAAAACAGTATTGAAAAATATTGGAAAAAAGACCTGAAATTTTCAGAGCTAACGACCGACTGGTTGAAAGAATATCAGAAACATTTAGAGAAGGAAAAAAAGAAGGAAACAACAATCAGCATAAATTTAAGGGCCTTGCGTGCCATTGTCAATGATGGAATGAGAAAAGGTATTATTTCACAATCTCAATATCCCTTTAGGGAATACGAGATTCCTACAGGCGAGGGAAGAAAGTTGGCATTATCAGTAGAACAATTATTTAAAGTCTTTGATTATCCAATGATGCCTCAGGATGAAAAGTGGAGAGATCTATGGGTTTTCTCATTTTATTGTGCCGGTGCAAATCTTAACGACATACTTCGATTCAAATTTTTGAATATAAAGGGCAATGTCATCGAATGGTACAGACAGAAAACAATCAAACAAGGTAATAAAAAACGTCTACTGAGAGCTATCATAACACCTGAAATGAAAGATATTATTAATAGGTATGGTAATACTGATCATAAACCAGACAATTATATCTTCCCTTATCTTACTAATGGATTAACACCTACCAGGGAACGACAGGTAATTCAACAGGTGACGCATAATGTTAATAACAAAATGAAGAAAATAGGTGACGCTTTAGGAATTGAAAAATTGACAAGTTACGCTGCAAGGCACTCATTTGCAAGTATTTCCAGAAGATTAAAGGTTGATCTTTTTGATATAAGCAAGAGCATGGGTCATGCTACATTGAAAACTACAGAAATTTATCTAGATAGCCTTGATAATGATGAATTAAGTGTGAACGCTGCAAAACTACCGAGGAGGAAATAAAATGATACTAGGACTTTTAAATATCAATTATGACTGTGAAGAGTCAAAACTTCAGGAACTTTATGACAATAAATTTAATGAACTGAAAAAACAATATCCTGAATATACTGAGGAGCTTTATATTGACGATATAAGAGGTACTTTAATGAGATGTCCTTTACATGCTCATAGACCCTCAATTCAGATATTAATAACACGCTGGTTAAACCTGTTAACCGAGAAAGAAGTTAAATCTTCACAAGAGTTAAGTCTTAATGAGATGGGACTGATTGCAGCTTATGAAGGAGAGTTAATTAGTAGGGATAATCCAATCTATCAAGACTGGTTAAGTTATAGAATACCAGCACGCAGAACTGCTTTTATTTCCCTAGAAAAAACTAAAAGACTAATTGAAAGAATTGAAAAAATAATACCGTACCTTTCTGAAGCAGCGCAAAAGGCTGCTAATGACGAACTTACCATTTTAAACAAAAATAGTCAATAGATTGTACCCGGGTGCAACCGGTTGCACCACACACCCCCATAGTACCTTAGCGACATTAATCAAAATGTCGCAATTATGAATAACCCGTTCGAAACAATTGATGCAAGACTTTCAAACATCGAAAGTTTACTTCTTGACATTAAGCATCACCCAAAACCTCCCGAACTTCCCGACCGCATGACCCTTGATGAAGTCTGCGTTGATTTTAATTTAACTAAACCTTTCGTTTATAAAGAGACCAGCGTCCACGGGACAAAAGGTATGCCATGCAAGAGATTTGGTTCCCGGCTAGTTTTCTCCAGAAAAGAAATTTTACAATGGATGGCGGAACAAACAATTTCCAAGACTTCCCCTGGTGAAATTGTAAACAAGCAACTTCAAAAATCTGCAAAAAAGAAACTACGATGAAGAATGAAGCTCTTGCGCAATTAAAACAACTTGCCTTGGTTGAAAGCCAGAAACGGCACCCCGACTTACCCATGTCTGCACGTTATGTCAAAACATATTCAGATCGGACTGCGAATGAACTACAGCGGGCAATTACTGACTTTCTTGTGTTTTCTGGTTTTCAATGTGAAAGGGTATCTATTAGCGGGAGATTTATTGATAATAGAAAGACTGTAAAAGACACACTAGGATTTACAAGAGTTATTGGTTCCGGCAAGTGGATCTCCTCCTCAATGCAAAAAGGATCAGCTGATCTAAGTGCAACAATAAACGGCAGGTCTGTTAAAATCGAAGTGAAAATTGGCCGGGACAAACAGTCAGAATTTCAAAAGAAATACCAAGAGCAGATAGAACAGGCAGGAGGTATCTATGTGATTATCAGATCATTCTCTGAATTTCTTAATTTTTATTATAAACAATTTAACAATCAAACAAATGACAAATTTAAATGATGACTATTCAGGAATCGAAATTCACGCAGAAGAATCGAGTAGCTATGTACCGGCACCAGCCGGAACACATGTAGCCAGGTGCGTAACTTTTATTCAGTTGGGCACGCAAAAACAAGAATTTAATGGTATCCCAGGCAAAGACAGGATGAAAATTGTTTTGGGTTGGGAATTGCCAGAAGAATTACAAGTCTTTGATGAGGCAAAAGGCGAACAACCTTTTTATATTACGAATACCTATTCTTTGGTACTCGGTGAAAAAAGCACCTTTAAATTGCACATGGAAAGCTGGACAAAAGGGAAGATTAACAGGGAATTTAATCCTTTGACCATGTTAGGAGAACCATGTCAGTTGGTCATTGAACATAAACCTAAAAGCACCGATGTAACTAAAATTACTGCAAAGGTCACAGGTGTTGCAGCAATGACGAAAAATCAAATTTGCCCTGAGCAAGTTAATCCTAAGAAAGTTTTGTTGTTTGCCCGATGGAACCAGGAACTTTTTGATAAACAACCGGACTGGATCAGGAAAGCTATTGAGGCTTCACCAGAATATAAAGCCTTGGGAACTCCTGGTGATAAACAGGGAGTATTTCAAAAGAAAATCCCTCCAGTAATAGAGGGACTTAATAGTGACGGATTACCTTTTTAGTATTTACCGGGATGCTGACCATAACTGATGCGGTACGAAAGATACCAGAAAGTCAGGTTGGCATCCTACTTTTTACAAATATATGAAGTTTTCATATTACAAATCCGGAATAAAACAAATTATTCCTACCAAGAAGGCTGATATTAAAGAAATTTCGGAATACATACGCATTGATGAAATGCTATTGAGTAAAACTTTTAAGCTACGAAGTATTGATGATAAAGAAGCTAGAATTAAATTTAAAGCATCCCTTCCCTACTGCACATTCTCAGGTATATTCAGCACAAGATCAAATGATAAACTTATTGAGCATTCAGGATACATCTGTTGCGACCTGGATCATATTGGAACTAATGGAGAAATAAAAAAAACTGAGAAAGAAATACTCCAATATTACACACCAGCATTAATGTTTGTTAGTCCTTCAGGAGATGGATTAAAAGTTGTTTTTTCAATAGATATAAATAAAGGTACACATCTGCAGTATTTCATTGCTCTTGAAACTTTCTTTAAGATGCAATTCTCTTTACCTGTTGATGCACAATGCAAAGACGTCTCAAGAGCTTGTTTTTTATGCCACGATCCCGATGCATTTGTTTCTGATTCACCTGATACCCTTGACCAGGACTTTATTTCTAAAGGAATTCCTAAATTCCAAATAGATGAGACAAATAGCTATGAGGCTGCAAAGAAATGGACTGATACAAAAATAACTTTCATTGAAGGAAACCGGAATAAATATATCTATACACTTGCAGACACCTGCATCCGTTTTGGAATACCTGAACAAGTTGCTTTAAATAATATGCAGGAATTTGCAGCAAGTGACTTCACAATAAAAGAAATTGAAACTACTGTTAAAAGCAGATATTCATATAAAGAAAGATTTGGTATTGCCAGCACATCCACCGATGTAAAAGATATACCTTATATAAGAGTAGGATGTGATTATTTCAAAGTAATCCATAAGAAAGACAGGTATGGCATTGTCAGGCGAGATTTGAAACGCTGGACGAAAGATACCATAGTAATTGACCATAAACGGAAATACTTGCAGCACATACCCAAGTATGATGACTTTATTATGGCACCTGATAATATAAATTATCAGCCGGTAATAAATAACTGCTACAATCATTTTGCACCTTTTTGCCATACACCGGCACCAGGTCCATGGATCTGGACCGACAGGCTACTGCATCATATTTTTGGAGAACAATACCTGTTAGGAATTCGATACATGCAGATACTTTATTGTTATCCGCGATGGGCTACCGTTATACTCGCCATTGTTTCAAAAATTCAGAAAACAGGCAAAACAACATTTATAAACTGGATTTGTATGCTCTTTGGCAGCAATGCTGCAGTTATATCCTCTTCTGACTTCGGCAGTATATTCAACGGACATTATGCTACAAAAAATTTAGTGGTAATTGAAGAAACACTATTCGACAAAAAATTGACTATCGAAAAACTAAAAGCACTTGCCACACAAAAACAACTATCTGTAAACAGAAAAAACATTGACCAGTTTAACCTGGAATTCTTTGGTAAAATCATCCTTACCAGCAATTTTGAAGACAAATTTGCCCAGGTGAACCCGGAAGAAACAAGATTCTTTGTCAGGAAAGTTGGAATACCTGAATTTACTAATCTTACTATTGAAAAAAACTTACTAGAGGAAATACCAGCTTTCCTTTACTACCTGAAAGGATTACCACCCCTATCTGATGATATAGATAGAAGTGGATTCACAAGCGCTGAATTGATAAATGAAAACCTGAAAAATGTAATGGATGAAAGTCATTCAGGACTATATAAGGATATTGAAATACTTGTAGCGGAATATTTCAATACTCATAATATAGATTCATTTAAAGCCGCAGCTGTTGACGTAAAAAAGCAATTCTTTAGTTATGACAATAGCATACCAGTAAATTATATAAGACGAATATTGGACAAAGAATTTGAAATGGAGATACTGGAAAATCAAAGATATACTCCTTTTGAAGAAGATACCGGAATGACTAAAACAGGAACACCTTTTGAATTCAAAAAAGAAGATTTTGTTAAAAATGTCAAAAACTTAAATGAGGAATTGACACCTTTTTAACGATATAATATACAGATTATGAATGATATATACTTTTGTCAAAAATGTCAAAGAAAAAACACTATTTCCCAGCACACGCTTTTTTATATCCATGTCTCCTATATGGAGTACTCCTATATGGATATGTAAAAGCGTGTACACAATATGTATATAATATTATTAACATTTTGACAATATATAATAATATATTAAATATCAATTACTTATCGTGTCAAAACTATGTCAAAAACATGTCAAAAACATGTCAAAAATTAAACGAAACTATGAATAATATGAAAAAAGTCACAGTTTTTAGAATAAAAAGGAAAAATATTCGAAAAAAGGGTAATTTATGCTTTAGAAGCATAGTTCAATAGTTATATAAGTAACAGATAATGAATAACATAAACAACATTATAAACGGGCATGTACATACAAATTACATACTAACACTATAAGAAGATGAAAAAACTATCAAAACTTACAACCGGTTCTGCAGTTCATTTGCAAATCAGAGATGCATTTGATTTTTGCAAGGTACATGAAGATGACCTGACTCCCTGGCAAGGATCTTTTGTTAAAGGTTTGAAAAGTGATTTTGTTCGAAGAGGCGATCTTACTGAAAAGCAACTAAACGCTCTTTTTGATTTGGTCAAATCATTGACACCGGAAAAAACATTGATTATACGGAATTACCAATGATGACTGAGCATGAATTATTAATCGAGGCATTGATAGACGGGATTATTTCCGTTAGTACGTATCTATACTATAATGCAGAATACCGAAAGCAATTACTTGAAATATTAATTAATAACTGAAACATGGAAAATTTTAATTTGGATGAGGCAAAGCGATTAATCAGGACGGGCAAAGTACCTGCACCGCTCACGTATGAAAAGAAGCTAAAAGAAGCTATCAGAGGCCTTGAGTTAGATGAACTAAAGCAAGGTGTTGAAGAATTAAAAGAATTTTTATACAATACTAAAATTAAATGACGTGAAGAAGATTTTTTACAATGATCCAGACGAAACTCCTCTTGAGGAGATTATTGCTGTTGACCCGAAACTTACCGGACTGTTACCAGCTGAAGTAACCGATTTTATTAACCAAATAACAGACGAAACATGAAAAAAGTAATTATATACAGAGACGAAAACTTTGAATCTGAAACCCGGAAGGGAATGAAGATCACCTACGATGCCTTCAAAGAGTTATTAAGCACCTGGGACAAGCTTAATATTGGCCCTTGTGATAGTCTCCACAGGTTGGCTACTGAGCCCGCAAGCGTTTATAAGCAGCATTTTGAGGCTTCTTTAGAGGTACCTGAGAAAGTTGGTAATCTTATGGTAAACAAAACGGCCTATATTAATCTCATTGAGATCCCGATTCCAAACAGTTTATATCTGGCAGCCAAGAAGGTTACCAAGAGTCCCTGTTTTGGTTATGTCGATGTTTGGAGCCTTCAGGACGGTGCTGTTATTATGAATGAGGAGATAGCCGAAAGCGTTATCAATTCACATAATATTGTCGCAACGAATGAGGCTCAGTTGGCTCTGGGTCTTGCTGTTCCTATGTATGTTAAACTTAGTTGTTTCATTAACAGTTATTTTAAAGTTATTCCCTGGCAGCATGTTCCTGGTATGCCCTGGACTTTGACCGGGAAGGCCTACCCTAATATCTCAGATTTGGTTTTGGAGGTTGAGCAGTTACGGGTAATAATGTCAAATTTAGAGGGTGATGTTCCGGCTGAGATAGTAAGTTTTCTGCCAGAGGGTTTTGATTTGGATGGATTAAAAAAGATTTTATTATGGCAGGCAGACCAAAATCTCAAATAGATTGGAAGCGTGTTGATGAACTGGCCAGGGCTCATGTTAACGCCTCAGCTATCAGCAGGATCCTGGGTTATGATAAGGTGACTCTATACCGGAATATCGAGTATAAGTATAAGGTGAAAGCTACAGACTATCTACATGAGCGACATGTTGAGGGAACGGGATTGATGCGTGAGGCGATCTATAAGGCTGGTATTCAGGGAAATATCATTGCGCAGATTTTTTGGCTAAAGAATAGAGATGGTTGGACTGATAAGGCACTAGTTCAGCATGAAGTCCTTCCGCCTGTACTACTAAGTCTCCCACCGGAGGCGAATGATGAAGATGCAAAGATGATTGAAGCGTTTATTAATAGTGTAAAAGATGATAACGAACGTATTTCTACGGAAAATGAAAGCTTACAAGAGCGGGAAAAGGTTGATAATTGACCAGGGTGGTCAGGGATCTGGTAAGACTTATGCCATATTGCAGGTGATTTATGGTATTTGCCTGGAGAAGAAAGCCCGAAGGATCACTATTTGCTCGTATGCCCTTCCGCATCTTAAACAGGGTGCCATGGCTGATTGGGAGCGGGTACTTGAATCGTTTGGGGTAGATGTGGGTGCAGTGAAGAATAAGACAGAGAACACCTATCAGATTGGTAATAGTACGGTAGATTTCTTTGGTATCGAGTCGAATGAGGCTAAGGCGCACGGACCGCGGAGGGACATATTATTTATCAATGAGGTTAATAGGCGCGTTAGTTATGAGGTCTATGATCATCTCTCCAGCAGGACACAAGAGTGTGTCTTCCTGGACTTCAATCCATACATAGCAGGATGGTTACAGGAGATTGTCATGCCTAACTTCGATCATGAGTTGATACATTCAACATTTCGTGACAATCCTTACCTGCCTGCAGCTGAACTTCAAAACATATTAATGAAGAAAGATAAGCCAGGTTTCGAGATGTGGTGGCGAGTCTATGGGATGGGTGAACTTGGTAGTCTGGCCGGTGCTATACTTACGAACTGGAAATATGGCGAGTTTAATAACAGTTTACCATTTGGGTTTGGTATGGATTTTGGGTACAACGATCCTGATACGCTTGTCAAGGTAGCCATTGATCAGAAGAATAAGATCATCTATGCTGATGAGAAAATTTATAAAAGCGGGAATTCACTTGACCAGTTGCGTCAGATGATCGGGTTTCATGCCACAAGAAACGATCTGATTATTGCCGATTGTGCTGATGCCAGGAGCATTAATATGTTACAAAAATATTTTAATGTCAGGCCGACTAATAAAGCCAAATATCCGGTTGCTGAAGCTCTGAAGATGATGTCTGATTATGAGATTATTATAACAGAGGGTAGTTCTAATCTGGCAAAGGAATTGAATAACTATATCTGGCATGATAAGAAATCCGGCGTGCCGATAGGAAGTTTTAACCATCTTATTGACGGATTAAGATATTATTTCATTCAAAACATACATGCCACACGTGAGAGTCATCAGGTATGGAATATTGAGGCACACACGGTAAAAAATGAGTCATTTGATAGATATAAAATGGGTGCGTTCCGCAGAAGATAAACGGCCCCATGTCTGTTTATAAATGGGTTTGTAAATTGTTCTCTTGGTGCCGGGAAGGGCAACGTCAAAGACGCCCCTTCCATTTTTTAAAATAGATTATTATGATACAAAAAACGCTTTTGGAGAAACTAAGATTAAAAGAAACGAAACTCCGTTACAAAAGAGGTGATGATGAGCCCGTAAAGTGGGGTTGTGGTCACAAACAGCGATTAAAAAAGAAAGCGAAAAAAGCCAAACTTTAATATCCAACCTTTGACAAGTTGGATCGTAGAGCCAGCTGTAGTGAGTAATCAGATCACCAGCTGGCATTTTTTTAATAAAAAGCCCCTCAATATTGCTACTGAAAGGGCTTTAACTAAGTTCATGCTAATTGGTAGGGCTAATATAAACTAGCTGAAGGCCAAAAACAAATAAATTAATGTTAAGAATATAATTATCAGAATTGTAACAATCCATTTTTCACTCTGATAAATTCTTTTCAATGGGAACCAGAAACCATACTTTTGTATCATGATTCCCTATTTTTAATTCCCTGAATACCAAGGGCAAAAATTAACAGGCTCAATAATGCAATAAACCAGGAACCTTTAAAATCAGTTCCTTTAAAGCACCAAACAAGACTAAGGATCATCCCGGCAATGCCTATCACAATAAGCAGTATAAAAGGAAATTTACATTGATAGGAATTCAATGAATCCTTAATATATCTTTTGCGTCCCTCAGGTGTCCTGGGATAACGCAACCTATTAAGCCAGCTCATTAGTTAGGGAAATAAAAACTATTCACTAAAAAATGAAGTTCCGGCATAAATAGAAAATTGCCGTTCAATCTGAGAATCCAGATTATTAAAGGCTCGCAAGGTTCAATGATGTACGGATCAGCCGTCCGTAAATAGAAAATTTCTTTTTTCATGTCGCTGTTCGTTTTTAGTAAGTAAGAGGCCCCTTAAAATCAGAAACCCGGAACCAACAGCGACGAAGGATAACCGAGAGTTGACCAAGGGGCCAGAATTATTAATACGATAAGTTTTCATTTGTGCGTCGCTGTTGTAATACAAATATAAACAAATATTAATAATGAAGGTTATTAACAATAATATTTCAGGGTATTGTATCAAATAGACTCGTATGCAAATAACGTGCAAATATGAAAATAAAAAAGGAGCTAAACTGTTTTAACTCCTTGATATTCAGCGAGCGGGAAAAGGGATTCGAACCCTCGACCCTCAGCTTGGGAAGCTGATGCTCTACCCCTGAGCTACTCCCGCAATTTTTAAAGCCTGACAAAAATAGTGAATAGATTCATTTCAGCAAATAGTTTATTTGACGCTTTCAGGTTTTTT
>Ga0182021_10011733_pt1 | contig 10409 bp, 7 predicted proteins | sample 612E3MmetaG_FD_120493 | JGI IMG/M metagenome (GOLD analysis project Ga0182021, IMG submission 120493) | Permafrost microbial communities from Stordalen Mire, Sweden - 612E3M metaG (Illumina Assembly) | ecosystem: Environmental > Terrestrial > Soil > Wetlands > Permafrost | place: Sweden... | reverse complement strand
TCGAGGCAAATGCTTTCGCTGTTCACCTCAATCCGCTGCAAGAGTTGCTTCAACCGGAAGGGAATCCTCACTTCCGCGGAGTACTCAACGGAATCGAGATGCTCGTCAAGGAACTGTCGATTCCTCTCATCGTCAAGGAAATTGGAGCTGGAATTTCGCTTTCGGTCGCGAAACGTCTTGTTGATGTCGGCGTCAGTATCATTGATGTTGCAGGTGCGGGCGGGACGAGTTGGGCGGGGGTGGAGATCCTCAGACGCTCACGGGACAATCGTCGCGATAAGAAAACTCGGAAACAACCAGACGAGTCCGGTAATCTCTTCTGGGATTGGGGAATACCGACGGTCGATGCTCTTCGCCAGGTGTGCAGTCTCAAGCTCCAGGCGCCATCCCTCACGATCATGGCTTCCGGAGGCGTGGCAAACGGCCTGGACATAGGAAAATCAATTGCCTTCGGAGCTGACCTCTCTTGCGCGGCTCGCCCGATGTTGAAAGCGCTGGAAACCGGCGGCAAGGAATTCCTCCTGGCGACAATCTCGCAGTGGGAACATCAACTGAAGGGAGCGATGTTTCTCACCGGCTCCAGAACGATACAAGAACTTCAGCAACAGCAGTTAGTCCTCCGGGCATGAATGTATTATGAGACGTATGAACGCGCACGCATCACAGTACGATACGTATAAACGACTTGTCGAACGATCGCTCTCTGGATTTGTCCGCGAACGGGCTCCCCGTTCGCTGTATGAGCCATTGAAGTATGTTCTGGATGGCGGCGGGAAGAGAATTCGCCCGGTTCTCTTGCTGCTCTCGTGCGAAGCCGTAGGCGGTACTCCGTCAAAGGCAGTCTACGCGGGCACGGCCATTGAGATTCTGCACAATTTTACTCTCGTCCATGATGACATCATGGATCGCGCTGGATCGCGGCGAGGGCGTCAGACGGTGCACACCAAATGGGATACGAATGTTGCGATTCTTGTCGGCGATGAGTTGCTTGCCTTGGCCTACCGGGCCTTGTTGAAAACATCGTCTCCGAACATTCAGGAAATTGCCAAGATTTTCACCCAAGGTGTAGTGGAAGTATGCGAGGGGCAGGCGTACGACAAGGAATTTGAAACGCGTTCTTCTGTTGGAGTGAAGGATTATATTCTGATGATCGACAAGAAGACGGCCAAGATGGTTGCGGTGGCCGCGGAAATCGGCGCGCTCATCGGCAATGGGTCGCGATCATCGGTACTCGCGCTCCGGAAGTACGGCGAATATGTCGGGCGCGCATTCCAGATTCAGGATGATCTCCTCGATGTCATCGGAAACGAGCAAGAGCTCGGAAAGGCTGTTGGCGGCGACCTGGTGGAGGGAAAGAAGACGTTCTTGCTTCTCGAAGCGCTCCGCGTTGCCCGCGGTCGTGACAAAAAGACGCTTGTCGAAATTGTCAAGAACAATGGTGGATCGCGTCGCCTGTTCTCCACGTACAGGAGAATCTACTTCGAGACGGGCGCGATTGATGCAGCTCGCCGGCGCATTGAGAAAGATATTCGCAGGGCGAAGAGGGAACTCCATAAGCTTCCGAAATCACGAGCGCAGGCGATGCTTGCATGGTTTGCGGATATGCTGCTCAACCGGACATATTAAGGAAGAGAGTTCGGGGACGCATGATCCAACACGAGGTATCGATTAGAAACAGAGCCGGGCTTCACACCCGGCCGGCGGCATCGCTCGTGAAGCTTGCTGCGAAATACAAGGCGGAGTTCTTCATCGAAAAAGACGGAATGGAGATCAACGGAAAGAGCATCATCGGCGTGATGACGTTGGCGGCAGAACAAGGTTCGAAGCTTGTCGTACGGTTCTCCGGTGTGGATGAGGAAGAGGCGTGTGCAGCCGTTGTCGATCTCTTTGCGAGAGGGTTTGACGAAAAATAACTAGTATGGATCGATTAAAAACAGACAGCCCACAAAAGGCAGAAACGGTCCTCAAAGGCATTCCCGCATCGCCGGGCATTGTCATCGGAGCGGTGTTCCTCTTTCAGAAACAGGCCCCGGTCTTTGAAGAGCGCTCGATTCATCAGGACGATGTCGATCGGGAGCTCGGTCGACTGGAGCAGGCCATCGCCCGGTCTCACAAGGAATTGCGCAAGATACTCGAGTTTGCAGAGAAGAAACTCGGAGACGATAAGGTGAAGATCTTCGAGGCGCAACTGATGTTCCTGGAAGACGCGGTTCTTTTTGATGCCATCTATGGACGGATCAAGAAAGAACTGAAAAACGCCGAGTTTGTCGTCAACGATGAGATCGGCAAGTACCACCGAATCATGCTCGCCTCGAAAGATGAATACACGCTGGAGCGCGCTCATGATGTTGAAGACGTCCGGAACCGGGTGATTCGTAACCTTCAGGAACAGAGAGCCATCTCGCGCCTGGAAGGATCTTCTATCATTGTTTCGCAGAACCTTACCGCCGTCGACACTGTCATCCTCAGCCGCAATGATGTTCTCGCGTACGCGACGGATCTGGGCGGCATCACATCGCACACAGCTCTTCTTTCCAGGGCGCTGAAGATCCCGGCGGTGGTCGGTTTGAAATCGATCTCGCACCTGGTGCACGATCAGGAACAGATTATTCTGGATGGATACAGCGGCACCGTCGTCCTGAATCCCACGGAAACCACGATCAAGAAGTACGAAGCCAAGCGCGAGCGATATCACGAGTTCGAGGCAAAGCTTGCCGGATTGCGCGATCTGCCCGCAGAGACTCTGGATCATCACAAGGTGGAACTGTCTGCCAACGCCGAGTTCGAGGAGGAACTTGACTTCATCAAGATCCAGGGATCCGACGGCATCGGCCTCTACCGTTCAGAGTATCTGATCGTCGGCAAAGAAGTGTTCCCATCGGAAGAGGAACAGTACGCGCAATATAAACTTCTCGCCGAAGCAATGTATCCGAAGCGGGTCATCATCCGCACGTTCGACATTGGCGGGGACAAGCTGATGGCGGAGTCCATCAAAGAGAACAATCCGTTCCTTGGGTGGCGCGGAATCCGTGTCATGCTGGACAAACCAGTTCTGTTCATCGAGCAGCTCAGGGCCATCCTTCGGGCGAGCACGCGCAAAAATGTCGCTGTGATGTTTCCCATGGTCTCGACCCTGACCGAGGTGAGAGAAGCAAAGAAGTATCTTGACGAAGCAAAGCACCAGCTGAAAAAAGAAAATGTGCCCTACGACGCGCGTATCAAGATCGGCGTCATGATCGAGGTTCCTGCTGCCGCAGTGATTGCCGAGGATCTTGCAGAAGAAGTGGATTTCCTGAGCATTGGGACGAACGATCTCATCCAATATCTGCTCGCGGTTGACCGCGGGAACGATGTCGTGGCTGGGCTGTATCAGGAGTTCAATCCAGCCGTTATCCGGTTCCTCCGCCGCATTATTGACCGTGGAAAAAAGAAGGGTGTCTGGGTGGGAATGTGCGGTGAGATGGCGGGCGATCCGCTGGCGACAATCCTGCTCCTCGGGCTCGGCCTCGATGAATTCAGCGTCGTGCCCAATATGTTGCCTGAAATCAAGAAGATTATCCGATCCGTGAAATTCATCGAAGCACAAAAGATTGCGAAATATGTCCTCTCACTCAAAACCGAGGACGAGATCAAGAGCCATCTCCGGTCGGTGATGAAGAAGAAATTCCCCGATATGCCGATCGGCTAGACGGACGCCATTCATTCCACAAGTGCATGAACAGAAAGACCCCTCGTGTCGACAAAAATCCTGAAGATAACATCTGAGAAGATAAAGAAGACTGATCCGTCGGACATGTTTCGATGTGTGGCGGATTTTCCGTTGCAGGTGGATGAGGCTCTGGAGATCGGAGCGCGCAGCCCGCTCGTTCTCACATCGGATGGAATCAGCTCGATCATGCTGACTGGCATGGGTGGATCCGCTATCGCCGGTGATCTTCTTCGTTCGTACCTGGCCGAGGAATTGCGGATTCCCTTTCTTGTCAACCGTTCCTACAGTCTGCCAGGTTTGGTAGATCGAAACAGTTTGGTGATCGTTTCAAGTTATTCCGGCAACACGGAAGAAACGATGGCCGCTTACAACGACGCTCTTCGTCGAAAAGCCCAGATTCTTTGCATCACGACGGGCGGAGAGGCAGAGCGTCTCGCTCTCAAACATGGGCATGCCCTCATCAAAGTCCCCCCCGGTCTGCAGCCGCGTGCGGCGCTGGGATACTCGTTCTTTCCTCTCCTGCTGGCTCTCTCGCGAATGGGATTCATCAAACCTCGGCCAGCGGATATCAACGAAACGACTGCCCTCCTCAAAAAGAAGTCCCTGATCTTCGCAGATCTTAAGAACCCGGAGAACCTTGCTCTGAAAATGGCAAAGCGATTGTACGGAAAGCTCCCTGTGATCTATTCTGCCTCGGACCGATTCGACGCAGTCAACGTCCGGTGGCGTGGTCAGATCAGCGAGAACTCAAAACATCTTGCCTTTGGTCACGTGCTCCCCGAAATGAATCACAACGAGATCGTCGGTTGGAAGGTCGATCGGGACCTGATGAAGAGGATGGCAGTGGTGTTCCTGCGGGACGTCGGTACCCATCCACGGGTACGGGTTCGTGAGGAAATCACCAAAGACATCATCCGGGAAAAAACATCGACTGTCCTTGAAGCATGGAGCGAAGGAACATCTCTGCTCGCGAGAATCTTCTCACTGGTCTCTACGGGAGACTGGGTGAGTTACTACCTTGCGATCCTCAACAATGAAGATCCTACCCCTGTGAGGGTGATAGAGTATCTGAAGGGTGAACTTGCGAAAGCTTGATCGGAAATCTGGTTCATCGGTGAATGGCAAATTGGTGAATGGTTAACTGGTGACTGGTTGTTTGGTGAACGGCTCATGAGCGTGAAGCGAATCAACCAATTAACCAATTAACTAGTTAACTAATTAACCAATGAGCAAGTTGGCTCATAGACCAACGGACATCGGATGATTCGCGCTTCTCTCAAATACTTCTTTCTCTTCCTTCTTTTAGCGCAGACAGCGTTCGCGCAATTCTACTACTTCGGTCGCAACAAAGTTCAATACACGAATTTCGACTGGAAGGTGCTCCGGACCGAGCATTTCGAGATTTACTATGACTCGGAGATGAAAGATCTGGCAGAGAGCGGAGCTCAGTTCGCCGAAGAAAGCTACCGCTTGCACGAACAGCAGTTTAACCACAACATCAGTCGCCGCATACCGCTCGTCTTCTACAGCTCGCACCTCCATTTCGAGCAGACCAACATTACGCCGGATTTTATCCCCGAAGGGGTTGGAGGGTTCTTTGAATTTTTGAAGGGACGCGTTGTTATCCCCTATGACGGCTCGCTGAAACGATTTGAGCATGTTATTCGGCATGAGCTGACGCATGTGTTCATGCACAGCAAGATCAATCGCGTCCTGCTCGATCATCGTCAAGCGCAGGACCGCACCCCGCCCTTGTGGTTCACAGAAGGATTGGCTGAGTTCTGGTCGACCGACTGGGATACGCAGGCTGAAATGGTGATGCGGGATGCCGTGCTGAGCAATTATGTTGTCCCGCTCAGCGACATGGACAGAATTTATGGCTCCTTCCTCATGTATAAAGAGGGTCAGAACCTCCTGTCGTTTGTTGCGGAGCGCTATGGTCCGGAAAAAATCCTTCTCCTCATGGAGAATTTCTGGAAAGCGGCGTCATTCAATGACGTCATGAAAATGACCATCGGGAAGACATACAAAGAATTTGATGAGGACTGGATTTACCATCTGAAGAAAAAGTACTACCCGATCATTGCCCGGGAGGATATGCCGAGCGGCGTCACGAAAAATGTCGTTGATGTTGGTTTCAATATGAAGCCGCTGTTCTTCAACCGGGATGGGAAACGCGAAGTCTATTATATCGGCAATCAAACGGGCTATACCAGTATCTATCGCGTCGATCTGGACAAGGAGAAACCTGCACCCGAGGTTCTGGTGGAAGGCGAGCGAACGAACGAATTCGAGGCATTCCACCTTTTTCAGAACAAGCTGGATATCTCAAAGGACGGGATCCTGGCGTTCGTCACCAAGAGCGGGGAGACCGATGTTCTCCACTTGTTTGATCTGAAGTCGGAAAAGATGCAGGAGCCTCTCCGGTTCACAGACCTCGTCGTGCTCGGGTCGCCCTCCTGGTCTCCGGATGGAAATCGCATCGCGCTCTCCGCCGTCGACAAGGCGGGAATGAGTGATCTCTACATTTTCGATCTGAGCTCCCGCGCGCTCAGTCGGCTGACAAATGATCTCTATGAAGATCGTGATCCGGCATGGTCTCCGGACGGTTCAACAATTATCTTCAGTTCCGACCGGACCACGTTCGGGAAAGAGGGATACCTCAATCTCTTTAGCTACAATGTCTCCTCTGCAGAAATCGAGTATGTGACGATTGGTCGTGCGAATTTTCTTTCCCCGTCGTGGTCGCGGGATGGCAAACTCCTGACCTTTACGTCCGACATCGACGGTGCGCAAAATGTGTGGGCACTGGATATGACCCTTCCCAGGCTCTCTCGTCCGATGGTCAAAGTGACGCACCTGACGACGGCTGCTCAGGATCCCAGCTGGACTGATCGCGATGAAATGGTCTTTACGGCATTTGAGAATTTCAGCTTTCAGATCAAGAAGATCGGAGGCATTTCCGCTCTGTTGAGTTCTGCGCCGGAGAAAAGAGATTTTCGGTTCAATGTGAACAAGGATCAATGGGAAGCCCTACGGCTGGAATCTTCTTCCATCGAGGCGAATTATCGCTACACCGGAGATTATAAACTCGATATTGCGCAGAGCCAGGTTTCCACCGATCCGATATTCGGAACGTCCGGCGGGGCAGCAATCGCCATGAGTGATGTTCTGGGAAACGATCAGTACTACTTTCTGATCTATAACACCGCACAGGCTCGTTCCGAATTCCTTGAAAGCTTCAACATCGCTATCTCGCGCATTTCGCTCAGCAAGCGGGCCAACTACGACTATGGGATTTTTCATTTCGCCGGGTATCGATACGACTTGACGGATCCGAATGTGTACTACTACGAACGGGCGTTTGGCGGCTACTTCGTTCTGAGGTATCCTCTCTCGCAGTTCCGGCGGTTCGAAACAGGCGTGACGGTCAGCAATTCCGACAAGGATATTTTCATTGAGCCGGTGCCGCGGAAAGCGCTGCTGGTCTCGACTTCTTGTTCGTACGTTGCGGACAATTCACTCTCGGGTCCGACAGGGCCGCTTGATGGATCGCGCACCCGGCTGGAGCTGGCGTACACCACCGACGTTCAACATTCCAACGTCAGTTACTACACCATTATTGCTGACCATAGAAACTATTGGAGGCTTTCCACACGGAGCACGCTTGCCTCCCGCGTGAATCTCTGGTACAACGACGGAAAGGAAGCGAGAAGGTTCTTTATGGGTGGAAGCTGGGATTTGCGCGGATGGCCGCGTTGGGAAATCCTCGGTCAGAAAATCTGGTTCATGAGCCATGAGCTACGATTTCCGTTTGTCGACCAGCTTGCTCTCCGGTTTCCTTTCGGCGGACTCGCCTTCAGTTCGATCCGTGGGGCTCTTTTCACAGATGTGGGAGGAGCGTGGGATACACAGTACACGGACACGAAAGGAAGTGTTGGTGCAGGCATTCGCTTCAATTTCGGTGGAATCGTCGTTCTGCGTTACGACATCGGCAAGCGCATCGAAAACAATATGGCGAAGTTTCAGGATGGTCTGTTCTATCAGTTCTTCTTTGGATGGGACTTCTAACGTTGAGAGATCGCGGAGCCAAAATATCTTGTGTTCAAACAACTGCACACCGACTGACGGTTCTGGTTTTCTGTATTGTTTTGATCCTCCTCGGTTCCAGTTGCGGGAGTATTCGCATCCAGCGGAGTTTTGCTCCGAAGCCCTATGATTGGTTGACGTACGGCGGCACTCCTTCGCGGACGAATGAGAGTTTTTCAACCATCATGCCCCCGCTGAAGCCGATGTGGGAGTACGACGCCCTTGGAGGTATCTCCGGATCGCCGCTGGTGAGGGACAGTGTCATCATCGTCGGGACATTGCGGGGAGAGTTGCATGCGATCAATATTGTGACCGGAGACCGGATGGGCTATGCCGTGATGGAATCTGCGGTCTTGGGAACGCCTGTGTGGGATGGAAGGTATGCCTACGTCCCCTGTGCTTTGGGAACAGAAACACTCCTGTGCATGTCCCTCCGTGAAGGCACTCGCAAATGGACAGGGAAGTATGGTCCGATTGAAACATCGCCGCTCCTGGTCGGAGAGTTTCTCTACGTTGTCACTCTCGACGGTGTGCTCGAGTGCGTGAAGAAAGAGGACGGGCTGGAATTTTGGAAGTATGAATCTGCCGAGAAGGAGAAGCGCAAACCGGTGCGATCTTCTCCTGCAACGGACGGTGAGGTAATTGTCTTCGGCACGGACGGAGGCGATGTCTTTGCAGTGGAACGGTTAAGTGGGAAGCTGCGATGGAAGTACCAGGCAACTTCGAGCGTCTTTGCCACACCCGTTCTCTCCCATGGCGTATGTGTTGTCGGCGCCATTGACGGTATGCTCTATGCTCTTGACATACGAACAGGAGAACTGCGCTGGAGGTATGAAACCGGTTCACGAATCTTTGCGCCGGCTGCTGCTGCGCAGACTCAGATATTCATCGGGACAGCGGATGGAAAAGTCACTGCCCTGAGCCTGGAGAGCGGCAAGAAACTCTGGAGTTTTTCCTGTCGCAGCGTTGTGAGTTGTGCGCCCCTGGTGGCCGGAGATGTCCTCTACGTCGGATCTCAGGATCGAAACCTGTATGCACTGCGCGTGGCCACAGGCGAAAAAATCTGGCAATATGAAACTCCGGGACGAATCAAGGTTCCGCCCGTCATCTGGGGAGACGTGATGATCCTGTCGTACGAAGACCGATACATCAGCGCATTGAAGACGGCACAGCAATGAGGAAGAGCCTCATCATAGCGTCTGTCCTTTTGTGCTCGAGTCTCTTCAGTCAGACCTCTCAGCGATCTGATTCTCTCTGTAGGGTCACGGTTCTGACGGATCCGACCGGAGCGGACCTCTTCATCGATTCGATGTTTGTGGGGAAGTCTCCACTCCGGAGTATCTCCGTGCAACGGGGCACTCATCATATCAGAGCGTTTTACCCCTCAGTGTTTTCCTGGAACGCCTCCGTGACAGAAGACACGCTGGAAGTCGCAGATGCCGGGAATCTCGAAAAGCATCTGGTGCTGGGAAAGATCCTGGACGTTCAAACAGATCCGCCCGGTGGTGCGGTGATGTACGATGGGAAGTCCCTTGGAGTCACACCGCTCTATCTCCATGGTGGCTCATCCATCGCAGGGAACTTGATTATCCAGAAAAGCGGATATGATTCTCTGGTCGTTTCACCTGACCAAATCAACAACGGTTACCTTCGACTGCAGCTTCGTCCATCGGGCGGTTCTGCGGCGAGTCTTTCGCAGGGGGACCTCCGCGGACCAGACCTTGTGGCCACGGACCGTTGGCCGACGTACATCTCCGGTCTCACGATGATTGTTTCCGGAGTGACATCAGCCTATCTCAAGGATCAAGCAAACAGAGAGTTTGACCGGTACCTTGTGTCAAATGATCCCACCAGTCTTTCGAGAACCAATAGACTCGACCGCGGGTCAGCCATCGCCCTTGTCATCAGTCAAATCGGATTCGTCGTCCTCTCCTACGTTCTTCTGAGCGAATAGCGCAGATTGCTTGAACCTCACACCACTTTTGTCTATTTTGATTCGATTGTTTTCCTCACAACATCGAACGAATATGTCGAAGTCTGCTCTCGCACACCAGCTTGTAGCGGTGTGCCGAAATCTCTACGCTCACGGATTTGTAACAGCATCGGATGGAAACGTCAGCTCAAGGCTGCCGAACGGGAATATTCTGGCAACCCCGACGTCACTGAACAAAGGTCGTGTCGTCGAAAGCGACCTGGTCGAAGTGACCCTCGATGGCGCAATCGTCCATCCGGGCCGCGCGCCTTCGACAGAACTGGGAATGCACCTGTACATCTATCGACAACGGCCGGATATACAGGCGGTTGTCCATGCTCACCCGACGTATGCAACGGGGTTCGCAGCGGCCAATATTCCGTTGGACCAACCGCTGTTACCGGAAGTCATCATCGGGCTCGGTCCCATCCCACTGGCAAACATTGCTCTCCCATCTACTCAGGAAATGGCAGATTCCATAGCTCCGTATGTCCAATCCGCCAGCGCGATCCTTCTCGCGAACCACGGAGTTGTCACGTTCGGAAAGGATCTCGACGACGCATACTTCAAGATGGAGAAGGTTGAGCATGCCGCCCACATCACGTTTGTCGCCCGGATGCTTGGCGGAGAAAAAGTTCT
>Ga0182021_10011731_pt1 | contig 10410 bp, 8 predicted proteins | sample 612E3MmetaG_FD_120493 | JGI IMG/M metagenome (GOLD analysis project Ga0182021, IMG submission 120493) | Permafrost microbial communities from Stordalen Mire, Sweden - 612E3M metaG (Illumina Assembly) | ecosystem: Environmental > Terrestrial > Soil > Wetlands > Permafrost | place: Sweden... | reverse complement strand
CCGCTGAAATTGAGGGCAGTCGGATTCCGCAAAACCACCCGATCTTTGACTCCGTCAAAATGGAGCGCCGTTGGGTAGGGCGGATGCGGTCCGGGCTGAATCGGCACGTTCGTAGTCCAGGTTGGGGTGCCTACCAGCGTTCCCGTTGCACCCGTGCTCGACGAGTCGCTGGCAATTGTCCCCAGGCCGTCGTCCAACTTCCACCAGCCGACCAGGCTCGGATCAGAGGCGCCGCCGGCCCCGCCCGCACCGCCCGTGTTGCTCGTGCCGCCCGTGTCACTGGTGCCGCCTGCGCCGCCCGTGCCACCGGCGCCGCTTGTGCCGTTCGCGCCGCTGGCCCCGCCCGCACCGCCCGTGTTGCTCGTGCCGCCCGTGTCACTGGTGCCGCCCGCGCCGCCCGTACCACCGGCGCCGCTTGTGCCGTTCGCGCCGCTGGCCCCTCCCGCGCCAGTCTCGCCTGCTGCGCCGCCGGTGGAGGTGTCCATAGGGGCGAGATCGGAGTCTGGCAGCACATCCGGGACTTGGGGCGCATCGGTGACGGGTGTTGCATCGGGGACTGCCGGCACATCGACCTCAGCATCCGGCGCTGGGCTCGCCTCCGCAGGAGAGGCGACTTCGTTCGCACTGGCCAGATCTGGGGTACCCGCAACGGCGTCGGTAGGGGTGATGCCTCCACTGCCAGCTTGTCCAGCGCTGCCACCGCTGCCGCCGAGGTCGGCGTCGGACAGACTGGTGGAACCGCCGCTCTTGGCCGCAACGCCGTCGATTCCGACCGGGTCTTCGATGGATCCATCCAGAGCGCGCGGCGCCGAGGCGCGCAGTCTACTGGCGTCGAAGCTACAGGTCGCAGCCAGCGCCATGATCAGACAGAAGCGTATGACCTCGAAGCGCGTGAAGGAGCGACAGAGCGCTTTCAAAACTAGTACCTCGCTTCCGCGCCCGGCATCTCGCAATCGATGCGAATCTGTCCCAGCTTTTCCCGCAACTCGGCCACGGCGTTGCGCGCCTTAGCGGTGGTCTCGGGCGAGGCATTGGTGTCGCTCGCCAAGAATTTCTCAAGGGCTTCCAGTGCTTCTACAGGACGGCTGAGATCGCGATTGGCCTGGCCGATGTTGAACATCAGCTTGGGCGATGGGTTGGCGGCATAGGCCGCGTTGAACTTCTCCAGAGCGCCCGCGTAGTCACCCTTCCCGTACACTTCCGACCCCGCGTTCAGCAAGTCCTGAGCCCGGGCTTTGGCCTGCGGATCGGCGGCTGGCGGCGAGAGCTGAGCGAGAAGCGAAAGCAAGACAAGTGGCTTGTACACATGGTGCAGCATCCCCTCAGCGGGAATCAAATAGATCTCGGCATTAGCCGTCGGCGTCTTTAGAGTTGACTCTCGCTGTCCCTGATCGGGCAAGACGCTGCCGGGAGGGCGGTGCCCGCCTGTGAATGCGCCCGCGAGCCAGGAGGATCCAAGCCTGACTGACGAGCTGGAACTCTACCTTTCGCCATTGCGCCATTGCGGTGCCAGAGCCTTCTTTGAGTTTCCGACATAGGCTTACGAGCCATCCGACTGGTGGTCTGGGGTCGGGAAATCATAGGTTGGGCTTGTGGTCGAGTTTCCCAAACGCCGATGTCGTTCACGACGCACGGGACTGTGCCGCCATGCGCGGGTACAAAGTCAGCCGGCGGGAAGGACGAGTTGGCAATATAACAGGCTCTCCGTGTCTACCGTCAACGACGAGGTTATTTTCCGGGGACCAACGGGAGTAGTAGCAGACTTCTCCAAATGTCCCGGGTCCTCCGGCGATACCACCACATGCGCACTCAACGTCCTCGGTGCGGATGGCTGGGAATTGGCATCATTCGACAGCGGCATGGACTGGTTCCAAGTTCCAGTTCGATCTCGCCCGACACAATCTCCCGCAGATGCCGCTGCTCGCTGCCGAGGGCCTGGGCTGGTTGCCTTTCAGCCACTAGGACCAGTTCACGCACGTCGAAGGGACGACGGCGGATGCCGTCCACGGACACGAAGATGGCGTGGGTGCTCGGGTCACCGGCCAGGCAGGCCCAGTGTTGGCTGTCCCGGCTCCACACCAGGGAGCCATCGACCGCGGCGTCCACCGGCGTTTGCCGATCTTCGACGACCACCAGGGTGCGGCCCTGCCACCGCGCCAGGTAGGCGAGGCGTTTGCCGTTGGGGCTCGCCACCAGGTTGCTCGCCCACTCGTAGGCAGGCTGGGGCACACCGTCCAGGACGGCGCGCATGGAATTGCCTTCGCGAGCCAGGTATGCCCATCGGCCTGCAGGCGTGACGACCAGCTCGGGGATCGCCGCGTACGCAGATCCCATCTCGAAATGGCGCACCGGTTGCGCCCGCCCGCTCGACGAGACCGCGAAGGTCAGGCGGCCATGGTCGTCGACATGCAGGAAGGAAACCTGTCCCGGTGCCCGGACCCGTCGTGGCGGCAGCGGCATGAACGTCGCCCGAACCCACGCCGGCGGACGCGACCCATCCCGAGCCCAGGAGATACACGGGACGGCTGCAGCGAGCAGGCAACTCGCGCGGCCGGCGGCCGACCACGACCACGGCGTTGGCGCCGCCAAAGGCCGAACTCGTGCACACAGCGCGATCATAGCTGAGCGCACGCGGGCGGCTCCCGGCCACGGGATCGGGCGGACTGAAGGGTCTCGGACGCGTGTGGCGCAGGGTTGGTGGCACCAGGCCGCGTTCCATGCACAGGATGGTGGCAATGATTTCGAGCACGCCAGCAGCGCCTTGGGCGTGGCCCAGGTAGGTCTTGGTCGCGCTCACCGGCAGGGTCCCGGCGCGCGGTCCAAAGACCGCGCGAATCGCCTTCCACTCCGCGATGTCGTTGGCCTGCGTGCCAGTGCCGTGCGCGTTGACGTAGCCGACGGCGTCCGGGGTCAAACCGGCATCATCCAACGCCGCACGCATCGCCCGAGCCACCCCGGCACCCGCTGGGTCCGGCGAGGTGGCGTGATACGCGTCGGACGACAGGCCGAATCCGTGCAGGAATGCGCGCGGGCGGACAAGGCGGCGCCGCGCCTGCGCTTCGGATTCCAGAACCAGAAATCCCGCACCCTCACCCAAAGTGGTCCCGTATGGCTCGCTCCACGGGGCGCACTTTTCCCGCGAGAGCAGGCCGAGGGCGTGAAAGCCCGCGAAGACCTCGGCGCTAAGTACATCGGCGCCGCCCGCCACCACCAGATCCGCCTCGCCCCTCGCGCCACCAGCGCATCCATTTCCGCCTCCGGAATCGGCGACGGCGCGATGCTTTCTGCAGTCGAACGACCGGCTCGACCACCGGCGCAGCCCGAGGTCAGTGCGGCCGCTCCGAACGCAGCCCCGGCCTTTAGCAGTTCTCGTCGCTCCATTTCGCTGCCTCCTGGTCTTGGGCGTTTGATGAAAGCAATCGCTGTGCCGCGCTGTCGAGCCACTCAAACCGCCACCGCGACCGGTCGTCTGTTGATTCTCTGGCGTTTCGCTGTTGGGCTCTTAACATCGTGCGCGTTCCGGCATTGACCACACTTGGCAGTGTATCCCATCGCGCCCTGGTCGGCGTCCCGTCAGCCGCCGCCGTAATCCCGCGGCAAGCGCAGCGACGCCACGGAACGCCTAGCGGAAGGCCGTTTTCCAAAGCGAGGCTGCTCCTCCCGCAAGGCAATGAAGGGTGGCCGTGGCCGTAGACGTGGTCGTGGCCGTGGCCGGACATTCTGGACGCGCGGCGGGTCGCGCAGTCAAGTACCGATTCTTGGATGGCGGCAAGATGGGCGGCGGCCAGGGCGCAGTCCGCGTATTCCAGGAGTTCTTCGTCGACATCGATTTTCCCGCCACCCTGACCAGGGGCGACGAGGTGAACTTCCCGGTCGCGGTCTACAACTACCTGGACACGGCGCAGACGGTGCGGGCTCCGAAGATCCCTGGCAGTAGCGTCTGACTAGCCCCGGTCGTCGTCGGGGAACAGCCTCGCCTTGACCTGGGCCGCGAGGTCGTACATCACGGGCAGAACCACCAAGGCCAAGAGTGCGGCAGACAGCGTGCCGCCCACGATGACCACCGCGATGGGGCGCTGGGTTTCGGCGCCCATGGCGCGGCTGATCGCCGCAGGGATAAGCCCAAGGGCCGCCAGCGATGCGGTCATGAGCACGGGGCGCAGGCGGGCCGTGCAGCCTTCGAGGATGGCAGCACCGCGCGCAAGTCCGGCGTCGCGGGCATCGTCCACTGCGGACAGCACGAGCACGCCATTGAGAGAAGCCTGGCCGATGAGGGCGATGAAGCCGACCGCCGCGGCCACGGATACTGGCATGTCACACACCCACAGTCCGATGACCCCGCCGACGAGAGCGAAAGGAACATTGGCCAGGGTAATGAGGGCCAGGCCCAGGTTGCGGAAGGCATTGAAGAGCAGCCCTAGAGTAATGAGCAGGGCCACCGGAACCACCAGCGCCAGGCGGGCCATGGCGCGCTGTTTGCTCTCGAATTCGCCACCCCATTCGGCCTGCACTCCGCCGGGCAGGGGTGCTTGGTCGTGCACACGTTGCTGGGCTTCGGCGACGAATGAACCCATGTCTCGGTCGCGAATGTTCATGCGGATGCCGATGTAGCGCCGGCCATTTTCACGGTTGATGGAAGCGCGCCCCACGCCCAGATCCACGTGGGCCAGGGCTTCGAGTGGCACGGTCACGCTGCCACCGACCGCGATGGGGAGTTTGCGGATCTTCTCGATGTCGTTGCGCGCGCCCGAGGCGAAGCGCAAGACCACCGGGCGTGGCACCTCGGCCTCCCAGAAGGTGGCGACCTCGACACCGCCCACCGCGGCCTGAAAGATGTGCTGGAAGTCGCCCACGTCGAGGCCGTAGCGCGCCAGTGCCTCGCGATTGGGACGAAGTTGAATCTGCGGAACCTCGCCGCTCTTGACGATGCCCAGGTCGGCCACGCCTGGCACCTCGGCGATGATGGCCTTGACCTTGCTGGCGTAGGCTTGCAACACGCGCAGGTCGTCCCCGTAGACCTTGAGCGCGATCTGTCCGAACTGGCCGGCGATGTTTTCGTTGACGTTGTCGCGAATGGGTTGGCTGAAGTTGGATTCGACGCCTGGGATCTCCGCCATGCCCAAGTCCATGCGCCGGATCACGTCGCCAAGTGAGCGCACGTCCCTCGGCCAGGTCTCGGGCGGCTTGAGCTTCACGAAGAACTCCAGGTTGTTGGTCAAGGTGGCGTCGGTGCCGTCTTCGGGCCGGCCCAGTTGGGACATGACCTCCTCGGTTTCCGGGTAGCGGGTAAGGATTTCCGTCACCCGCGAAACCAGTTTGCGGCCCTCGGTCAAGCTCACGTTGGACGGCAAGGTGCATGTGATATAGAGCGCGCCTTCATTGAGTTCGGGCAGGAACTCGGAGCCCAACCTGGGCAGCGCGATCACGGCAATAGCCAATGCGCCGAGCGATCCGGCGAGAACCAGCAAACGGCGGCGCAGGGCCCAGGCCAGCAGGGGCCGGTAGACCAGCAGCGCCAGGCGCAAGACCGGTGATTCTCGGTGGGGACGTGGCCGACGGAAGGCGAAGGTCGCCAGTACAGGTACCAGAGACACCGAGAAAATGAGCGCGCCGATGAGCGCCGCGACCACGGTGTTGGACATGGGGGCGAAGATGCGGCCTTCCACCCGTTCGAGCAGGAAAATGGGCAGGTAGGCGGCGATGATGATGAGTAGCGCGAAGAATGTCGGGCGCAGGACCGCGCGGGTGGCGGCGCTCACCCGGTCGCGCACGGACTCGCCAGGTTCCGCGGGCGTGGCCATGCGGGCCACTACGCTTTCGACGATCACCACGGCGCCGTCGACGATGATGCCGAAATCGACGGCGCCCATGCTGAGAAGATTGGCGCTCATGCCGCGCATGCGCAGGTAGATGAAGGCCGAGAGTAAGGAAAGCGGGATGAGCGCGGCCACGATGAGCGCTGCTCGCAGGTCCATAAGAAACACGAAGAGGACCAGCGTCACCAGGAATGCGCCTTCGACGAGGTTGCGCGCCACGGTCTTGAGCGTGGTGTCGACCAGGTCGGTGCGGTCATAGAATGCTTCCACGCGCACGGGCGTGCCCGCCAGCGACGGCAGCGCCTGGTTGAGCGAATCGACGGCGGCGCGCAAGCCCTTGAGCACGTCGGAGGGGTTCTGCCCGCGCCGCATGAGCACGATGCCCTCGACCGTGTCTAGCGAGAAATTGCGACTGACCACGCCTTGCCGAGGCGCCCAACCCTCGCGCACGTCGGCCACGTCGCGCACCAGCACGGGGGTACCCTGGTGGGTCGCCACGCCGGTGGCGCCTATGTCGCCAAGCGAGGCGAAGAGCGCCGTCGAGCGAATGACGAATTGTTCGGCGCCGCGCTCAAGCACACCGCCGCTGGCATTGACCGAGGCCTCGCGCAGGGCTTTTTCCAGATCCTCCAGCGTGAGTCCGAAGGCTGCTAGCCGTGCGGGCGAAGGTTGGACCTGCACCTCTTTGACCAAGCCGCCGTAGCTGACCACATCGGCCACGCCGGGGACGCGCAGAAAGCGTGGCCGCACGATCCAATCCTGCACCGAACGCAACTTCATGGGGTCGCCGCCCGCGCCCTGAAGACTGTAGCGGTAGACCTCGCCGATGGGGGTGGCCAGCGGTCCCAGATCCGCAGTGATTCCCGCCGGCAGATCCGCATTGCGCAGGCGCTCCAGCGTCTGCTGGCGCGCGAAGTAGGCGTCCACGCCTTCGTCGAAGGTCATGGTGATGAAGGACAGGCCGAAAAGAGAAAGATCGCGCAGGCGCGCCAGCCCAGGCGTGCCGTTGAGCGCGCGTTCGAGGGGCAGGCCGAGTTGGCGTTCGACCTCCTCCGCGGGCTGGCCGGGGAAGAGCGTGATGACGTTGACCTGCGTATCGGTGGGATCGGGGAACGCCTCGACGGCAAGTCCCATGAAGGCCCACACGCCGGCAATCGCCACGATGACGGTGAAGAGCAGAACCGCGGGACGGTTTTTGAGGGCGAAGGCGAGGATCTTGTGTAGCACGAGGGCCCCAGCCTACGATGCGATGTCGAGGGCGTTGAGCAGTAGCAGGGCTCCGCGCGACACGAAGGTTTGCCCTTCGGTCAGTCCGCCTAGGATTTCGGTTTTGCCATCGCGCGAGCGTCCGATCCGCACTTCGCGTCGCTCGAGCCGTGAATTCTTGTCCGACCCGCCGGTCTTGATGAACACGATGCTCTTCTGGTCGTCGGTGACCACCGCCTCCGACGGAACCTGGACCGCCGGAGCGGTGTGCGTGGCGAACGTCACCTGCACGAAGGCGTTGGGCCGCAGCCGGTGCTCGGGGTTGGGAACGCGAATACGTACCGCGATGGTGCGGCGAATCGGGTCGACGAAGTCGGCCACGTACTCGATCTTGCCTTCCACCGGCGTCGCTCTCGCGTTCACCTCGGACACCTGGGCGGTCTGGCCGCTCTTCAGATCCTCGGTGTCCGACCCCAGAACATCGGCGACCACGATGACCTCGTCGAGCTCCGCGACTTGAACCAGGGGCTCGGTGCGATCGGGGCCGACTTCCATGCCCATCAGGGCCGCGCGCTCGACCACGGTGCCCTTGCGTGGCGCCGTCAACCAGAAGAGCCCGCTCGGATCAAGATGTCCCAGATGCAGGCTGCGCCGCTTGCCCTCGGCGGCCTTTAGGGTCAGTTCGATCTCGCGCTTTTCCTGCTGCGCGACGATGAGATCCTTCTCGGGCACCGCGCGCAGGGCCACCAAATCGCGCAAGCGCTCCACGAGGGCACTCTTGACCGCGAGGGCGGCTCGCGCGCTTTCCGCCTCTCGCCCGAGTTCGGGCAGAGAGCTGGAACGGATGGCCACCAGGCGATCACCTGGTTTCACCTCCTGCCCGAGGTGCACCACGACCTGCTCGACCCGGCCCGCCACCGGGGCGAATACGGGCCCCGCCCGCGTCTCGTCGACCAAGACTCGGGCCGGGGCTGGAATTGGCGCCAACCCTGGCGCCTGCTTCGCCACCTGCAATTCGATGTAGCGTTCTTGAGGCGAGCCTTGGGTCAGAACGATGCTCGTGGCGTTCGCCACCAGTCCGGGCGATGGCAGGGGGCCGGAGGCGCGTTTGGACGAGCCGAGACCAACGCCAATGCTGACACCGGCGAGCAATCCCAGGGCCAGGCAGAGCAATGCGACCCGCGATTTGCGCCATCCCACGCGGCTCGGGTGAGAGCGATCGTCGGAGTGATCGAGTGTTTCGTCCGGTGTGCGATTCGTTGCGCTCATGGGTGGGGAGGAGCCGATTGTGGCACAGGTGTGCCCCGTGTGGTTGCCCCGAATGGGGGGCGAGGGTAGAGGGCGGCGTTGCGGCGGACATCGAGGCGGGCCTTGAAGGTCGTCGCCGCCACATCCAAGCGGTCGAGTTGGAGCTCTTCAAACGCACGCCGGGCCAGGAGGACATCAATGAGCGAAGCGCCTCCTCGTCGGGAAGCGGCGTCCATGCCTTCCGCGAGGCTGCGCGCGCGGGGCAGCGCATCTTCGTCGAGGGAGCGCGCCCGTGCCTGGAGAACCGCGAGCCGCTGGCGGGCCAGGGCGAGGGCACGCAAGGCCGTGGCCGAGAGCACGCGATGGGCCTCTGCAGTCGCTTCCAAGCGGCGTTTGGCCCGCGCACTTTCCACCTGGCCGCGGTCGAAAACCGGCAGAGGCAGGCTGACCGCGAGCACGAGGCTGTTGGCCTGGTTGCCCGCGATCTCGAACTGGTCGTGCATGTAGCTGACGCTGGCCGTGGGATCTGGGATTTTCGCCCGGCCAGCCAACACCAAGTCGGCGCGTAGGCGCGTCTGTTCGGCGTCCAAGGCTAGCAGGTCGGGTCGGCCAGACACGGCTTGCTTGTCATCCACGCTCGCATCGACCGGCACCCCGGGATGCCCTTCAAAGAGAAAGCGGCGTGCGCCGTCCTCGCTGGCGAAGCGCGGACAATCGGCGCCCAGGATCCGGGCACAGGCCCCGACCGCGATCTCCTGAGCCTCCTCGGCCTCGCGCGCTGCCGACAGGAGGCGAAGGTGCTCGACCTCCAACCGATCCACTTCCAGGGCCGCAACGTCACCGCGCTTTGCGCGTTCGCGCTGCAGGCGCAGGCTTTCCGCGCTGTCCCCCACCAATCGATTGAGAACCGCTCGGCGCGCGGTCGCGTTGGCCTGCTCGGCAAGTGTCTCAAGCAGGGTGAAGAAGCTCTGGCGATAGGTATCGTCCACCGTCAAGGCGGCCACCTTGGTACCCGCCTCGGCCGCGGCCTGGCGCGGGCCCCGTTTGCCAAGTTCGATCATCTCGCTCACCCCGACCATATAGTTGGGCACCTCCCCGAAGCTCGCACCGGGCGGGTTGCGTCTGCCGATGGGAATGGTGCCCCAGGCGGCTGCCAGGGAGGGATTGGGCAGGACATAGCTGTGGTCGCGCACCGCCTCGGCTTCGATGAGGCCCTGGCGCGATAGAATGAGGTCGGGCGAGTGACTCCACAGCTCGGCCGCCAGTGCCCGCTCATCGAAAGGGTCAGGAGGAGTCGAGATCGCCGCGGAAGCTGGTGTGGACACGTCCATGGAAACAAACAGCGCAGGAAGCAGGAATAGTGTCGTCATGATGGTTCCGATGATGTAGCACCGCCTGCGCCAGGCGAAGACCGATTTCGCGAAGGGTGCAAATTTTCACCGGTTCGGACTGCGATTTTGGAGATCTGAATGAGGTGCCGGTGGACACCTCATCCGCGTTCTTGATCCCAAACGCCAGCGGCATTGTGTGGTGCGACTCGACTTGCCAGAACCCCCATCCTCTCTGTGTACCGACCGACCAATTGGGCGGAATCTTCTGCGAGTAGAGAAGACAAGGCAACAGCTATACTCCACGACATACCACTCGGGGCAAGTCTTTCACAAGAGTTGGGCGAAGCCCGCGCCAAGATTCCGCAGTCCAGGAAGTCGTGCAGTTCGTCGGTCACGAAGCTGGGCAGCGTCACGTTCAGGACTCTTCTGGCCATGTTGGAGAAGCATAGACGTCGCAAGAGCGCGCCGCCCAGAAGAACGGGGCCGACGTCTACAGCAAGTACGCCGCGAGGTCCAGTTTGAGCGTGCGAATAGCTTCCCCAATGAAACCCGCCATCTTGCGCGCGCCGTTCTCCTGGAAGTGGGTCCCGTCAATGGTTCCCGTGTTGTTCTTGAAAAAGGTTTCGGCCGCAGCGGTTGTTGGCTTCGGGCAGATCGCCTTGAGATAGTCGAAGGTCATGCCGCCCAGATCGACAACGGCAACATTCTCCGCTGTGCCAAGCTCGATCATGGCCGTGTCGTAGGCACCCAGGCCATTGGCGCCGTTGCAGTACGCTGAATTGCGCGGCGGCGGAGTCACAAGGACGGGG
>Ga0182021_10011730_pt1 | contig 10411 bp, 9 predicted proteins | sample 612E3MmetaG_FD_120493 | JGI IMG/M metagenome (GOLD analysis project Ga0182021, IMG submission 120493) | Permafrost microbial communities from Stordalen Mire, Sweden - 612E3M metaG (Illumina Assembly) | ecosystem: Environmental > Terrestrial > Soil > Wetlands > Permafrost | place: Sweden... | reverse complement strand
GTCGGCCGCGAGCAGGCGGCGCGCTTCCTGGCCGACGGAACGTTTGACTTCATGGCCTGGAACCACCAGCAGGACGCCGGGCGCTCATGGGACGGGGGCGAGGATGCGGCGGTGAGGTCACACCCGCACTGGGAGGACGCCATCCGTGCATACCGAGCGAACTTCGAGGACTCCCTAGTGGCTGTGATCGAGGACTCCGTCCAGATTCTGCGTGAGCTGCACGCGGCCGGCATACCGCTCTACGGCTTGACGAACTGGTCTATGGAACTGTTCCCGGTGGCTCGCAGGCGCTTTGACTTCCTGGCCCTGTTCGAGGACATCATCGTTTCCGGGGAGGAGGGTGTCGCCAAGCCCGACCCTGAGATCTTCGATATCCTGGCCGAACGTATCGGCCATGGGTTGGCGGGCTGCATCTTCATCGACGACAGCCCGGCCAACATCAAGGCTGCTGGCGAGGCTGGCCTGGATGCCATCCTGTTCACCGACACAGGACACCTTCGCCAAGACCTGTTGGTGCGCGGCTTGCCGCTGTCTCACAGATAGACTTGTCTCACTCAGCACACCCGACGGCAAGGAACCACGCTCGTGTCGATCATGGACATTCGGATCTTCGGTGATCCTGTGCTGCGCACTCCAGCAATCGAGGTCGTCGACTTTGACAAGGAACTGCGTCAACTGGTCAAGGACCTGACCGACACGATGGTGAATGCACCGGGCGCTGGCCTCGCGGCGCCTCAGATCGGTGTGGGGCTACGGGTCTTCACCTACTACGTTGACGACGAGCTGGGCCATCTGATCAACCCCAGCCTCGACCTCTCCTCGGAGATGCAGGAGGGCGAGGAGGGCTGTCTGTCCTTCCCGGGCATCTTTGTTGATACTCCCCGTGCGTTGCGCGTGGTTGCCAAAGGCTTTAACCAGCACGGCGAGCCGGTGGTGCGCGAGGGAACAGAGCTGCTGGCTCGCTGCATTCAGCACGAGACGGATCACCTGGACGGCATCCTGTTCATCGACCGGATGGACAAGACACACCGCAAGCTGGCTATGAAGGCGATCCGCGACGCCGAGTGGGCCGGCCAGGAGACACCCATTATCAAGGTCAGCCCGCACGCCACCTTCGGAACGGGTCGCTGACCTAGTGCGGCTCGTTTTTGCCGGTACGCCGGAGGTTGCGGTTCCCAGCCTCGATGCACTTTCCAACTCATCTCATGAGCTGCTCGCTGTCCTGACGCGCCCGGATGCCCCGTCAGGCCGAGGTCGGTCTTTGGTGGCCTCGCCAGTCAAGCAGCGGGCGTTGGCGCTTGGGCTGGAGGTCCTGGCGCCCAGGGGTCCTGGTGATCCGCAGTTCCAGGCTCGGCTGCGTGAGCTGGCCCCTGACGCCGTCCCAATGGTGGCCTATGGCGCTCTGATCCCATCGTCCACATTGACGATTCCCGCGCATGGCTGGATAAACCTGCACTTCTCCATCCTGCCCGCTTGGCGTGGCGCGGCGCCGGTCCAGCGCGCGATCATGGCCGGCGACGAGGTCACCGGAGCCACAACTTTCCAGGTCGAGTCGGGGCTCGACACCGGCCCGACCTACGGGGTGATGACCGAGGCGATCAAGGGGGACGACACCGCTGGGGAGCTGCTTGGGCGCCTCGCGCAGGCTGGCGCGGGCTTGCTCGTGGCCACACTGGACGCGTTGGAAGCCGGCCAGCTCCATGGGGTCACACAGCCGGCCGAGGGCGTGTCGTTAGCGCCGAAGATCAGCGTCCAGGATGCCCGAATCTGCTGGCGCGCGCCGTCCTTGGCTATCGATCGTTACGTTCGCGGCTGTACGCCCAGCCCTGGTGCCTGGACGACCTTTCGCGGTGAGCGACTCAAGATCCACCCCGTCAAGCTTGCCGCAGGCACTGCGGTGATCGACAGCGCGCAGTTCACCGCACCCGAGGGCACGGCTTCTGAGATAGAGGGCGAGCCCTTTGTCGGAGAGGTTCTTGCGCCCGGTGAGATCGCCGCGACCAAGCGGGCAGTGCGGGTAGGCACTGCTTCTGGGGCGGTTCAGCTGGGCGCGGTGCAACCACCAGGCAAGAAGCCCATGGCCGCCGCTGACTGGGCCCGGGGCGTTCGCATTGAGCCGGGAGAGAAGTTCATCGATGAGTGACAAGAGCTCCGAGGCCCCCGGTCAGGATCAGTCTGCAGAGCGTCGTCGCGACGCCGCTGGGCGGCAGCGGCCCGAGCGCAAACACGGCAACCTCGAGCGTTCGGTGACCCGGCCGGCGGAGAGGTCTCGCTCAACAGACCCGGCACGGCTTGCTGCATACACGGTCATGCGGGCTGTAGCAGGGGGAGCCTATGCCAATCTCGAGCTGCCGAAAGAGCTGCGAGATAGAGGTATTCATGGGCGGGACGCCGCGTTTGCTACTGAGTTAACCTACGGTGCGACGCGACTTCGAGGCTTATACGACCCCATCATTGCCTCTGCAGCGGGCCGGGCCGTGGATCAGATCGACGCCAATGTGCTCGACACGCTACGGCTGGGGGCACATCAACTGCTGGGGATGCGGGTTGCAGCTCACGCCGCCGTCGACCAGACCGTCGGGTTGGCCCGACTCGTCAACGGAGCCAGCGCAGGTGGTTTCGTCAACGCGGTGATGCGGCGGATCAGTGAGAAGGACCTCGACACCTGGATCGCTCTGGTCGTCCCGGCCACGGATCCGATAACCGCCCTGGCGACCCGGTACAGCCACCCGGAATGGATCGTCCGGGCCTTGCGGGCCGCCCTGATCGGACATGGCGCCTCGAGCGCCGAGACCCTGGATGCCGATCTTGAAGCTCTTCTGGTCAGCGACAACCAGGCCGCCAAGGTTTCTCTGGTGGCGCGCCCCGGCCTGTGTGAGGTCGAGGAGTTGACCCGGGCCGGAGCTGCACGATCCCTGTTGTCGCGGGTGGGCGCTGTCCTTGACTCGGGCGACCCCGGCTCGATCTCGGCGGTCCGCTCCGGCCGCGCCGCGGTCCAGGACGAGGGTTCACAGCTTGTGGCCCTTGCCATGGCGGGGGCCACAGCCAGCACCGGCACAGAGCACGAGAAATGGCTGGATCTTTGCGCTGGACCCGGTGGCAAGGCTGCACTGTTGGCGACTCTAGGTGCGCAGCGGGGCGCGACTCTTTTCGCCAACGAGATCAGCGAGCACCGAACCGACCTCGTGCGCCAGACCCTTGGCGCGGCAATCGACTCCGGTATCGAGGTCATGATCGGTACCAGTGATGGTCGCGAGATCGGTGAGGATGAGCCGGAGACCTATGACCGGGTGCTGCTGGACGCGCCTTGCACGGGTTTAGGGGCGCTACGGCGAAGGCCCGAAGCCCGCTGGCGTCGAACGCCGGCCGATCTGGTCGAGCTCGGCACTCTGCAGCGGTCACTGCTCGTGTCGGCGATCGAGGCCACCAGACCCGGTGGCGTCATCGGCTACGCGACGTGCAGCCCACACCTTGCCGAGACCAGGTTCGTCGTCTCCGATGTCGCCAAGAGGCGCCAGGATGTCGACATCGTTGATGCCCGGGACCTGTTCCGGGACAGCGCAGGCCACCGTGTTGAGCACCTCGGGGAGGGACCGTTCGTCCAGTTGTGGCCGCACATTCATGGCAGTGACGCCATGTTCTTCTCCTTGCTGCGCAAACATCTGTAACTACGACCCTTAAGGTTTTGCTGTGCAGATCTCACCCAGCATCCTGGCCAGCGACTTCGCCAACCTCGAGCGCGAGCTCAAGCGGGTTGCCAACGCCGACTGGGCTCATGTTGACGTGATGGATGCCCACTTCGTGCCCAACCTGACCCTCGGCCTACCAGTTGTCGAGGCACTGGCCCGGGTCAGCCCCATCCCCCTGGACTGTCACCTGATGATCGACGACCCCGACCGGTGGGCGCCCATGTACGCGGAAGCCGGTGCAGCAAGCGTCACATTTCATGTCGAGGCTGCTCGCGACCCTAAGTCACTGGCTCGCAACCTGCGTGCGCTCGGCGCGCGCGCCGGCATGGCGCTCAAACCGGGTACGGCGTTCGCTCCCTATGCCGACCTGCTGCCCGAGCTGGACATGGTTCTGCTCATGACGGTTGAGCCGGGTTTTGGCGGACAGTCGTTCATGGCCGACCAGATGCCCAAGGTCCGTGAGGTCCGTGAGGCTGTAGCCCGATGTGGCGGCGAGATCTGGGTGCAAGTAGACGGCGGGGTCTCAGCTACGACGATCCAGGCGTGTGCCGAGGCCGGGGCTAACGTATTCGTCGCAGGGTCGGCGGTCTTTGGAGCGGAGGCTGCTGCGGCGGCGGTGGACCAGCTGCGCGAGCTAGCCACCAGACATTCCTCCCTTAAGGGGACAAACCTCCAGCACGGGTGAGGTGTCGTTACATCGCGTGAAGATGAAGCGCGGTGAAGGGCTTAACACGAATTTGAGAGTCCGTATACAGGGGACTCACAATTGCGGTGGCATACTGAAGTCACGTGCTCCGTGATCGGTGTAATTCCGAACCGGCGGTTAAAGTCCGCGACCCGACCGCATCCAGCGGCCGGTGAACCAGGTGAAACTCCTGGGCCGACGGTGAAAGTCCGGATGAGAGGTAGCAACAGCGGCACCTGCTTTTCTGACCCTTGAGGTCAGGGGTGGGCAAGTCGTGGTGACTAGGGTAATTGGCGTTTCTTGGACCGGTCGAAGGTGGACCGGCAGGGTGTGGACCCGGTCGGGTCCGCTTTCTAATGCCCGTGAACCCTTGTGTACCGTTCGCGCCCCGGAGCTCGCCGAACAGGAGCCGAGTAAGAGGGGCAGGGTATGGCAGACCGTGAGGTCAGCGCGCCAGAGGGCGAGCACGATGTGGCGCTGATGCGTCGTGCGCTCGAGCTTGCTGCTCGCGGACCTCTCGGCGACCCCAACCCCCGTGTCGGTGCCGTGATCATCGATGAGGGTGGCATGGTCGTGGGTGAAGGTTTCCATGAGGGCGCGGGTACCCCGCATGCCGAGGTCATGGCCTTGCGTCAGGCTGGCACAGCGGCCCGCGCCGGCACCGCGGTGGTCACTCTCGAGCCGTGTGCGCACACCGGCCGAACCGGCCCATGCACTCAGGCGCTGATCCAGGCAGGTGTGGCAAGGGTCGTCTTCGCCCAATCCGACCCGACCCCGTCAGCAGGTGGCGGAAGGACGCTGCTGGAGGCGGCCGGTATCCATACGACTGGGGGTGTGCTGGAGGAGGAGTCCACGGCACTTAACGACGCGTGGACCTTCTCCTTCGTTCACGGCCGGCCCAAGGTGACCTGGAAGTTCGCCGCAACCCTGGATGGACGTTCGGCAGCGACCGACGGCACCAGCAGATGGATCACCGGGCCGCTGGCCAGAGCCGACGTCCACCGTTTGCGGGCACAGTGCGACGCCATCCTTGTTGGCACCGGGACTGTGATCGCCGACGACCCGGTGCTGACGGCGCGGGGGCCCGACGGATCGACGACCGGTCGTCAACCGCTACGCGTGGTGATGGGCCTGAGGCCCATTCCGGAGATCGCCAGGGTGCGCGATGTTGCGGCACCTACCCTTCAGCTGGCGACCCATGACCCGGCGCAGGCGCTGAAGGCGCTGAACGAGCAAGACATACATCACGTCTGGCTCGAGGGTGGGCCAACAGTTGCAGCAGCGTTCCTGCAAGCCGGGCTCGTGGACGAGGTCATCGCCTATCTCGCCCCCGCCCTGTTGGGAGCGGGCTCGCCGGCGTTGGGGGACATCGGAATACGGACCATCGACCAGGCGCTGCGACTGACAGCCCAAGAGGTCACCACGATCGGCCCAGATATCAGAATCCGGGCCAGCATCGCCATGCCCAACGGAGAGGGACTTTGATGTTCACCGGAATTGTCGAGGAGCTAGGCGAGATCGTCGCCGTCGAGCGCGGTGCCGACTCGGCGGTGATGAGGGTCCACGGCCCAGTCGTGACCAGCGACGCCACACCTGGCGCATCGATCGCTGTCAACGGCGTGTGTCTGACCGTCGTCGAGCATGACGGCCAGAGCTTCTCTGTCGACGTGATGGCCGAGACCCTTAACCGCAGCAGCCTGGGCGCTCTGCGGCCCGGGGACCTGGTCAACCTGGAACGTGCGATGGCAGCGGCTAGTCGCTTCGGCGGCCATATCGTCCAAGGTCACGTCGATGGTACGGGCCAGATCTTGGCACGGCTGCCAGGAGAGCGTTGGGAGGTGGTGCAGTTCACGCTGCCGCCGCAGGTCTCCCGCTACGTCGTCGAGAAGGGCTCCATCACCGTTGATGGCGTGTCGTTGACTGTCTCGGCCGTTACCGACGACACCTTCTCGGTCTCCTTGATCCCGACCACGCTGGGGTTGACCACCTTGGGACACAAGGGTGTTGGCGACCTTGTCAACCTTGAAGTCGACGTGATCGCCAAGTATGTCGAACGACTGCTCACCCATCCCAGCACGAATGCGGAGCTCACCGTATGAGCATCATTGAGCGCGTGTTTGACGCCCAACTAAGTATCTTCGGCCAGCCAATTCTGTGGCGCGAGATCGTCGGTGACGGTTTCGGGTTCGGCTCGGCGATCGGGGGCCTGCGGCGCCGGGTCTGGGCGTGGCCGGTGGGGATCATCGGCAATGTGTTGTTGTTCACCGTCTTCTTCGGAGTGGCTTTCGTAACTCCTCAGCACCAGACGCTCTACGGCCAGGCTGGGCGGCAGGTCTTCTTCATAATCACCAGCGTGTATGGCTGGTGGCGGTGGAACCGCTTGCGCGACCAGCGCGCGGCCGACGCTCCCGTCATTACTCCGCGCTGGGCCACCATGACAGAGCGGCTGCAGTATCTCGCCTTCTGGGTCGGTGGCGTCGCCGTGGCGCAGTGGCTCTTTGCGCAGATCGGCGCCACCTGGCCCGCTCCCCGCTGGTACTACTGGTGCGATGCCTGGATCTTCATTGGTTCGATGGTCGCGACCTACGCAATGGCCCGGGGCTGGAATGACTTCTGGCTGGCCTGGATCGCCGTGGACCTAGTCGGCATACCACTGCTCGTCTACACACACTTCTACCCCACCGCTGTTTTGTTCGTCATTTACAGCGGGCTAGTCATCTATGGCTTCACCGTCTGGCTCAAGGCCTCGCGGATGGAGTCGCCAAACCGCGAACTGAGTGAGGTACCGGCATGAAGAGGAAGCTCTCAACGATCGAAGAGGCGTTCGAGGCGCTTCGAGCCGGTCTCCCGGTCCTGGTGGCCGATGACGAGGACCGTGAGAACGAAGGCGATGTCATCATGGCTGCGGCGACGGCCAGCACAGAGTGGATGGCCTGGACCATCCGGCACAGCTCCGGCTACATCTGTGCGCCGATGTCCGAGTCCCGTGCAGATCGCCTCGGACTGCCGCTGATGGTGGCGGACAACCGCGACCCTCGTCTGACCGCTTATACGGTGACCGTGGACGCGGCGCAGGGTGTCACCACAGGCATCAGCGCCGCCGATCGCGCCCACACGATACGCACTCTGGCACAAGAGGGTTCGGTCCCTTCGGACTTCAACCGCCCGGGACACGTGGTCCCGCTTCGGGCCCGGAACGGTGGGGTCCTTGTTCGCGCCGGCCATACCGAGGCGGCGGTGGACCTGTGCCGCCTGGCCGGTCTCGCGCCTGTCGGTGCGATCGGCGAGCTTGTTCATGACGACGGTTCCATGATGCGGCTGCCCGCAGTCCTGGAGCTGGGCAACCAGTTCAACCTTCCGGTCATCACCATCGCGGCGCTGATCGCATGGCGTCAGCTCAATGACCGTGTCGAGCGCCTTGCAGAGACCCTGCTGCCGACCGATCACGGGGAATTCCGCGTGCTCGGCTATCGCGACCGGCTGACCGGCGACGAGCACATTGCCCTGATCAGCCCCAAGGGACTGTCGGGGCGGGCACCGTTGGCCCGGCTTCACTCCGAGTGCCTGACCGGCGATGTATTCGGATCGCTGCGTTGCGATTGTGGCGGGCAGCTGGAGCGCTCGCTTGAGCGGGTTGGTGCAGAGGGTGGTGTCGTGGTCTACCTGCGCGGTCACGAGGGTCGAGGCGTCGGCCTACTGTCCAAGTTGCAGGCCTATGCCTTGCAGGACAATGGTTTTGACACCGTCGATGCGCAGACTGAGCTGGGCCTTCCCATCGACTCGCGTGAGTATGCAGCCGGCGCAGCAATCCTCGCTGACCTCGGCGCGGCATCGGTACGACTGCTGACGAACAACCCGATGAAGGTCAACGCCATGCGTGACTATGGGATCCAGGTTGTGGCCGTCGAACGGCTTAGCATGGTGCCCGGTGCCCATAACGCGGCGTACCTGCGCACCAAGCGTGACCGGATGGGTCATGACCTGATCCTGAGCGAACAAGACAAAGGTGCGTCCGCGTGAAGCAGGGTGCTCCCACAATTCAGGTCGACGGCCGGGGTCTGAGGGTCGTTATTGTTGCGTCCTCCTGGCACGCGACCGTGATGGACGGGCTGATCGACGGGGCGCGACGGGGTCTGGCTGAGGCAGGCGTCGAGCTTGTCAAACTGGTTCGCGTGCCAGGAGCCTTTGAGCTGTCCGTTGCCTGCTCCCGGCTGGCGCCTTCCTATGACGCAGTGGTCGCTCTCGGCGTCGTGATCCGTGGGGGCACACCACATTTTGATTACATCTGTCAGGCGACCACCATGGGACTGAGCGATGTCAGCCTCCGGACCGGTGTGCCGGTCGGCTTCGGGGTTCTCACCTGCGACGACAACCAGCAGGCTCTGGACCGCGCGGGGCTCGAGGGCTCCAGCGAGGACAAGGGACACGAAGCCGCCACCGCCGCGGTAGCGACAGTGATCACCTTGCGTGACCTTGCCGTCTGACCCGGTACATCCAAGGATGGCGGCTGTTATGACCGCCAACCACGGTGGTGCAGTCAGCGGCTACCGGCGGTAGCCACTGGCGGGGCGAAACGGTGATCGCTTTGCTCAGATGTTGGCCGAGCCGGCCGAACGGCTGCTACCTGCCCGCAACGGTCGTCGCACGGCTGTTTGCGAAGTCCATTCTGGCCAGGGGTCCGCCTTGTCCTAACCCGCCGTCTTTGCTGGGCAACTGGGATGCACTGGAATGCGCATCCTGGCCAAAGTAATATGTTGCGGGGGAAAAGAGCCGGCCCCGGGAACCGGCGTTACGCAGGGCCTACTTACGAGAAGGCTGGACAATGCGTCGACATGTGGCACTCACGTTAATGACGGCAATTCTCATGGCGGCTCTTCTGGTAACAACCGGACCTGCCTCGGCTGACATCACCCAGCCACTGGCGACGACGAATGCGGCCGCCGTGCAGCCCTTGGATCGATCATTTACCTGGTATACCGGCATGGGCTTTGACGCTTGCAGCGCGCCCTCGCTATCCTCGATGCAGGCCTGGCTCGGGTCGCCGTACCGGTCGATCGCCATCTACATCGGCGGTGCCGGCCGGGCCTGTGGCCAGCCCAATCTGACTGCCAGCTGGGTTCGCAGCATCGCCGGCATGGGATGGAAGGCGACGCCCATTTACGAGGCCCAGCAGGCACCCTGCTACCCAGGAACGCCGAAGAAACCGCTGATGACGGTAGGCCAGGAGGCGACCCAGGGGCGAGACGCGGCCCTTGACGCGGTCGCTCAGGCAACGGCGCTGGGAATCGGCTCCGGATCGGACATCTACTACGACATGGAGTCATACGCGCGGGGCTCGAGCTGCAGCGGGTCGGTGCTGAAGTTCTTGTCGGCGTGGACAACGACGCTGCGGTCCAGTGGGTACAGCTCGGGTGTGTACAGCAGCCTCAGCACCGGCATCGCGGACGTAGCCACGCCCGCCGCAATGCCAGGATTCGTCGGGCCGGACAAGATCTGGATCGCTAACTGGGATGGTAAGCAGGGGGTCTACGGGTACGCCCCCTATGTCGCGGACAGCCAGTGGTCCCCCAACCGCAGAATTCACCAGTACCGCGGTCAGGGTGGTCACTCCGAGACATATGGCGGTGTCCCGATCATCATCGACAACGACTATCTCGACACTTACCCCCATGTGGGCAGCCCCTTCGGCATGATCGACGCGCTCACCACTAGTCCCGGCAAGGTCAGCGCTGCGGGATGGGCGATCGACCCCGATACCAGCGCAGCCATCATCGTGCAGATGTACATCGACGGCCGAGCCAATGCGCTGACCTGGGCCAACCTGTCCAGGCCCGACGTCGGGGCGGCCTACCCCTGGGACGGTCCCAACCACGGCTACAACCTGACGATGGTGACCACACCCGGCCCGCACACGGTCTGCCTCTATGGAATCAACACCGGACCAGGTGCCAGCACCCAGCTCGGCTGTCGTGCCGTCACAGTGCCCAACAGCAATCCCTTCGGCATGATCGACGCGCTCACCACTAGTCCCGGCAAG
>Ga0182021_10011729_pt1 | contig 10412 bp, 7 predicted proteins | sample 612E3MmetaG_FD_120493 | JGI IMG/M metagenome (GOLD analysis project Ga0182021, IMG submission 120493) | Permafrost microbial communities from Stordalen Mire, Sweden - 612E3M metaG (Illumina Assembly) | ecosystem: Environmental > Terrestrial > Soil > Wetlands > Permafrost | place: Sweden... | reverse complement strand
GAGCGGGTCAAGATTTGTACCTTCATCATCTAATTCGTTCTTTGCAATTCCCTGCTTTGCAATACAATATATCGTTGGAAAATCCAACTGCTGATCATGCGCTCCAAGGGATAGAAAGAGTTCAAATACTTCATCTAACACCTGATGTGCACGCGCATCTTTTCGGTCAATTTTGTTGATGACGACGATGGGAAGCAAATTGAGATCGAGCGATTTTTTTAGTACAAACTTTGTTCCAGGCAGTGGACCTTCAGCGGCATCCACCAGCAATAGGACACCATCGACCATTTTCAAAGTGCGTTCTACTTCACCGGCAAAGTCGGAATGGCCCGGCGTATCCACGATATTAATTTTATAGATCTCGCCGGTTTTTGGTTCTTTGTAGAGCACAGCAGTATTCTTTGCTAAAATTGTAATTCCGCGCTCGCGTTCTAAATCGTTAGAATCCATGACACGCGTTCCCATGTCTTGGTTAGCACGGAATGTGCCCGTTTGCCGCAGCATAAAATCTACAAGTGTTGTCTTGCCATGATCAACGTGTGCAATAATTGCAATGTTACGTATATGTGTGACTTCTTGCATTGTACCCTTCAATGAACGTAGGTCAATATGTCGCTACGACCTTGAATAAATAAAAATGCCCCAGTCTCGACTTTTTTCCTGAGGCAATGATAAGATACGCAATTTTTCTGAGAAAGAAAACCCGGCAACTTTGACCTTCCAAAGATGTCCCTGCAATCACTGAGCGAATCTTTGGAAAGTCCAAATTTGCAACAAAAAGAGCTGATCCTTATGCAGGATCAGCTCTTTTGAGAAAAAAGGAATTATGCTTAGCGTAATGTTATGCCGGCGCCAAGAGTCAGTACGGAATTTGTGGCAAAACTATAATCGGCGTGAACATTAATGAAAAGCAACAACAAGCGCGCACCTACGGTAAATCGGGACTTGTCACTCCCCTTAACTTCAAATCCATTAATAGTTACTCCCTGCAGTGTTGGATCAGCTCCTGCGTATATATAATCTGCAAGTGTGAGAGTAGAACTTTCCATCTGGAAGCCGCCATATAATGTAAGAATGAATAGTTTCTTGCTCACTTCGACTCCGTATGCCGTTGCTTTACCTGTAAAAATATCTTGATCACTGCTTGATTTGAAAGTCAATTTTTGTGTCATAAAATGGACCGCGAGATCTACCGGACAGAGCGGTATCCACTGGTCGATGCTGTATCGAAGTCCAAATCCCATATAGTTGAATTTTCCGGCATCCCCTGCAGATGTCGTTGGTATATAACGAAGCATGAATTCTAAACCAAACGGTAAGCCTAAATCAAGTTGCGGCATCGCTAATGGTACACCCAATTTACCTAAATCAAACCCACCCGGCATTTCAAATATCGCCGTGCCCGCAGGAACGATATCTGGCGACCCATTAGAACTGAATGCAGTATTATCAGTTGTGGAAGTTACTACACCGCCCTTTTTGTCACCAACAGCTGTAGCTGTTGTGAGTTTTCCAGGGCTGCCGGCAACATTTCCTTTAAATTGATTGCTTGTATAAATTGTAGCATACTGTATGTTATTCTTCGTATATGTATATGCTAATTGTGTTGGCAAGTCAAGAGTAAAGCTTTTGTCAGCATCGGTGATTTTTGACGTCGCAAACTTTACCCCAAGATCGAAACCAAGAATATCATGTAAATCTGCAGAATAGTAAATCCCAGAGTTCAAATCGTTCCCTATTCCACTAAGAAGAGGAGTGGCATAACCGACTGCAGCATTACTACCCAACTTTGATAATTGTTGCTGCAAATCCTGCGCACGTGCGAAGCTGCCGGCAAGGATCAGCATGCAGATAAAAGCCATTGCAATTCGTAAATATGATTTCATTTGAACCCCCATCTTTGTGAAAATTGATAAATATTTGTCAAAAAGGAATTTCATAAATAGTAATTACATTTTTAGTATCAGTAAATATAGGTAAAGATTTTCGAGATGCAATACTTACTTGAGGAAATTATGAATTTGATACCGTATCCTAAGCAATCTGGGGATATTTCGGAGCAGATTGTTTGTTCTTTCATAAGCATAACGAGGATTTTAGTCTTTTAGAACCCGGGTAGCTTGTTCAGGTAGAAAGCAAGGTATCTCTTCATGAATCGCCAATATTTTCTAAAATCTTCATTATTGCTATTCTATGTATTTTGTAAAAAGCTTAGACAAATTTTCTAAATCTTTCTTAAGTGAGAAACGCAGAGCGTCGCCAAAAGCGCTCAGCACAATAAGTGCATTCACATTGGCATCGAAGCTGGAGGCGTTGGACAGTCGCTTCCACATACATTTGTTCACGATGCCGATCTCTTTGTAAATTTTCACGAGTCCATCCAAATTCCAATTCGGTTCAAGTCCTTCGCGTTCGCGAAAGTACTGTGCAACCAAATACATCGATACGGCGCGGAATACAGTTTCATTCGCCGTTGCAAACGGCAGATGAAAGCGCACCATGGGCCGGAGATAATCAAGAATAGGACAACCACTTGTAACCATATAGATGCCGAGTATTGCGCTGAGACCATTTTGTATTGTGGTTTCATGTGCGTATGTGCGCTCAGGAGTTTCTACCTCCACCCATGTTTTATCGTACGAAGTTGAAAATTTGAATTCATCGATGAGATGAGCAATGTTCACTGCAACAGGACAGTATGCAACATCATCCTTGAGCGGACAGTTTTTACATTGATGATATTTAAGCTTCGTCCATTCGGCATTCTGCTTAGATGAACTTTGGACCACTTGAAGAGTTTGCTCATGCAGAAGTACATCGAACAGCTTTTCTTCTCCATTTTCAAACTGAAACTTGTACTGGTATCTCAAGATATTCGACGAAACAGAATCTGGCATGAATTTTCTTTCAAAGTACTGGTGAACGTGCAATGTTTAGATTTCTTATGGATTGTGTCCGGTCACTTTCGTAAATTAAATGGCGCATGATTCATCTACCCAAACCTACAAAATAATGATATAAAATTACAACATTTAATCACATTGGAGATTATATGTTTTTCCTCTATCTTATCTCTCAGCGGCAGGAACATAATGTTGCAGGATAGCAAGAAGGACCGCAAAAGTTTTTTTTATTCTCTATAATTTATTAAACCATAAGGAGTGTTGTATGAAGAAATTAGTGCTTGTTTTTATGGTGATCATTGCTGTCGTGATCTCACAGTCAATGTTTGCACAGGACAAACCAGTAGAAAAGAAAGTTGAAAAAGTTGTCAAAGTCAAAAAAGACTCAAAGAAAGAAGATAAAAGCAAAAAAGAATGCAAAGAGAAAATGGAGTGCTGCAAAGATAAGAAATGCTGCGACAAATGTACTGGCGAAAAGTGTGACGGCAAATGCTGTGCAAAGTGCGCCAAATGCAAAAAAGCGAGTGCGGAAAAATGTGAAATGAAGAATAAAGAGAAATGCGCTATGGACAGCATGGCAACGTGTGAGAAGCATGGTATGAAGAAACACGGGGAAAAGAAATGCGCTATGGACAGCACAGCAACGTGCGAGAAGCATGGTATGAAGAAACACATAGAAAAGAAGACTGTAATAAAGAAAGATGTAAAGACAGAAGAAAAATAGTAATAGTTGTCAATTATGAGGTATGGAGCCGTTTCGATCCGACGAATGTTGGAAGGAACGGCTTTTTTATTGCTTTGTTTGAATGTCGCCCGACTTTTCGGTAGCTTGATGTACCCTGATTGTCCGGAAATTCTGAGATGATCGGGGTGAGGTGTTTTTAGAAATGCGGATTTAAATTGCATCTGAAAAACCTGAGATCGTTTTTGGATTTGTAGTTCAAGAGACAGACCATGATATGAATGATGCCATAAGAAAAAAGATTGAAGCAAGTACACCGTTCATGCAATTGACAACGACACTGAAGTCGCTTCAACCCGGACGTCCTGTTCAGCTCCATGGCATCGGTGGTTCGTTAATTGCGTTTGTGGCAGCCCATCTCTTTGAAGTGCGGAAGACACAAATGGTGCTCTTGGTAGCGGACAGAGATCGTGCCGAACTGCTCCGCGACGATTGTGCAGCTCTCCTTAGTGAAGATCGAGTGCGTTTGTACGTTTCAGGTCCATCACGTACTGCGATGCATCTTGACATGAGCGCGCCCATTGCACAAATGGAAACTCTTCGCTCTCTTTCTCGTTCCGATCGTGTCCTTGTCATTGCCTCGGCAGAAGCATTGACCATAAAACTTCCTTCACGAAAACAATTCGCAGAGCGCTCTATCGAATTGGAAGTCAACAAAAACTTTCCTTTTGAAGAACTCATTCAGAAACTCATGGCCATGAGCTTTGTGAAGAAGGATTTCGTTGAGGAGTACGGCGATTTCGCGGTGCGCGGAGGGATTCTCGATATTTTCCCGTTCATAGGCGATAATCCAATCCGGTTCGAATTCTGGGGGGATACCGTGGAATCCATCCGGGAGTTTGATGTACTTTCTCAACGTTCAATCCGCGAATTGCAGACTGCAAATATAATAGCAAGCCTCCTTCATAATTCTACGGATTCGGACAATGTATCACCGAAACTAGACCTCGCAGAAAATAAAGAAACGCGAGTTTCTTTATTTGAGTATTTATCAGACGATGCTCTTCTCTTTTTTGATGAACCGATGCTCATGGAAAAAGAGATTGAAGAACTGCAGCAAGAAGACTATTCAAATATTTTCGATTGGAAAACAATTGAAAAGAGCTCAAATAAATTTGAAAGATTTGACCATACTGCAATTCAAAATTCCGAATCTCACATTCGTATCGATTTTCATAGTTACCCACAACCTCCAATTGCGGGCAGTATCAAGCGATTAATAGAGCAAATTCAAAAACATTCCAATCGAGGCAACACAATCTATATTGCGTGTGATACAAAGGAAGAAGGCGAACGGCTCGAAGGATTGATTGAAGAGGAATTGACGGCACCGGATCAGTTAGAAAACAGAAGCCAGGAATTTGATACGGTCAGATCGGATACGGAAGATGTATTCCCAATGTTGGAAGATGGAGACGAAGAGAGAAGTCAAAACGAAAATACTATCCACCCAATTACACAGCCGTCTCCAATCGCATATCAGCTTCTTCCCGAGGCACTTCATTCGGGATTCATCTATTCTCCAGCGAATATTGCCGTTTTTACCGAGCACGAAATCTTCGGCAGATTGAAACGGCGCGGCACAACAAAACGGAAAATGTTCAAGGGCTTTTCGCAAAAGGAATTCCAGCAATTAAAACGCGGAGATTTTGTTGTGCATCAGGATTATGGCATCGGGCGGTTTGCCGGATTGCAAAAGATAAAAGTGCGCGGTGTCGAAACAGAAGTAATGAGACTTGTGTACGAAGAAAACGACGTGCTCTATGTTCACCTCAACTTCATACACCGTGTGCAAAAATATTCGTCACAGGAAGGACATACGCCGAAACTCAGTAAACTTGGCGGTGCAGACTGGGATCGGCTGAAATCGCGTGCACGGAAAAAAATCAAGGACATTGCCCGAGATCTCATTAAACTGTATGCGCGGCGAAAGCATGAACAGGGTTTTGCATTTGCATCCGATACACATTGGCAGAAAGAAATGGAAGCTTCGTTCCTCTATGAAGACACACCCGATCAGGCTAAGTCCACATTGGATGTGAAGGAGGATATGGAAAAGCAGTCGCCTATGGATCGCCTTGTGTGCGGTGATGTCGGGTTTGGAAAGACAGAGGTTGCTGTACGTGCAGCGTTCAAAGCTGTTATGAACGGCAAGCAGGTTGCCGTGCTTGTGCCGACAACGATTCTAGCCCATCAGCATTTTCATACGTTCCTTGATCGCATCGGACGATACTCGGTACGTGTGGAATTCCTCACACGGTTTCGTCCAAAGAGTGAACAAAAAGAAGTGTTAGAAGCGCTGAAAGAAGGCAAAGTAGATATTCTCATTGGCACACATCGATTGCTGTCTAAGGATATAGTGTTCAAAGACCTCGGTTTGCTCATTATAGACGAGGAGCAGCGTTTCGGTGTAGCGTCGAAAGAAAAACTGCGTCAGCTTCGTGCGAGTATCGATACATTAACGTTGACTGCAACGCCGATACCGCGCACGCTGCAATTTTCATTGATGGGCGCACGCGATTTGTCGCTTATTAATACACCGCCCCGAAACCGCATTCCGATACAGACAGAAATCGCACAGTTTGATCTTCACCTGATTCACGAAGCTATTATGAAAGAACTGCATCGCGGCGGGCAGGTGTACTTTGTGCATGACCGCGTGCAAAACATCGATCTTATTAGAACCATGCTGGAAGAACACGTGCCGAAGGCGCGTTTTCACGTTGCGCACGGACAGATGAAAGGGCACGAATTAGAAAAAGCGATGATGGATTTTTTAGAAAAGAAGTACGACGTCTTGTTGTGCACGAAGATTATTGAATCAGGTATCGATATTCCCAGTGTGAATACAATAATCATTAATCGCGCAGATCGATTTGGATTAGCGGAGTTGTACCAATTGCGCGGCCGGGTCGGGCGGTCTAACGTTCAAGCGTACGCGTATCTTCTTACACCGCCGCTTTCCGTTTTACCGCGCGTGACTTTGCGCCGTTTGCAGGCAATTCAGGAATTCACTGAACTTGGATCTGGATTCAATCTTGCGATGCGGGATTTAGAAATACGCGGCGCAGGAAATTTGCTCGGCGGCGAACAGTCTGGATTTATTCTGGAAATGGGATTTGAAATGTATCAACGGGTCGTGGAAGAGGCCGTTGCAGAGTTAAAGGAAGAAGAATTTAACGACCTGAGTGAAGAGAAAAGCGGCTATGGAAATAAATCAAAAGTTGAAACTATCATCGAAACAGATATCGAGGCGCTCATTCCAGACATCTATATAGAACACGATGCAGAGCGATTGGATGTGTACCGCCGTTTGTACAAATGCGAATCAATAGAAGATATCAATATGATGCGGAGTGAATTGAAAGACAGATTCGGCGAATATCCGGAAGAAGTGGAACACTTATTTCTGCAAATCGAACTAAAGGTGATTGCAGCAAAAGCAGGCTTTATCAAGCTGGAATTGGACGGTGAGGTTCTCGCACTGCAGTTTCCGCCGCCAGAAGAAAAGGCTTTTTATGAAGGCAATAACGCACCATTTCAGAAAATTATGGGTCGCATTCACGGATTGAAACCGTTCCATCCACAATTGAAGCAGGGAAAAAATCAATTAAAAATGACCGCACGAGTCAAAGTCGGCGAAAATCAAAAAGAGCGATTGGATGCCGTGAGGGCATTTTTGGAGAAATTAGTGTTATGCTAACAACAGCAGTTTTCATATTTGCCATTAAAGTATAGGTTTATCCCGTTAGAAAATACATTGTGCTTTTATCACAAGGATTGTCTTATTGCATGAACTTGGGGACTCATTTGCCGAATGAGTTTTCTTACGAGATTTATTAATTGCCATCAAGTTGAACACATCGGCGTTGACATTCCGTTAAAAAGGACGTATCATTTTATTAAGTACACTTTTGGCTTAAAAAAACACCTGCAAATTAATGAGGATATGATATGACGATCAAAGAAAAGATGCATGGGACCGTTGCTGTAATCAGCTTAAAAGGTAACCTAATGGGCGAACCGGATACAGACAACTTACGGGATAAAATCTACAGCTTGCTGCAGGAAGGTTTTAACAATGTTGTAGTGGACATGAAAGGTGTGCGGTGGATTAGCAGCTCCGGCTTGGGAACTCTTATCGCTGCATTGACATCCGTCCGAAATAAATCCGGAGATTTACGTTTGTCAAATATTACTGAAAAAGTAGAAAGTCTATTTGCAATCACTCAATTAGTGAAGGTATTTAAAACTTACGAAACGGTGGATCGCGCCGTTGCAAGTTATAAATAATATGTTCTTGAACACAAGAAACAAACGCAGATTTTACCGCATAGTCAACTCATCTGTATTTTTTGCGATACACGAATCTGTGCTTCTGCAATCGAATAATCTCTTCTGCGGAGGGGATACGTGCGGAAGCTTACCGAAGTTCTCAAACTGAAGCGTTATCATTTCGTGGTATTATTGTGTACCTCATCTTACCCATAGCGCTAACTGTCCTTATCTTTACGTGGCATCAGCTGCGCAGGTACACGCGTATCTGGATCGATAGGCCAATCTCTATTGTCGAATCCGCATTCGCTGGTATTGCCGCATGGATATTTCTTCTTTCCATTGTCGCGTGGCTCGGCGGTATGATGATGACACTTTTTGAATTCCTCTCCTCACATGATGCACGCGATATCTGGGCGTTTATAATTTCTGCACTCCTCACAGGTTCTGGCATGGTCTTTATCCTCAGATCAAGATCTGAGTTTGGTATTGACGATACTCAAGATTATATAATGGAGGCGATTCAATTTCGCCGTGCCGGACAGCATCGGTTGGATTTGATTACTTTATTTCGGCAACGCCAAAGGCAACGGAATCAACCTGTTGCTGAAAGCAGTGCTGAGCGGATACGACTCCAGGTGAAATTGAGCAAGGGAAAAGAATTGGAAACTCAACTCGCTTTGCTACGGGAAGGAACATTGGTAGACATTAGTGAAATGTGGCATACACAAACAAAGATGCATTCACCCCATCCATTCTGCAATAAAGTTGAAGAATCACGAATTGAACCGAATCGAAAACGACTTTCACTGTTTATAGATTTTCCAGAATTCAATGAAGAGCAATTTAAAGACGAAATGACAGTTTTGCGGTTCAATCGTCAGGTGTATGATTTTTTGCAATCGATAAATTCAGAGGCTTGGCTGAAACCATATATCCCGTTTTTCGATAGTTACTATCTGCTGTGCAGGGCTATACGTATAAACAGAGACAGTACGGAAGTATTCTATCCTTTTATGAAAGCAGGAATCCTCGTTTCTGAATTACGTAAGTTAGAGGGCTTCTATTTCAATCCACGAAAACTTTCCGAAATTGCAACAGTTGCCTTCCATAATGGTGCTCAAGTATGAGCGAAAATCCAATGACGAAATCGAACGGTGGCCAGCAATCATTCTCATTTACTTGGTATCATCGGGAAGAAATTCAAGTACTCGTGATTCTTGTCGGATTAATCGTATTCTTTGCTCGCTCTTTATGGGTCGTGGGAGCCCTTGCGGTATTAGTCGTTTGTGTCCTATTTTTACTTTATCTCATACGAGTACTTGAAATATACTTGATGAAACATGAACGATGTCCGCGGCTCGTTCAGCGATATCATAATCTTAAAACAGCCCTTCATGGCCATTCTGTAGAGCGGTCCCGGATCGCGATGGCACTTTTAGCGGCTTGGATAGTAGGCGTATTATGTTTACATCGAATTCATCTTGCAATGCTTGATCCTGATTATAAGACACCGACGGATATCTACTGGATTCTCTTTCTTGGATGGTATAGTATCATTTGTACAGTTACTGCCATGTACTTAATATGGCTATGGAACACGTGGAGCCAGAACGAATCAAAACATATTCCTTTTTTTGACGGCCTTGTTGCTAGTCTTTTTTTCTATCGCGGATTGTCACGGAAAAACCGCATCGTGACATTCATCGCAGCATTCTGGTTGGGCGGTTTGCCTTCGTACGTAGCCATCCGATTGACACCGGAAACCCCTTATGGGTATTGGATTGCTTGCGGCTTGATAGTGCCGCTCATTGGGCTTTTTCTAGGCGGTGCATACTATACGATGCTGCATTTGCAGAATTCTTCTGAAAAGAAATCTTAACCTATTACACTACACCGAGGTAATTCCAGCTTGATTTTTATTCCTCTTCTGGGTGCTCACATATGTCGAACGAACCAACAACGCTTTCGTTGCAGCAATTTTAATGTAAACAAAATCATTGGTCCGATCTAAGCACGCGAAAGGGCTTCAGCTGTGGCTTTTAGGCTGGTGAGATTGCTTCCGAGCGCTTGCCGTTGCAATCTTGATGAGGTTTGCCTAAATTCTTGCAATATGATATAACTAAATGAGAAGGACACTCGAAAAGTTTTATTTCTTTCAAGACGGATTATCTATTTTAGCGGAGGATCATTTTATGGAAGAAACTATTCAATTCAAGCTCAACGGAAAATCTGTGACATTGACCGCTGATAGCGATCGATTGCTCTTATGGATTTTACGTACCGATCAAGGTCTCACCGGAACAAAATATGGATGCGGTGAAGGGTATTGCGGTGCGTGTACGGTTCTTGTAAACGATGAAGCCGTCCGCTCCTGCCAAACTCCTTTGAAAGACGTCCGAGGCAAAGAAGTTGTGACGATAGAGGGAATAGAAAAGAATGAAACACTCCATCCTTTACAGAAAGCTTTTATGAAGCACGATGCACTTCAG
>Ga0182021_10011727_pt1 | contig 10412 bp, 4 predicted proteins | sample 612E3MmetaG_FD_120493 | JGI IMG/M metagenome (GOLD analysis project Ga0182021, IMG submission 120493) | Permafrost microbial communities from Stordalen Mire, Sweden - 612E3M metaG (Illumina Assembly) | ecosystem: Environmental > Terrestrial > Soil > Wetlands > Permafrost | place: Sweden... | reverse complement strand
GCAGCTCATCGCGCCGACGGCGAAATGGATGGCTGCCGGCACGAGCATCCCTTCGGACGATGCGTCACTGAAGCGACCGGAGGTCTCGGTGGAGCTGGGCACGCGCCTGCTCTCCAAGCTGCGTGCGACGCATGGTCATCCGGCGCTGGCCATCGGCGCGTACAACGGTGGTGGCGGTGCCGTCGAGCGTTGGGTCTCGGCGCGCACGACCGACGAGCTGGACCTGTTCGTGGAACAGATCCCCTACGACGAGACGAGGAACTACATCAAGCGCGTGCTCTCGAGCCAGGCCGCCTACGCGTATCTCTACGACCCGACCGCGTTGAAGGAGCCTCTCGGCCTCCCGCTGCGCCTCGGCCGATGAAGCCCCCCACCGCGAACGTGGCCGAGCTCCTCGTCGTTCCTGGCGAGCGCCACGTGGAGCGGCTCGCGCGAGAGGGCGAGCGCGCCGAGACCCGAACCTCCCTGCGCTCGCGCCTCGCGGCCGCGCTCCTCCCCGACGTCGCGTTCGTCGATGCGCGCGAATGCAGGCTCGTGCTCGCGATGGCCCTCGCGCAGGAAGAGCACGTCGTGGCGTCCGCGGGGCAGCTCGATCTGTTCGGCGGCCCGGCCCTTGCCGGACCCGTCGGAGGTGGCGGGGCGTCGGCGGGCGGCGACGCCATCCTCGTGGGAGCACGTGCTCGCGGCGGGTCGTCGTGGGGCCGCCTGGTCGCGGCTCTGGACGATTCCATCGCGCTGCTGAGGGCGCGCGGCGCAACCGCTGCCCATCTCGACGGCGTGGCGCGCTCGAAGGGCTTTCTCGGCGCTCGTGCCCGAACCCTCGCCGCGGCGATGCGTGCGCTCGACGCAGCCCTCGCCCGTGCCTCCGCCCGTGATGCGCGACTCGTCGGATCGCTCCTGCGCGACGCGATCGCGGCGTCATCGGCCGACGACCTGGAGCGAGTGATCGGAGCACGTCGCCTTCGAGCGCGCTGGCTCCTCGCATGGGAACCGTCGGACGTGGCCTGGTGGCGTGCGCTCGACGACAAGCTCGCGCCGCGCGGGGGTGGCGCGCGGGTCGTGCTGCCGACGTTCGACCGTCCGCTCGCGGGGGCGCGCGAGCGAGACCCTCTCGACGCGCTGGCCGACGAGGTCGCGCGCGGCCTCGATGCGCCTACCGAGAGCGAGACGATCGCGCCCGTGCTCGGCGATTTGACCGGCGTGATGGTCGCCGACGGCGGCGCGGCCGCCGACCCATCGCGCGTCCGCATCGTGGGGACCGGAGACGCCGTCGCCCAGGCGCGGGCTGTCGCGAAGGTCGTCTCCGATGCGCTCGCGAGCGGCTCTGCCGTCGAGCGAATCGCGATTGCCTTCCCGGTGATGGACGAGAGAACGCTCGCGCCGCTGCGTCGGGCGCTCGAGGACGAAGGTGTCGTCGGTCACGAAGCTCGTGGCGCTCCGCCGTCGAGCGCGCCGGTCGTTGCGGCAGCACTTCTCGCGCTCGATGCGGCGAACTCACTCGACCGCCATGTCGTCGCTCGACTCGTGCGGTCGGGGTGGATCGATGCCGCGCGTCTTGCCGGTGAAGCCCGTCGAGAATCGGAGCGTCGGCTCACGAGGCTCGCGCGAGCGCTCGAGAGCTCGGCGACTGCGGCGGGGGCAGACCCCGTCGAACGGCTGCTTCGGACCGCAACCGCGCGCTCTGGAGGCGGTCGATCGGCGCGCAAGGACGACGTCGGCGCTGACGACGATAGGGCGCGCGACGAGCTCTTTGCCACGCAACTCGTGACGATCCTTGCTCGTTCACGCGCTGCTTCGACGCGTATCGAGCATGTCCGTGCGGCACGCGCGCTCTGGGCCGAGCTGGGCATCGGCGCCCGAGCAGGACGTGGTGGTCTCGCGGCGTTCCTCAGCGACGCCGCGCCGACAGGCGTACCGCGTGCCGAGCGCCTCGCGATTGCGCGGGACGCGCGAGCCTGGGATGCCCTCGTCGCGGCGCTCGAGCTCCAAGAGACGACCGCCCACCGCGTTGGTGCCCTCGAACAGCCGATCGATGCGGGCACCTTTCGCCTCGAGCTGCTGGAGCTGCTCGACGCCTCCGCGGCGCAGCCGGGCGCGTCGCGTGTCGCGGCCGTCCGGATCGCCCGTCTTGCCGACGTCGCAGGTGACGCGCTGGACCTCCTGGTTGTCGTCGACGTGAACGAAGGTGTCCTGCCGCGCGATGACATGCACGACGCGCTGGTATCAGAGGCACTCGCGGAGGCGATCGGTCGGACGAGTCGCGGCGCCTTCATCGCCCCGACGGTTGGGGCCGCGAGAGCGCGCGAGCTGAGCGCCCTTGCCGTGGCGGCGGCCGACGCGCGCGCCGTCGTCCTCGCATTCTCGCGTGAAGACGCCTCCGGAGCGCCCCTGGCACCGTCGCCGGTCGTCGACGCGCTCGAACGCGCCGGCGTGCCCGTCGAAGCCGTGGCGCCGAACGTATCGCGTCCTTCCGGCGTGAACGTGGCCTTGCGTGTGGCTCGCGAGCGCGAGCGCGAAGCCTTTTTTCTCGACCCGTCGCGTCCGCGTTCCGACGTCGTGGCGGACCTTGCGCCTGCGGCGACGGCAGCGCGCGTTCTCGTCGGCGAGACCGGCGGCGCGGAAAGACCCCTGGCGGTCACCGGGCTCGAGCGGTTCGCGCGATGCGCCTTCATGGGTTACGCGCATGTCGTACTCGCTGCCCGCGAAACCGATGTGAAAGACGAGCTGCCCGATGCCCGCGAGGAAGGAACGCTCATCCACGAGGTCCTCGCAGCCGCATTCGTGGCGACTGGCGAGCTCTGGGCTGAGCGACCGCGGCAGCACGCGGAGATCCTCGAACGAGGTCTTGCTGCAGCCGACGAGGTCCTCCAACGATGGCAGGGCCATGCCGCGCTACGTGCCATCGTGCGCCTTCGCGTCAGTGACGCCGTTCGCGCCGTCCTCGGACTGGCGATCGCCGACGAGAGCTGGGACTTCGCACTCGCCGAACAAGCGTTCGGTGCACGTGGTGCTGCATCCTGGAGCGCGCTCGATCTGACGGACAACGACGTGACTTTGTCCCTCCGAGGGTCGATCGATCGCGTCGATCGCGCGCATGATGGCCGGATGCTCCGCGTGGTCGACTACAAACGCAGCAAGTCGACCGTCCGTGATGCGGCCAGCGGGCTTGGCGAGACGGCGCTCCAAGTTCCGCTCTACGCCTGTGTCGCGGGTCGCGAGCTCGGTCTACTCGCCACCGGGGCCTACGTGCCCACACAGGCGCGTGACGTGGTGATCGAGGCGAAGCCAACGGCGCGAGCAACCCAACGAATGGAAGAGCTCCTCGCGCGACCGCCGGGCGGAGGCGTGAACGAGATCGAGCGGAAGGCGCTCGCGATCGTAATGTCGGCTCGATCGGGGGCGCTCTCGCCAGTGCCTGCTCACGAGTCGGAATGTCGATACTGCGCTGTCAGCGGTGGCTGCCGAAAGCCGCGTTTTGCGATGGCTCCCGTCGACGAGACGGACGACGAGCGCGAACCGGCCGCGAGGCCCACGAGGGACACGACCTGACGGCGCGGTGCTATACCCGCCTCTCGTGCTCGTCGACCCCGGAAGTATCTATGCGTTCCCAAGGAACCTCGTGCTCGCCGCGAGCGCGGGGACCGGAAAGACGCATGCTCTCGTAGGGGTCGTCGTCCATCTTCTCGTCCGCGACCGCGTGCCGCGCGGCCGGGGAAAGGCCCAACCCCTCGACCCGTCCCGAATCGTCGCGACGACCTTCAGCCGCAAGGCCGCAGCGGAGATCCGTACGCGTGTCACGGAGGAGCTCGAGCGCCTCGCAAGCGTTCCCGAGACCTCCGCGTACGTCGATGGTCTCCGCGGAGGTCGCGCGTCGGGACATGACGGAGAGTCACTCGCCGACGAGGACATCCAAACACGCGCCCGTCGCGCGCTGGCGCGCCTGCCTGCGGCTCGTTTCGGGACGTTGCACAGCTTTGCAACGGGGATCGTCCGCGCGCACGCCATCGAGCTCGGGCTCGGGCCCGGCTTCGATCTCGCGACCGAGGCTGACTCACGCGCTCGGTCGGACGACGCCATCGCGCGCGCGCTGGAGGCTCGACTCGCGTCTGATCCCGCCGCTATCCGGCAACTGGCAGAAGCAGCGGGGGGAGTCGACCGGCTGGTGGTGCAGCTGCGGCGCATACTGGTCCAGCTGGAAGAAGACGGCCGCGCTGCGCGTGATTTGGCCCTACCGGTCGGTGACGCGGAGATCCTCGAAGACTCCATGCGCGCGCTCGTCGAGCACGCCCGTTCACTCCAAGGGATGCCGCGCTTCGAGGCCGCGGCGCGCGACCTGGCCTCTGCGTGGCAACGTGGGGACGAGCTCTCCATCGAGGCTGCATCGGTCGCGCTGTGCGGCCTGCCCGCCACCGGCAAGAAGACCCCCGAGCTGGAAGCGTTCGCCGTGTTCCGGAAGACGCTGGCTGGAACCACGAATGACGAGAAAGGGCGCCGTCTCGCTCGGGCATTTCGAATCCGTCATCGCTTCGACGAACACGCGCGAATCGTGCGCGACCTGCTCGGCGCGGCGGAGGTCGAGATCGAGGCCGCCGGAAGAACGCGCGCGGCCATCGGCTTTGGCGAGATCCTGCGCGCAGCGAGAGAGCTCCTGCGCGACCACCCCGATGTTGCCGAGGAGGTCGGCGCAGGGATTGACGCCCTGCTCGTCGACGAGTTCCAGGATACGTCGCGCGTGCAGCGCGATCTGCTCCAGCTGCTGTGGGCGCGTACCGATGCGCGCGAGGCGGGGCGTGTCCCTCCGCTCTCGGCGGTCCGCAACAGCGGGCTGTTGGTCGTCGGCGACCGGAAGCAGTCGATCTACGGCTTCCGCGGTGCCGACGTCGGAGTCTTCGCCGAGCTCGCGGTGGGCCTTGCCGGGGCGGCCGCTCGTGAAGCGCTCGGCATTCCTGCGGGTGTCACCTGGGAGCCGCGCGAACCGATCGCCGATTTCTGCGCGCTCCGACACAACCGACGCAGCGTTCCCGAGATCCTCGCATTCGCGAATGCGTTCAGCGCGCGTCGTTTTCGTCCGGGCGACCCGCCCCCGGAGTTGTTCGAGATCGAGTACGTCGCGCGCACGGAGGATTTGCTCGTGCCGCCCGAGCGAGCCGTCGCGGCCCCCGCTGTCCACACGCCTCGAAGCACCTGGCTCCGGATTCGACCCAAGGGTTCGTCGTCGACGAGGCTCGAGGAGGCCCTGGTCATCGCGGACCGGATTCGTCGCATTCCCGTCGACGCGGGCGTCCGCATCGGACGGGAGGCCCGTCCCGCCCGCTGGCGCGACATGGCTGTTCTCGCCACCACGAATGGCATGCTCGACGCGATTGCCTTTGCCCTCGCACAAGCCGAGGTCCCGTACGTTGTCGCAGGGAAGAGCTTCTTCCGTACGCGAGAGGTCCGCGATCTCGCCGCGATGCTGGCGCTCGTGCTCGACCCGTCCGATCGCCTCGCGATGCTCGAGGTCCTTCGCGGACCTTGGGTCGGTGCTCACGACGAGACGCTCCTGGGGTTGACCCGTCCTGGTGAGGGACTTGCTCCTCCGTTTGCCTGGACCGATCCTCCGCACCCCGAGCTGATTCGTGTCGAGGACCGGCCGGAGCTCGCCCACACATCCGCTCTCGTCGCGGAGCTCGCGCGATGTGCCGGCCGCCTCGGCCCCGGCGCCATCCTTCGCGAGGCGGTCCGGGCACGGGGGCTGGACGAAGTTCTGGCCGGCCTTCCGCGTGGCGAACAACGTGTCGCGAACCTTCGCAAGCTCCTCGCCATCGCCGATCGCCACAACGATGCTCGAGCCTTCCGGAAGTGGCTCGACGATGCGTCCGAGCAGGAGCTCTCCGAATCGGAGGCTGCGACTTTTTCGCAGGACGACGACGCCGTGCGGCTGCTGACGGTGCACGCGAGCAAGGGGTTGGATTTCCCAATCGTGTTCGTGCCCGAGATCGGGGCAGCGCTTCCGCGGTCGGAGAAGGGGGCCGCTCGGATATCGCTCGGCGCTGGTGACGACGCGAACATCGTTGCCGTTCGCTCCGCCGACGAAAGCGGGCTCGTCCTCGAGCCGCCCTCCTTTGCCCGGAGCTACGCGACGACGCGCCGACGCGAGCGGGCGGAGCGACAGCGTCTCGCGTATGTGGCCATCACCCGAGCCGCGGATGCGATGTTCTTTGTCGGGGGGAGAACCCGTGAGGGCACCGGCGACCTCGGTGCGTCGACGCTTGCCGTGCTCGAGGATATCGCTGCCGACGAGCGCAGTCTCCAGAGTGCTGCTCTCACCGTCGAGGACGTCGAGGTTCCGGCGCCCGTTGTCCGCAGGCACGACGACGCGGTCGTTGCGGTTGCAGCTGTGCCGGCCCGGGTTTCCGTGGTGCCCGCGTGGCGTTCGCTCCCCATCGCGCCGACTGCTCTCGCGGATTTCGATCACTGCGCGCGTCGTTTCGAGCTGGTCCATCTGCTCGGGTTGCCGGAGCACGTTCGCGGCGCTCGCGCCGCCGATGCCGCCCGTGCCGGTGCGGCAGGTCTCGACGCACGGCTGCAGGGCACCCTGGCTCACGCAGTTTTGGAGCGGATACCCACAAGTGCTTTCGCCGGCGCCGATGCCGACGCTGCGGCGAGTCGTGCGCTCGCCGCAGAAGGTATTCCGGCAGAGCACGCGCAACACGCCGCCATCGTCACGCGGGTCGCCCGGTTCCTGCGCGGCACGTACGCATGCAGGATCGCGGAGCTCGGCGCCGAGCTTCGCCGTGAGATCGCGTTCGTCCTCGCCATCGAGGACGACGAGGGTCGGTCGGTCGTCCTGCGAGGAAGCATGGACCTCGTCGTCATCTGGCCGGACGGCGCGGTCGACGTCGTCGACTACAAGAGCGCTCGCGGCGGGGCCGAGGGCGCGTATGCGTTTCAGCTCGACGTCTACGCGCTCGCCGCCCGTGCCATGTTTCCCGGAGCTCCTCAGTTGCGCACCGGCCTCGTCTATCTGGGCGGAACGAGCTCCTCCGGTGAACCTTCGTGGCGGGGATTGCCCGACGAAGCTCACCTGCGGAGGCGTCTCGCTGCGATGGGCAGTCGGCTCGTCCAGGCGAGATGGGACGGCGTGTTCCCGCGCGTCGCGCTGGAGCGATGCGAGGCCATTCACTGCGGCTTCATCGGGCGGTGTCACGCGTCCACCGCCCAGGCCGGAAGCACGGGACCCTCGATGTCGAACGGGACCGACGAGAACCCGGCAGACGCCACGACGACATGATCGAGAAGAGGAGTGCCGACAACGGCTGCCGCGGCAGCGACACGGCGCGTGAACTCGATGTCTTCGGCGCTTGGCGCGGGATCTCCACTCGGATGGTTGTGGACCAGCACGAATCCGCTCGCTGCAGCTCGCAGCGCAAGGCGGATCGGGTCCGCTGCCCGAACCCCCATGCCATGCAACCCGCCTCTCGCTACGCAGCGGACGGCACGTAGCCGACTTCGACCATCGAGCGCGAGCAGCCAGAGCTCCTCGTGATCGAGGTGAGCAAGTCGCGTCGCCGCCCAAGCGGCAACGTCAGCGCTGCTCGCGACTGACGTTGGCGCTACGGCGTCTCTCGTCGCACGCCGACCGAGCTCGAAGGCAGCTGCGACTCGTCGTGCAGATGCCCGTGGAGCACGCAGCTTCCGTGGCGCGGACGAAAGCTGCGCTTCGATCTCCGTCGAAGTGGCGCGTGAAAGGCCGGAGAGGCCGCCCAGATCACAGAGCAGTGCCGCTGCGTTCTCTGCGACGTCGCCCGTTGGGGTGGCGGCACGCCCACCTGCAGCGAGAAGCAACGCGACGAGCTCGACGCCGGACCACTCCTCTACATCGAAAGAGCGCTTCGCCATCCCGCCTGGCTGAGCAAGCTCGATGCCGAAGATGGTCCCCAGCATTCACGCACAGTTGCGCGCGCGGCGGGGTGGCCGCGACAGTTCGGAGCCTGTCCTCGGCCACCTCCGACGGATGGCCACGATCAGTTCCGCGAAGAGGCCGCCAGCGAGGTCAGGGATTCTGGCAGATGCCGAAATTCGGATCTTTGAAGACGGTGCTCGTCGCACAGATCTGCGTGGCTCCGCAGTCGCTCGAGCTCACCCTGCACAGCTTGAAGCACTCGCGGCTGCCTGCGGTGCCGAGGCAGGTGAGGCCTGCCGCGCAATGGTCGGCATCACACGAGGCACCGACCTGTTTCTCGCCCACCGCGACGCAGCCGGTGTCGCCGTTCTCGGCCACGACCGCGCACGACTCGTTCGCGCTGCACTCGCCGGTGCCCAGAAGCTCGCAGTGCTTCAGTGGCATGCAAACGGGAGCCTTCTGATTGACGTCGACGAGATCCTGCACGTCGCAGAACGTCGCGCCCCCACTCTGCGATTCATGGCCCTTGCAGGTACCGGCGCAGCAATAGTGTCGACACTGCTTCGTCGCGTTCTCGCCGACGACGCAGTCGAAGCCCGCCGAGCAGTCTGCTCCGGTCTTGCACGCAGCACCGTCCCCGCCTGCGGCATCGACGTTGATGGGCAGGCACTTCGGAGCAAAGGTATCGACCGTCTCGCGGTGGATGCGACACCCTTCGCTGGCGACGGTCGCAGCCGAGCCCGCGTCGCCCGCGTCCACGTCCCCGCCACACCTCAACGCTCCGGCGGTGAGCCGAGACCCGTCGTCGTCGGGCATACACTCGGCGGTAGCGTCGGACATGGCGACGAAGTTGCAGAGCGGGTTTCCGCGGTAAAGCGCGGCGTTCGGAGCAGGACCAGCGTCTTCGGCAGCGAATAACGGAGTGCCAGCTCCCGGCATCCGGTCGTCATTCAGTCCCGATGCCGGCGTGTCGGCATTCGCGCTGGCCGCTGTCGCCGTCGAGCAGCCGATGGCCGCCAGCGCTGCGGTGCCCGCCAAGGCAATGGCAGCGACAGTGATCTTGGACCGGAAGAGGAAGTGGGTACTGCCAGACAACAAGAGGGACCGCCTACGTAAGCTCGAGGGGGGATTCCCGAATCGTACCCCCGAAGGGGCGTGCGAAGAGGATCGTTACACGGCCCGTGCCGCGTGCGGCAGGGCGCGACCGAACAGGCAACTCCTGGAAACCGCGAAGGAAATGAAAGCTACCGCGAGCGCTACCGATCGGTTGGCCATGACCGGCGTGTCGCGGTGAGCCAGCATCGCTTGCGCGGGCGCTACTTGGTCTCGACGTCTCGCGTGGCTGCGTTGCCGGCGCTATCGAACGCGCGGACGACGATGATGTGGGAACCCGGAGGGACGAGGACAGACACGTCGGAATCGACGCGCTCGTCCGCGGTATCGAAGATCCCGTCCGCCGCGCCGAGCGGACGCCACTCGAGCTTTCCGTCCACCGCCATTTCCACGCGGACGATCGGTGAGGTGCCATCGACGATGTGCGCCCGCAATCGCCGGCCCGCGATGTCGAGCGTGTCGATGCGCGGCGGCGTGTTGTCGACGAGCACCGTTTCGGACTCGAGCGCGTGCTTCTGAACCTGGTCGGGCGGATTCGCTGATTCGTCGCTCGCTTCGACGCGCACGCGATACTTCCCCTCGGGCAGCGCGGCGGTATCCCAGTCGAGCTCGGTCTTCGTGTGAACATCGTCCGTCTTGAGCGCGTCACGCCACTGCGTCTGACCTTCGCGCTTGAACGCGATTCGATAACGAAGCGGATCGCTGTCGGGGTTCTCGACCTTCCAGGTCACCTTCACGACGCTGTCGTGCTTGGCCACCTCGCCGCCGCTTGCGGGAACGCTCGTCGTCGGTTCCTTCGTCGGGCCGGCCTTCACGGCGGCGCTGATCTCGGTGACGACGGGACGCACGTTATCGGTGACGAAGGGGATCGTCACCTCGGTGAGGATCGCGTTGGGATCGCGCGCCCAGCGCGCGCGGACCTGGACGTAACGTCCTGCCGCAGACGTGATCGCTCCCGGAGCCGTCAGTGGCGTGCTCCACGCCGTCCACGTGGCGTCCGGTGCAGTCGTGTTGCCGGACCTCGTCGAGAGCTCGAGAAGACCGGTTGCGCGCCACGTCAGATGGCCGAACCGCGCGTGCAAGGTCGCGTCGAGCACCTTGCTCGTCCACACCGCGTCAGGGCCACCGCGACCGAGGATTCGATGGGCGACGGGGGGATCGCTCGTTGCCACGAACCCCTTGCCGCCCGACACGTTGAGCGCGCCGATCTGACGCTCGTCGGTATCCGCGAGAAGCGTCACCACGTGCGCATCGTCGACCGTATAGATCCGGCCATTGGCGCCGGTACCCACGTACGGGCGACCTTGCTCGTCGAGCGCCAGCGCGAGGTAGTGGGTGTCATCGTGCTTCATCATGCGCTCGGGCTGGCCGCGCGCATCGAAGCGATAGAGCCCACCTTTCCCAGCCTTCGGGT
>Ga0182021_10011725_pt1 | contig 10413 bp, 9 predicted proteins | sample 612E3MmetaG_FD_120493 | JGI IMG/M metagenome (GOLD analysis project Ga0182021, IMG submission 120493) | Permafrost microbial communities from Stordalen Mire, Sweden - 612E3M metaG (Illumina Assembly) | ecosystem: Environmental > Terrestrial > Soil > Wetlands > Permafrost | place: Sweden... | reverse complement strand
GCGAGTTTTTTCGCGTTCTTCATATAAGCTTATGATAGTTTTTATGGCGTCACTGCGGTTTTTGAACCGGCCCTCTGCAACCCAGCTGTCAATTTCTGTAATCGTCTTCTCAGATAATCTTAGTTGAACTTGAGCCATCTAAATCGCTGTAAACAATATTGTTTACAAAATCATTTAAGCATTTCTCAAATGAAAACCAGAATAGCCACGATTCCACTTAAAGAAAAGAAGTAGTAGGCCCGATCGGATGAGCTTAATTATTTAAGCGAATCCTCAAAGATTGAGAAGCCATTCTTGCTTAGACTTAAGAAATTTAGGGTTTGCTGAGGCTCTGTAAAACTTAAGGAGAAAAAGAAAAAATGCAAATTTCTTTCTTCACGATCCTATGTCACGTATCGTGAGTTTAATCAGAACCTACTCAGCCCCTGTTTTTTCTTTGCTTTGTGCATTTTGTTTTTTTACGGAAAGAACGATGGAGATGAGGGAGTTGTTGGGCTTTTCCGTGTTGTTGCATTGTTTTTTGTTTTAGCTTGTGGTCTTGTCAATTACTGTTCTTGTGAGGATGACTATTTGAGTTACTTTAGCCTGTGATAGGTCTACGTTTGCGGTTGCATAGCCTGACGTGCCGTTTTGGAGTGTAACTACTGCTGTGGTTGCTTGCGTGGCGATTGTTCCGTCACCTTCGATGACGTTCTTGACTAATGGATTGATTGATGTTACGTTGTAGCCTTCTGCAATAAGGTTCGCTATGTCTGTGTCTGCGTTTAGTACGGCGGTTACGTTGGCTGTGTATTCTGAGCTAACTTCAAGGTTGTTCACTCCACTCATGAATCCTCCATGACCCATTCCCAGTCCCATTGTTCCGCCGAATCCCTGATCACCTGGACTCATGCCATTCATTTCCCATAATTGCTGGTTAGTTGCTTTACTGTCCGAAGTTACTGCGGCTCCGGAACTTGTGCTTGAAGTTGTGGTTGAATTTGTGTCAGTTGCGTGCGCTGTCATTACGAAGCCTCCGATGATTGCGGCGCATGCTGTTATTAGAAGCAGCGCCAACGCAACGGTTTTTCTTTCCATTTTTTTCCCACCTCCTTTTAACTTGAAAACACACTTGCCCAATCCGTTATTAACAGATTTTTCAAGATTGAAACCAACTCTCTTCTAAATCAATCCCAACTCAACTCCAAATTCAACAACAATTGACTCCCGAATGCTTTGCAGCCGCCTAAGCTTGTATCGGAATTTGTGTAACAAACATCATGTGAAACTGGAATGACTATTTCCGATATTCAGATTCAGAGAGGCAAAAAGAGTAGACGACATAACTTCGGGAAGTTTGACCACTAACCCAGATTACGAAAAACGGACTTATGGAAATTCAATTTTAAGTTTCGGAAGTAGTCCGTTTCATTGACAATAGGGAAAATAATGTTCTGTTATTCAAAGCTGAGGTACAGTAGCACGCATAAAACCACTAACTCAAACAAGTCCGGCAACAATGCGAATGGACCCAGACCCATCTGGTGGTAACCAAAGGCCCAAATCACTAAAGGATTGGATACTGTTACGTTGACGAGAAAAGCTGCTGCTAGAATTAGTAGTCCAAACGTGAATTTGGATCTTGTCTTCCTAAATATGTCGGCACTTGTGATGAGAAGTAAAACAAGCAGTACCATGTTAAGAGTGGAAACTATTGCTTCAGAAATGTAAAAAACCTGAAGATCACCAGGGTTACCCGTAGGTGGGGGTGGAATTGGCCTTAAAGGGTTAAATGGCTGGCTAAACGCGTAGGTAGCCAAAAGGCCTGCAAGCAAAGCCACTAATATCAAGACAACTGTAATTAATACTATTTTCAAGTTTTTGTTCATGCGATTCTCCATTTTGTCTTTCCTTCTTTTCTACTTTTTCCACATTCTCTTCCTAATATCTTCAAACAAGGCGTAATTTTCTTCTAACGCTGGTGACAAGAAGTATGTTGTTCCATATCCCGCTCCAGTTCCCCCTGCGGTTATCATGTTGTTCTTTTCAAGAATTTCAACGTGATGACGTATAGTTTTGTAATCAACTTCAAGCAAAGTTGCCAGTTGATTTGCGTTTTGCGGAGTATCTTTTAGGATTTCAACCATTTTGGCACGCATAGGACCGCCCTTTGATCCTGCGATTAACCATCCGAGTAGATATTTGAACTGTCGCGCATTAACAGCCATTCAAGAACGTCTCAACTGAAGAAAATATGTTAGTTCTTAATTTAAGCAATTACCCAAATGATTTTGATAATTCTTTAGTGCAAAGATCTTCGGCTCGTTTTGGGGTCGGAACGATTGTCGGAAAAAAACCAGTAAGCAAGGCAAGGAATGCGCGAGGATTTGGTCTTTGTTTGGTACAGATGTGGATAGAATTGTGAAAAAATGTTTTATCACTCTTAAGCGGTATGACGAGGAAGGATCAAAAAGAGAACAGAAAACAGAAAATAAGACCAGAAGATCAATGGCTAACCAAAATAACATCATCTCAATTCTCTTTTTGATGGCCTTATGAAAAATGAAAATATCAAGAAGAAAGGTATGAAATATGGGAATCATAAATAGAGCAATAAGGAATATTTCAAGAAGGAAAATTCGAGCTTTACTCGTAATCATAGCGTTAGGATTTTCAATGGCGATCATGGTTTCGATTCCTGCAGGTGTTTTAGCTAATCAGCAGACAGCGAGCACTGCGGCATCAAACTTAAGCAACGTTATTAGCCAAACTAGTGCGTCAATTAACCAGACATCAACTCAAATAGATTGTAGTCTGGCATCGAGTTTTTCAGGTTTCGGTTTTACTCCACCAAACACCTCGTCTGGTAGTGGTTCTACTATTGGTGGTGCGCCTCCTCAATTCGGTGGAAGCACATCCGGCAGCGGTGGCTTTACGCCAGGTCAATTTGGCGGCGGCACTGTAGGTGGTCAGTTTGGTGGTGGCGCATTTAGTGGTGGTCAATCAAATCCTATGAATGAGAGCTTGTAGACTAACGTGAACAATACGATTTCTGGAGTTGTAGCTGTTGAGCCTATTCTGCAAGCCTCTGAAGGACAAAATGTAACAACTACTGTGTCATTTAACGGATATTCTCGAGATATCACGCGCCTAGCTGTTAATTACACTATTGAGGGCGTTCCATTAACTTCTGATCTTGTTGATAATTATCCTGTTTTGCCAACCAACATAACTTCTGGAAGCAACTTACAGGCAGGCGCTAGCGGGGAAGTATTGCTCAGTGAAAATAACTCTGCATACTTTAATGCTGGAGTAGGCGATACAATTGCCATTTTGAACCAAACTTTCACTGTTGTAGGTATCTATAGTCCATCATCAGTTTCTCAAACCCAAACATTATTCATGAACCTGTCCGACGCCCAGGCTATCACTAATAATACTGGCTACATAACTAGTCTCGCAGTTTTTGCCCAAAGCAGTAATGATGTTTCCTCGGTAGCTACAACTTTAAGTACAATGCATCCAGAACTTACAGTTACCACAGATCAAACCCGTTTAACTCAACTTCAAACCTTGCAATCGACATATAACACTGAATTGGCAAGTGCACAAACAGCTAATAATCAAACGTATTCAACTGCAGTTGAAGAAATTATCGTAGTTGTTGCAGCAACAAGTTTGATAGTTTTATTTGTAATGCTCTATACTGTGAAAGAAAGAACTAAAGAGATTGGTACGCTTAAAGCAATTGGATTTAGCAACTCTACAGTTATGGGGCAATTTATGCTCGAAGGTATCCTGTTAAGTGTAATTGCCGGGGTGGTTGGTATTGCAATTGGGAGTATAGCTGCGCCTACAATTTCATCGCTTTTGCTTCCAAGCGTTGGCATTTCAGGCACCATACGAATTAGTGGGTTATCAGTTGCGACATTGAATCCTGAACTTATATTGGTGTTGTTCGGTGCAGCTGTTTTGCTTGGAACATTGGGAAGCTTGTATCCGGCTTGGAGAGCAGCAAAAATTAGACCTGCAGAGGCGATGAGATATGAGTAAACCAGTACTGCAACTAGAAAACCTAGGCAAAACCTACACTCTTGGCAAACGCGAAGTTCCAGCCTTAGCAAATCTGAATCTTACTGTAAACGCGGGCGAGTTCGTATCTATCATGGGTCCCTCAGGTTCAGGAAAAACTACATTGCTCAATGTTATCGGTTGCATTGATAAACCAACTAAAGGTAAACTTATGCTAGATGGCATTGATGTTACAGAGCTCCCAGAAAATCAGCTTCACAAAATTAGACGAGACAAGATGGGCTTTGTGTTCCAAACCTTCAATCTGCTGCCATACCTAAATGCTAGAGAAAATGTCGAGTTACCCATGGAAGGACGAGGCAAATCAAAGGTCGAACAAAAGAAACGTGCAAGTGAACTATTAGCAATGGTTGGTCTTTCAGGTAGAGAAGAACATAGGCCACAACGCCTCAGCGCTGGAGAGCAGCAAAGAGTAGCAATTGCCCGAGCCTTAGCAAACGATCCTGCTATAATTCTTGCTGATGAACCTACGGGAAACCTAGATGGCCAAAATAAGAATGGAATTATAAAGTTGCTCGCAAACCTCAACCTCACACAAGGCACTACAATAATCATGGTTACACATGACAGTCAAGCCGCAGGAAATACTGAACGAATGCTTCTTAAAGACGGAAAAATAGTCAAAGAGCTGCAAGGTCTTCATGCAAACAAAAAGAACCACGCTTGTCCACACTGCGGAAGCCCCATCCAGACCACAGACGAGAAATGCCCCACATGCAATAAGCCCACCTACGCGACAGACGAACTCTTCTAACTCTAAGTCACCAAATATCAAGTTTTTTTATGGAAACTCCACCTTTGTAACACCTTCAATTTCACAATTTCCAACCTGGATTGTTTTGCCCTCAATTGTTATGGTCATAACTATGGCAACATTAATCGTTCACAAAAAGAGGTTCAAGGTTTTTTCAAAAGGAGAAATCAAAATAGCATTGGTGAAAAATATTTAAACTAAAAAAAGAAAAAAGAAAGTTGTTTTCTCTGGTTTGATTTATGGTCGTTTTTTGAGCGTTATGATGGTTACTGCGAAGCCTATGGCTATTGAAATGATTATTGCGACTACTGCTAGAGTGATGTACATTCCGACTGGTGCCTGTGCTGCTACTGGTTGTGTGGTTGCTGTTGGTGCTGGAGCTGATGATGCGTAGAATGATGTTTCTGCACTTGATCCCCAGTATGAGTTTGTTCCTGCGAAGTTGGCGATGACTGTGTAGTTGCCTGCTATGTCTGGTGTCCAAGTTACGCTATACATGCCGCTTGTGTCGCTTGTTGTTCTGCCGATTTGTCTTTGGTTGCCATTTGAGTCAATTACGCTTATGGTAACTGGAACTCCGGTTGCATTGGTTGGGAATGGTTTTTGCATGTAGACGTATTCCATCCATTGGCTTTGGCTTGCGTCGGAAACTGCTGGTACGCCGCTTGGGAAGTTGGCTGCTTGCTGGTTTTGTTTTGTGCCTGCGGAAATGTCTGTTACTGTTCCTCTAATTACGATAGGCGTACCTACGGTTGTAACTGGGTTGGGTGCACTGACTGTTGTTTGGCTGGGTCCTTGGGCGATTGCATATATTTGGTTGTCATACATGTTTTGGTAGACCATTGTACCGTCTGCTACAATGTTTTCTGGGTATCCTGGACCTCCATCGTTAGGACTTTGGCCTAGCATGCTCCAGATTTCCTCGCCAGTTGTAGCATTGAGAGCGAATTCCATTTCGTTTATGTAGTATGGTGATTGAGCGCCGTTTCCATGTTGAGTAGTGTATCCGTATACTTTTCCATCTGCAACTGCTGTTACCATTGTGGGTAGAAGACCCCATGGTGAGTTAATTCCGTCATTGGTGCTGTTGCCTGATCCACCGTTACCGTATTGCCAGAGTAGGTTTCCATTTGATGTGTCATAACACCAAATTTCTCCTCCGTATCCCTGAACATAGATTTTGCCGTATGCATCGATAGCGTTTTGTCCAACTCCTAGTCCGCTGCCAAAGTATTGGTAGCCGTCTGGGAACTGTGTGTTTGTCGGGCCCCATAGTAGAGTTCCTGTGTCTAAGCTGTAGCCTACCCATTGCATGGTTTCTCCGATCATCATTGTGACAACGCGGGTGACTGGATCCACTGCGACGACTCTTTGTGTGTAGCTGCCTAAGTTGTTGTTGTTTGTCATTAAGTCTGGCGCTGTGTAATTTTTGACCCATAAAGCTGATCCTACTGCTCCTTTGGTCGAATTGAGATTTATTGCCCACATTGTGAATGGGTTAGGAGTATACTGTGGTCCTACGGATTCTGTTAAGCCGCTGCTTGTTCCAAACATGACATCGCCGATGATGACTCCGTTGATAGATGGTGCGCCTGTTGCAACTCCGGTTGGAGCGGTTGAATTGATGACAAGTCCGTCTAAATTGGCGTTTATGGTTACGTTCCAGCTGTATGCGCCTGGTACGCTTCCGTCGATGGATCTGCCTACTGGTCTGTATGGACTGCCTACTGAGTTAGGATTAACGACTAACTGAGAAGTATTCCACAGAGCTAACCAACCGGTTTTAGTGGCTGTGTTATAGTTTAATACGTATCTATCTAGTGCTCCGCCTTGATCATATGCTGCCATGATAGTTTGTGTTTGTTGTATTGCTCCGCCTGGTCCATATACGCTGATTGCTTGTGGGACGTTGGTTATGTTGTATACCCAGTTTCCAGTGAATCCATCGTAAGCTATCCATGTTACATTGGCCATTTGAGTTGTGCTGCCTTGTGCATTTGTTACTGCATTAGCTAAGGTAAATGCTTGCCACAAGTAGCCGCTTGGGATGATGCCTGATTGGTTAGGGTCAATTTCGTTATATAGCTGTCCCCATGTTGGGTTGAATATGGCATTGTTATTGGACCACACTGTTTGTCCAGTGCGAAGGTCTAAGCAAACGTATGCTCCACCATAAGCAGATATGAGTGCTCCAGTTGGGCTTGTGAATGTGGTAATTCCGCCTTGATCGCTAAGAGGCATTTTGAAGTATAGATATCCGTTCATAATTATTGCGTTGTAGAATCTGGGTTGATATGAGCTTCCTGAATAGTAGGTTGCCCCCGGGACAACGGTGTTGCTTCCGCCGACTACGCCGCCGAACTCAATGGGTTTTGTCCACAATATGTGCCCGCTGTTAGGTGCAGTGCCATCAGGTTGGAAACAGTTATAGCCGGGTTCGTTGGTTGAGCCAAGTTGGGCAGATGAGGGGCCGAGCCAATTTGACGCAATTGTGTACCAATAGATGTTTTCTCCCTCTATTGGGCGTGTCCAGTAGCTGGTTGGTAGTGGATAGACGGTTTGGGGTAATGGTTGTTGCTGTACGGTGAATGTTGTGGTTGCGCTTCCTGGTGTGAAAATATCTCCAGCATAAGCGTTAATTGAAGCGTTGTTTGCTGCGGTAAGAGGAATTGTAGAAGTCACTTGTGATAGAGATGGGTAGGTCATTCCTCCGAAATTGAATGTTGCGGTGTAGTTGCCTACTTGTGAGGGTACGAAGGTAGTGCTTTGTTCTCCTCCTGTGTTGTCAACTATAGCCCAGCTTTGTGTGGTGTTTGTTCCATCAGGAGCCGTGATCGTGAGGGTATAGTTATCTTTTCTTATGTTATTAGTGACTTGGGAATTAGCAAGCGGTTGGGCGGTCCAGATAGTGATAACCATGGTTTGGCCAACCCCGATTGGGTTAGGCGCAAGAGCAATGTATGCATGATCTGTAATGGTCCATGCAGGACTATGTGCATTAACATTTGGCTGCAGCAGCATTGAAGCTGTCATAGAAAACATTAATAATATTGCAATCGAAATAATTACAAATTTATTTTTTTGATTTTGCATTTTTTATTCTCCTAAACATTTTGAACGAAAGCTCAAATGCCTCGTTCATAGCGTTCAATAATCTGCACTCCCTTAAATAAAAGTATCTAAAAATACTCAACGCTCAGTCGCTTAATTGTTCAAGAGCTGAATAATCTTTTCAATGTACACCATCATTCCATTCAATTGTCCAATTTGGAGAAACCATATAAAAACTCCATTTTCATCTATCAACGATAAGGTAAAAAGCAAATATAACACTGATTAACAAAACAACACTGGAGATTGATCAGTTTGGATGCAGCAGAAAAAAAAGCTTTCGCCAAAGAATTCTACAGTCGACAAATCACAATGAAAGAGATCGGCGAAAAAGGGCAGGCGCGTCTATCAAAGTCCAAGGTTGCAGTTGTCGGTACTGGTGGCTTGGGTGCGGCTTCTTCGCTTTATCTTGCTTTGGCAGGCGTTGGCTATATTCGCTTAATTGACCAAGATACCGTTGAGCTGCAGAATCTTCACCGTCAAATCCTCTATACCACAGCTGATTTACATTATCCAAAAGCTGAAATCGCTGCAAAACGACTACAAGAACTCAACCCCCTAATACAAACTGAAGCTTCTACTGAAAACGTACACTCCAGCAATGTTGAACGGCTTTTGAGTGGCGTAGATTGTGTGGTTGACGGTTTAGATAATATGGTGACTCGTTACCTCGTTAACCGAATCTGTGTTAAACTAAAAATCCCTTACGTGTTTGGTGCTGCTATCGGGGTTGAAGGTAACATTTCAGTGTTTGCTCCTCCTGAAACAGGGTGTTTGGAATGTTTGATGCCTAACCTCTCCGACAATGACTTGTTAACCTGCGCTTCCCGCGGCGTAATCGGAGCTACTCCAGGGGTTATTGGCGCAATGCAGGCTATGGAAACTATAAAACTGTTGGCGGGAATGGGGCAGACTTTGAAAGGCAAACTGCTGGTTTGTGACTTCAGCGACATGGATTTCGCAGCCATAGACATATCAAAAAGCACCCGATGTCCCGTCTGCCATGGCGACTTATCGGGGGTTGCCGGCGGCGAACGTTTGGTTTGGCTTTGCGGACGAGACACAGCCAACATTAACCCAGAAAAACCGCTGCAACTGAACTTGGACGAAGTTTACCCTACCATAAACAAGCTATTCAAAGTACGTTTGAAATCACGTTTGGCACTCATGTTCAATTACAAGGGCTACGAAGTTAGTTTATTTAACGGGGGACGAATGCTTATAAAAAACGTTACAAGCGAAGTAGAAGCCCTCAATTTATACAGGCAAATAATTAGCAAATTAACCCTCGCTTAAGAAATTAGTAATCAACCTGCTCAGTTCATCACAGTAGGTGTTTTACATCCACTTTAGATACCAAAACAGTTTCCTTGTTAAACTTAAGAACACTTTCTTTGCCCAAGAAGTCAGTGTATCTTTCATATTGTTTGTCGCCTTCTAATAATCAAATTGGAGAAAAGTCATAAAGATGTGTGCGACTGTTCAGTTACATCCACATTTGTCCTCTGAATTCAATCTTCCTTGTGAGAAAAAATTTAAGACTCCAGCTTTCTATATAGGATTAGACTTTGGACAATGAAGCATATGTTCAATCGAACAATTCGACCCTCAAAAAACATCTCTTTCAAATTGTAAAAAAGAATATCCATGTTGTGTAAAACAAAGTTCTCTAAGGAGCGAATTAAGATAAAACCACTGAAACAAAAAACAAAAGATCGCTTAGCAGTTGTAGGGCTGTTGGCTTTGGAATCATTTTTTGTTTTTGGTTCAGCAAGCAATTTTTATAGGTACATATTTTTAGGAGTATTTATCGACATATTCCTCGCGGTTTTCTCAACTATTCTCGCGGCAATTCTGCTTGTATTCTTAACGGTGCTTCTCGTTAGCTACTTAGATAAAAGAAAAATTCTAAAGACCTTTCAAAAATAAGCTTGAGAAGAAATCTGTCGTTGTTATAGCACTAAATGGAAGCCCATACTTAATTCGGCCCACAAAACAGCCGAGGCAATGGCAACTTGTGTAATTGAAAGTACTGCTCCTACTTTGAGGTATTCTTTTAGGCTAAGATTGACTCCTTTCCGCCTCATCATTTCCATCCACATCAAAATAGCAAGTGACCCAAGCGGGAAAAAGTGTGGCCCCAAGTTGTTTCCTATTATGTTGCTGAAAATCAAGCTTGTCAATGTTGTTCCAGTAACTGCCGCCTGCTTGATGCTTAGCAAACCCAGAATCGTCATCGGCCAATTATTCATGAAACTTGCCCCAACCGTTACAACCATGCTCGGTGCAAAAACTCCCAGCACAGAGGGAAATTTGCTTGTCGCTACGAGTGCAGATGCTAATAGGTTTGTGATGCCTGCAGTTTCTAATCCTTGAACAACCAAGAAGATGCTAAGCATGAACAGTATGATATCCCAATTGATTTCTCTAGCCCAACCAATGAGACCTTTCTTCTCACCGTTTACCGAACCATTATG
>Ga0182021_10011724_pt1 | contig 10413 bp, 8 predicted proteins | sample 612E3MmetaG_FD_120493 | JGI IMG/M metagenome (GOLD analysis project Ga0182021, IMG submission 120493) | Permafrost microbial communities from Stordalen Mire, Sweden - 612E3M metaG (Illumina Assembly) | ecosystem: Environmental > Terrestrial > Soil > Wetlands > Permafrost | place: Sweden... | reverse complement strand
CTACCTCCATCTGCTGTGTCATCCTGGATAGCTCTCACAACGTTTGCTGCAACTGTAGCTGTGACATCTCCACCAATCACAATCGAAGATAATGCATTAACTTCGTTAACAATACCACCGAATGAAACTGCAATTATTATTACTGGAATGAACAGTAAAAATGCAAGTGGTGTAAAGGCGTATCCTTTATCGTCCATATTATCAGTTTCCTATTGTGTCCATAAATCTAGCCTAACTGGAATGGCATTAGGCACATCTCCAGCATATATAGTAGTATTTCTTATTAAAGATGCATTAATAGTGGAGTAACCAGCATCACTTAAGGAGGCTACTAAATTGTTGATTGCAATAGTTGCTGCAGTATTGGGATCGTTTGCAAATCCTGAAGCCCAGCTATTTTGAAGGAACTTAGGATAGATTACACTGATTCTCGTACCTGAGAATATAGCAGGATCTCCAGTGTAACCATAATTTGGGGGATTAGTATTACCGTCACCTGATTGGTAAGCAAGAGACGGAGTAACAGATACTGTTAAGGAGTAAGTTCCTGGAACTAATGAAGAACCATTTCCAACTTGTGAGGTCATAACGTGTTTTGTTTGTGTAGAAGCTGCATCAAGTGCACCAAGATCAATATAGTATGGAATCGGCTGGTTAGGTTGGTAAAGTATTGAGGATGCACCTGAACTGTTAGTAATAGTAACTGTCATATTTCTTGTAGCTGTACCAACACCCACAAATAGATATGCATTTTGTGCATCTTTATCTATTGTGAAGCTTTTAGATTGAGTTTCTGTTGTTACTTTCTGATAATTAGACATACTACTATTCTGGTAGCTGTCAAAGGGTATAGTGTCCCATCTAATCGGAAATTTACTGTAGGTTATCTTGGAGTAACAACTTTGAAGTCCTACTAAATCATAACCACCACCGGGAGCAACGTCCCATGTTATGATCCTGACTTTGTTATCTCCTACCTTGAGGTATGGTTGAATATTTAAAATTCCAGGAACGTTACCATATCCACCGTCTGTTCTTGCAGTGTTTCCAAATGAAGAGAAAACAGTACTGATTGTACCTGTTGAATCCATTACTTGGACTATACAACCGTCTTCTCCACCAAAGGCATTAATAACTGTGAAAGCATCAAAAAGCCTGTTTCCTGGTTGAAGATTTATATCTTGAACCGTTGCAATGGCTGATCCAATGCCAATATTAGGCAGACCTGTGAGTTCAAATGGTGTTGATGTATCATAGGCGAAATTGTTTTGAAGTGATGTCCATGCTACAGTTCTTCCAGCTACTGGTGTTGTTGTTCCTGTGTTAAGACTATACAATATAGAAGTATCAGGTCTTCCAATTCCTGCTATATTCGGGAATGGTATAGTGTCGTTGAGTATTCCAACAGGAACGTTTATTGTTGTTGTATAATTTGCTATTATTGTAAACCATGGCATGTCCTGGTTGGAAGTTGCATTGATAAATTGGACAAAAAAATTGTTTAAGCCATTATGTAAATTTGAAGAACTGAGGTTTTTTTGGTAGTTGTATATAGGGCCTTGACCATTACTAGTGTAAATATAACCGAAACTCGAATTTAAGATAACATTATTATTTCCATTTATGGTAACATTTGCAGCATAAGAAGGTACACCTCCACCTCCTGCTGTTCCAAATAAAAACTGACCACTTATTGGTGACCCGGGCACGCTGAAGTTTACTGGTATAGAGTATAAGGGACTATTGGTTGGGCTTCCACCCCAGTAATTATAAGTATTTAACCCCCCACTCCATGGTCCAAAATTCTTAAGATAATTGTGGAAGTTCCACAGGGTAGTAACGGATGTACTGTTAATAGTTTGGAACTGTACCTGATCCTCTTTGTAGTAAGCTCTGCCCATCCATCCTTGCTGTGGTCCTGAGACTACTTTAACCTTGGTGGCTACATCATTGGACGTGAGAACTCCATTAGTGTCTGTTACAGTTTGATCACCCGACGGTAATGTCATGGTAAATGAATAACCAACATTATCGGGTATAACTACAGAAAGGGAAGAATTTAAAGTAGTTTGTGCTCCAACTGTGTCCCCACTTGAATATTGTACCGCAGCTGTACGGATGATCCCATTTTGATCCATTGTTTCAAGAGCACTATCTGCAAGTGCCTCTAGATGTTGGTGGTTTTGTCCCTGATATATTGGGAGTAGACCATAAGCTACAATTGATGCAGTAAAAACTATCATGACTACCAATGCAAGAGTAGCATCTGTTGTGAATATGAATCCTTGTTCGTCCATTTATACCACTTATTTTAACCATAGATAAAAATCAAACACACTATACTTAGGTACTACCGAGTCTGTAGTAATTGATGTACCAGTCACGTTTTTAGGTGCCTGTACAATGTATACATCCATTGAGCTTGGGAAAACACCTGTTGCATTCATTGAAACAGTATTATTATAGAAAGTATTTGGGCTTGAAGCATTTAAATTAAGGAACGAAGAACTTATCATAACTGCATTGTTAGTGTTCCCAGCTATTAAATTAGTAAAATTGAGGGCATTATTGTTAATACTAAATGATGCTGATGAAAATCCTACATTATTGGCTATTAAAATCCAGTAGTCATAGCTTTGATTTGTATTGAAACTAGACTGGAATGGGGGTATAATGAAATTTCGTGTGCCTCCAGTATATCTTATTTGCCCAACTTGAGAGGAAACTATTTTAAACTTCGAACTTAGCACATCTTTTTCAACCTTAACAACATCGGGAGCAGCAGCATAAGAGTTATTACCAAGCGTTCTTATTGATGTTGAAGTTCCAGTCTTGTTTATAGTTGATACACTCATATAAAAATTATAATTATTACCTACTAATTTCTGTAATTCGGCCGTTGTTAATGAATTCAACTTTATAGGATCCAAAGTCCCTTCAATAGAACCATTTTTTGAGGTATCATACTGCGCTAGTCCTACAATGTTTGGATTTCCAGTTGTTTCCCAATTGTATGGATCACCAGAAGTCTCCAGCAACGTGTTGACAGCGTCTCCCGCAGTACGATCCATTGAACTCCTGAAAACTGCATCTTCCATATTATACAATAAATTATCCATATCTGCAGCTACAAATCCCAACAACAGCGTTATTGGTATTATTGCAAGTAAAAGATCAAGAGACAATGCAAACCCTCTTGAATCACGTGATAACCAACCCAAAATTTCTCTCCCCATTTATTTCTCTACATATTTATGATATTTGTTATATCACAACAATATATTAATACCTTTGTGAAATAATATTATAAAAAATTAAAAACTTTAAAATTGATTAAATTAAAATTTATATATAAAACTAATTAATGGGATAAAATCTTTTATTAAACAAAATAAACCTATATAAATTGTTTATGTCTTAATATTAAATAGTAAAAAATATACCTCATCAAATTCATTGTTTAATATAATGAATTGAATATTTAATAATCATACTTTTTATCAAATTGAGATGATCTAAATGGATCAAAGAGCACAAATATCAATTGAATACATACTGTTAGTATCAATTATATTATTAATAATTATTGTATTTGCTCTGGTAATCACCGATCAAAGCGAACAAAACAACATTGCAACAGCTGTTCAATTAGGAGCTTCAAATGCAACTGCAAACATAACATTGACCAATACTAGTCAATCACCGGTACAGGTGACTGAAGTAACTATGTCGAATGGCACCACTAACCAAAGTGTAACTATAAACATGACCGTACATTTTTCAAGATCAGTAACAACCCAACAGGCAACTATTTTAAGCAGCATAGCAACATCACTGCAATCATCTGGATATAATAACTCGGTCATCTCAGGTGGCAGCCTACCCCTGATCACTTCCAAACACATATACAACATTACCTTAGGTTAATGAACACTCATTGTCTATAATAAATTAACAAAAAAAAGATTTTGTTTGAGATTAACAATGAAGTAAACAGTTGAAATTAACAAATCTGAGAGTATACGAACTGAAACCGCTAGAAAAAGAAGTATCAATGTGTGGGGAATCTAAATAAGTTTATGCTTCATAATAATAGGCATCGTATGGTACAGTGTAAACATAGGACTTATTCCTCTCACATTCATTCAGGAACAGGCAGGACCCATAATAATCGTTTTAAATGGTGTACTGATTTTAATAAAATCTTTGATGAGATAATATTTTAATATTTATTATTTTATATAACTAATAGGAATTAAATAATCAATTATAAAAAGGAAGAGAAAACTATGAAAGATCTACTTAAAAAACTTGCAGATGCGCCTGGAGTATCTGGATTTGAAGATGAAGTAAGAGATATTATGATCGTTGAGTTAAAGAATCATGTTGATGAAATCGAAGTGGACCAGCTTGGAAACATGATTGCAACACGTAATGGTAAATCTGATAGTAAAAAGATTATGCTTGCGGCACATATGGATGAAATAGGATTAATGGTCCGATATATTGATAAAAAAGGATTTGTTAAGTTTTCAAAGATCGGCGGTATAAATGATCAGATGCTCTTGAATCAGGAAGTAAGCATACACACATCCAATGGAATTATTACGGGAGTAATTGGTTCAAAACCTCCTCATCGAATGAAAGAAGCCGAAAAGAAAAAAGTTATTGATTACAAAAACATGTTCATAGATATCGGGGCTTCAGACAGAGAAGAAGCAGGAAAAATTGTAAAACTTGGCGATCCCATAACAATAAAACAGAAATTCAGCCCTCTTGGTAATCTCTACAAAGGTAAAGCACTTGATAACAGGATAGGATGTGCTGTACTCGTAGAAGTTATGAAAAAAGCCAAAACCAATGCTACAATTTATGGTGTTGGAACAGTTCAAGAGGAGGTTGGACTTAAAGGAGCCAAAACAGCGGCCTTCAGATTAAATCCGGATATGGCACTGGCCCTCGACGTTACTATTGCCGGAGATCACCCTGGGATAAAGGAGGAAGATACACCTGCAAAAACTGGTAAAGGTCCAGGAATAATACTAACCGATGCCAGTGGAAGAGGACTTATCACCCATCCAAAAGTTAAGAAACTACTAATAACAGTTGCAGAAGAAGAGGATATACCAATACAGCTCGAAGTAAGCGAAGGTGGAACTACAGATGCTACAGCCATACACCTTACAAGGGAAGGAATACCAACAGGAGTTATTTCACCACCTACAAGGTATATCCACACACCAGTAAGTGTAGTAGACATTGAAGACGTTGAAAATGCTGTAAAACTTATTTTAGCAGTTCTGGAAAGATTTTAATCCTTCCATATTCTTTTTTTAAGTTAAAAAATTTTTTATTTAAATAAATTTTTTTTGAAATTTTATTTTAATTATTCTAAATGAATGAACGAATATAAAATATCGACAAAAACAGGCATAACATCCTTCTATAAATATTAAACCGTTAAAATAATTTTTTTTTACCAAAAAGAATTTAGGGAATATTTTAAGTTATTATGAGCTATTTGCTGCCGATTTATATATAGAGTTAAGGAAAAATTTATATAATAATGTACATATACTCAGTCTGAAATTGTAAAGCATTTAAACGATTTGATTAAGATATTCAAAAAATTACCATAAATAAAAATCAATAAAATTATAACTAATTGGATCAATGATATAAAATATTATTCAATCCTTTTTTTTTATATTATTGATTGTTGAAGAGTCTCAATTACCAATTAGGATAATAGTTCGGAATATCGATGGAGTTGATACTATTTTAGAGGAGATTGAACCACATTCTAAGTACCAAAATTTAATACTATTTCTTGCTTGTTTGATCATATCAGTTCCTGCTGCAGATGCATCTTCAGTAGGTGCATACAACATAACTCTAACCCAAGATTATGTAAAAGCCACAGCCTTATGTTCCTGTGGGTCATGTGACTATACCTATCATACAAGTGCATTTAAGAATTATTGCCCACATTGTAAAAGTTATGGAAATTTTATATTTAATCCTAAAGGAGTCCCTGAAGGGGAATGGACATGTACTAAATGTGGTTCGGATTACTGTGCAGCAGATGGATATGAGAAAATGCCTAATAGTAAATACCGCCTAATTCCATATAATGAACCTGAAACACAGACCCATACAGTGAGCAGCACAAATGTTAACGACTTAATGATCGACATGGATAAATATAAGGATAATAATTTTCTGAATTTTAATCAGTTTAATAGAAACAATTTAATGGATCAAGAATAATTAATTATTGATATATACAAAAATAAAGAAGGATTAGTTTGTTATCTTTTTTTATAAGAAAAATATTAAACTATAAAATTATTTTATGTAGTTTTTAGTTAATTTAAATAGTATTTAAAATAAAACTATTTTTAATTACCAAACTAAATGAGAAGTTAATAATATAATTTGAGAATAATATTAATAAAATTTTTTAGATTATTCTAAAATTACTTGTACCAAAATTAGATTTCTAAATAAAAATACAATCTTTTAATATAAGTTCTCTATTTTTTAACTTATTTTGATTGATATTAATTTTAAAAATTTTCGAAAAAATCAAGATAATTTGCTAAATGTTAAATACAGGAGTTGATATTATTTCTGAGGAGATTAAGCCTTACTCAAAAATTAAAGTCATGATTATGATACTACAAGTTTATTAATACTATTACCTGCAGCATCCGCATCTTCTGTAGCTGCTAAAAATGTTCATATAACATCAAAATATGTTTCAGCTATAGCGTTTTGCTCATGTGGACTTAACGGATACCATTATACAAATGGTACATTTAAAAATTATTGTCCACTATGTCATAGCTATGGAACCTATTACATTCAATCCAAAATGTACCCCTGAAGGTGAATGGAATTGCAGTAAAGTGGTTCTGATTACTTTGCTGCTGATGGTAAAGAAAAGATGCCTGGAATTAAAATGTTCTTAATACCCTACAGCGGAGCAAATAATACACAACAGTCAGGAACAACCGTCGATTTACATGCACAAGATGTCATGCCTGAGGATATGAAAGCAAACTTAATTAATGAAATTAATTACTCCAACTTTGTACGGATTTCTGACTATTTAATTAAATAAATAATAAAAAAAAAGAATTAAATTAAATTCCCATTAATTTTTTTTAAAAAAATTTATTATATAAAACTTATTCCATCGGAAGTTATATCATAACTCATAAACTGAGTAGGTGTTTTGGTACTTCTCATCTTTACAATATCCATAACACGTTCACGTCTACCAGTATAAGGATTTTCACGTTTCATAAGTCTTAAAGCACCGTATACAGAGAATAAAGCAATTTCATTAAATTCCTGACTTGTTGCACTGTCCATTATGACCAGAGCTGTAATATTACGTTTTTTAAGATCGTAGATCAAAAGATCAAAACGATCTCTGAACTCATATGGTGTAAGTTTTGCTGTGTAACTGCCTATATTATCTATAATAACAGTTTGAGTATCTTCAGGCAGGTCATCGAGAAATTTAGAAAAACTTCCTTTCATGGCACCTATATCTATGCTCATCTCAGCTTCGGTAATCCTTGCCCGTACACCTGCTAGTTCAATGAAGCTTAAACTACCATTCTCGGTATAAGATTTTAGATCCCAATTGAATGTCTCTCCCTGGGCATAAAGGTCAGATGCATCTTCCTCAGTTGTTATATAAACTGTTTTATATCCCTGAACACAGCTACTTTTTGCAAATTGAAGCCCAAAAATAGTCTTGCCAGAACCTGCATCCCCCGTTACAAGCATGGATCTTCCTTCAGGAAAACCATTAGTAATATTGTCAATCCCATCTATTCCACTTTTTATCCTATTCAAGATGTAACCCTCCCAAACATCTCCTAATTATATTTTATAGTAATTACACTTAAAATCTGTTTATTATCCTGACTAAAATTTAAATTCAAAGTTGCAATGTCCTGCTCCATCAGCCATACAAGTAGTTTGTTCTACATTGCCCCTTATAGACGTCCATGTAAAACTTCTAATTACCATCGCTCGGCAAATAAGGCAGAACATAGGACTTGCACCGGCATCATCTAACCATGGGCAGTTCTTAAATGTGAGACTAATTTTATCTTCATCTACAACTTTATCTGTGTTTATACCCAGGTTGAAAAGGAAATTAGATAACCATTCTATGTAACAGTTAAAGAATATTTCGTTTTTTGATGAGTTAGATTTGCAGACATCAAATTCTCTATCAAATTGAGATTTCATGTTTCTTTCAAAGCGGTCAGCAAAACTCTTTGCAATATTATTTCTTACTTGAGGTGGAATGCTTGAAGCAAAAACAGGTAAAGCACTTAAAACAAAATTTGAAAGTTCTCCCCGTGCTTTTTCCTTCAAAAGTTCTTCTCTTTCCTTTTGTGCTTTTCTTCTTTCGGTTATATCCTTAAAAACCAGCGCAACACCGATTATATTACCACCTTTATCTCTGATTGGGGCGCTGCTGTCATCAATCGATAATTTTTTACCATGCTTAGTAATTAGAATTGTTGGTTCCTTTAATTCCAATATTTGATTTTTAAAGACTACAGTACTTGCAGGATTATCTATTGGAACACCACTTCCCTCTTGAGTAATGTTGAAAACTTCTGTTAGATCTTTTCCCAATGCATCCTTTTCATCCCATCCTGTAATTTCTATTGCAACAGGGTTCATAAACTTAACCTTACCTTTTTCATCGGTTGCAATTACTGCATCTCCAATACTTTCAAGAGTGGTGGAAAGCCATTTTTCACTTTCTTTCAGTTTACTCTCCATTTTATGTTTGTAAAGTGCCACTTCAACTGCACTGTGAAGTTCTCTGTCTTCAAATGGTTTTATTATATAACCAAATGGCTCGGTTACTTTGGCTCTTTTAAGTGTTTTTTCATCTGAATATGCTGTTAAATATACAACAGGGATATCCAAGCTGTCACGTATTTTTTGTGCTGCTTCAACTCCATCCATGTCTCCTTTAAGCACAATATCCATGAGAACAATGTCAGGTAAAGTTTCTGAGGCTTTTTTTATTGCACCTTCTCCAGAAGGAGTTATTCCGGTTACAGAATACCCAAGACCTTCTGCCCGGTGCTTAATATCCATAGCCACGATACTTTCATCTTCAACAACTAAAATTTTTACATTCGACATGATAAAACCTTTCTAAGATAGTATATATTCAAAGTATCTCTTAAATTTTACCAATAAATATGTAAAAAATAATTAAAATATGAGAAGTTTGATTCTATTATAAAATTAATTTTTTTTTATGCTAAAATCATTGATTTGAGGATATTAATATTTCTAGCTCACTATTAATTCTTTGTTGTTTTATCAGCGAGGTTTTCGTGTATTTTTTGTGCAAGCTTTTTGCTTATACCGTCAACATTGGCAATATCATTTACGCTGGCGTTTTCAATCTTTGATATATCTCCAAAGTGCTTTAAAAGGTTAATTTTTCTTTTGTTGCCCACTCCACTTATAGCATCAAGCCGGGATTTTTCAAATTCCTTTGAACGTAATGTTTTATGATAATTAATTGCAAATCTGTGGGCTTCATCTCTTATCCTTTGGAGTAACAACAAGGCTTCAGATTCACGGGGTAATATCAATGGACTTGGTGTTTGTGGTATAAATACATGTTCAAATTCTTTTGCAAGCCCTATGACTGGTATATCAAACACTCCCAATGATTTAAATATTTCAGTTGCAACATTTAACTGGCCTTTACCACCATCAACAAGTACAAGATCTGGTGAGTGGGATTTGTCATCTAATTGGCCTGTGTAGCGTCTTTCAAGCATCTCCCTCATCATAGCGTAATCATCAGGACCTTCACTTTGTATTTTATATCTACGATATTTGTTCTTTTTAGGTGCACCGTTTTCGAAAACTACCATAGACCCAACGGCCATTTTACCGCTTATATTGGATATATCAAATGCTTCTATGCGTTTAGGGATTCTTGGTATTCCTAGATATTTTTTAAGGTCTAGAAGTGCTCCTTTAACTTCTTTTTGATGGTTGAGTATTATTGAAGCATTTTTAGATACCATTCTAACCAACCTATATTCAACACCTTCTGTTGGAACTTCAATTGAAACTTTTGATTCTCGTTTCTCTGAAAGCCATTCTTCAATGATTTTCTTGTCCTCAACTTCCTTTGTAATAATAATCTTAACGGGAACATGTCTAGGACCAGTGTAATACTGTTTCAGAAATGCAGATATGATTCTTTCCTCTGAGGTGTTTTCAGCTCCGCTCATTAAAAAATCATCTTTACCAATGATCTTACCCTCACGAACTGAAAAAACAACAACACATGCCATTTCATTATCCGATGCAGATGCAACAACATCATGATCCAAGCTT
>Ga0182021_10011723_pt1 | contig 10413 bp, 8 predicted proteins | sample 612E3MmetaG_FD_120493 | JGI IMG/M metagenome (GOLD analysis project Ga0182021, IMG submission 120493) | Permafrost microbial communities from Stordalen Mire, Sweden - 612E3M metaG (Illumina Assembly) | ecosystem: Environmental > Terrestrial > Soil > Wetlands > Permafrost | place: Sweden... | reverse complement strand
AACTCTGCATCGGCTGCGGCGCGTGCGAATACGCCTGTCCGGCCAAACCCGACAAAGCCATCAAAGTGACCGGATTGCGCGAACACGGCTGGGCCAAAAAAGTCATCGAGCCAAAAGCCACTTTGCCAAAACCCGCCGGGGATTTTCCGTTTTGAATTTCAGGCAGGGCGCGCTCTCCAAACGCTTCAGCCCGCTTGGTGACCGTTTCAAGTCATTCATGATTCGAAGGCAAGTCGGTTTGCCAGAATTCGACGGCTTCTTTCCAGAATTCCGAAGGTTTCACGCCGATTCCGCAGTGTCCACCGTCGGGGAATTCCCAAAGTTTTTTGGGACCGGCATAGCCATTGTAAAGACAAAGACCGAATTTTTCCGGGACGACGGTATCTCTGCCGTCAACTGTTACTCCGATTTTGCCCCGATAATGGTGGAGGTATCGTTCCGAAGGAAAACGATCCACGAGCAATAATCGGACGGGCAGCTCTGGATAGTGGTTTTGCGCAACATCAGTCAAACGATTGAAAGGTGAAATCAAAACGGCGCCCGTTATTTTGTTGGAATAAGTTCCCGCCAAATACGAGGCGACACCAGCACCGAGGGATTCGCCGACAAGATAAATCGGCCGGTTGGTGGAAAGCATGTGAAACGCTTCGTCGGCCGCGTTGAACAGACTGTCCTGGCTTTGCGAACCCGGGCGGTCTTCATATCCGGGATATTCCAGAACGAAAACGTCAAACGCCGCGGCACCTTGAATGTCATTCACGTAATGGTCACAGCCAGTCGCCGTGCTGCCATTGCCATACATGATCATGACTGTTCCTTCCGCCGGTTGCCTGGGTGAAGGGCGCTTCAGCCCAATGAACTGGCCGACCGAATTTGTCCAGCGTTCCAATCGTGCGGATTGCGCCATCTGATCCACTTGTTCCCGGGTAAAAACGGAAGGAAAATAAACTAACGAGCGTTGCGCAATAGCCATGCCCACGCAAACGAGCAGATAAAACAGACCGCAAGACAGCAACAGCAGCCGAACGAGGCGAGTTAGAACCACAGCCTTGGGCCGTTGAATGGTTCGATTCATGCAAAGCAATAATCACAAAATCGAGAACAAAGCACGAATTGAAAAAATTGTTGTGAACATCGAAAAAAGTGAAGGGCTCTGCCTTCACTCTTGTTTGAATTCTCCGGCAGCGCCCGGCCGCAGATGCGCGACGAACGTCAAGTCCTTGCGGGCACCACAGCCTCAGCCGCTGATTCTTTGCGCCGCTTCAGGGGAAGCGACTTCTCCAGGCATTCCGGACAGATGCCATGGGTAAAATCAGCACCCGTGGCTTTATGAAAGTAAGCCTCGATCTGATTCCAGTATCCCTCATCATCACGGATGCGCTTGCACCAGGCGCAGATGGGCAGCAACCCCTGCAATGTTTTGACGTGATCGAGCGCATCCGCCAGATGGGTTGAAACCCGCCTTAACTCCAGCAACGCCATGACCTGACGCGACAGGGCCTGCAGCGCCTTCTGTTGCGCTGCCGAAAGCCGGCGCGGTTGATGGTCAACCACACAGAGTGTTCCCAAGGCCAGTCCTTCCGGATTGATCAGGGGAATGCCAGTGTAGAACCGGATATGCGGTTCGCCCGTGACCAGCGCGCTGCCGGCAAACCGCCGGTCCTTTGTTGCGTCCCTGACGGTGAAGGGTTCGTTCTGGAGAATCGCATGCGCACAGAACGCGACGTCGCGGGATGTTTGATGCTGATCCATTCCCACTCTCGATTTGAACCACTGCCGGACTTCGTCCACCAGGGAAATCATGGCGATGGGAACCTTGCAAATATACGCCGCCAGGGCGGTGATATCGTCGTAAGACTGCTCGGTCCCGGTATCGAGGATGTGATACTCCTTCAAGGCCGCGAGCCTTTCGGCTTCATTATTGGGTATCGGGGCTTTCATGTTTTAAAGGCATTTTTAATGCGGGACAAAACAGCGACCGCCCAGTCCAGCGTTAAAAAAGCGCCCCCATTCGGGATCAAGTCCGGCCGACCGCGTTCAGTTATAAGCTAAACATAATTTAAGTCATAGCCTATCTTATCACAGAATTTCTGAAATCAAAGTTTTTTTCGCCAGCGGTTTTGTTGCGGCATGTTCGTGCCCCGGCCTGCCCGTTAAATCCCGATCAAGGCGGCGCCGATGACGCCGGCGGAATCACCAAGCTGGTTTTTGACGATGGGCGTTTCGGGGCAGTCACTGAAAACGTGCCAGGCGACTTCCGCAACGCCTTCCGTGTAGAGCGCATCGAAATTGGAGACGCCCCCGCCGAGCACAACCACGTCCGGATCCAGCACGTCAATGAGATTCGCCAGCGAACGGCCAAAATGGCGGAAGAAAACTTTCATGAACTCCACCGTATTCGGATCGCCGGCGTAATAATCCTTCACGATTCCCGTGAACGGCCTTTTCTCTCCGAACTGTTCGGCGTAGCGCACCTCCAATCCGCCGCCGCTGATGAACGTCTCCACGCAGCCGCGCTGGCCGCAGTAGCACAACGGGCCGTCCGGATTAATGGACATGTGGCCCCATTCACCGGCGATGGCCTGCGGACCGGTGATGACCTCGCCTTTGTAAACAATTCCTCCGCCGCAGCCCGTGCCCATGATGACGCCGAAGACCAGTTTCTTTCCCCGGCCCGCGCCGTGCAACGCCTCGGCCATCGCGAAACAATTGGCGTCATTCTGGATTTCGATTTTCCGGCCGAGAATCCGTTCCAGGTCCGATTTCAACGGCTGGCCGTTCATGCAGACGGTGTTGGAATTTTTCAGCAGGCCGGTGCGCGGCGAGACCGCCCCGGGCGTTCCGATGCCGAACGTGTGCGCCTGATGTTGAATCTGTGCGGCCAGTTCGTCATACAGCCCTTTGACGCGGCTCAGGATGTGGGCGTAACCCTTTTCCTGCTGCGTCTCCACGCGTTTGCGGGAAAGCTCCTTGCCCTGCGCGTCCAGCACAATGCCTTCAATCTTCGTGCCGCCGAGGTCCATGCCGATGCGAAACATGTTTCAAATCTTCCGCAATGGCGGCGAATTGTTCAAGCGCAACAACAGCCAAAACTTCGCCTTGTCTTCAAATCTCAGTTCTGACCGATGTGAAATGTCCGCGGTTGGCGCAAAAGAGCCGCTGTGGAATCGCAGAAAAATGCCGAAGGGAGTTCCATTCGCGTTTTGATTTTTCGGAAGGACCTTGATGCTCTGCAGCCCAATTGTGACGCGCAGCAGCGTGCTTCTGGTCGGCGGTGATTGGTATGATTGGCGGCTTGTTCCCGGCCATCCGCGCCGCGCGCCTGCCCATCGCGGCGTGATTGCCGGAGCTGTGACTCAGGATGTGGTTTAACCGGGGAGTGGCAATAATCAAATTGCCTCGGCCGGTTCCGTTCATTATTGTCCGTGGCCATGAAATCACTTTTTTTCCGTCCCGGACTGGCCGTTCTCATTTTTTCATCTGCCCTTGTCACCCTGGCTGATACTGCCAATGGGCCGCGCGAGCGCGTCTCCTTCAATGCCGGCTGGCGGTTTGCCCGGCTTGGCGCCAATCCCGACGGCTCGTTTCTGCCCGAGCCGGGCCAACCGTCCAGAGCGGTCACGGCTTCGTCGGAGGAAACCGACAAAGGCAACACGGCGAGCATGGCGTTTGACGGCGATTCCAACACGCGGTGGTGCGCCGCCGATGGAAGCATGAACCAGTGGCTTGCGGTTGATTTCGGAAAAATCACACCGCTCGGCTCGGTGGAAATCGAGTGGGAAAACACGCTCGCATATCAATACAAGGTCGAGATTTCCAACGACGGAAAGTCCTGGAAGACCGCGGTGGACCGCACCCAGAATCAAGACGCGGCACATCTCGACAAGGCGGCGCTTGGCGGCACGGGCCGGTTTGTGCGCGTAACAATCACAGGCGTGCCCGAAGACAAATGGGCGAGTATTTGGGAACTGCGCGTGCTTGATCCGGCGGGCAACCGGCTCCAACCCGGTGGTGTGCCAAGGACTGGAGACAACCGGCTCCAGCCTGTTGCGCCGGAGGCTGGCGCGGCGGTCTCTCCGGAGAGCACGGTGGAGTTCAACGACTCCGACTGGCGCAAGCTGAGTCTGCCGCATGATTGGGGCATCGAAGGACCGTTCAAGCAGGAATACCCCGGCGAGACAGGCAAACTTCCGTGGTGGGGCATCGGCTGGTATCGCAAACATTTTGAGGTTCCGGCGTCTGACCAGGGCAAAAGAATTTATTTGGATGTGGATGGCGCGATGTCGCACGCAAAAGTCTGGCTCAATGGCCAGCTCGTCGGCGGCTGGCCATACGGTTATGCTTCCTGGCGCGTGGATTTGACGCCTTCTGTCAAATTTGGCGCGGACAATGTCATTGCCATCCGCCTTGACAATCCACGGAACTCGTCGCGCTGGTATCCGGGCGGCGGCATCTACCGGAATGTCTGGCTCGTCAAAACCGCGCCGGTGCACGTCGCGCATTGGGGAACTTACGTCACCACGCCGGAGGTCGGCGCGGCGGCGGCAACGGTGAAAATCCAGGTGAACGTGGATAATGAAACGGCTTCCGATACCGTCGTGACCGTAAAAAATGAAATTTTTGAGCTTGGCGCGGACAACGTCAAAGGGAAATCCGTCGCGTCATTGGCCTCCGAGGGTGTCAAAATTGCCGCGCACCAGTCCCAGTCGGGCGAAGGACAGATCGTCATTCCCGATCCGAAATTATGGAGCATCGAAAAACCGCAGCGCTATGTCGCCGTCACCTTCATTGAACAGAACGGCAAGGTGGTGGACAGCTACGAAACGCCCTTCGGCATCCGGACCATCCAATTCACGGCGGACAACGGATTTCTCTTGAACGGCAAACGCGTGCCGCTGAATGGCGTTTGCGACCACCACGACCTCGGCGCGCTCGGCGCGGCCATCAACACCCGCGCGCTGGAACGGCAGATTCAAATCCTTAAGGAAATGGGCTGCAACGCCATCCGCACCAGCCATAATCCGCCTGCGCCGGAACTGCTCGATTTGTGCGACCGCCTGGGCATGGTCGTGATGGACGAGTCGTTCGACTGCTGGAAACGCGGTAAGTCGGGGAATGATTATCACCTGCTATGGGATGATTGGCACGAGAAGGACTGGCGCGCGGAACTCCACCGCGACCGCAATCATCCCTGCATCATTCTCTGGAGCATTGGCAATGAAGTCGGCGAACAAGACTCGCCGGCAGGGCTGGAGATCGCCGCGGAGCTGACCCGCATCGCCCATGAGGAAGACCCGACACGGCCGACAACGGCGGCCTGCAGCGACGGCCGCGCCGCATTCAATGGGTTCCAGAAGCACATGGATGTCTTTGGCTATAATTACAAACCGACCGAGTATGGCCGGGCGCATGAGGCCAATCCGGGCCTGCCGATCTTCGGCAGCGAAACCGCTTCGTGCATCAGTTCGCGCGGCGAGTATTTCTTCCCGGTCAGCAACGACAAAAACGATGGCAAGGCCGATTTCCAGATGAGTTCCTATGACCTTTACGCGCCGCCTTGGGCGACGCCGCCGGATTGGGAATTCAAGGGGCAGGATGAATTTCCCTATGTCGCCGGCGAATTTGTCTGGACCGGTTTCGATTATCTCGGCGAGCCGACGCCTTACAATGGCGACATGAGCAACCTGCTGAATTTCACCGATCCGGCCGAGAAAGCCCGGATGCAAAAGGAACTGGAAGCACTGGGCAGAATCAAAGTGCCGTCGCGCAGTTCTTATTTCGGCATCATTGACCTCGCCGGTTTCCCGAAGGACCGCTACTACATCTACCAGGCCCGCTGGCGTCCCGATTTCCCCATGGCGCACATCCTGCCGCACTGGAACTGGCCGGACCGCGTCGGCCAGATCACGCCGGTGCATGTTTATACCTCCGGGGACTCGGCGGAACTTTTCCTGAACGGCAAGTCACTCGGCCTGAAGAAAAAGGGACAATATGAATACCGCCTGCGTTGGGATGACGTGGCGTATCAGCCCGGCGAACTCAAGGTGGTGGCCTACAAGAACGGCAAAAAATGGGCAACCGACGTGGTGAAGACGACCGGGCCGGCAGCCAAACTCAAATTGCAGGCCGACCGTAATACCATCCAGGCCGACGGCCAGGATTTATCGTTTGTCACCGTGACCGTTGCGGACAACGATGGCCTGCTCGTGCCGCGCGCAAACAACCGGGTCCACTTTGACATCAACGGGCCCGGCGAAATCGTGGCGACTGACAACGGCGACGCGACAAGTTTTGAATCGTTCCAGTCGCACGAGCGCAATGCCTTCAACGGACTGTGTCTGGTGATTGTCCGTGCGAAGGCCGGCGAGACAGGGAATATCACGCTCCGGGCCGCGGCCGAGGGACTGACCGCCGCCGAGATGCCCATTGCAACCATGGCGGCCCATTAACTTTTTTCCCGCGCGCCGGGCGCGGGAACTGTGCCGTTTGGAATTCTTGCCATCAAAAAAGGCGAACGGGAAACCGTTCGCCTTTATTGTTCCGCAGCCGCGTCTCGTAAGAGCATGGCAAATTTTTCAGCATCGGTAGTGTTCCGGTTTGTAGGGGCCGTCCACCGGCACGCCAAGACGATCGGTTGCGCTTCTCGCCCCGGCTAATTTCGCTTTTCGATCTTTACTTCCACCGACAGGGTCCGATCGGTTGTCCCCTTATAAGTGCCGCTCACGGGCGCCACGTCGGCGTAATCGCGGCCCACACCGATTTTCACGTAGGTTTCATCCGGCTGGCAATTATGCGTGGGGTCCAGCGCCTGCCAGCCGGCGCCGGGCACAAAAACTTCCGTCCACGCATGGGTGGCGCTGGCGGCCTGGGTCGCGAGATAACCGCTGACGTAGAGCGCGGGAATCCGCAAGGACCGGCAGAGCCCGATCATCACGTGGGCGAAGTCCTGGCAAACGCCGCTGCGTTGCTCCAGCACGTTGCGCATGTGGGTGTGTACATGGGTGGATTTGGGTTGATACGTCAGCGTGCCATGAACGTACTGCATCAGCCGCAAGGCGATCTGCCAGATATCCTCCTCGCCGTGCGTCGCATCCACGGCCAGCCGCCAGGCTTCCGGCGTCAACTCTACGTAACGGCTGCCTTGAACGAAGTCATAGCAGCGTCCGTGCTGGAGCGATTCCGGCAGGCGCGACAGGTTTGCGGGCCGGGCGTCGAGCGGCAGCGACTGGTTCGTCCGCGTTGTGACTTCGAGCCGGCTTTCGATGGACAACGCGGAGTGCGGCTCGGGAATTTCAAAGTGATGGACGCAGTTCGAGTTAAAGTCGTGGTAATGCCGCAGCCGCGCCGGGGGCAGCACTTTGAGCAGGAACGACTCCACAGTCTGGTGTTCGTTGGAGAGGGGCTGTAGGCGGACTTCGTTAAAACTCTCGCGTACGGGCGAGGCATACGCGTAGTGCGTGCGATGGAGAATTTCAAATTTCATCGCGGCGGTGGTTAACAAAACGTGCCAGTCCCGGCGAGCCGAAAAGCTCACCCGAACCGCCCGGGCCGGGCCGATGTCTGCTGTTGCTGCTCTTCCTGCTGCACAAACTCATCTTCGCCTCCAGGCAGAAAGGCATGGAAAATATAGGTGTTGAACAGTGCTTCACCAATGGCGTTAAGCTTGAGCTGGGTCTGGTCGAGATAATCATGCAGGCCATTTTCAAAAATCTCCTCGATGGTGCTGAATTGAAGGTCGGCCACGAGCCGCCCGGCCAGCTTCTCGCCGTCATTCGAGAAACGTCCTTCCGACACGCCGGAAATGTGGCGGAGGGCGTCGTTGAGCCCATCCGCGCAAAACCGGACCGAGCGCGGGAAATCCTCGTTCAGCAGCAGAAATTCCGCCACGTGCCGCGGATGCACCTCGCCACCATAGATGGATTTGTAGGCGTCCCACGCGCTGCACGAACGCACAATGGCCGTCCAGCCCAGCGCTTCGGTCTGGCTGACGGATAGCGGCAGGCCGCGCGCCGGCAGGCTGTGATGGCGGATGTCGAGAATGCGCGAGGTCTTGTCCGCGCGTTCAATGAACTTGCCCGCCTGGCTGAACCACCAGCCTTCGTTGTGAATGTGCGTGGTGTAACTCAATCCAATGAGCAGCAGCGAGCTGGCCTTGATCTCGTTGAAAAAATCCGTGGGGCTGTCGTGCCACATCTGCCGCGCCTGCGGCGATTGCACGAAGAGATAAAGCCGGTTCAGCTCCACCCAGGTTTCGACGGCGATCTGGTCGCGCACCATCCGCGCGTTTTCGCGCGCCTGGCAGACGGACGAGACGAGCGAGTTCGGGTTGTCCGGTGCGAACACCATGAACTCCGCCACGGCTTCCGCGCTGGCGCTTTGATGCCGCGCCACAAAGGCGTCGTGATCGCCGGTGGTCTGGATGATCGGCAGCCAGTGTTCACGCATCTGCGCGTCGTTCAGGCTGCGGTAATCGAGCAGGAGCTGCAGGTTCACGTCCAGGATGCGTGCGATGTTTTCCGCGCGTTCGATGTAACGCGACATCCAGTAAAGCGAGTTGGCGACGCGGGAAAGCATGACGTCTCAGGAGGAAAACATCGAACATTCAACATTCAACGCCCAACATTCATTGGGCCGAACGCCCGGCAATTTTTTAATTGGTTGTTGGATATTGAATGTTGAATGTTGAGCGTTCATTTCATTCATCCCCATAAAGCACCCAGGTGTCCTTGCTGCCGCCGCCTTGCGATGAATTCACGACCAGCGAACCTTTGCGCAGCGCCACGCGCGTCAGTCCGCCGGGCACGATCACGGGTTTCTCGCCGTAAAGAATGAACGGCCGCAAATCAATGTGCCGCCCCTCGAACCCGCCTTCGACAAACGTCGGATGGCACGACAGCGAAATCATCGGTTGCGCGATGTAATTGCGCGGGTCGGCCAAGATGCGTTTGCGGAATTCCTCGATCTCGGCGCGCGATGCCTTGGGCCCCATTAACATCCCGTAGCCGCCGGATTCGTTGGCCGCTTTAACGACGAGCTGGTCGAGATTGGCGAGGATGTATTTGCGGTCCGCCTCCTCGCTCGCCAGATACGTGGGCACGTTCGGGATGATTGGCTTTTGGTCCAGGTAATACTCGATCATCCGCGGCACGAAATAATACATCACCTTGTCGTCGGCGATGCCCGTGCCGATGGAATTGGCGAGCGACACGTTGCCGGCGCGGTAGGCGCCGACCAGACCCGGCACGCCGAGCATCGAATCACGGCGAAAAACCGTCGGATCGAGAAAATCGTCATCCAGCCGCCGGTAAATCACGTGGACCGGTTGCAGCCCCTTGGTGGAGCGCATGAACACGTGCTCGTCCTGCACGAACAGGTCGCGGCCCTCGACGATTTCGATTCCCATCTGCCGCGCGAGATAGGTGTGTTCGAAATAGGCGCTGTTGCTGGCGCCCGGCGTCAACAGCACCACGCGCGGATACACAACACCCGGCGGCGCGATGTATTGCAGCATCTTCAGCAGTTCCTGCGGGTAATGATCCACCGGTTGCACGCCGACGCTCTCGAACATTCCGTGGAAGGCCCGTTTCATCGCCCGGCGGTTTTCCAGCACATAACTCACGCCGCTCGGACAACGCCCGTTGTCCTCCAGCACCAGGTATTCGCCTTTTTCGTTGCGAATCAAATCCGTGCCGCAGACGTGAATGTAAATGTCCCTGGGCACTTCAAAATTCACGAACTCGCGCCGGAAATGTTTCCCGGACAAAACGTAATGGGCCGGAATCACGCCGTCCTTGAGGATCTGCTGCTGATGGTAAATGTCGTGCAGGAACAGGTTGAGCGCCGTGATGCGCTGGACCAGTCCGCGTTCAAGCATCTCCCATTCCTTCGCGGGAATGATGCGCGGCACGAGGTCGAACGGGAAGATGCGCTCCGTGCCGCGTGAATCACCATAAACATTGAATGTCACGCCCTGCCGCAAAAACGCGAGGTCAACGGCGTGGCGCTTGGCGGCAAATTCTTCGGCGGCCAGTCGCGAGAGAGCGCTCTGCAATTTCTCGTAGTGGGGCAGCACGCCGCCTTCGCGGCCGAACATCTCGTCGAAAAATCCATTCACGCCATAGTTCGCGAGCAGCGAACCCGGCAGTTGAGTTTTTGCCAGCGCGGTCATTTTGCGTCAGTGCCAGTTAATAAATTATTCTTCCGCGCCCCCGGAAACGCCCGGTTTTGCGCGAATTGTCCGTCAATTCAACCATCCGCCATCCTTTTAGCAGCCGCCTTGCCATACAGCAAAAAGGCGAACGGTTTCCCGTTCGCCTTTCTTATTCTGTAGCCGCGTCTCGTAAGAGCGCGGCAAACTTTTCAATACCGGTAGTGCTCCGGTTTGGATGGTCCGCCCTCCAGCACCTCGTGTTT
>Ga0182021_10011722_pt1 | contig 10414 bp, 3 predicted proteins | sample 612E3MmetaG_FD_120493 | JGI IMG/M metagenome (GOLD analysis project Ga0182021, IMG submission 120493) | Permafrost microbial communities from Stordalen Mire, Sweden - 612E3M metaG (Illumina Assembly) | ecosystem: Environmental > Terrestrial > Soil > Wetlands > Permafrost | place: Sweden... | reverse complement strand
ATCTCACCTGTTCGTCCCTGCTTCTTGGTATGACCTCTGTATCACTTTCTGCTCAGCCATGCGCGGATACACAACCAACCATTGCAGGTGCACAAATCGTAAGTAACAACCAACTGGGTGTTATTTATTCGACCCCGAATATTCCCGGGCATACCTATTCCTGGAGCATTGCAGGTGGTGTCATAATTTCGGGCGGAAATTCGAGCCAGGTCACCGTGAACTGGGGCGCTGTGGGCAACGCCTCATTGACCGTGACGGAAACGAATCCCTCGATTCCGTGTTTTACGACAGTGTCTAAAACAATAAGAGTCCAACCCCTGCTGATATCCTACTTTTATTATACCAATACATCCTGTTATGGAGACCAGTTATCTTTCTGGGATGCATCTGTTGCTGACGTGGCAAAACCCATCGTAAATTATTATATTAACTTCGGAGATGGTACACCACCTTACAATTCTCCTGTAAAACCAAATCCAGTCGCACATACTTACGGATTGCCCTACAATCTTACCTGGACCATTACTTATATTATCACGAATAATGAAGGAACCCAGGATACAATCTATGATGCTGTTTATGTAAATCCCAACCAGTTTATTCCCACGGCTGCATTTACCTTCACACTGCCCAATTGTTCCTATCAACCGGTTAGTTTTGACGCATCAGGTTCCACAACACCTCTGTTGACCACTCCATTTGAACGATTTTCCTGGGATTTCGGGGATCCTGCCTCAGGCGCATCCAATTTAGATTCCTGTAAAACATGCTTTGCCCCAACTCATTTATTCACAGGTCCCGGAACCTATACTGTTACGCTATCGGTTCTAAATCATACGTCCTGTACAAATTCAATTTCCCATCAGGTTGTTGTTCCTCAGTCTGTCCCATCGGCTGCCTATACTTTCTCTTCTCCTACCTGCCAGAATAACCCTGTTTTCTTTACCGATAACTCAACTTTCCCTGCCGGCAAAAATATTGTAACCTGGGAATGGTATTTTGGAGATGGAACCGGTACAGTGACCATCAACGCACCGGCAAGTCCCAATGTATCGCATGTGTTTCCACTTCTTGGCCCTTACTCGGTCGAATTAAGGGTAATCAATAACCTGGGTTGTATTGATTCCGCATACCATAGTGTTACACTGACGCCTTCTCCGATCGCTGATTTTTCCTATGGTGTTCCCTGTGCCGGTGATACGATGAAATTCCAGAATCATTCCAAACTGAATAACGGCCCTGCCATTGTTTCCTACAACTGGGATTTTGGCGATCCTGCTTCAGGAGGAAGTAACTCCTCTAATCAGATAAACGGCCAACATGTTTACAACAACGCGGGTTTGTACACTGTCAGGCTTGCAATTGCAAACACCACCGGATGTCCCGACACGATACGGAAAACATTTTATATCAATGCCAGGCCTGTTACCGAATTTACCTGGAACGTGGGTGCAATGAACAACCAGATCGCATTTCATATTGATTCAACGATTACCAACCTTGGATCGATAGGGTATATGTGCCATTGGGATTTCGGGGACGGCACCTATGGTGTTGGTCATAACCCGGTTCACACCTACCTGGGTTCCAATAACTGGACAGCTTGCCTCACAGTTACCGATACAAATGGTTGTTCAGGTTCCATCTGCCACGTAATATATGTACCTGAAATACCGATGGCATTCTATTCAAGTACCTCACCGGTTTGCCTCAATACCCCGATGTGTTTTACCGACCTTTCTTCTGTTCCTTCCCCACCTTTTGGTTTTATCGAAATGTGGGTATGGGATTTCGGTGACGGATCACCCAAAGACACCATCCATTTCCCAAACAACACGTATGTTTGCCATACCTATGCAGCACCCGGAACTTACACTGTTACCCTCTCTGTTACCGATAATTCAGGATTTACAGATACTTATAGCCACGACCAGATCGTTTTGCCGCTTCCCATCGCAAATTTCTTCTGGTCAACACCTTGTAAGGGAAAATTGGTTCAGTTTACGGATGCCTCTTTCCCGAATGGAGGAGGAAATATCATTGCCTGGGACTGGAATTTTGGCGATCCTTTATCAGGATCCAGCAATTTATCGCTTCTGACAAACCCCAGCCATATTTTTACCGACAGTGGCTACTTTAATGTCAGGCTGATCATTCAGAATTTTGATGGTTGTATCGATACCATCATAAAGCCGGTCTATGTTTTCCCTTCCCCTCCGGTTGACTTCACAAGGGATACTGCCTGCCTGGATGAGCTGGTTCATTTCTTTGCCAATACCACCATCACTCACGTGGATTCGATTGTGACCTGGTCATGGGATTTTGGCGATGGAACACCCCCAAGTACTGACGCAATCAACACTTCGCATCTGTATACTGCTCCCGGCATCTACATTTGTACATTAACCGTGATTGATCATCATGGTTGTACAAACACGGTTTCACATCAGGTAAAGGTCAACCCAAAACCCCTTCCTGAATTCAGCTGGTCGGCTCCTGCCTGTACCGACAGCCCGGTGCTCTTTACCGATCAGTCTTCTGTTCCTGCGGGTTATAGCGGTTATATTGCAAGATGGTTATGGGATTTTAACGACGGAAGCACCCAGAATATCATTATCCCGGCGCCACCGAGCGTGACACATACATTTTTAACGGGAAGCCCTACCCATGTTGTTCGTCTGACCGTATGGACAAGCGATAGCTGCTCATTTTTTAAGGAACATACCGTGTTCAGCATTCCTTCACCAATCGCTAATTTTGATTATTCAACCGTGACCTGTACAGGACAGCAGGTACAGTTTAACGACTTGTCGCAACCCAATGGTGGCGGGGGTATCACGCAATGGCACTGGAATTTTGGCGACCCGGCTTCTGGATTAAACAACGTTTCTACCATTCCCAACCCTCCGCATACATTTGCAGTACCAGGTCCTTATACCGTAACCCTGATTATTCAGAATTCTACAGGATGTATGGATACAATTATCAAACAAGTTACAGTGAATACCCTGCCACTTGCAGATTTCCATGCCGATACGGTCTGTTTCAATACCCCGACCCAGTTTACTGACCTTTCAGTTCCCAACGCTACGACGATAATCAACTATACCTGGGATTTTGGTGATGGAATGCCATTATCTAACCAGCAGAATCCAACACATATTTACACCAGCTATGGAATATTTTCAGTAAAGCTGACCATTGTCAATTCCAATGGTTGTATAAAGGATACTACAAAACAGATCCTGGTACATCCACTGCCTATTCCTGAATTCAGTTTCTCTTCTCCCAATTGTTTCGGGGCAGTGGTAAACTTTACCGATCATTCAAATACAGTTGCGGGATACCTGGGCAGTATTGTCACATGGGTTTGGAATTTTGATGACGGATCAATTGTCACCATCAATTTCCCCGGCACTCCGAATATCAGTCATACATTTTTAGGGGGTGCTTCTTCACATAACGTGCGCCTGACCATAACAACCAGTGATGGCTGTACCGCGTTTATTGAACATATTGTCACCAGTATCCCTGCACCCATCGCTAATTTCGGATTCCCTGCAATCACCTGTGCCGACCAGTCGGTTCAGTTCTCTGATTTCTCACAGCCCAATGGTGGCGGTTCCATCATCTCATGGGATTGGAATTTTGGTGATCCTCTGAGCGGTTTTAATAATATCGATGGATCACAAAACCCTATTCATTTCTTTTCACATCCAGGGCCGTTTATGGTTACGCTGATTGTAAAAAACACCAGTGGATGCCAGGATACGATCATAAAGTCAATAACGGTTAGTGAGTTACCGGTTGCAAACTTTACTGCAGATACTGCATGCCTGGGTTCCGTCACTACATTTACAAACAGTTCAGCGCCGCCCTTACCTGCGAACATAATCAACTATTCCTGGGATTTTGGTGATGGTACACTGCCATCAACCTTGTCAAACCCAACCCATATCTATACAACATATGGTATTAAAACAGTAACACTCACCGTGACCAACAGCAATGGATGCGTGAAGGATACCAGCAAACAAATACTGGTTCACCCATTACCCATCCCGGCATTTTCTTTCACTACCCCGAACTGTTTGGGATCCGTTGTCCATTTTACCAATGAATCTACAACAGTGATTGGGTACCTGGGATCAATTGTTAAGTGGCACTGGAATTTCGGCGACGGATCATCAACTACTGTCAACTTCCCGAACAATCCGAGTGTAACGCATACATTTACCGGCCCTGCCACATCATTTACTGTAAGGCTTACGGTAACAACTTCCGACAGCTGTACAGCATTCGTCGAACATGTGGTCAACAACATGCCTTCTCCGCTTGCCAGCTTCAGTTTCCCGACCAGCAATTGTGCAAGCCAATCCGTCCAGTTTACCGATAATTCGCAGGCAAACGGTGGCGGTAATATTACCCAATGGCATTGGGATTTCGGCGATCCACCGTCAGGCACGAGCAACATTGCCACTTCCCAGAACCCTGCACATACCTTCATTGGAGCGGGACCAACCTTTACGGTTACTGAAATTGTTTACAATGCTTCCAATTGTACAGATACAGTTATCCACACTGTTACCATTATTGCCCGGCCGGTTGCAAAATTCGTTGCAGACTCTGTCTGTCTTGGATCACTTACAACCTTTACCGACCAATCCACCGGAGCATCCATTACGCAACATCACTGGGACTTCGGGGACGGCGGAAGTTCCGGCGCCACGAGCCCTACTTACATGTATGGGTCATCCGGTGTGTTCTTTGTTACACTGACGGTTACCACAAATGAAGGGTGTATCAAGGATACCACCGAAGCTGTTATTGTTTATCCAAAACCAGTTGCCTCCTTTATTGCAACTGCCCCTACCTGTTCAGGTGATTCAGTGCATTTCACCGATCTTTCGACCACACCTCATGGCCAGATCAGCATTTGGGTTTGGAATTTTGGAGATGGCAACACCACTACCGTTAATTTCCCGAACAACCCGAATGTGAATCATTTGTATGCTGCAGGAGGAAACTATACTGTATCATTGACAATCACCACATCTGACTTATGTACCAATACGAAAACTTTACCGGTACAAATTCAACCGGCCCCCGTGGCTAACTTTATCTATGCCACAACACGATGTGCCCTGATGCCGGTTCTGTTTACCGACCAGTCGCAACCAGGAGGCGGAAGTGCATTAAGTCAATGGTTATGGAACTTTGGTGACCCGACATCCGGTTTTGCCAATACATCCACTATCCAGAATGCCAGTCACAGCTTTACTCATAGCGGCACTTTTACGGTCAATTTAATGGTGACCAGTGCAACTGGGTGTTTTGACTCGATCAGTAAGCCGGTGATCGTCAATGCGGCGCCACTCGCCAAATTCATTGCTGATACAGCTTGCGTGGGTGGAATAACCCAATTTACCGACCAGTCTGTTGCAAATGCTACAAGTATTTCATCCTGGGTGTGGGACTTTGGTGATCCTGCCTCAGGTACATTCAATACCTCAACATTACAGAACCCGCCGCATACTTACGGAGCCCCGGGAGTTTACTCGGTAATGCTGACGGTTACGAATTCAAACAGCTGTACCCATGATACCATCATACAGATATCTGTTAATCCCAAGCCACAGGCGATGTTCAGTGCATCTGTTTCCTGTGTTGGCGATTCTACCTCATTCACCGATCTTTCGATTGCCCCGGGAAGCGGACTCTCTGCCTGGGACTGGAATTTCGGGGATGGAAGTCCACATTCACCATTGCAGAATCCTAAACATAAGTATACCACAGCTGCTACATTTAATGTGGTGCTCATGGTCACAAATCTCAGCGGTTGCAAGGACTCTATCTCGATTCCTGTTACCACACGTCCAAAACCGGTTGCCGCCTTTACTTATACCAATTTCTTCTGCCCTGCAGGACAAGTGGTCTTCCAGGATCAATCTACGGGTACCGGCGCAGCCATCGTCCAGCGTGAATGGACCTTCCAACCCGGATCAACATCTTCCCAGATCAATCCTACCTTTGTCTTCCCGGTGACGGATATGAAATACCTTGTTTCACTGGTTGTTACAGATAGTTACGGATGTATGGACACCATCAGTGACAGTGTATATGTAAAACCCGGATTTTCCTTCACCTTCAGAAATGATACGGTTTGCTTTACAAACCCGACACATTTTACCGCGGTTGACCTTGCTAAAGGTGATAGCCTTTACAATGTTTTCTGGAACTTCGGTGATCCGGCTTCAGGCCAGAACAATAATGTCTTTGGGTTTAGTGCAACCCATACCTTCTCTCAGCCCGGAATCTATGTAGTTAAAATGAGAGCTTCAGATTCGGATAATTGTATCGACAGTATTTTCCATGAAGTTACTGTCCATGCATTGCCTGCTCCGGCGTTTTCAGTTATTTCCAGTCCCTGCGACAGTGTGATTCATTTCCGTGATTCCACCTCTGCTGGCAGTGGCACCATTGCTTCCTGGGAATGGACCTTCGGGGATGGTTCTCCATCGCTGATAATCCCGGGATCCTTTGGATCAGGAGATACCTCGCATATTTACCCTGCACAGGCGATCTATCCTGTGGTCCTGAAGGTAACAAACACCTTTGGTTGTTTTGATACCGTCATGAAGTCCGCAGAATATTATCCTTGTATCGTGGCTACGTTTACCCACAATGACACCTTGATGTGCGCCAGGTATCAGATTGCATTCACTGATAATTCCTTCCCTGTTAACATTATCAATCAATGGCAATGGATTTTCGGGGATGGTCTTGATACTATTTATTCGGCTCATTCTGCAGTGATACATCACACCTATGCCGACCCTGGAGTATATAATGTCAGGCTGATAATTCATGCAACGGTTCCCGGCTCGGGTCACAACTTCGTCGATACCACGCTGCAATCCATTGTGATCCACCCGACGCCATTGCCCTATTTCTCAAATTTATCGGTTTGTAAGAAACAGACGACCCTTTTCCAGGATACATCAAATACATTTGGTTCTGCTACCACCTCCTGGAAATGGACCTTTGGTGAATCATATTCAGGATCGAATGACACATCGTATTTTAAAAACCCGACACATAAGTATGATTCTGCCGAAGTATATACTGTCAGGATGATCGTAATGAACCGTTACGGCTGCAAAGATTCAATTACAAAAACGACACGGGTGTACGAGATCCCAACCGCAATATTTGACCATTCCATCGCTTGAAGTGGCAATCCGACCTATTTTACCGATAAATCACTGATCGCCGATACTTCCAGTATTAGTCACTGGTTATGGAACTTTGGTGAAATAAATGCAAAGAAAGATACCTCTATGCTGCAGGATCCTGTTCATCAGTATAAAACAGAAGGAGATTACCTGGTTCGCCTGATCGTACAAGATAAACATGGATGCTATGATACGGTTGATTCCACCATCAGGGTAAATATAACTCCGACGAGCTCATTTACCTATACGGAGAACATTAATGGCATGACCGGGAAATTACAATTCAGCAATAAATCGAATGGTGCTGATACCTATTTCTGGGATTTTGGAAACGGCCAGACCTCAACAGATGAGAATCCGGTTGTGACTTATGCTGACGATGGATCTTTCACAATCATGCTGATCTCGAATAATCAGTTCAATTGTTCCGATACAACCTTCTTTAAATACGAGTTCATCTTTAAAGGGCTTTATATCCCGAATGCTTTCGCACCTACGAGTTTAAGTGCAGGAGCCAATGTTTTTGCTCCTATCGGGGTCAACCTGAAGCAATTTAAAATTGAAGTGTTTGATAACTGGGGTAACCTGTTGTGGAGTTCCACTGTACTTGACGCACTGGGCAGACCCACGGAAACATGGAACGGCGTAGACGTAAACGGTGTAGTATACCCAAGCGGAAGCTATATGTGGAGAGCCAAAGCAACGTTCATTGACAACACTGAGTGGGAAGGCTCCGATATAGGCAAGGGTCAGTTTAAAACATTCGGAACGGTAACAATAATTCGCTAATATCTAATCATTTTTCTAAATGAAAAAACCTATATTCATTCCGATCTTTCTTTTTGGATTCCTGTTCCTCTTATCTTCTGTAAGGGGGCAGGATCCCAACTATTCACAGTTCTTCAGTACTCCCTTATATTACAATCCGGCATATACCGGTATCAATACGGGAGTAAGGGCACGGTTTACCTTCCGGGATCAGTGGCCCAATCTGCCGGTGGATTTTCGTTCTTATTATTTTTCGGCAGATCTTGGCGACCGGAATTTGCCGGGGTCCGGTGGCTTAGGCCTGATTGTCAATTCCGATAATGAGGGGATTGGGTTCATTAAAAACCTCTCTGTCGGTTTATCTGTTGGCGTCAGGATCCCGATCAGTGCAACTGTGGTTAGCCAGGTTGGTATCAAAGCCGCCGTTGTTCAGAAGACGCTGAATTGGGATGATTTTGTTTTCAGTGATCAGTTGAGCGAAAAGTACGGGAACATCTACCAGAGCGGCTTCGTGCCTCCCACGGGAAACAAAAAAGTTTTTCCTGATTTTGGGGCAGGCGGCCTGCTTCAATTCGCAAATCCCGAAGGGAATGTTACCGGGGTAGCCGGATTTGCCGTGGATCATATTTTCAGGCCCGATGAAGCTTTTCTCTCTACCGCATCCGCCCCTTTACCGAGAAAGTATGTAGCCCATCTTGATATTGTGATTGCTGCAGGCGGAGGTTCTTCTTCTTCCATGTATGCCTCCGGGGGAACCAACGATCCACTGAAGATCAATCCAGGGATCATTTACCAGAATCAGAATAAAATGAATTCACTGGAAGTTGGTTTTAATATGCTCAAGTACAATATATACCTGGGAGCATGGTACAAGGCCGGTTTAAATAACAATGCATCCAGTGCCATCGCACTGGTAGCCGGCTACCGGTATACATTCGCAGAAGATATGAGCATCAAATTCATGTACAGCTATGATCTGATGACCCTGGGAAGTATGCAGGGATTGGGTGGTGCACATGAAATCAGCCTGATCCTTGAATTTGATAAGCTTACGATCTTTGGTGGTGGTGGAGGTGTAAATACTCCCGGCCGTTCCATGCGGAGCAATTCTGCTCTTGAATGCCCGAGTTTCTATTAATCCCGGGTTAAACGCTTCATATTGACAGAACCCCGGATCTTTACAGGTCAGGGTACATTTTCACCATTGATTTGCTGACAAGGGTTCCGGCAAGTTTTCTTGTTATTACCCGGGTAAGAAAATAATAGAATATCCTGTTCTTCCATCCCGGTATACAAAACGGTCTTTTTCCCAACATTTTCAGGGCATATGTGACCACATTTCGGGGTTGCATTATTTCAATGATCTTACTCCGGTTCATGGGTTTACTGTTCCAGTAAGTCGGGGTTGATGTTGGTCCGGCACAACAGGCTAATATATCAACTTTATCATTCCTAAGTTCATAAAATAAAGATTCAGAGAAAATGAGCGAAAATGCCTTTGTCGCGGCATAGGGTGCGGCCAATGCAGGCCCCAGCATCCCTGCAAGTGAAGACATCAGGATGATCCCGCACCGTTGTCCTTTTTGCTGACGCCTTAAAAAGGAATGAACAAAATGAAGTGGCGTCCTGATATTGAGAAAAAGAAACCGGTCAAGCTCCTCAGCTGTGTATTCAGTAAATTTCCCAACCGGGCTGAAAGCAGGAACATAAATCATGAACCGGAAATCAATCTCTCTGACATTATCAAAGCAAACCGTGCCGGCATTTTCTTGCGATAAATCCTGATGCAGCCGGATCGTTTTAATCCGGTGGTTCTTTTCCAGTTCATCCGCCAGCAGAATTAAAGAAGGAAGATTTTTATCTGCAAGAATGAGATTCATTCCGGATTCTGCAAGCCTGGTTGAAAATGCTGCGCCTATTCCTTCAGCTGCACCTGCAATCAATGCCCATTTCCCATAATTTGAAACAAGGTCTCTCATGGAAATTTCTAACTTTGCCGTTTATAATGAGTGCTGCAATAATAGTTATTTCTTTTCAGTATGAGGAATTTGTTGTTTTTGTTTTTAGGTATCCTGAAATTCTTCCGTAAGCTATATCTGAAAATCAGGGGAATAAAACAGGAAGACCTCCATACAGAAAGGGTAGTTAACGGTAAGGCATGGGAGGATTTTTGTGATCACCTGAAGACTGCAGGCGCGGCTCTGATGTATCCGGGTGCTCCTGTTGATCCTTTTCAGCAGGCAGAGGGGTTACGTTACCTGACCCGGCTTACCCGTGCCGGACTTGAGGCATTTGTTGAATTTAATGATCCTGCTTTTCCTGTCCTCCGGAGAATGGTTCATGAAACCGTGAAAATGGGGGCGGATAACCCCGATAATCACTATTTCAATGCACAGATCAGCGGCAACTAT
>Ga0182021_10011721_pt1 | contig 10414 bp, 8 predicted proteins | sample 612E3MmetaG_FD_120493 | JGI IMG/M metagenome (GOLD analysis project Ga0182021, IMG submission 120493) | Permafrost microbial communities from Stordalen Mire, Sweden - 612E3M metaG (Illumina Assembly) | ecosystem: Environmental > Terrestrial > Soil > Wetlands > Permafrost | place: Sweden... | reverse complement strand
TTCAAATTTTGAATAACGCTTTCCTGTTCGGAGACATCGAGGTGTTCCCCCAGTCCGGTAGTACTCTGGCGGAATATCGAGCTCAACGCGGCTACTGCTGCGCTCAAGCCTGCCTGGAAACTAAATAAATGCGCCGGTAATTTAATCGGCTCTTTGCTGATATCGCCCTCGCGCATGGAAATATAACCCACGCCTCCGATATGAGCGCTGACCAATTCACAACTTGCATAGTCACGGTACGGACCGGTCTGGCCGAAAGGGGTGATCGAAGTCATGATGATATGCGGATTAATCTGCTTTATCCGATTGTAAGACAGTTTCAGCTTTTTCATTTTTTTGGGAGAATTATTTTCCACAAAAACGTCAGCAGATTTTAATAATTCGCTAAATATTTTCATGCCTGTGGCGGTTTCAGGATTGAGAGTAATCCCCAATTTGTTCATATTCAAATATTGAAACAAGCCGCTGTTCTCCAGGCCGGGAATATCCTGCATGAAAGGCGCCTGCCGACGGGATTCGTCGCCACAGCACGTATCTTCAATCTTGATGACTTCCGCCCCGAGGTCCGCCAGGATTTTGGCACAAAACGGAGCGGAGATAAAATTGCCGAATTCAATAATCTTGACGCCGTCTAAAACTTTGTAAAACATACCGACCCCAAAACCTAAATAAGATTAACGGCAGAACCGATAAACATTATGCCGGACTGCTGAATAGATAACGTAATGAATATTTTCAATTTACTCAGTTATGTCAAGTATTCGTCTGTATTATTCAGAAATTTTAAATTGCGTATTTCGATATAAATTACAGCGTGATGGCGAAGATGATATTGAACTCTATGATATAAAAAACAGGTATTATTGTCAATATTTGATATCAAATATTGTTTACGAAAATCTAATAATCAACAAGCACGTAAATACGAAAATAGCTAAACGATCGGGAAGTTATTGGTATTTTCACAATGTTTTTTAGTACCTTTAATTGCCACGCCCTCAATGGTTCGATAAGGAAACAAAGAACCGTGTATCACAAGCCAAGCACCGGCAAACCCGAAATTAACGATTTGTAAATAGAAAATTGAAAGCTCTATACTCAAGATATATGTACTTCCATTGAACTGCATAACCGGGGATGGAATAGATTTTCAATATCGTTCTATATTCCCGCTGGTTACAATCGATGCAACAATAATTCTCAGGAGAGAATTTCGATATCAGCTTAAAAACATTGCGGGATAAAGCAGCGATAAACTTCGTACATGGGATATCTATTTTTGGCCTTGAAGAATCGTGGAATAAATAAGATTTGGAAAGTGAGATTAGTTGAAAAAACCATTAGATTATAAATGGACAGCTTTAATGGCTGCCAGTGTCGGAACTTTCATGGCTAACCTGGATGCCAGCATCGTAATAATCGGACTGCCGACGATATTAGCGCATTTACATGCCAGCATTGTTCACGGGATATGGATTATCACCGGCTATACGCTGATGATGGTAATTCTTTTTGTTTTGCTCGGACGGCTGGGAGACTTGTACGGCAGGGTCAGACTTTTTAATTTGGGATTCGTGATATTTACACTCGGTTCACTGCTTTGCGCATTATCCAAAAACGGGGACCAGCTGGTGATTTTCCGGTTCTTCCAGGGTGCGGGAGCCGCCTTACTGATGGCCAACAGCGGCGCAATCATTACAGACGCTTTTCCCAAAAACGAACTCGGGATGGGACTGGGCACCGCGGTGATGGCCGTAAACCTGGGGAATATTGTCGGTTATACGCTGGGCGGGGTGCTGGTTACTTATTTTGGCTGGCAATCTATATTTCTGGTAAACATACCCATAGGAATTTTCGGGACAATCTGGAGCTATACACACCTGAAAGAAATCAGCCAGAAACCGGTCGGGCAAAAATTCGATTGGGCGGGGTCGATATTGTATTGTATCGGACTGGCAACGATTTTAATCGGACTGGCGATAGGGGATCCGCTTTCGGAGCGGAATATTATCATCATCGCCTGCGGTCTGGCATTTTTCATTGCAGTCATCTTTGTGGAATTACATATAAAATTCCCGACACTCGACCTGAGCCTGTTTAAGATAAGATTATTTGCGGCCGGTAATTTTGCCGCCTTTCTGAATTCGATCGCATTCAGTTGCGGGCCGTTTCTTCGGTCGCTTTACCTGCAACTAATACTCGGGTACAGCGCGGCTAAAACAGGCGTCCTGCTGATTCCGATGGAAATTCTGATTTTTATTACCAGTCCCATCAGCGGCAGGCTTGCCGATAAATACGGCAGCCGGATATTATGTTCAATAGGTTTAGCCTTCAACGCAGCGGCGCTGGTCTGGTTCTCGACATTAAATCAAAAATCGTCGTACGGCGAAGTGCTGGTCAGTTTAGCGCTATTCGGATTCGGGATGGCAATGTTCTCTTCGCCGAATTCCAGTTCTGAAATGGGTTCCGTGCCGCCGGAGAAACGCGGCGTGGCAAACGGCATCAGAATGACCGTGAACCAAACCGGCGCTGTTCTCAGTGTGCCGTTTTCTTTGCTGCTGATGACACTGGTTATGCCGTATAATAAACTTTCTCAGATAGTCGGCAGTTCTCAGTTAATCAGTTCGAATGAAATTCCGATTTTTCTGAGGTCGATAAATCACGCCTGTCTGATTCTCGGTTTCGTGACACTGGCAGCGATCATTCCTTCTCTGATGAGAGGACCAAAAGTTAATAATACAGCCGCGCCGCCGATTACTCACGATTAGGTTTTAGTGCGAAAATAATAATGATACCGGTTCAGGTTGGATTGACGTCAACGTACCGCTGCGGGAGGATATGGCCGTTTTTGCTAATGAACATAAATTGCGAATCCAGCGGCGGGTATCGATGGAACGCTGTGACGGGAGCGACAACACGACGTTACATTTTGGCGCGCAGGTCCTGACCGGTGCGGGCAGTATTACGGCCTATTATCCAGGGATTTAATAATTGAACCCAAAGCCCAAAAAGCTTGTAAACATGTGTTTTCAAGTGTTAGTATTGCTAACATGTATATGCTTCGGATTATAGTTGAGGAATATCGAGCACCGGCTGAGGAAAAATAAACCATGGCAGCTTCTTTCTCAACGAGATACGGGCCGTGGGCATTGATTACCGGCGCATCGCGGGGGCTCGGCGCTGAATTCGCCCGCCAGTGCGCTGAACGAGGCCTTAATCTGGTTCTAATTGCCACAAAAGCCGATTTACTCCAAACGCAGGCTGATTCGATAAAACTCGAATATGATGTGGAGGTCAAGACAATCGTACTTGACCTCAGCCGGGAGGACCTGCTGCAAGGGATTACCCAGGTCACTGACTCCCTGGAAATCGGACTGCTGATAAATAACGCAGGTCTGTCAAAAGTCTCCCCGTTTCTGAGCCTCACCGAAGACCAAGTCGTAAAGCAACTGCACGTTAACGCGCGGGCAGGGCTTATTCTGACCCATCACTTTGGCAGGAAGATGGCCGAACGGAGGCGAGGAGGGATTATTTTTCTTTCTTCCGGTTCGGCGTTGTTCGGCACAGCTTATTGCGCCAATTACGCAGGAACAAAGGCCTACAACCTGATAATGGCAGAGAGCTTGTGGTATGAGTTGGGCAAATATGGGGTGGAGGTACTCGGGTTCATGGCGGGGCCGACAAAAACCCCGGGTTGGGATGCTAATTCTCCGAAACCGGCCCGGTTTGTCAAGGTAATGGATGTAAAGCCAACCGTCACTGAAGCATTGAACGCGCTGGGTAAAAGGCCCAGCCTGATTGCAGGGAAGTCTAACCGGCTGGGATATTTTTTTATGGGGAAAATGCTGTCCCGTGCTCAAGTAATTCGTATCGTCAGCGGCTCGATTGATAAAATGTTCGGGCCGTTCGATAAAAACAAGGAAATTAAGAAGGAAAGGGGTGATTCCGATGCCTAAATTTGATCCTGATATTGTGCACAAATGTGCTTTAGAATGTTTGGGTAAACCGAAGCCGCAAATGTTTGACGATTTCGCTAAAGCCCTCGCGGTATATTATCCGAATACGCTCGATTTCTCACAACCGTGGATATACAGTATCGCCGGCGGTGCGATGATTCAAATGAAACTTTATTACGCGTCCACCAGCGAATACATCATGATATGGGGGACTCCCATCGGGTCTGAGGGCCATTCCGGACGGCATTTCACCGGATTCTGGGATACGGTCATCGATGGGGAAACCTGGTACTATGCTGAGGGTCAATTCGAAAAAACGGTTTATAAGCCGGGTGACCGCATCTACGTCGGTCCGGGCCAGGCGCGCGCAATGAATTTCACTAACGGTGTGTGGGCGGTTGAATACGCACGGGGTTTTATTCCGGCCAGCATGCCCTTCGGCGTAGCCGAAGAAATACTGATTTGCGTCGATTATCTAACGGTGGCGCAAACATTCAGCCTCTATACCGACCTCATGGCCCAGAGTTTCGGCCAGAAAGTCAAAATAATGAAACCAATTACGAAACCCATCAGTTGGGTCTCGCATAAAATTACTCAAAAGCTGGAACCTGCGCCGGAAGTCAAAGAAATCCCGAAGAATAACATCCGCTGGTTCAAGTAAGCTATTACGGGCTTGAGGCACGCAAACTATTTAAGCCTTTTATTTCCGAGTGCTGGCGGTATGCTGTCGCATTGAGTAAAAATCGGGACCTAAGACTCGCCCTTTTCATGATATACATAATTTCCGCCACGGACCCAGGAAGCCAGCGCGCCGATCAGGCACATGATAATCGCAAAGATCAATACTTCAACCAGCCCGTGATGGAAAGCCGTGTCAATCAATGAAGGGAAGAAAGCCCGGGAAGTGATATTAGCGGCTTGCGCCGCAGGAAGGGCATTCAGTACACTCGCCGGAATCATTGTCGCTAACGGATTATAACCCAGGAACGCAGCAAACAGATAACCGACAGGAAGGGCACTGGCCACCTGATGGGCAACCGCAGTGGGTATACCATTAGCTAAAAGACCATTGTATAAAGCAGCCGGCATGGTAGCATTCAACCCGATAACCATCAGGGTAAAGATTATCGCCATCGAAATGGGACTACCCACATTCATCAAGGTTGCCCTCATGCCCGAACCCGCACCGCGATGCTTGGGCGGGAGACTGTTCATGATGGCTGCCGTGTTGGGTGCCATAAACATGCCCATGGACAAACCATCGAGAAATATGATGGCGGCGAACAACGGATATTTAAAATTTACCGGCAGTAGTAATAGCAGGAAAAAGCCAACGGCCGTTAAAATCATGGCAATAGTGGCGAAATAACGCGCACCGTAACGGTCCGATAACCGGCCGGAAAGCGGTCCGAGCAGCAATATGCCGACACTGGAAGGTATCATATAAATTCCCGCCCACAGCGGGGTTACCTGAAAATCATAACCATGCAGAGGCAGCCAGATACCCTGCAGCCAGATGGTCAGCATCAACATAAATCCGCCGCGTGCCAAAGAAGACATCAGGGTCGCTACATTCCCGGCGGCAAAGGCACGGATGCGGAATAAATCAAGCCGGAACATCGGGGCTTTGACACGCTGCTCGATGATGATAAATGCTGCCAACAGAATTACACCGCCGATCAGCATGCTTAGCACAAATGGGGTAGTCCAGCTCATTAGCGAATGAGCGCTGGGATTGATACCATAAATCAGCGCTACCAGCACCATCGTTAAACCGGCGGCGAACGTAAGGTTTCCAAACCAATCGATGGGCTCCTTCTGTCTTGTTCCGACTTCACGCAGCGTCCGGTATGCCCAAATCGTTGCCAATAAACCGATGGGGACATTAAAAAGGAATACCCACCGCCACCCTGCCTGAGACAATAGGCCCCCTACCAGAATTCCAAGAAAAGACCCCCCGATGCCGGCAACCTGATTCAAACCAAGCGCCATGCCCCGCTCTTTTTCAGGGAACGCATCAGTAAGAATTGCGGCGGAGTTGGCAAACAGAAACGCTCCGCCAATTCCCTGAACAACACGAAAAAGAATTAGCTCAATAGCACCGGCAGGACCTTGACTCCAGGTAAGCGCACATAAAAGCGAACCCACCGTAAAAGTGGCAAACCCGAGATTGTACATGCGGGTGCGACCGAACATATCTCCCAAACGACCGAAAGCGACGACAAATACAGCGGTAACCAGCATGTATCCCATGAGCAACCACAATAAATAGTTGCTGCTGCCGGGAGCCAAGGGGTTAATGCCGATGCCCCGAAAAATAACGGGTAAAGCCAAAAGTACACTGGTAGTATTGATAAAAGCCAGCATAATGGACAGAGTAGTATTGGAAAGGGCAATCCACTTGTATTCAATACCGCCGCGACGTTTGCCGGAATTTTTAGAAATATCTTGCATCTTCAGGTTCCCTTTGATTTCAGGCTAAATTTTGTTTAATTAATTGTCTGAATTGTTATTGATACATTGAATATTAGCGATGCTAACAGATTTACCAAATTTATTATAGAGTATGCAGGGTTCCGAGCGCAAAGACAGTTTAAGGCGTCTAATCGACTTACGATAAAAACATATTCTATTTCATTTATATATTCGTTTTGGAAAAAATGATATTTTAAAAATTATCCGCCCAATGGTTTGATGCTATAAATGGCTTTTATTTACCATAACGTTAAAATTAATTATGGTTTTTGAAGCTGTTTCGTTTCGTAAAACACCAAATTTTCCACGTTTACTAATGCAAATTAATCCCGGCCGCGCCCGAGCGTGTGATTATTGTATAACGGTGCAAGGAAAGGGTGTCAAGGGGATTTTGTCGCCTCTTTTAGAGCAATCAGCTTTCAGCGTTCGGTACCCGCGCTTCCCTACAGCCTTCGGCATGTGGATAATGCTGTCATTATAATTTTTCCCGTCCCAATCCGTTCCAGCATCGGCGTGGGGGAATAATCGACACAGCTATTTTTATGCAAAGGTCCTGATCTTAACGGCGATTTCAGTTTGGCATTTTAACATGACGGTTTCACTGACTAAACCCAAATCGAGTTAACTTGTTATAATAAAAGTAATATCGTGAAAGACCAAATTCACCTCCATCACCCAGAGGATTCGAATTTGAAACGTAAATTATTTTTCCTCATCGGCCTGATATTAGTCATCACACCCATCGGGTTGAGCTGTGCGCCTTCGCCGCAGGCCGGCTTGAACCGGGCGTTAAATACGGCAACAAAAGGTTACCACTTCAGTATTTTCAACTGGGAAGTCCGGTCTCTCTTCAGTGAAATCAGGCAAACATGTGATAACCGGAACTTAACGGCAAATGATACTAAAACTGTCGTTGATTATTTTGCCGATATGCAGCAAGACTCGCTTTCTCCTTCAGAGACAACCGCGGTACAGAAAAAAGTGGAAACTATCATCGGGCTGCAGATTCGAACAGTCTTGAGGCAAAACGGTATCATTAACCCATTTGATTCAATTTTAGGAGTCAGTTTCCCGCCGATCGCTTTCGAACTGGCAGAGCCGCCGCATTTACTGGTGATTTCACCCAGAAATCAAATCGACCGCATACGCGATGTTTTGCTGCTGCAGAATCTGACAACCGACCGGATGAATCAGATAGAAAACCAGGTGGAAACTGCCGGATATTCGGCGCTGGTGGTGGAACTGGGGGGGCTGGGAGTAACCTACCCCACTTTTGTGAACGTCAACTCCAGTTTGCATGATGTACTCAATGCCGCGACCGAAGAGTGGGTACACCAGTACCTCGCGTTTAAACCGCTTGGATTCCGATACGTGCTCGACTTGCTGGGCATCTCCCGCAACCAGGACATCATAACGATGAATGAATCGCTGACCGGTATTGTCAGTTCGGAAATCGGTCAACAGGTTTATGATAAATATTATGCAAGTTATTTTCCGGCAACAAACAATCCGACTTCAACAACTGCGTCCGCTCCGGCCTTCGATTTTAACGCCGCCATGAGACAAATACGGCAGAATGTGGATGCGGATCTGGCAGCGGGGCAAATCGACCAGGCGGAGCAATATATGGACGAACAGCGGGATTACCTGCAGACTCAAGGTTATTACATCCGCAAACTGAACCAGGCCTATTTTGCTTTCTATGGGACATATGCCGATACAGCTGCGTATGCCGACCCAATCGGCAAGGCCATTCAGGATATCAGGAATCAGAGCAGCTCGTTGAAATATTTTTTGAATAAAATAGATCATGTAACCAACGTCAGCCAATTGGATAAGCTGGCAAATAAGTAATCCATCAACAGCCAGATAATCAGCTATCAGGAACTTTTACTAACGTGTGTCGCGTTTCGGCGGGTGTTACTCTGTTTTGCTTTAACCTTGGCCCTGGCCAGACGATTTAGCTTGTGCCTCATGGAATTACTCATTTTCATGCTCCAGTTAATTTCTAATTATAGCCGTAGAACTTGCAGGCATTAGATTATTTTTTTACTTTAAGTAAAACAAAATGCAACTTTTACCCTTCAAAGTTCTTACCCAGTTTACGGGCTTTTCTTCTCCGATCCTGCCGCGCGTTGATCCGGGCTTTAACCAGATGGGAACCTCTTTTAAAATGTTGAAATGCGACCATTTTTACCTTCCTTTTCCGATTGTGATTAATGTTTTTCTTATTATTGTCTAAAAGTCATCGACTCACTTATTCTCTATTCCAAATAATCCCGAAGTTTACGGCTGCGGCTGGGGTGACGCAATTTGCGTAATGCCTTTGCCTCGATTTGACGGATGCGCTCACGCGTTACTTTAAACTCCAGCCCAACTTCTTCCAATGTCCGGCCCCGGCCGTCTTCCAATCCAAATCTGAGCACTAATACTCTCTGCTCCCGGGTAGTTAAAGTTAATAATACTTCGTTAATCTGGTCTTTCAGCAGTTGTTTGGAAGCGCTGTCTAAAGGTTGGATTGCGTTATGGTCTTCGATGAAATCACCGAGATGACTATCAGCTTCCTCCCCCATGGGTAATTCCAGGGAAATCGGCAATTCGGCTACTTTGATAATACTGCGCACTTTCGCCGCGGAAAGTCCCAATTGCTGTCCAATTTCAGCTGCGGTAGGGTCCCGTCCGTATTCCTGTGTCAGTTTACGGCTGATTCTCAATAATTTATTAATTGTTTCAATCATATGCACCGGTACGCGGATAGTACGTGCCTGGTCTGCGATAGAACGGGTAATTGACTGGCGTATCCACCAGGTCGCATAAGTGCTGAATTTGAATCCCTTATGCGGATTAAACTTCTCCACGGCCCTTATTAAGCCGATGTTTCCTTCCTGGATTAAGTCCAGCAGCGACATACCGTGTCCGACGTTCTTCTTGGCGACACTGACAACCAGCCTTAAATTAGCTTCTGCCAGGTAATCCGTGGCTGCTTTTTCCGCTTTCTCGATGTCATACAGGTATTTAGACAGATACACTTCATTGGCATCCAGTTTCGCGATAAAACTGCTTTCCGTCACCAGTCCGGGAATACCGGAGAGTGCAACTTTACGGCCGATGGCGAGCAATACCTTCTCCGGCAGCAGTGCGATTTCTACGGAAAGGGCAATAAGGCGTGACTCTACAGGTTGCGGAGGCAACTCCAATTTATCGGCGATGGCCTGGACCATCAGCGGGTCAATTACGCCGTCGATAGCAACTCTGAATTTTTCTGAAGTAATAGTTTGTTGGAAACCGGTATTTTGCGGTAAACCGACATTTTCCTGGAGCTGCCGAATAATTTCCCAAGATAAACCGAGGTCTTTGATTATTTCCTGAAAAATCCGGCTGGCAGAAACCTGATTACCATCGATTTCAAGCCGATGTCTGATTGTAGAAACACGTTTCCCCACCTCAATGCGGCGGGCGGTAATTTTTTCATCTTTTGCGGAGAGCAGAGGAACACGCCCGATTTCATGCAGATAGAGGCGGATAGGGTCTTCTTCCACCTCCTGATTGTCATCAACCGAAGCCTCAGGTGCGGTTTCTTCAGAGTCCTTGCCTTCAGCAGCCAGTTCTATTTCAAGCAAAGCGTCTTCATGGGGGAATGAGCCCGGTTCTTTCGTCTCATCCAACGTTAATTCCCGAGGTGTTAGATCCAGGGTATTAATCGTCACTTTTTCACCTTCCTGTTCACTCTACGGACCTCATTAACCGAAAATATCCGGCGGGAGGGTAGTTATTGAGAGAAGGCTTGCTCGGGTTCGTCTCCTATAGGCTCGGAATTAAGGCTGTTGAAATACAAGCACATGCAGCGCTTTCAGTCAGCTACCGGCTTTGACGCTTGTTTCTTCGAGCATTATTTTTTGCTTTGAGCAGATAGGCATCCCGTTTGGTCATAAACCGCTGGTGAGCCCTGAATTCTTTCAGGATACCGCTGGTCTGAACCATTT
>Ga0182021_10011720_pt1 | contig 10414 bp, 11 predicted proteins | sample 612E3MmetaG_FD_120493 | JGI IMG/M metagenome (GOLD analysis project Ga0182021, IMG submission 120493) | Permafrost microbial communities from Stordalen Mire, Sweden - 612E3M metaG (Illumina Assembly) | ecosystem: Environmental > Terrestrial > Soil > Wetlands > Permafrost | place: Sweden... | reverse complement strand
TCCGGGTACGCGCCGAGCAGCAGGCAGACGATGCCGGAGATGGCCGGGGTCGCGAAGCTGGTGCCCGTCTTCGTCGTGTAGCCGCCGCCCGGCGCCGCGACCGTGACCTCGTCGCCATGACCGACGAACTCGATGACGTTCTCGGGCTGGTAGCGGACCACGAGCTGCGACGGGAACTTGTTGCGCTCGACGCTGATGACCGAGGGTGTGAGCTCGGCCGGGTAGCCCTGATCGACGAGCGGCATGTTGCGCTTGGCCGCGACGATGATCTGGCCCTTGCGGTAGGCCGCGTCGCAGAGCGGCTGCAGTCGAGGGCCGAAATCGGCCTTGGCCGCGAGGCTCATGTTGATGACCTTGTAGTTGGCCTCGATGGCGTGCTTGAGCGACGTGATGAGCGCCTCGCCCGCGCCGGTGTTGTCGCCGCCGAGCACGCGGTAGTCGGTGATGCGCGCGTTGGGCGCCAGCTTGGCGATGATGCTCGCGACGGCGGTGCCGTGGCCGAAGGCATCGTGGTTGCCGGGCACCGTCTCCTCGCTGATGGTGCACTTGCCGTCGGCCATGTTGGCCCCGAAGGCCTTGTCGATGAACCGCGTGAGGTCGGGGTGCGTCGCGTCGATGCCGCTGTCGAGCACGGCGACGGTCACCGGACGGAGCTCTCGCTTGGCGAGCTCCGGGAGCTTCTCGAGGAGGGCTTGCGCGAACATGCTCACGGGATCTCGACGCCACCGCTGGTCATGGCCGCGATCTCCGCGAGGATGCGCGCCACGTGCTCGAGCGCCGGGGCGCCGCCCTTGCCGATGATGCCCAGCGAGCCGGCGATGCGGTGCTCGACGTCGTCGCCGCCCGGCTTGACCGCGCCCTTCTGCATCTCGCCGATGCTGTTGAGCTGGCGCCTCTGCTGCACGACCACGCCGGCCACCGCCGCGAGGCGGCCGTACAGATCGCCGTCCTTGCTGGTGAAGCGCCTCTCCGGCTCGAACGTGACCGCCGTGATGACGCCGACCAGCTCGTCGGCCACGAGCATGGGCGCCGCGATGACGCCGGAGGGCCCCTTGGCGCGCTCCTCGCCCTGCTTGACGCCCATGAACGTGGGCGCGCCGATCTGCACCTCGCGCGTGGCCGCGGCCAGGCCGGTCAGGCCCTTGTCGAGCGGCACGCGCTGTCCGATGAGCGTGTCGGCGCCGCCCACGGTCATGGCGAAGACGAGATCGTTCTTGGCAGGATCGTAGACGAGGAGCGAGCCCTCCTGGGCCGAGACGACCTGTGCGCCGAGCTCGATCAGGAGCCGGAGCACGAGCTCTTCCGGGCTCTTCGGGGCGATGGCCAGGTAGGTCGCGAGATGACTGCTCATGTCAGACGGGCTCCTGCTTCAAGGGGATCCCCACGGTAGCGGGGTCCGACTTTTTCACAACCTTCGCGTCCGGCGAGGCGGGGCTGGCGTCGGCGGGGGCGTGCGGCTCGTCCTTCGCGGCTTCGACCAGGCGCTTGTAGAGGCCGTCACGCGAGAGCAGCTCCTCGTGGGAGCCCTTGTCGGCGATCTTGCCGTTCTCGAGGACGCACACCTCGGCGGCGACGCGCCCGATGAAGCCCTCGATGTCGTGATCGATGACGATGACGGTCATGTCCCCCAGCGACTTCATCAGGCGCACGAGGTTCTGCAGCGTGATGTTGTCGATGCCCGTCGTGGGCTCGTCGAGCAAGAGCACGCTGGGGTGATGCAGGAGCGCGCGCGTGATCGAGAGCAGGCGTCGCTGCCCTCCCGAGAGCCCTTGCGCCACGTTGCGGGGGAGCGCGTAGCCCAGCGGATCCTTCGGCGAGACGCGCAGGAGCACGTCCCAGAAGCCGGTGGTCTTCGAGACCGCCTCGATCTCCTCGTCGGTGGCGTCGGCCTTCGCGAGGAGGAAATTCTCGCGCACGGTGCCGGCGACGAAGAGCGGGAACTGCGCCACGCGCACGACGCGCCGGCGGAGCTCGCCCAGCGCGACGTCCTTCACGTCGACGCCCCCGATGCGCACGTGGCCTCCCTGCGGATCCGACAGACGCGCGATCAGGTTGAAGATGGTCGACTTGCCGCTCCCGGCCGCACCGACGAGGGCCGTGACCTTGCCCGGCTCGAACGCGAGGGTCACGCCGTCGAGCACCGGCTTGAGGCCCGCGCGGTAGGCAAAGAGCACGTCGTCGAACTTCACGACCGCGCCCTCCTTGGGCAGCGGCTTGGGATGCGCGGGCTCCTTCACCTCGGGCTCGGCCTCGAGGATGTCGACCACCTTCTCGACCTGCGCCCAGGCCGAGTTCAGGCCGTTGAAGAAGAGGATGATCTGCTGCAGCGGCGACACGGACGTCGGCACGAACTGGTAGATGGCGATGAGCGCGCCGGTCGCGCCCGCCACGGCTGCGGGATCGGACAGCGTCGACGTCAGGTAGACGCCGTAGCCGAGGAACCCCATCTGCAAGAGCGAGGGGATCGAGTTCTGCGCCTGGCTCGACGCTTCGTTCCGCACCGAGGCGGCGACCTTGTTCCGGACGTGCGCGCGCAGCTTCTGGCCGTACGCCTCCGAGCGCTGGGGGAGTGCGCCCATGAGCTGCACCTCGAGCGGCATCGCCAGCGAGTTCTGCAGCTCTTCGCTGAGCGCGAGCTCGCTGTCGCGCACCTTGGCGAAGGCCGAGCGGAGGCGTCGCGACAGGTACACCCCCACGACCGGCAGCGTGATGAGCACACCGAGCAGGGCGATCTTCAGCGCGACGGGCGTGTCGCCGATGGAGGCCAGGGCGTTGAAGAGGAAGATGAGGGCCGTGATGAGGCCGATGCCGCGGACCACGGGAAACGAGATGAGATCGCGGAGCAACATCTGCGCGCCCATCGCGAAGCGCGACACGACGACGGTGGTCACGCCCACGTCGTTGCTGATGTGATAGCCCGGCCCCAGGGTCAGCAGCTTGTCGTGAAGGCGCTGCTGAAGCTTCGCGAGCATGGTCTGGTCGGACCACTGCGTCATGAGCTTCTCGGTGAGCGACAGCAGAATCGCGAGGATCGTGAGGGCCGCGAGCAGCTCGAACGCGTTGGGCGTGCTCTGCGGGATGAGCGCGGCGAACGCGCCGCCGACCTCGGCCTTCTTCTTCTCGGACTTCGTCGGTGGCGGGGCGGCGACCGGATCCTTGGCGACCTGGGGCTTGCTCTCGACCAGCGCGGGCGGGGACTTGAGATGCCCGACGACGGCGGCGACGAGCTGCAGGTTGAACTGCATCAGCGTCTGGTTGAACACGGTGAGGAACGTCGTGAGGATGAAGGGGATCAACGCCGCGCGGACGATGACCCAGCCCCAGCGAAACAGCTTGCCGTAGGGGACCTTCTCGGTCGACGGCATCACCGCCTCGCCTTTGGCGAAGCCGCCGCCGCCGCCGGGCTTCTTCTTCATGTCACCGCCGCCGATGGGCATCTTGGCGTCGCCCATGCCCATCGGCATCTTGGCGCCCGCCGCACCCATGGGCATCTTGACGTCGCCGTCGCCGGCCTTCGGTTTCAGATCGTCGGTCATCGCTCCCCGGCCGTGAAGATCCCAGAGTGAGGGTACACAAAAGCACCGAGGGCGATCCGCGCTTTTCGCGAATCGCCCTCGTGGCTTTCGACAGCGCGATCTCTACGCGCGGAACGGGCGGCCGCAGTTGCCGCACTCGTACCAGTTGTACTTCTCGGTATCGATGACCGAGCGCCCGACGTTGCCGCACCAGGGGCACTCCGTGAGGGTGAGCACGAGCTCCTGCCCTTCGACTTCCGGCGCCTGCGACGTGGCGAGGCCGCGCTTGGCCGGGTCCAGCTTCTTGGCCTCGTCCGGCTGGATCTTCGTACCCTTTTTCACGTTGCTCATGAGTGTCGTCTCCCTCTTCGTTTCGGTTTGGTGAGTAGCTGATGCGTAGCTGAGAGGTTCAGGCGCGGAACGGGCGGCCGCAGTTGCCGCACTCGTACCAGTTGTACTTGTCCGTATCGACGACCGAGCGGCCGACGTTGCCGCACCAGGGGCACTCCGTGAGGGTGAGCACGAGCTCCTGGCCTTCGACGTCCGGCGTCTCCGAGGTCGTCTTCCCGCGCTTGGCCGGGTCCAGCGTCTTCGCCTCGGCCGCCTCGATCTTCGTGCCCTTCTTGACGTTGCTCATGACCAATCTCCTCGTTCGTGTTCGCGTGGTGTGATTCGTGAACGGCCCACAATGGCCCCAGGGTAATTCGGTAGGGGACACGCTTTCGGGCGGGGCTGTCAATCCCCGTCGGCCGCTCCGTGCATGGGGGGAGGACGCGCGCCCCCTTCGCTTCTGACAGCAGCAGGCACACGATGGGTAGGACATGGTCGCCGGCCCCAGAATTGATGCGGTTCTCTTCGACCTCGATGGAACTTTGGTGCTGTCGCCCATCGATTTTCCGGCCATGCGCATGGCCGTGCGAGCGCTCGCCATGGAGGAGGGGGCGGTCGAGCCGCTCCGCGCGCCCGACGTCCTCGGCCTGGTCCGTGAGGCCAGCGAGCTCGTTCGCGATCGACCGCGTTTCTGCGCGCGCGCCGACGCGGCGATCCTCGCGCTGGAGCTCGAGGCCGCTCGCGGCGCGCGTCCGGCTCCCGGCGTGGAGGTCACCCTCGCGGCGCTCCATCGCGGCGGCGTTCGCATCGGCGTCGTGACGAGGAACGCGCGGAGCGTGGCCGCGGCGCTCCTCGAACGCTTCGCGCTGCCTCACGACGTGCTCGTCGCCCGGGAGGATACGCCACGCCCCAAGCCGGCTCCGATGCACCTCCGGCGGGCGCTGGTCCTCCTCGGCGTGCCGAAGAGCCGCGCCGTCTTCGTGGGAGATCACGCCATGGACGCGCTGGGCGGGCGCCGCGCGGGGCTTCGTACGTTCGGCGTGCCGGGCGCTCCAGGCGCCTTCGACGCCGCGAAACCCGACGTCATGCTGGGCCGGCTCGACGAACTTCTTGATCACCTCGGTCGCGCCGTCTGGTAGAGCCCTTCGCATGCCCCTCACCGGTGCCGCGGCACGATCGCTCCGCGCTCTCGCGCATTCGCTGCAGCCTGTCGTCCACGTCGGAAAGCAGGGCGTCACGCCGAAGCTGGTCGCGCAGCTCGAGCGCGCGCTCCTGGATCACGAGCTCATCAAGGTGAAGATCCTTCCCGAGGCCCCCGAGGATCGCAAGGACGTCGGCGCGGCCCTGGCCGACGCGACCGGTGCGGAGCTCGCGCAGCTCATCGGCCGCGTCGCCCTCCTCTACAAGCCGCACCCGAAGAAGCCGAAGATCCCCGTTCCGAAGGGCTACACGAAGCCCAAGCCCAAGCCGGCGAAGGACGAGACCGAGGAAGAATGACCCTCACCTTCGACGCCGCCGCGAGCAAGATCGTGATCGAGACGTTTGCCGAAGGGCTGCTCTCGGCCCTGGCCCACGATCTCCGCATCGAAGCGCGCGACGGCGAAGGGAAGAGCGACGCCGAGGACTCCATCACGGTGACCTTCCCGGTCCGCGGGCTCTGCCTGGTGGAGTCGAGCAAGAAGGGGAAGGGCGACTATCACGCCCCCAGCGCCGGCGACCGGAAGGACATCGAGGCTCGCATCGAGGAGCAGGTCTTTCCGGGTTTGGCCGCGGTGACGGTGCACGCCGACAAGAACGGCCCCGCGGTGCGCGTCGTCGGACCGAAGGGCCAGCAGTCGCCGCGTGTCCGCGCCACGGTGCGCGCGGACGGGGACACCGTCATCGCCGAAGGGGACTGCGAGCTGTCCCTCGCGGCGCTCGGTACGGGGAAAGTACACGTACCCATGGGCGCCATCCGGCTCAAGGACGAGATCCGGGTGCGCTTCCGCGCGGTTTTCCGAAAGGTCTGAGGGGGGGCTCTTGCCCTGATCACTCGCCGCGCGAGAGGTGGATCGACAGCGCGATGATCACGATCGTCGAGACGCCGATGGCGCCGAACACCGAGAGAAACCCCAGCAAGCTCCCCGCGGGGCTGAGGCCCGTCGCGGTCGAGGAGGCGAGCACCATGAAGGCCACGACGACGAGCGCCGGCCCGACGGCGATGCCCATCATGAGGAGCAACATGGGGACGGCCTGCGGGTGCGCCCAGTTGATGGTCCAGCCCATGGCCCGCATGCGCTTGGGCACGATGACCCGCGGATCGTTGGGACAGCGGTAACCGAAGAGAGTCCAGTTCGCCGGATCGTTCCACATGCGTTCCAGGTCTTCGCGCGCCACGAAGCCAAGGTAACCTCTCCGAAGTCGAATGCCACACACAGGCGCGCGGCTTCCTGTCCCTCGTTGACCTCGCGCCGGCCTCGCGCGTAGCGTTCGCGCGCCATGCGCAGTCCCTTTGCCTTCGTCGCGTTCCTCGCCCTCTCCGTGGCGTGCTCGAGCCCCTCCGCGGTGACGCCGCCCGGGGTCGATGCCGGAAAGGACGTCGTCGTCGACGTGGGCACCGACGCGAACGGGCAGCCGAGCGACGTCTATCCGGCGTTCAAGCCGACGGTGCCGCAGGTGACCTCGGTTGGCGGTCCGGTGCTCACGCACGCCAAGATCGTCCCCGTGTTCTTCCCCAGCGACGCGTGGCAGGCCAAGATCACGGGCTTCCTCGGCAAGTACGTCCCATCGTCGCACTGGGTGGAAATGGTGGGCGAGTACGGCGTGAGCACCGCGACGGTGTCCGCGGAGGTCGTCCTCGCCACGGCCCCCGCGAAGACCCTCGACGACACCGAGATCCAGACGTGGCTCCAGGGGCAGCTCGACGGAACGCACCCGGAGTGGCCCGCCCCCGACGACAGCACGCTCTACGTTCTCTTCTATCCGACCACGACCTCGATCACGCTCTCCGGCTCGACGAGCTGCAAGACGTTCGGCGGCTACCACGGCGACGTCGCGATGCCGAGCACGCAGAAGGTGGCCTACGCGGTCATTCCGCGATGCAGCAGCTCGTTCACTCCGCTGACCGTCACGCTGAGCCACGAGCTGGTCGAGGCGGCCACCGATCCGTACGTGAACCTGCTCCCGGCCTACGAGCAGCTCGACCCGATCCATATGGCGTGGATGCTGTCGTCGTCCGGGGGCGAGATCGGCGACATGTGCGAGTACGATCCGCTCGCGCCCTACGCCGTTCCGGACCTCGGCAATGCCGTGATCCAGCGCAGCTGGTCCAACCTCCAGGCGGCGGCGTACCACGATCCGTGTGTTCCGCAGATCGCCGGGTCCACGTACTTCAACTCGGTTCCGGTCCTGCCCGACATGATCCCGGTCACCATCCCGGATCTGCCCGGTCTGGGACCCCTTGCCGGCAAGACGATCTCGGTCGAAGGCGTGAAGATCCCGAAGGGCGAGTCGCGCACGATCGACGTCAACCTCTTCAGCGACGGGCCCACGGGCGGCCCGTGGAGCGTCGAAGCCGTGGACACCTTGTCGGAGCGAGGTTTCGGCTCGCCGACCCTCGCCTTCGCGTGGGACGCGACCGAGGGGCAGAACGGCCAGACGCTGCATCTGACCATCACCGCCATCGCCAAGTCGTTCATCGGCGCGAGCGCCTTCCAGATTCACTCGTCGATGGGTAGCCAGCAGTTCAGCTGGACCGGCACGGTCGGAATGAACTGACGAGGGAAGGGGGACGCCATGGGTCGAGCGAGTGAGCTGACGGGACCGGACTTTGCCGAGGGCATCGCGGCGAGCGAGCTGAAGGACGGCGAGATGCTGCTGGGGCACGCCCAGGGCGAAGCCGTGCTCTTGGCGAAGCGAGGCGCGGAAATCTTCGCCGTGGGCGCGACGTGCACGCACTACAGCGGACCGCTCGCCGAAGGGTTGATGGTGGGGGACACCGTCCGGTGCCCGTGGCACCACGCCTGCTTCAGCCTGCGCACGGGCCAGGCGGTGAGCGCGCCGGCGCTCGACCCCATCGCGTGCTGGAACGTCGAGAAGCGCGGCGATCGTCTCGTCGTGCTCGGCAAGGCGCCGAACCGCGCCACGATGCCCAGCGCCGTGTCCGTCGCGCTCTCGTCGGTCGTCATCGTCGGAGGCGGTGCAGCCGGCCAGGCCGCCGCCGAGATGCTGCGTCGCACGGGGTATGGTGGAAAGCTCACGATGCTGAGCGCCGACGTATCGCCGCCCTGCGACCGGCCGAACCTCTCCAAGGACTATCTCGCCGGCACGGCGCCCGAAGCGTGGATCCCGCTCCGCCCGCCGGAGTTCTACAAGGAGCAGAGGATCGATCTGGTGCTCGGCGCGCGCGCCACGAGCCTCGACGTCGCGAAGAAGACGATCACCGTCGAGGGCGGCGCGACCTACGCCTACGACGCGCTGTTGCTCGCCACCGGGGCCGACCCGGTCGAGCTCACGGTCCCCGGAAGCGCGCTGCCGCACGTGCACTCGCTGCGCACGCTCGCCGACAGCCGCGCCATCGTCGCCGCCGCGGCAGGCGCCAAGCGCGCCGTGGTCCTCGGCGCCAGCTTCATCGGGCTCGAGGTGGCGGCGGCGCTGCGCGCACGCAACGTCGAGGTCCACGTGGTGGCTCCCGACGCGCGGCCGCTCGAGCGCGTGCTGGGTCCCGAAGTGGGAGACTTCGTGCGCGCGCTCCACGAAGAGCACGGCGTCGTCTTCCACCTGGGCCAGACCGCCACGTCGATCGACGCGCACGGCGTGACCCTCGTCCGCGGCGAGACGCTGGCGGCGGACCTCGTCGTCGCCGGCATCGGCGTCCGGCCGGCCATCGCGCTCGCCGAAGCCGCGGGGCTGAAGCTGGACCGAGGCGTCGTCGTCAACGAATACCTGGAGACGAGCGTCCCCGGAATCTTCGCGGCGGGCGACATCGCGCGCTGGCCCGACCCTCACTCGGGAGAGAACATTCGCGTCGAGCACTGGGTCGTTGCGCAGCGCCAGGGGCAGATCGCGGCGCGCAACATGCTCGGCCACAAGGAGCCGTGCACGCTGGTGCCGTTCTTCTGGAGCCAGCACTACGACGTGTCGATCTCGTACGTGGGCCACGCCGAGACGTGGGACCGCATCGACGTCGAAGGCAGCGTCGCGAAGCGCGACTGCAAGCTGACCTATCGGCGCGGGGACAAGACCCTCGCGGTGGTCACCATCGGCCGGGACCTGGAGAGCTTGAAGGCCGAGATCGCGCTGGAAGGGTGAGCCTCAGCGGACGAAAAAAAGTGCGTGGCGGCGGGCCGGGGGGGGAGGCCACAGCCGCCACGCGAAAGGGTACTAAGCGCGAAACGTGCCAACTCCAAGTGCCCGAGATCAGGCGCCGCGCGCCGCGCTTTTCTTCCACTTTCGCAATGTGAAATTCAGGTCTGCAATGTGGGGGGGCTCAGCCCCCGAGGTGCGCCGCGAATTCGGACGATCGCCCCCCGATGCCCGAGGGGTGGTATCCAACGGGGCATCCGAAAAGGGGGCTCGATGATGCATCTTCGAACGATCACGGTTTTCGCGGCGTGTCTCCTGTCGGTCGCTGCGTGCGACCGACTCCGAGGAACCAAGGCCGGCGCCGACGGTGGCGAGGTCTCGTCGGGCGGCGGCCTCAGCGGCGTCACGGGCCTCGCGGCCAAGGCGCTGTCGCTCGTGAGCTCGACGGGGGAGTCGTTCGAGGGCGACATCACCATGAACGACGTCCACACGGGCAAGCCGCCGAAGGTCGAGGTGTACGAAGTGAAGGGCGACAAGCTCCGCCTCGAATTTCCCGAGCGGCACACCTACGTGATCTTCAACGGCGCCGAGAAGAAGATCATCGAGGTCGACGACGCGAAGAAGACCGCGGTCCTCATCGAGATCGATCAGATGGAGAAGATGCAGGCGCAGATGACGGGCGGCCCCGCCCACGCGCCGTCGACCCCGCCGCCGTCCGAGTGGGAGTCCTCGATCGACATGGCCGCAGGGACGGACGTGATCGCCGGCTACGCCTGCGACAAGTGGAAGATCACCGAGACGAACAAGAAGACCGGGAAAATCCGCAAGACCGACGCGTGCCTCGCAAAGGGCATCGGCTTCCCCGACATGACGATGGGCCGCGGGGGCACGACGGGCTCCTGGATGATGAAGCTGGTCGCCGACAAGTTCTTCCCGCTCCGCGTGGTGATGACGGAGGACGGGGTCGAGCAGAGCAAGATGGAGGTGACCAAGATCGAGAAGAAGACGCTCGCGGCGTCGCGCTTCGAGGTCCCGCCGGGCTACGCCGTCACGGACATGGCCGAGATGATGAAGGGCCTGCAGAACATGAGGCCCCACCCCTAGAGCGCGGTGTTTTTCGCCGATACCGGCGCGATCCCTTCGTCGGGAATCGTCGCCGTACAGGAGTCTGAGCATTCGTCACATCTCGAAAAAGGCGCAAGAGACGGGCTCGTGATGCGGAGTCAAAGCGTCCGCGCGCCCCCTTCCCCTGGCCCCTTCCCCCGCTGCGGGGGAAGGGGAAAGAG
>Ga0182021_10011719_pt1 | contig 10414 bp, 6 predicted proteins | sample 612E3MmetaG_FD_120493 | JGI IMG/M metagenome (GOLD analysis project Ga0182021, IMG submission 120493) | Permafrost microbial communities from Stordalen Mire, Sweden - 612E3M metaG (Illumina Assembly) | ecosystem: Environmental > Terrestrial > Soil > Wetlands > Permafrost | place: Sweden... | reverse complement strand
GCGGCCACGCAAGCCGCGGTCTGGCCGGGCGTGCCAAAGTGCACGACCACGGCCGCCAGCCGGTGGCGGTCACAGGGCTGGGCTTCGCGGCTCATGGCTTCATCGTATCAGAGCCAGGCCTGGACCCACATCTCGCCACACGGGGCTCAGGACCGGGGCTTGCGCGATGGGCGGCGGCGAGAATTCCCCCGCGTGAACCGTCGGCGTTCCGACATCCGTGCTGTCTACCCGCTGACGGGCCGTCGTCTTCTCTGTTCGCATCCACTCGTAATCACCCGGCTTCTTCGCTGGCCTGGGGGTTGCAACCCCTGTTGAGCGTGATGCTGACAGCAACGACAAACGATTCGAGGAGGAATGTCATGAAGACGCTGGCGTGTTTGCCCCTTTTTGCAATTGGAGCCGCGTTGTTCACGCTGTCGCTGTGTGGCTGCTCGGAACGCAGGGACGGCCCAAGCCTCGGTGGCGCAGAGGTGAAGATGTACGCAATCAACGCAGCCGACGTCTACTCGGTCACGGTCACCATCACCGCGGATGACATAGCGGATCCCATCGTCGTTCCGCTGACCAAGGTCGGGGACCAGTGGGTCGCCAACCTCAGCGGGATCCCGGCGGGAACAAATCGCACATTCACCCTCTCCGCCCGCGACGCTTCGGATACGGAGATCTACAGTGGCGTGGCCACCGGGGTGACGATCACCGCCGACCAGACGGCTTCGGTGTCAATCGGCGGCCAGGAGACGAATCCGCCCCCCGCGAGCGGCAACGCATCGCCGGTGATCGACGCCCTGGTTGCGTCGTCGATAGCTGTGGTCCCGGGAGCGACGGTCACCCTGTCGGTGAACGCCCATGACCCGGATGCGGGCGACACGCTCGCATATCTGTGGACGTCACCCAGCGGGACGTTCGACACCTCGAACACAGCGTCGACCACCTGGACAGCGCCCGAGACGGCCGGGACATACCGGATCACGGTGCGGGTTCAGGACAATCACCAGGCGCAGACGACGATGTCCGTCGACATCACGGTCCGTGCGGAGAGTGATGCCGGCACCACCGCGACGATCACGGTCACCCTCAACAACTCGCCCGTGGTGAGCGAAGTGACCTCGACCAAAGGTCGGATCGGCGTTGGTGATACGACCACGCTGGATTGCGCGGCAACCGACGATGACAGCGACACGCTGACCTATGCTTGGACCGCGGACAGCGGTTGTGCCGGAACGTTCAGTGCGTCGAACGTCAAGAGCCCGACGTTCACGCTGGGCAACACTTTGCCATCGTCCGGCGCGTGCCAGTTCTCGGTGACCGTGTCCGATGGCCGCGGTGGTACCGGCACAGGGTCGCTGACCATCACCGCCTCTGCTCCTCCGCCGGTCAACGTGGCGCCGCAGATCGAGGGCTCCAGCCAGTCCGCCGCGTCTGCTGTGGCCGGCCAGGCGGTGACCCTGTGGGTCCTGGCGTCCGATCCGGAAGGTACCGCAGTGACCTTCGCGTGGAGCGCGGCCAGTGGCACGTTCGCAACGCCGGTCGACTTGAGCGCCGGAAGCCAGCAGGTAGTCTGGACTGCGCCGCTCAACTTCGTGGGTGATATCCAGGTCCAGGTGACGGTCACCGACGCGGGGAACGCGTCGACGGTGAAGAGCTTCACCATCGCAAAGACTCAGCCTCCCTCGGGCGAGGGCGGGTGGACTGCCGACCCGAGCTACTACGGCTCCGGCGACGGCTGTGATTGCGGCCACGGCTCCTGGGATCCGGATTGCGCCATTCCAGGTCAAGTGCTGCACAACTGCAACAACGGGCAAGCCTGCGTTCAGTCCGGTCAGCTGGGCGTCTGCCAGACCGTGGTGACGCCCGCAATGCCCGACCCCGCGCCGCCTTCCACGCCGCCAGCGGGATGGACCTGTGACCCGAGTTACTACAACGCCGGCGACGGCTGCGACTGCGGGTGCGGCGCCTTCGATCCGGACTGTGGAAGGCCGAATCAGAGGGGGTTCGATTGCAATGTGGGGCAATACTGCGGGCAATCAGGCACCTGCGAGAGCCTGCCCAGCCAGTAGCTTTCTCCGAAACCGAGTCCCGAGACCCTCTTTGCTGGCCAGGCCAGCGATGAGGTTCTCGGGCGTTTTGGCGTCATGGTCCGTCCAGCGGTCTACTGGATTCTCGTCGTGGGATCTGGAATTCGTACGACCGCAGGTCGCCCCTACACGCTACTGGAGTCTCGTCGTGGGATCGCCGAGCAGGATCCAGGTGCGGCGGACGTCGAGGTCGCTGACCGCTGTCTTGGCCCGCGCCGTGGCCTCGCCGATGGTCGGCTTCCTGGCGGCAAACAGCAGCCGCATGAACTCCCGGTCCAGCGCCATCTGCCCGTCCGGCTCGGTCAGGCCCGACGAGGCCCACACCGCGATGGCTCCGCCCTGCGGCGCCTTGAGCAACGCTTCGCCCAGGGTTTCGCCATACGGGTCCGCAAACCAGCCGGTCCAGCAGGTCATGCTGGACACGAAGGGCAAGCGCGACCCGTTGGTAAGCAGGGGCACGTCGTCCATGCTCAGCAGATTGCCCTGCCAGGCAGTTTCCGAGGCGTGGCCCATGTAATTCACCAGCAGCGCGCCCTGGTTGAACGCGCCCAGCACCGCCGCGTGCGCAAGCGTGTCGTCGGCAAAATCACTACGGAACACCTGCTTGAGGAAGATGTTGGAGGGAATCTGGGCTGCCACCGCATCGCTGGCTGCCGGGAAGTCGAAGTCGTCGGTGGCGGGGCCGGACACCAGCACGGCCGTATTTTTCCAGTCGGCGCCGCCCGTGCGGCTGTATCCGACTAGCTTCTGCACCACCGCCGCGGCCTGGATGGAATCGCGCACCGGCAAACGGCCGATGGCCAGGCCGGGCAGCCCGTCGTCGTTGAAATCCACGAACCAGTCATCAGACGCGGCGTAGTTATAGGTCGCCTCGACGAACTTCGTCGGCACCAGGTCGGAATCGCCGTAGCCGAGGAAGTTGCGCGGATCCGCGCTGGCCGACCCGGCCAGCAGTACGAAGCCCGGCCGCTTGCGCCAGGTCGATGATGCCAGGGCCAGGAAGTCGCGCAGTGCCTGCGGTGTCTTGTTGCCAAAGCTGAACTCGTCGTACACGTCCTCCACGTCGACAACCGCGACGACGTATCCCTGCCCCTGGCGCAGCCGAACCAGCGGCTGGAGCGCGTCCGCCACCGCGGCGTGAGTCAGGATAATCAGGTTGGCCGCCCTGTCGGCCGAGTGCCAGCTCGACGGGCTGTTGGTCTTCACACTGGCAGGCGACTCGATCTTCTCGTCAGTGAAGGCGATAAGATTGCGCAGGCCCGCGCCGGCAACGCCGGTCGCCGCCGCGTAGCCAGATCCATCATTCTGCACCGCCGCGACAAGCTCGTACGCATTCTCCGGGTCGGTCACATCCATCACGCGAATGTGCGACGAAATGAAACCGCTGACCACCAGGTGGCCGCCACCCGGCGCGGTCATGCCCAGGGTATCCCCGTCGGCAACGTACCGTCGCGCGTAGGTCAACCCGACCGACTCGACCAGGCTGAGATCCATCTGACCCCCCTGTGCCCACAGGGCGATCTGGTTGGGACCTTCGTGCAGCGAAGCCGCCTGGTCGAGTAGCAGGTGCGCAGTGCCGCGCTCCTGGCCGCTCAACTCGATCTGTCCTACCGGGATGCCGTTTAGCAGGATGGCCACAAGGTGGGGAATATTCATCACGCCCTGCACTGCCACGTCGAGGACCGCCTGGCCCGCTGTGGACAGGTCGGCGTTGCGCACGTCGAGAGTTACCGTGGTCGGCGCCTGCGCATCAGTGGACACAATCGGTCCGAAGTACTTGTCTCCTTCGCCGTTCATCAGCGCCATGAAGTAGATCGTCTTTGGCCTGGACTCGACCGTGAAGGGGAAGTTCGCGGGCGCGGCCGTACTGGCCGCAGCACTGACCTTTCCGATTCGCTCGCCGGCGCTGGTCCCGGCCACCAGCCAGTAGCTTCGTTCGCTCGACCACGGACTGTCGAGCCCGGTGGCGTAGAACTCGACGGTGCTTTCGGGAACGATCTGGCGACCGCGCGCCAGGCCTCGCACGACCAGCGGGATCTGCTGCCCGTCGGCGAAAAGCTGGAGCCGGCTCGGATCGACACTGCCCAAGCCATGGTCGCGCAGATCCTGTCCGGTCACCCAATACCAGGCTGGATGCGAGATCCCGATCTTGAGGGCTCGGCCGGACGCCAGCGCCCATTGCGCCGCAATCGTGGTCGGCGTCCTCGGCGACAGGCCGCGCAGAACACGTCCCGCCGGCCCGCCTTGCACGCCGGATCCTGATGGGGAAAGTCCGTCTGGTCCCCCCTCGCCGGTCAATCCGGCGAGCTGCTGCAGATGGGGCGCATTGCGCACGTCGGGCGGCGGTTGATCCGACGGCTCGGGCACGACCGGTCCATGGAAGGTTTGCTCGCCGCTGAGGTCCACGTCCGCCAGCCAGTAGCGCGTGGTGCGCGCGACGGCGCCGCCAGGCAGGTCATCCCACCAGACATAGGACCGGCCGCCCGACATGCTCGCGCGGCGGCCCACCATCAAGGCCGAGCCCGAGATCAGGTGGGGCGTGACCGGCGAAGAGGCATCGCCGGCCTCGCGGTACAGGCGGAAGCCGATGTTGTCGGTTTCCATGGCCGTCTGCCATTTCAACAAGACCCGGCCGCCGTGAACCGTTGCCGTGAAGCTGGCCAGCCGCACTGCCGTGGGAAAGGCAGGCGCGCCCGTGCAGTTGTTGGTATTGAGGGTGATCCCGGAATCACCGGTACCCGCGGCGTTGAAAGCGGTAATGGTGCCGACCCCGCTGCTCTGGTTGGTGAGAGTCACGTCAATCAACTGGAACGCCCCGGTTCCAGTCCAGGTCCGGGTTGCTGTCCCGGTAATCGTGGCTCGCGTGTCCGTGGTGCGGCAGCCGCCGCTGTTGCCGTCGACCGAGAACTTGCCGTTGTTCACCAATCCCCCGGAGCCGAGCGTCAGGGTGTTTGCCGTCTGGGAGAACGTCGTGCCGCTCCCTACGGTGAGAGTGCCGGTGGTGCCTGTCGAGACGTTCCCGGTGATGGTCTTGACCCCGCTGCCCGCCGTCTGCAGGTTGTTGAAGGTGAACGCGGGAATGTTCTGCGCCCCGCTGCCGTTGAAGCTGACGGTGTTGTTGGTCACGGTGGGGGTGCCCACCGGCGTGAAGGTTCCCGCGATGCCGATGGTGCCCCCATTGATCAGGGTCTTGGCGCCGCCGGTGAGCGTCAGGTTGTTGTAGTTGAAGGCAGGTACGATCTGGCCGGCAGCCGCTTGGCTGAAATTGACAGTGCTGCCGGTGATGGTCGGAGTCCCGGCGGCCCCTGGTGTGAAGACTGTCGCGATAGCTATCGTGCCGCTCGATGCCAGGGTCTTGCTCTGGTTGTTGAACGTCAGGTTGCCGTAGGTGCCGGCGCACACGTTCTGGCCTGCGGGCCCCCCGTAGCTGACGGTTCCGGTCGCGCTGCTCGTGATGGCACCAGGGCCGCAGGTGACCGCGCCGTTCGCGTTCAGCGTGTTCGTGTTCACAGAAAGGGTTCCTGCGGTCAGCGACAGGGTGCCGGCCGCGGTCACGATCCCGGTCATGGTCTTGGTGCCGCTGCCAGAGATCGTAAGGTTGTTGTAGTTGAAGGCGGGAACGTTCTGCGCCGCCCCGTTGAAGCTGACGGTGCTGCCGGTCACCACGTTTCCGGTCGCGGCTCCCGGTGAGAAGGCTCCTGCGATGTTGATCGCACCGTTGAGAGTTTTGGTGGTGGCGGCATTGAACGTCAGGCCTACGTAGGTCCCGGGACACACGTTCTGGAGCGCAGCTCCGGTGTAGCTGACGAGTCCGCCCGCACTCGTGATCGTCCCGCCGTTGCAGTTCACGGTGCCGCTCGCGGTCAGCGTGTTCGCGACCGCGCCCAAGGAGAGGACGCCCGAGGTCAGCGTCAGAATGCCGGCCAGTGCCTGGGATCCCGCCAGTGTTTTCGTGCCGCTGCCGGCGATGGTGAGGTTGTTATAGGCGAGCACGGGAATGGTCTGGTTTCCTGCCCCGTTGAAACTGACGGTGCTGCCGGTCATGGTGGCGGTCGCCGTCCCCAGGTTGAAGGCTCCCGCGATGCCAACCGTGCCGGTCGCTGGCAGGGTCTTGTTGCCGCTGCCGAACGTCAGGGTGCCGTAGGTACCAGCGCAGACGTTCTGGGCACCGGTCCCGTAGGTGAAAGTTCCGGTCGCGCTACTGTCGGCGATGGTGGTGCCGCAGGTGGCGACGGCGCCATTCGCGGTCAGCGTGAACGTGCTCACGTCGAGGGTACCCGAGGTCAGCGTAAGGGTGCCAGTCGTCGTCACGTTCGCGGCCAAGGTCTTCGTGCCGCTGCCGGAGATCGTCAGGTTGTTGAAGGTCGTCGCACTCGTTCCACCAATTGTTGTCGCCGACGTGCCGTTGACAGTGACATCGATTATTGAAGTGCCTCCGACAGCCGTGAAAATCCCGTTGTTGGTCCACCTCCCGCCAACCGTGATCGAGTTTACCCAGGTGCTGGCTGGCCGGTTCTCGATGGTTCCGTTGTTCAGCAAGTCTCCCTTGACCACAGGAGTTCCAGCAGCAACCCCGCTTCCCATCCTGAGGACGCCGCCTGCGTTGACGGTTAAGGTTGTCAAGGTCGGCGTGGTGCCGCACCGGATCGTGCTGAGGTTCGGAATCACCACATCCGCGCCGGTGCCCGGCACGGGCTGTCCCGAGTTTCCCGTTCCGGTGCATCCGGCGCCGGTCCAGGTCACGTCGAGCCAGCCTTGCTCGGTGTTGCCGTTGGCGGGTGCGGTGCACAGACCCTGCGCGTGGGCATTTCCCGCGGCAAGCAGCAGGAGGAGCAAGCCCAGTCCGACCGCAGCGGCCTTGCCAGGCGCCGGTAAAGCCAACCACCGTGAGCCTCTTGTCGGGAACATCATGTGGGTTCTTCTCGTAGCGATTTTTGGGAAGGGGATCGCAGCTAGGTGGCAATTTCAGTGCCGCAGAGCCGGCAGAGTGCCGATGTACCAGCACCGCCTGCTGTGGCTGTCTTGCAGGTGCCCAGGACGGCCTCTTCCGGCCTGAGCTTGATGCTCGTGAGTCTGGGCGGTGCATAGGGCTTCTTGCACCCTGGCTCGGTCGATGTCGTTGCTGTCTTGCTGTTTTCACTATCTTGCACTGATATCTCCTCCATGAATCTGCAGACAGTACTGGCACTCCCCATGGGGTTTCGCCTCGACGCCCAGGGCGCGCGCCCGCAGGTGAGCCACCTCGCAGTAGAAGGCAGCCGGAGTCTCCGGGTCGCCGTGTTCCAGCTCTCCGTTGGGCGGACACGACCCGCATAGGTGCCGGACCGAACAGCCCAGGCACTTGGTCGCACGCGAGACCTTCCTGCTCCGCTCGGCCAGAAGAGCGCCCTCCCAGCCGTCCTTGAAGCTTCCGCCGCGCAGATCGTACTTGCCCCCGGGCGAGAACAGGCACAGGTTCATGCCGCCGTACGCGTCGATGCCAAAGCCATTGATGCCGGCCTTGCAGTAGTAGAGTTCCTGCTTGGGATGCAGCGCCGGGAAACAGCCGCCGAACTCGCGCGCCAGATCCTTCCACCCGGCGGCCTGCTTGGGGTCGCTCATTTCCAGATCCACCACCGTGCGGGCGGGAACCCGGAAAGAAAGCGGCCGCTGCGAGAAGTCGAGACGAGGGGTGACCATGGGATCGATCCTGAAGTTCAGCCCCAGATCCTTCTCCACCAGATCCTTCATCTGTTCGATCTCGTGCTGGTTGAGGGTCAGCACGATGGTCTTGAGGCTGATCTGGATCTTGCGCTCGCAGAGCAGGCGGACCGCTCGCATGCACTTGTCGTAGGAACCCGGCACCCGGGTGACGCTCTCGTGGGTTTCACGGGTGCTGCCATAGATCGTGATCTCGACCGCGTAGGGGCGCCAGGTGGCCAGGTGGTCGGCAATCCGCGGGGTGATGAGCGTGCCGCTGGTGAACAGGATGACGAGCAGCCCCTTCTTCTTCGCGTGGGTGTAGATGTCGAGGAAGTCCCCGCGCCCGAAGATCTCGCCCCCGGTATAGGTGAGCCACAGGCAGCCTGCCTCGGCGAGCTCGTCGATGATGCGGATATGCTCCGCGGTGGCGAGTTCCCGGCGGGCGTTCTCTTCGTCGCGCAGCGGGAGGTTGTTGTAGCAGTGCACGCAGTTAAGCGGGCAGCGTCGGGTGACCTCGATCATCCCGTAGCCGGGCAGACGCTTGCTGGACCAGACGTCCCGGACTTTGGTGTGGAAGTCGCGGTATGAGATGCTTTCGATCATTGGCTTGGGGTCTACCCTCCCTGACGCGTGACGAAAATACCCAGGTAACCGTTGAGTGTAGCAATACTCCGCGTCGCCAGGTATGGCGCTCCTGGGGTTTGAAAACCGACCCATAGGCGCTATCCTGCAACGAGCCATGGCCTTTCCTGGTAGCCCGTCGTGATTGCCCGTTGCGACAAAGAAGCTGCGCCTCTCCGGATTGACCGTCGGTGGTTCCAGATCGGCGGAATCACCATCCAGGTCGAAGCCGATCGGCCCATCACGTCGCAGACCTTCGCGCCCAAGTTCGAGGCCTTCGAGGTCAATGGCCCGGGCAGCGACACCATCTTCATCCACCACCGTTTTGGCCTCCCTGACCTGCAGGGCCGTGACCTGGGCCGCCAGGTTTACCGGAGAACGCCGTGGGCGGTTTTCGAGAGGCCGGATGCGTGGCTCTACTTGGGCATCGCGAAGGATCCCGACGATGCACGACTCTTCACCTTCGCCGAGTTCGACCGGGAACACAGCCGAGGCACCATCTGGAGCCCCACCGACGACAAGTTCATGCAAGGGCGCCTGGATTCCCTGACCATGTTCCCCACCGATCAGGTTCTGCTCGCGCGCGTGCTGGCCGACCGCCGGGCGTGCTATCTGCACTCGTGCGCCGTGATCGTCGAAGGCGCGGGCCTGCTGTTTCTCGGCCATTCTGGGGCGGGCAAATCCACCATTGCGGGGATGCTCGACGGGCGCGCCCAGATCCTGTGCGACGACCGCAACATCGTGCGCCGCTGGCCGGATGGGTTCCGGGTCCACGGCACGTGGAGCCACGGCGAGATCCCGCGCGTGTCAGCGACCTCGGCGCCCCTAGCCGCGATCCTGCTGCTGACCAAGGCCGAGGAGAATCGCCTAGTGAAGGTGGCGGATCGCGTGCGCCTCGCGAGCACGCTGGCAGCGTGTATGATCAAGCCGGTGGTGGACGCGGGCTGGTGGGAGAAGAGTCTGGACCTGATTGAAACCATGATTAACGAGATCCCCTGCTACGAGATGCGATTTGACAAGAGCGGCGCGATCGTGCCCGCGCTGCTCGAACTGGCGCGCAGTTTTCCGCCGACCAACCGAATAGAGCCGAGCCGATGAGCCCATCCGTAGATCCCGACGTGCGGGTCCGCCATTCGGACGACGTCGTCGCGCGGCTGATCGAGGGCCAGCTCCTCATCGTTCCGTTGGTTTCCGGCGTGGGCGATCTGGAGGACGAGCTGTACACGCTCAACGAAACCGGCCGGGCGATCTGGGAGAAGCTGGACGGCAACCGAACCATCGACGAGGTGGCCCGCGAGATGGCGCGCGAGTTCGACGTCGCTGAAGAAGCCGTCCGGCTGGACGTCATCAACCTGGTGGAAGACTTGTTGGGAAGGAAGATCCTGGTTGCCGGTTGACGGCGCGCCCCCTGATTCACATCTCGCCACCGGCGATGTCCTGGAGATCTCCGGGGAACAGCTAGAAGAGTTGCTGATTGCGGTTCTTTCCCAGGGCCGCCCGCTGCGCTTCCGGGCGCGCGGGTTCAGCATGGGCCCGCTGATCCAGGACCGCGACGCGATCACCATCTCGCCGTTCGCCGGCCGGACGCCCAGCACCGGGGACATCATCGCCTGCCGTCATCCGCAGAGCCGGCGCCCGGTCGTCCATCGCGTGCGTGCGGTCAGGGACGACGGATTTCTGGTTCAGGGTGACAGCGCGCCCCTGCCCGACGGACTGATCCCGCTTGGCGATGTGCTCGGCCTGCTCGCTGTTGTCGAGCGCGACGGCGTGGTGGTGTATCGGGCGCGAGGCCACCGTCCCGCGGCCATCCGCCATTTGGCCTGGATCGTCTGGCGGTGGAGGAACCGCGCTGCCGGTGTGGCCCATCGCCTGAAGCAGCGGCTGTTCTCGCCCGGTCTTCGTGACGGCTGAACGGGCGACCGCAGGTACCGCTCTCAACTTAGCGCGGCCATGATCATAGCTCGCTCAGTCTTCCGGCTGCGTCGCTGATCACCCTGCCGCGGTTTGCGCGGCGGGATGGGCGGGAAATCGGGCAG
>Ga0182021_10011718_pt1 | contig 10414 bp, 11 predicted proteins | sample 612E3MmetaG_FD_120493 | JGI IMG/M metagenome (GOLD analysis project Ga0182021, IMG submission 120493) | Permafrost microbial communities from Stordalen Mire, Sweden - 612E3M metaG (Illumina Assembly) | ecosystem: Environmental > Terrestrial > Soil > Wetlands > Permafrost | place: Sweden... | reverse complement strand
GCGCAGCGCGTCGGCACCGAAGCGAAGCGCGTTCGCGATGGCACGGCGCGACGAGTTGCCATGACAGATCACCACCAACCCCCGCACTCCCAGCAAGTAGGTGCCTCCATACTCCTCCGGATCCAAACCGGCCCGCAATTGGCGGAGGGCCGGGCGCAAAAGCATGCCGCCCAATCTGGACCTGAGACCACCTGCAGCCGCTTCCTTCATCTTCGCGAACAGGGTCGACGAACAGCCTTCGAGCAGCTTGAGGGCCACATTCCCGGTGAAGCCGTCGGTGACCACCACGTCGGCCGTGTTGCGCAGCAGGTCACGGCCCTCCACATTGCCTACGAAGTTGAGCGGCGAGCGTCTCAGAAGATCGTTGGCCGTACGCGCAAGTTCGCTGCCCTTGCTGTCCTCCTCACCGATGTTGAGCAGGCCCACCCGGGGCTCGGCGGTGCCGAGCACGGTCCTCGCGAAGGCAGTCCCCAGAATGCCGAACTCGAGCAGATGCTCAGGCCGGCAGTCGGCGTTGGCTCCGGCATCGAGCAGCACCACTGGGCCGCTAAGTCCCGGCAGAGTAGTCACGATGGCCGGTCTCCGGATGTTGCCGGCCCGCTTGATCACCAGCAGAGCCGCCGCCAGCATGGCTCCGGTACTGCCGGCCGAGACGAAGCCCTGCGAACGACCCTCGGCGACGGTGCGCGCGCCGATAACGATGGAAGAGTCGAGGAGGGCCTTGACGGCGGCGACCGGTTCCTGCTTGGAGCTAATCACCGACCCGCTGGGCACCACCTCGATGTGGTCCCGGACGGCTCGGGTAAGAAACGGCTCGATGATGTCCGGTCGGCCGACCAGGAGAACCTTGAGCACCTGGGAGGCCACTTCCACGGCTCCCGCCACGATCTCCTCAGGAGCGTGATCGCCACCTTCCGCGTCCAGCGTCAGCGTGACCGGAACATCGCCCTCCGCGGCTGATGGGACGGCAACGCCCGCGCTACTTTCTTCCGATTCGGGCTCCTCGCCGACGGTGACGGCAACGGACGATCCATCTTCGTCTCCCTCAAAAGGCTCGCCGCTCACGGTGTCTCCTTGTGCCCTTCGGCGTAGGTATCGCTCAGCACGAATGTCTCACAAAGCCCGTTTCGCTGGAAGAACGAACGGGGACTTTACACGTGCCGGGGTATCATGGGTTTCAGGAGGCGAGTACCTTCGAGCGGACCAAGAGACGGAGATAGTCGCTATTTGCAGGGGAACCACGTGTGGTGGCAAATCGTCTCAAGGTAGATGGGCAAGGGGGTTGCATTGCGAACGTTTGTTCGGTATAATGACGATGTCCAGTCCGACTTCAGCGGTCTGGTTGACAGGCCATAGCCCCCAGAGTAGACTACTGGGGTTTGCGTGATTACAATGGTACAGAATCATGAAGCTTAAATCTACCCTTAGGATAGCGAAATACCGTGCAAAGAGAAAGTGAAATATCCACGATCGACGTTCGGACCATCGTCGACGTCCAGGATCTTCTCCAGGTCGGCCAAGAGCGCGGCTACGTCACCAGCGACGAGATCATGGCGCTGGTGGAAGAGTACGACATGGCCATGGAGGAGATCGAGGATCTCTATTCCCAGCTCTTCGATCAGTCTATTGAGATCTACGAGCAAAGCCCTGTTACGCAAGGCGTCCTCGAGCCGACCGAGCCTACCCTCGACCTTTCCATCGAGACGGTCACTCACGACCCGCTGCGCCTCTATCTGAAGGAAGCCGGCGAGATCCCTCTCCTCACCAAGGACGAGGAGATCGAGTTGGCCAAGCGCATCGAGGCGGGCGACAAGCGGGCCAAAGACCGGATGATCCAGTCCAACCTGCGTCTGGTCATCTCCATCGCCAAGAACTACTACACCCAGGACATGGACCTGCTCGACCTCATCCAGGAGGGCAACACCGGCCTCATCCGCGCTGTCGAGAAGTTCGACTACCGCAAGGGCTACAAGTTCTCCACCTACGCGACTTGGTGGATCCGCCAGGCCATCACCCGCGCAATCGCCAACCAGGACCGCAACATCCGCATTCCGGTGCACATGATCGAGAAGATCAACAAGATGGTGCGCACCGAGCGCAAGCTGCTCCAGGAGACCGGCAAAGAGCCCACCGACGACGATCTTTCCAGCGAGTTGGGAATCGAGCCGCACGAGGTGCAGGAGATGCGCAAGATCGCGCAGCGGACCACCTCTCTCGAGACGCCCATCGGCGACGAAGAGGACGCGGAACTGGGCGATTTCATCGAGAACTCTCGCACGCCCGACCCCGCTGAGGAGGTGGCGACGAGGCTCGCCAAGGAATCCTTGGACAGGGTACTCAAGTCTATGGACGAGCGGGAGCGCAAAGTGGTCGAGCTTCGCTTCGGCCTCAAAGGCGAGCATCCGCGCACCTTGGCCGAGGTCAGCTCCCGCTTCAACGTCAGCCGAGAGCGCATCCGCCAGATCGAGGCTAAGGCCTTAGAACAGATCAAGGCGGCCGAAGAGATACAAGCCTTGAGGGAGACCGCCTAGCCTCCCCCGCCCGCCGGCCATGATGCCGGCCAGTCAAGAACCGCATCGCGAGGGCGCGCCGCAAGGCGCGCCCTTTTCGCACTCCGAGATCGTACGCCTCATCCAGCGCGCCTGAGATGCCGATTGCCCAGATGACAAACTCGCCTTCCCGGCCTTTGAGGACCAACGATGGACGACCACCAACAGCTCCAGGACACAGTCCAACCAGCGCGCGTGCCCGAGGCGGGTCCCGTTCCCCCGAAGGCGCCATTCCGGCGGCGCTGCCTCGCGCATACGATAGACCTGACCATCGTCGCCATCGTGCTTGCTCTGTTCCTCCTTCCTGTCCTGGCCAGCCACGCCCGGACGAGTTCCCCTCTGCTCAAGGCCTCAGCCTGGGTGTACCTGGGCGTCTTCGTGTTCCTTGCCGTGGTGTTGGGGTTCACTAAGGCACGCGGTTGGCGGCGCCGGACGCAGTATGTGACCGTCGGCATGAGCATCATGGATGTCCGCGCGCTTCGCGTGGGCGACACCACGCGTCTAGTCGATAGCCGCTACCTGCCTGCGGTCGAAGGGCTGAAGCGAGGCCGTGCGGCCGCCACCGCGGCTCTGCCGCTGATTCTGCTTGGACTTGTCTTTCTCATCTTCGAGTTGATCTCGTACTCATAGGAGCCTGCGCGCCGGCAACGCGCTCTGAGGCTAGCGGCTTCGTTGTTCGGCAGCCTTCCGGCCGGTCCGGCCATCATCGGGAGACCCCCGCGTGGCGAGTTCTTGACACTACTGCTTATTGCGCTGTACTGTGTTACACGTAGTAGGGAGACATCTGGGAGAGGTTGTGTTGGACAGCGGCGACCAATGGATCGTGCAACTCCGGAAGGGCATCGTCCAGTTGCTCGTCCTCCGGCTGCTGGCGCTGAGGACCGAGCTTCACGGCTACGCGCTCGTGAAGGAACTCCTTGCCCTTGGACCGCTGGTCGCCGGCGAAAGCACGGTGTACCCCGTGCTAAGGCGGTTGGAAGCGTGCGAGCTACTGACATCGCGCTGGGTCGACTCAGATGGCGGACCTCCCCGCAAGTACTACAGGCTCACCCAGACCGGCGCCGCGTTCCTCGCCGACGCCCAGAAGGAGTGGGACACGTTGGTTGAGACCATAGACCGTTTGAAGGGGGACGGCCATGACTGAAGTTCCCGATGCTAGCGAGCGCTACCTCAGGCAACTCGGAGAGGGTCTTCAGGCGCTCGGGCCTGAGGAGAGCGCCGAGATCGTTCAAGAGGTGCGCAGTCATCTCGCGGAGGCGACGGCCGAGGCCGGCGGTGACCTCGATGTGGCACTTGCCCGGTTTGGGAGCCCGGATGACTTGGCGAAGAAGATCCTGGAGGAGCGCGGCATTCTCGTTGAGAACCCGGCCGTGCCCCCCGCTGCAGGCTGGCGGCGCGCAGTCGCTCTTTCCATCGACGTGCTCTTCTGGATGATAGCCGTCACTCTTCTGTCCGGCCTTGGTCTTGGCATTCTCCCGTGGCTTATGTACGCGAGCCCACGTCCGCTGCGGATCGTCGTCTCCTGTGTATACCTAGCTGTCATCGTGTTCTTGTTGGGCCGGAGGTGGCTCAGACCGTGGACGAGGAGCTGCTACCAGAGCATGGGAATGCAGGTCCTAGGACTCCGGCTAGTCAGGGTTGGTGAGAAGACCAGGCTGGTCAGGGCCGGTGACGTGGCGGGCGCCAGAAGGTGGGGGGTCGGGCGCATATACACCTGCATCCTCACACTGGCCGTTCTGTGCGGCGTCGGGTACTACCTCTACCAGGTCGTATGGGTCAATCCCGGACGTGACCAGCAGGCCGCCGTGCAAGGAGTCCGCAACGACTCCTCGGAGGCGGTCAGAGTGGTGAGCGAGGCGTACTGCCTGGCAATCGCAGCTGCGGGCCCAGCGGAGCCGCAGCTGAACGACTTGTACGTTCCATCTGCCCGGGGTATCGCCCAGGAACTCGCCGGTCGCCACACCGCAGGCAGGCTGCAGTGCTACACCATCCTTTCCGTGCAGCTTCCCGACTACAAGTGGCCAGGTCCCGGCGAGATGGGACGACCCTCCGGGCAAGTTGTGGCCGTTATCCAGGTGGCGGAGTCGGGAAGCGACTCCAGCTTGGCGGGCGCCTATGACTACACGCTGGTCCGTAACGTCCACGTCACGCGTTCGGGTTTGACGACGAGCGAGTGGTTTGGGCAGTGGCAGATCGAATCCGTGAAGGTGGAAGGCTCCTAGGTAGGAGCTGTCCTACGCTGGTAGCGGGGTCTCCCCCCTGCGGGCGCGGACGGCCTGGGCGATGGTGTCGAGGATCAGCTCGGCGACCGTCTCTTTAGGCGCCCGGTCGATGAGCACCTCGGAATCCTTGCTCAGAACGCGCACTTCGTTGAAGTCGGAGTCGAAGCCGATGTCGGTGCGCGAGATGTCGTTGAAGACGATCATGTCCAGCGACTTGCGCTCCATCTTCTCGCGGGCCCTGCCGAGGCCCTCCAGGCCATATTCGGCGGCGAAGCCCACCAGGAACTGGCCCTGCTTGTGCTGAGACACGTCGCAGAGGATGTCGGGGGTGGCCTGTAAGCCTATCTCCCATTCACGCCGGCCCTTGCCGATCTTGCCCCCGGTCGGCCCGTCGGCCACCCGGTAGTCGGCCACGGCAGCAGCCATGATGAGGATGTCGATCTCGGGCAGGCGGTTCATGACCTCGGCGTGCATCTCCCCTGCTGTAGGCGCCTTGGTCTGCCGGACGCCCGGCACGGCAGGCATGTCCACGTTGGCCTCGACGAGCTCCACGTGAGCGCCACGGTCGAAGGCCGCCCTCGCCAGAGCGAACCCCATCTTGCCCGAGCTGCGGTTGCCGATGAAGCGCACCGCGTCGATGGGCTCCCTGGTACCGCCCGCGGTGATCATCACCCGCAGACCGCGCAGATCGCGCTTGCGCTGCACCTGGAGCCGCAGCTTGACCTCAGCCACGATGCTGTCCGGCTCGGCCATGCGACCCGAGCCGAAGTCGCCGCAGGCCAACTCGCCCGCCCCCGGCTCCACGACAAACACCCCGCGCTCGCGCAGCAGGCTGACGTTGTGCTGCGTGGCCGGATGCTCCCACATGTTGGTGTTCATGGCGGGCGCGATGACAACGGTCTTGCCGAAGGCCAGGATCATGGAAGTGAGCAGGTTGTCGGCGACACCGTTGGCCATCTTCGCCAGAGTGTTCGCCGTAGCAGGGGCGATCACCATGATGTCCGCCTCTTGGGCATCCTCCACGTGGGTGATCTTTGAGTCGACCCGCAACTCGCTGACGTGGTCTAGGCGAACCGGCGCCTGCGACAGGGTCTCGAAGGTCATGGGCCCCACGAACTGGATGGCGGCGCGCGTCATGATGACACGCACTTCCATGCCGGCTTTTTGCAATAGGCGCAGCAGTTCGGCTGCTTTGTAAGCGGCGATCCCTCCCGTGACCCCGAGGAGAACGACGGGCCGGTCAGCCATCACTCGCTCCCTTGTCCGCTATTGAGTGCTCGGGCGCACCCTGCAGGCGATCTCACCACGAGCCGCTTCGGCCATGGCTATGCTTAGATAGTTCTTCGAGAAAGTAGCGACCGGCGGTGGCGCGAAGCTGTCAAGCCCGCCGCCCTCGCCCAGGCTGTGGTAGTAGCTGTTGATCTGCCGCGCGCGTTTGGCGGTCACCATGACGGCGGTGTAACGGTTGGGCTCTTCCCCACCGGTCTCGCAGGTCTGCGACAGGCCGGCCAGGATTTCATCGATGGTGGGCTTGTTCATCCTCATCCCTGGTTCGTTCGATTATGGACGCAAGCTCTTCGCTCGCTTCTTCCACACTATCGTTGACTATACCATAGCAACGAGGGTGGGCATCCTGCCCCATTATCTTCTCTACCTCTGCCATCTCTTCCTTCGCCCGGGCCAACCTGCTGAGGATGGCTTCCTCGCTTTCGGTCTTGCGGCCCCTCAGACGCCGTTCCAATTCCTCCAGCGACGGAGGCATGATGAAGATCATCAGGGCGTCCGGGCAGAGAGCAAGAACATTCTTCGCGCCCTTCAGCTCGATCTCGAGGATCACGTCGAGTCCGGCGTCGAGAGACTCCTGCACGGCATCCGACGGCGTGCCGTACAGATGGTCGGTGTACTCCGCCCACTCCAAGAAGCGGCCTTCTCCGACCCAGATCCGGAACACATCTTCGCTCAGGAAGAAGTAGTCGCGTCCATCCACCTCCCCGGGCCGCATCCACCGGGTGGTGGCGGAGATCGAGAGAGCCAGCGCCGGGACGCGCGCCATGACCTGCTTGATGATGGTGCCCTTCCCGGCTCCCGACGGACCGGAGATGACGATCAGCCTGGCGATGGCGTTGCCAGAGAGGCTGGGTCAGGCGCCCAGCATGTCGAGCAGTTCTTTGCGCTGCCGTGGAGTGAGCCCGTTGACCGTCTTGGCCGGACTCACGCGGCACCGCTCGAGCAGCCTGTTGGCCTTGACACGCCCGAACTTGGGAACCGCTAGGAGCAAGTCGAGCACCTTGGCAGTGTGCACGCAGGCCGGCGGATCGAGCAAGACATCCGTGATCGCAAGTTCCCCGTTGCGCAACCTATCCTTGAGTCGCGCACGTTCCGACCGGATATCGTTGGCCCTGCGAAGCGCTTCCATGCGCTGCTGTTGGCTGCGCTCGGGTGTCTGGGGGGTTGTGCTCGCAAACTGGTTCACAGCGGCCATTATACACGCCCCTTTTTTCGACGCAATAGCGATTCTGACTATTTGCACGTGTTTTATGCAGGAAGGCTCTACCGAAGGTGGAGCTTTAGCCCCTGAAGTGAGCGTAGCCCACGACCTCTGCCGCCGATAGGCCCCGGTCGCACAGAGCCTTGGACAGCTCCTCCCGAAGTGAACAGGCCACGTACGGATCTCCGAACGCGCAGGACCCTACAGCCACCACTTTGGCGCCGCAGGCCATGAAGTCTAGTACGTCCTCGACAGCACCCACCCCCCCGACTCCGATGACAGGCACTTTCACCCTCTCGAACAGATCGTACACAGCACGCAGCGCCAGAGGCTTGATGGCGGGGCCGGAGAGCCCACCCACGACGTTGCCCAGATAGGGCTTGAGGGTGCGACGATCGATGACGAGCCCCTTGTAACTGTTGACCGCGCAAAGGGCGTCTGCGCCCGCCGCTTCGGCGGCCTGGCCTACCTGGGCGATATCGGCGACGTTGGGAGTCAGCTTGACCACCAGCAGCCCAGGCCACACCGAGCGCACCGCCCTCACCACCGCCTCCGTCTCTCCCGGGTCGGCGCCGATGGAGGCACAACCGGAGTGGACGTTGGGGCACGACACGTTCAGCTCGAGCCCCGCCCGGGCAGTCCAGTCTTTGTAGACGGAACGGTCGAGGGCTTCGCGGAGCCCGCCGGCAAGCGACACGTATTCCCCCAGAGAGAAGCCGCCCACGCTGAGAATCACTGGGCAGGGAAGCGCCAGCAGCCTTGGCAAGTCATTGCGAATGAAGGCTTCGAGGCCTTCCCCCGGAAGGCCCACCGAGTTGATCATCCCACCAGCCGTCTCTAGGATGCGGGGCGGCGGGTTGCCCGCCCTTGGTTGAAGGGTAACGGTTTTCGGAACGTAGGCCGCCACGGGCGGTCGCTGGAGGATGTCCGGTCCGAACGTCTCGGCCAGCTCGAAGATCTCCATGGTGCCCGAAGCGTTGATGAGCGGATGCTCCAAGCGGAGCGGACCCAGTTGCACAGAGAGATCAGGCGTTGGCGCCGAACCGCCTGGCGCGGTGGACGAGAGATAGTCAGCCACCGAACACCTCACTTCCGGAGAAGACCGGGCCCTCGTGGCACACGCGCGCGTACGAGCCGTCGGCCATCTTGACCACGCAGCCGTGGCAGGAGCCGACCCCGCAGGCCATGTTGCCCTCCAGGTTGAACCAGACCTGGACGCGGGGGATCCGCGAGCAGACCTGCCAGACAGCAGAGGCCATCAGCTCGGGTCCGCAGACAGCCAGCCGATCGCCGGACCTGAGGTGATCCTCCAGCAAGTCTGTGACCCTGCCGGCGTTGCCATGCGACCCGTCTTCGGTGGCAATCTCCAGCGTCAAGCGCAGCCCGGCCCCTTCGGCGCGCTTGGCCGCTTGGCGCATGACCTCGGCTCCCCGCGCCTGCTCAAGGTCCCGGAAGCCGAGAAGGACGAGGACCTCGGGACCCGCGGCAGTGGCCGTGCCGGGACCCGCGCCCGCAGGATGCGGATAGAGGTCGCGGCAGCGGACAGCCATCTGCGCGAGAAGCAGCGGGAAGGGGGCTAGTCCCACGCCGCCCGCGACGACCACTGTACGGTCCAGGCTCCGGACCAGGCCGTCGACATCGAAGCCGTTCCCGAGCGGACCAAGCACCCAGACGCCCGCCCCCACGCTAAGTGAGGACAGCTCGCGCGTACCTTCTCCCACCGGGGCGATGAGGAACGAGACGGTCTCCCCCGCTTCATCGCAAACGGAGAAGGCGCGGGCCAAGAAGCACCGCGAGGGCTCCGGTTGCAAGAGAGCGAACTGCCCCGCGCGAGCGCCACGCCACCCGGGAACGTGCAGAGCCAGCCGCACCATCGACCCCAGTCTTTCAGTGGCTGCGACGCGCCCCAGCAAGCGACGGCCCCAGTTCCCCCCTCCCCGAGGGCAGGACCCGGGCGATTGCTGAACGAGACAGTCTGCCTCGCCTTCAATCATCGTTTGTTGATGACGAACGTGCCGGCGATGTGATCGTGAAGGGCCTGCTTCCGCTCGCTGAAAGCGGCCATGATGTAGCCGATCATCAAGATGAGTCCTGAAAGTATCTTGCTCCACCACCTGACACTGGCTCTGGCGAGTCCGATCCGGTCGCCCTCGGTATCGGTGACCACGATGCCGAGAGCCATCTTCCCCACGGTCGCTTGGAGCTTGGACGATTCCATCAGGGCGAAGTACAGCCAGGTGAGCACGAGGCTGATGAGGGAATAGGTGGCGGCCCGCCCGGCAGGCGCCTCACGGAGGTTAGCGACATAGCCAACGCCGATGACGTAGCCGATGATGGTCAGGACGATATTGAGGATCACGCCGTCGATGAAGTACGCGGCAAAGCGCTTCCAGAACCCGGCGTAGCTGGGCTGGTATGTCCTCCAACCGGCTCCGAACGATTGCGGCGCGCTAGCCCCAGTCCACGGCCCCCTCTGATCGCCCGGACCCGGCTGATAACCGGGCGGCGGTTGACTGCCCGAAGGCGCCTGCCAGTTCGGTGGCGATGATGGCGACGGCCCGGGTTCGAAATCCGCCGCCACCCCGGTCTTGCGTCCTAGGGGCAGCCCGCAGGCCTTGCAGGCAAGCTGGTCGTCGTCGTTGGACGCACCACAGTTAGGACAGTACACGTTCTAGCTCCTCCCCCTCGCACCTCTCACGCAGGCACCTACCGCTCTGCAGCATATCCCCCCGCCGCCGACAGCGCCAGACGTCCATGCAGGTCCTGCAGACAGGTGACGGTGACCTCGCCATTCCGGCGCGCCTGCGCGATGGCCTGCACCGCGGCATGCGCGGCGGCTGCGTTCGTCATGGTGGGGATGCGCCGGCGAAGCGCCGCGCTGCGAATCTCGTAGCCGTCGGAACGGGCTCCTCGGCCGCGAGGAATGTTGATCACCAGGTCGATCTCTCCGCTTTCGATGAGGTCGACGACGGTCACAATAGGCAGGCCCTCCGTCCCCGTGGCGAGAGCGGCGGACCGCAGCTTGAAGCCATCGGTGAACTTGAGCACCGGCTCGGAGTCGATGCCATTGAGCGTGAGGGCCCGGTGGGTGCCTTCGGTGGCGAGGATGCGGAATCCCTGGGTGGTCAGCAGCAGCGCGATGAGAATGGCGGCGT
>Ga0182021_10011717_pt1 | contig 10415 bp, 9 predicted proteins | sample 612E3MmetaG_FD_120493 | JGI IMG/M metagenome (GOLD analysis project Ga0182021, IMG submission 120493) | Permafrost microbial communities from Stordalen Mire, Sweden - 612E3M metaG (Illumina Assembly) | ecosystem: Environmental > Terrestrial > Soil > Wetlands > Permafrost | place: Sweden... | reverse complement strand
CTGGCCCGGGGGGACCAGATCGTTGCGGTTCCCACCCTCGTACGGAACCTTCCCACTCCGATGCGCAGGATCATCGGGGACCTTTCCAACACAGAGCGGGTCCTCATCGGCCTCGACATTCGAGTCCGATAACCTGGAGAACAGCAGGTATGCCGGCACGCAAGAGTGTCTCCACTTCTCGCACTTCCCGGGCTGCCGCACGCACGAAACTCCCTCAAGAGTACGTGTTGAAGCTGTACGTTGCAGGAGTAGACCGGAAATCCACCGATGCAATCAGGGCAGTCACGGGGCTGTGCGATGAATACCTGAAGGGAAGGTACAAGCTGGTGATCGTCGACATCTACCAGCAGCCCATGCTGGCGCGGGGAGAGCAGATCATTGCGGCACCAACGCTCATCAGGAAACTTCCTCTGCCATTCAAGAGACTGGTCGGAAACATGGCGGACCTGGACAAGGTCATGGTGGGGCTCGACCTGAGGCCCACACTGTGAACCCCCCCCCTTCCCGCCAGGAGCTTAAACGCAAGGTTGCCGAGCTCAGCGTGCGCCTGGGCGAGGCGGAGGAGGCTCTCGCCGTCATCCGTGAGGGGGAAGTGGATGCCATCGTCGTCTCGGGAAGGCGCGGCACGCACGTTTTCTCTCTCGCGGGTGCAGATTCGGTCTACCGACTCATCGTGGAATCCATGCAGGAGGCAGCCCTCACGGCGACGCCGGAAGGCCGGATTCTGTTCTGCAACCGGCAGTTCAGTGCGATGCTCAAGCTCCCCCTGGACACCCTGCTCGGGCGGAAGCTCGCCGACCTGATAGCCGTGGAGGATCACCCGATCCTCGCCTCGCTCCTCAAGGCCGCCGAATCGAAGCCGGTCAAGGGCCGTCTTCGGTTTCTCGGCCGGACGGGGACCATTCCGTCCCACGCTTCGGCCAGCTTCCTGCCCCAGCAGGAAGTGCCGACCATCTGCGTCGTGGCCGCCGACCTTTCGGACCTGGAAGCTTCCGAGGCCCACCTTCGTCGGTCCAACGAAGAGCTGCAAAAGAGAGCTGCGCAGCTTCGAAGACTGGCCGGGAAGCTCGCCCAGGCGGAGGACCACGAGCGTCGCCGTCTTGCCTCGGTCCTCCACGACGGGCTGCAGCAGCTCCTGGTGGGGGCGCAGCTGCAGATAGGCAGGGTGATTGCGGAAAGCGGAAAGGGTCCTGGTCCCACGAGTCGCAGGGTCGCCCAGCTGCTGGATCAGTCCATCGAGATGTCCCGATCCCTCGCCCTGGAGATCAGCCCGCCATTCCGATTCGGCTCCGGGCTGGTTGCGGCCTTCACGTGGCTCGCACGGTCGATGGCCGAGAAGCACTCGCTCACGGTCAGTGTGAAGTCGAAGGGACTGATCGATCCCGCGGGAGAGGAGATCTCCATCCTTCTCTTCCGCTCGGTCCAGGAGCTTCTCCTGAACGTCGTGAAGCACGCGGGAGCGAAGACGGCGGACCTCCGTCTCGAGGTGGACGGGGAGCGCCTGCGCATCCGTGTGTCGGACAAGGGACGAGGATTCGACGCCAAGAAGGTGGAACAGGCTCTCGGCATCGGCAGCTTTGGCCTTTTCAGCATCAGCGAGCGTCTCAGCCTCGTGGGGGGGCGGATGGATATGCAGAGCGAGCCGGGGGCCGGCAGCAGCTTCTCGCTGGTCGTGCCGCTGGCGAGCCTGCGTCCGAATGGCGGGAAGACTGCCGACGCGACAAGCCGCCCTGCCCGGCCAAAGCGCTCTCCGGCAGTGCGAGGCCGGCCGAGCCGAAGATGACATGCCTCCTTTTCCGCTGTAGCATATCGGCACGGACGTGAGGGGCCGCCGTGCTGAGCCGACGCGCCGTCAGGAAAGGTGTGATGATCCGGGCAATCATCTGTGACGACCACCCCATCGTGCGTGAGGGTGTGCGCATCGTGGTCAACGACTCGAAGGACATCGTGCTCGAGGACGAGGCCTCCAACGGTCACGAGCTGTTGGAGAAGATCCGCAAACGAAGTTTCGATGTCATCATCCTCGATATTACTTTCTCGGAAGGCCCGGATGGCCTCGAGATCCTTCGGGCAATCAAGGCGGAGCGACCCGGGTCCGCGGTCCTGGTGCTGAGCATGCACCCGGAGGAGCTGTCTGCCGTTCGCGTCCTGCGCGACGGTGCCGCCGGCTACCTGATGAAGGGCAGCCAGCCGGCGGAACTCCTGGCGGCAATCCGCAAGGTCGCCGCGGGCGGAAAGTACGTCAGCCCTGCCGTCGCGGAGCTGCTGGCGACTGCCGTTGAAAACGCACGGGTGAAGCCGGCCCACGAAAGACTCTCCGACCAGGAATACAAAGTGCTGTGCCTGCTGGCCGTGGGCAAGAGCCTCTCGGTGGCCGCGCGGGAGCTGGGATTGAGCCCTTCGACCGTCGGGACCTACCGCTCGCGGATCATGGGCAAGCTGGGCCTTAAGAACAACGCGGAGCTCGTCCGTTACGCCCTCAAGAACGGCCTGATAGACTGAGCCGGTCCCGGCAGTCTCACTTGCTCGCGGCCAGAACGGGAAGAGCGAGAATCCGGCTGAGCTCCACAGCCGATGCAGGGAGAACGAGCCCTTTTCCCTTCAGGATTTCCGTGGGACGAATGTCAGCTTTTCCATAGTACGAGGAGTTCGCGTCGCCATCGATTTCCAGCCGGGCGCCGGCCATTGAAATACCCGCAAAGAGGCCCTTGCTCCGTGAGTATGAGTAAATCTCCGCCCTCAGATCAGCGTCCGTGCCCGCTCCCGCTTGACGCCCAACGTCTCCCGCCGCCACGGAGGCGTCGACCCCGAGAGTGAAGCCCTTCTCCATGATCCTCTCGATGCTCCGCCGTGTGCGGAAACTCAGCACGAGATCGAGTGTCTGCACACCGATCTGCAGTCCGACGCTCCCCCCCGTCAGACTAATAAACACCGGGGAACCCCAGCTGCCGTCCTCGTTTCGCGCCACGAGGAGGCCCTTCCCGTACTCGCCTCCGATCACGAGCCCCGCCTTCTGGACGCCGGGGATGATCGCAATGCCATTGGCTTCACTCATCATCGACGCGGGAATCCGGCTCTCCGTGATCCGGGTGAAAGCCTGGAAGACCTCGATGGCGTCTTCCACCTTCCGCACTTCCTTCCGCTGGGAAAACACCTGCGGAACCGCAAGTGCCGCGAACACGAAAATCACCAGCAGCACGGGCACAAATCTTCTGGTCATGATCGGTTACCTCCTTTTGAAACGCTGCCCCGGATTCCCGGGATCTCAATCACATCCGCATCGACTGGCTAAAAAGCCCTGAAGCCCACCCTCAAGAGCCAGACGACGAAGAGGATGAGCGCGATCACGAGGACGACGTGAATCACCCCGCTTGCGATGAACCGAGTGCTGAACCCAAGAAGCCAGAACACGAACAGGACGATGGCGATGATCAAAAGAATGGTCATGTCGATCCCTTCCTTTCTCAATTTTCAGCTCTCGCGAGCCACAATCGAGGTTATACACATGACGCCTCGCGATCTGTTCGGCAGCGCACCGATCACGCAGGCCTTCGGGTACTATTTTGTTGGAAAAGCAGGTGGCGATGGGCGGCAGGAGGTCGGAAATGAAAATTCCGGGAATTGTACTTTTTGTTCTGGGTTTCTTTCTGTTCCTGGCCGGGTGCGCCCCGGTCAACCAGAAAAACTCGGCAGACGGCGCAGTCATTATGCTCGGGAACGGGTCTGTCATCATCAACAACGTCTGGAACTCAAAAGCCGCGATGGGCGCTCACCAGCAGACAGTGTTCCAGTCGAAAGAGAATGGCACGCAGTCGATTGGCTGGAATTGGTCGTGGCCGTTGAGCCTCGCCGTCGTGGCCTATCCCGAGGTCATGTACGGAGACTCGCCGTGGAGCGCGCCTCTCCATCGCGTGAAACAGATGCCCCTGCAGGTGGGATCCGGGAGCATGATGGCCGATTTCGACGTCACCATTCACGGCGACGGGATCTACAACATGGCCTTTTCCTTCTGGGTCGTTTCCGCGTTGCCCGCAACCAAGGAGCGCATCACTCACGAAGTCATGATCTGGACCCTGAACAACCGAATGACTCCGGCGGGGACCCGAACGGACACCATGGTTCTCGGCGGAGTGACATTCGATCTGTGGGTCTTGAATGCCCACAAGGATGTTTCCGGGAAGAACTCGAATACGTGGGACTATGTCGCTTTCGTTGCTCGGGACCCCATTCTCAAGGGGCCTTTGAATCTGAGCTCGTTCTTCGATTATCTCCTGGACAAGGGAATGATCACCAGAGACCACTACGTGACCAGCGTCGAGTTCGGCAACGAGATCGTGCTCGGTTCGGGGTCCGTTGACATCCAGGACCAGAAGATCACCATCAACTAGCCGCCCTGCGGCGGGGGAGCTGGCAGCAGCGCCGTGCCCCCCCGCCCGTGCCCCGGTGCCAACGCGGCCGCGGAAATGCGGCCCCCGTCAACCGCCCTGCGGGGGTTTGGGCACCTGCGCTATCAAGCCGTCGATGTCCGGAGAGATTTCGAAAACACGGTCGAGGTGCGTGAGGGCGAAAACGGACTGCACCTGCTTGTTCATTCCCGCGAGCTTCAAGGTCCCGCCCCGTTCCCGCGCAAGCTTGTACCCCGACACGAGGGCCGCCAATCCCGAGCTGTCGATGAAGGTCACGGCGGCGAGATCGACGAAGAGCGTTGTCCCTCCCCTCTGGACACGCTCCTTGAAGGCGGTCTTCACCTCGAGCTGGCCGACGGCGTCCAGCCGTCCGGTCAGTGTGAAAACAACAACCGAGTCCGTCACCTGTTCGACCGATACCGTCAAGCTCATTGGATAACTCTCCTCTTGCGTGTTTTCGATTCTACCGCTGGGAAAAGAAAGGCGGGAGGTTTCGGACTCCATCCCTTCGGCGCCTTGTACAGCACGGCGCGCAGGATCACGGAAAGGGTCGTGACGTTGTAGAGGGCCCACCCGACATTCATCAGGATTCCGATGCTCACCGACTGTGCGCCGACGGCGACCTGCGTGACTGCCACGGCAACCGCGGCAAGCGTCAGGACGACGGTAACTGCCTGCACGCTCACCCGGGAGAAGGAGGTGCGGTTCTGGCGTCCTTTTGGAGTCACAATGAAACGGACGCTCTTGTTGAAGATGGCACCCAGGACGGCGCGGATCCACAACGGGTAGAGGCAGAGAGTGTATTGCTCCGTTCTCCGGGTCGAGAGCCCCGACGTGACGAGCCTGTACATTGCCTTGTTCACGATGAAGAAGGGGACGAACCGAAAGACGAAATCGAGCGTCCAGGCATTCACCGGTGCAATGCCGGTGACCAGGAAAAAGATGGGGGAAAAGACGTAGATGAGGTGGGCAAAACCGCTGAAGTACGAGTAGATCGTCGTGAAATACTGCAGCCGTTGTGCCAGCGTGAGACCCTTGCGGAAGAGCAGCTTTTCGCGGAAGAGCACCTGGAGCGTTCCTTGTGCCCAACGCAGCCGCTGGTTGAGTGCCGTCCCCAGATCTTCCGGGGCCAGCCCATAGGCGAGGATTTCGGGGTGAAAGACGCTGCTCCAGCCCCGCGCGTGCAGACGGAGCGCCGTGGCCATATCCTCGGTCACGCTGATCGTCGAGAAGGCACTGACCGCCATGGCTTCGCTGCTGCGATCGAGTGCCCGCTCGTCCTCGAAACGCCCGCTGAAGGAATCGGTTCCGCTGGTTGCCCGGGCAACTGACCCGGCAAGCGTCGACATCTCCCAGAGGATCGATCGGCTGGCCTCCCGGGCCGCCGTGTCCCCCTTTTCACCGAGAGAGGCCAGCTCACGGGCAATCACCTCCAGGTCCTTTTCCGCCTGGATGTCATCCGCTTTCTGTCCCCCCTGCCGAAGAACTTCCGCCGCTTTCTCAAGGGGCTCCCCCGCCGCCAGCATGCCGCGGGCCCGGCGAGCCGCCTCAGACAGCACGATCCGCGCCGCCTTTCCGGCGGCAGGCGTGACGCCAGGGCGCCGCGCCTCCTTCCTCATCCGGCCGATGGCCGATTGCATGTCCTTCTCGACCTCGGTGGCATATTCCGCCAGGCCGATCTGCATCAGCGCCTCCCGGCGCAGAACGGCGTTCGAGCCGCAGAAGAACGCGGCGTTCCACCCATCCTTCCCCTGCATCATCGGTCCGTAGAACAGGGGGGCATCCGATCCGAACGGGTCACCCGGGGGGAGATTGTAAAAGTATTGGGGTGTCTGGACAAAGGCAAGCTTCGGATCGTGGAAATACCCCATGACCTGATTGAGAATCTGGGGCGCTGGAATCTGGTCCGAGTCGAGAATCAGGATGAACTCGCCGCTGGTCTGTATCAGCGCATTGTTCACGTTCCCCGCTTTCGCGTGCCGCGGCTTCCCTCTCCACTCCTCACCCCGCATGATATACCCGCAGGAGATCTCCCTGCAGAGCTCCGCCATCTCAGGCCGTGCTCCATCATCGAGGACATAGACGTGTTTGGGCTGCCAGTCGATGCGCAGAGCCGCTTCGGCGGTAAGTCGCACGAGGTCGACCGGCTCGTTGTATGTCGTGATGAAGATGTCGACTGCCTTCCCCGGCAGGGGCTCGGGAGGCTTTCGCCGCCGGGGTTTCCACATCATCAGGATGAAGAGCATCGTGTCGATGAAGCTGTAGGTCTCCGCCCCGACGAGGAGCAGGGAGAACCAGAGCGCGCGGGGATCGAAGTTGAGGCTGGCCGTGTAGCGCCAGCCCAGGTACAGGATTCCTGCCGTGATGTTCGCGAATGCCAGGATTCGAAAGGCGATCATTCTGCGCGCGCGCCTGGCTTCGGTACGATTCTCGGAATCGCGCTGCTTGTTTTTCTCAGCCACGGTGTTCGACCGCCGCAGCGCGGTCCTCCGCAGATTGCACCTGCTTGGAGATGTGCCAGTGGTTGCCGCCACTGGCCCCTTTCTCGTACATGAGCTCGTCCGTGCAGCTTTTGATGATGTGCAACCCGTACCCCCCTTCCAGCATGCGATCCAGATCCGGAGCATTGACCGAGTCGACTTCGAACGGCAGGCCGTCGTCGAAAAAATCGACGGCGACCTTCTCGGGCATCAGCTCGATGTCCATCCGTACTTCTCCCCGTTTCCCCTGGTAGCCGTGCCGTAGAATATTCGTGACTATTTCCGACGATGCCAGCTCGAGCTGGCTCGTGAACTCCGGTCCATACGGGGAGACGGTCCTCGGAACCAATCCGACGACGTTCTCGAGCGTATCCATCCCGAGGTCGAAGGAGGAGCTCACGTGTCGGGGCAGCGCCTTCAGGACGATCAAAGTGACGTCATCAGAAAGCGGAGCGCCTCTGCGGAACCTTTCCACCTCGCCAAGGATGGCGGCCTTGATGTGAGATGCCGGTTGTTTCCCTTCCCTGCGGACGATTTCCCGAAGCCTTTCTGTCCCGAAGAGGCTTTCCGCGGGGTTGTGGGCCTCCGAGATGCCGACGCTGTACAGGATGAGGGCATCTCCCGGGAGAAGCGTTACCTGCTGATCGACCCATTCTCCTGTAGAGAAGACGCCGATCGGCAGCCCCGAGCTCTCCATTTCTTCGATCGACCCGGTCAGGTACCTGTACACGACAGGCCTGCAGCTCGCCGCGTTGGAAGCGATGAGCCGCCCGGAGTCTTCTTCGAGCCGCATGACCAGCATTGTCAGGAAGTCCTCCATCTCGGACAGGTCATCGTACAGGGCCGCATTGACCTTCGTGAGGATACGCGCCGGTGAAATCTCGTGGACGCTCTCCACGCGGCAGAGCGTTCGAGCCGTCGACGTGAGGAGGGCCGCTGCGATGCCCCTGCCCGAGATGTCCCCGAGGGCAATGGTGAGTACCCTCTGCTCCGGAATGGAGAAGTCGAAGAAATCGCCGCTCACGTTCCGCGCGGGAAATGCGGCGGCGTCGAACGAGTAGCCATCGGGAGTAGGCAGACGACGCGGCAGAAGGCTCTGCTGCACCTGCGCAGCGAGCTGGAGTTCCTGGTTGAGCCTCTGCTGGGAGAGCTGCTCCGAATTGGCCTCGGAGAGCTGGCGTCGAGTCCGCTCGACGACGCCCCAATCGAGCTTGTCTTTCGCTTCCTGGAGCCACTTTTCGTGCTCCTGCTTCGTCTGCTCGGCCTTGCTTCTTTCTGTCACGTCGATGATGAATGCGGTGAAGGTCTTCCCGCTGCCGTTCTCAGCAGCAGTCAAGCCGACGTCCACCGGAAACCTCGTGCCGTCTTTCCTGTTCGCGGAGAGGTGAAGACCTGTGCGCGGGTGACTCTGCCCGGGCTCTGCCTCGCCCTGGACCCCTGCCTCCCCGAACGCCTTGGGGAGAATCGCCTCGATGGTCGTGTTCAAAAGCTCGCCGCGGGAGTATGAGAACATCCTTTCGAGCTCGCGGTTGGAGTAGTGGATCACGCCTTTCTCGTCGAAGCGAATGATACCCACGGGGGCGGTTTCCATCAGGGAGTTCAGGCGCAGATCACCTGCGGCCGCCGCGTTGTCCGCGAGCGCCCGGTACGTCCAGCCTGCCGCGAGTACCGCGCAGGAAACAGTGAGGGTGAGGGCGGACACGTCCACCCAGATGAGATGAGACAAAGAGAAGGCGATCCCGATCCCGGGGAGGAACACTCCGCAAAGGACCGGCCAGGAGTGCTGCTGCCTGAAGCCACGGGACGTGAAAAGCGCACGTATCAGGAGGATCGCCGAGGCGAGCATGAGCGCCCACGAGTATGCCGAGTGGACCCAGTACAGAGGTCCAAAGACCGGCCGAAGCGAGAAGTATCCACCGTCGTGTACGAGCCCGAGTGAGGTGTAGAACAAGCCGTGTTCGCCGTTCGTCCATACCGCCACATTCGCCAGGAGCGGCTCGAAGGCGAGAAGGAGGAGCAGACTGGTCGTCACCCACGTGTCCTGCTTCAGCCAGCGCGAGATGAACAGCAGCCAGAGTGCCGGAGCCAATGCGCTTCCCATGTATTGGAAGTTGGACCAGAGATGCTTCGACTCGAGGCCGGTCGATCGTTGTTCGAGAATGGCGAAAAAGCTCCACAGTATGACTGCTCCCATGAGGGGGACCAGGTACCGAGCCGGCCCTTGCTTCCGGTGCAGCACAGAGTACAAGAACACTCCGCCGGAGCTCAGAAAGGTAAGGAGAGCGGGAAAACTATAGGGCTCAAGCAGCGTACGGCCTCCCGATTGGCTCTGCTATCAGGGGTGGTCCGAATCGCAGGATTCTGCTGGTAACCTTTCTCTTGCCGTAAAATATCGATGAATTGTCGCCGGAAAGCAACTTCCGAATGAGGGGGCGGATCGTCTTTGTCCTTTTTCTAGCGGCATTTTCCATGAAGTTGATTGCGCCGGAATCAGGGGTAGCTCAGCCCGTATCCGAAAGGAAAGAGCGGGTTGTACTTCGCGTCACCGACGTTGATGGGCAGCTGCTCCTCCGACCGGGGCCAGCTCAGGGGCAGCTTCCCCGTGGGGGCATACGCTCCGAAGAGCACGTCGGCGACTCCGTCCCCCTCCGTCCCGGGAAGCCACGCTTCCAATGCGGCCTTCCAGTCAGGCAGCAGGTCAGTGACGATGAGAGGCCGACCCGACACGATCACCGTGATGACAGGCACGCGGGCGGCCTTCAGCCGGGACAGGACCGCGAGATCCTTGTCATCGAGCCCGAGGCTGCCCGGCCTGTCTCCGCGAGTCTCGGCATAGGGTGTCTCACCGATGACGGCAATGGCGACATCGAACCCGTCGCCCGCCTGGGACCCCTGCGGGTCGAATACGACCTGGCTCTGTGGCGACACGGCCTGGCGGATTCCCTTCAGGATCGTGGTGCCCTTCGTGATGTTCCCCGACCTCCCCTGCCAGGTGACCGACCACCCGCCGATCTGATTGCCCAGGTCATCCGCATTCTTTCCGACAACGAGGATCCGCCGCGTTTCACGCGACAGGGGGAGGATCTTCGCGTCATTCTTCAGCAGAACGATCGATTCCCGCACGGCACGCCGCGCCAGGTCCCGGTGCTCAGCCGATCCCTCCTCCGCCAGGAACTGCCGTGCGGCCAATGGGTTTTCGAAGAGGCCCATGCGGAACTTCACCGTGAGGATGCGGCGTACTGCGTCGTCAATGCGCTCGATGGGAACACTTCCCGCCCCTACTTGCTTGATCATCGTGTCGATGAAAAGGGGATAGTTGGTCGACATCATGAAAATATCGATGCCGGCATTCACACCTGCCACCGCTTGTTCGGCGAGGGTACCGGGGAGCTGGTTGATTCCCTCCCAGTCAGTCACGACGATGCCGTCAAATCCCATCTCCCCCTTGAGAACGTCGGTGATCATGTGCCGATTGGCATGCATCTTCGTCCCGTTCCAGGAGGAAAAGGAAACCATGACAGCCTGCGCT
>Ga0182021_10011716_pt1 | contig 10415 bp, 6 predicted proteins | sample 612E3MmetaG_FD_120493 | JGI IMG/M metagenome (GOLD analysis project Ga0182021, IMG submission 120493) | Permafrost microbial communities from Stordalen Mire, Sweden - 612E3M metaG (Illumina Assembly) | ecosystem: Environmental > Terrestrial > Soil > Wetlands > Permafrost | place: Sweden... | reverse complement strand
CTGGACGAGCTCGAAGAAGGAGTCCGCGTCCATTTCCTCCTCGCGGACCAGGATCACGTCGGCGAAGATGTCGTCGTCGCCCTCGCGAAGCTCGTAAAAGAACACGGTTCAACTCCAAGGAATATGCATGTTGGAAGTCAGCGGATTATACGACGGGTCGGCCGCCGGTCCGGTCGATGGCCTCGATCTGGTCGTCGTCGGCGCCGCGTCGCGAGACATCACTCCGGACGATCCCCGTGGCTGGCGGCTGGGCGGCGCAGCCTCCTATGCATCGCTCGCGGCGGCGAGGCTCGGCTTGCGCGTCGGATGCGTGATGGGGGTCGACGAAGCGGCAGCCGAGGCGGAGGAGCTCGGTGTCCTCGAGGCGGCCGGGGTCCTGGTTTGCCGGGTGCCGCTGGATCGAGGGCCGGTGTTCGAGAACATCGAACGCGACGGGCATCGGCGGCAACGGTGGCTGTCCGCGAGCGATGCGGTGCCTGTGGCGGCGCTTCCGACTGAGTGGCGCGGGGTGCGGGGCTGGCTTCTCGGACCGGTGGCCGGCGAGCTGCGCGAGGAGTGGGCTGAGGTTGCCGCGACTCGCGACGATGCATGCGTGGCGATCGGCTGGCAGGGGCTGCTGCGCGAGTTCGCCGCCGATGGCTGGGTGGAGCGAGTGGACCCGGCGCCATCGCCGTTGCTGAAAGCCTCGGGCCTCGTGGTCGCCAGCGTGCACGACGTGGCCCCCGGCGCGAACCTGTCAGATCTGCGCGCGTTCGCCCCTCGCGCGACGGTCGTCCTGACTGCGGGCGATCGCGGCGGGCTGGTTATGCGCGACACGAACTTCTTTCGCTATCCGGCGATCGGGGCTCCGCAGGTCGCCGATCCGACCGGGGCCGGCGACGTATTCCTGGCCGCGCTCATGGCCGTGTGGCTTCACTCCGGGGAGCTGGCCACGCCGCGGGCCCTTCGCTTCGCCGCCGCCGCCGGATCGTGCGCCGTGGAGGGAGCGGGCCTTGGGGGAGTGCCGTCGCCTGCTCAGGTGAACGAACGGATTCGAGAAACGGGCACAACCTCACAGCCCCGCGGCTCAAACCGCTAGATCGCCGCCCGCTCCAGCCGCCTTGCTAGCCGCGCACGGCGGGCCGCCAGATCCGCCTCGAGACCGCGCCGCAACAATGCCTGCCCGTGCCCCCGGCTGCGGTAGAGCGCCAGGAGAGCCTCGTCCGTGGCCGCCCACGCGCTCGCGAGGTTTCGCTCGCGATGCTCGCGTTCCTTTGCCAGTTCGATCCAGCCCAGCGCAGCGAGCGGACCCGGGGCGGTGGCGAGTCGGCTCCAGGCGACGCCCGCATCGCTCACCCGACCCACGCGGCGCAGGAGCCTCGCCAGCTCGACTGTGGCGAGGGCAACCTCCGGATCGCCGCCGTCGATCCCTTCGGCCGCATTCTCGAGGCACGCGACCGCCTCGTCGACCCGACCTTCGTGGCGGAAGAGCCGAGCCAGCCGCACGAGATCGCCCTTCGGAGCCCAGCGTCGCACCTCGCCGACGCCGTAGCCGCGTTCCAAATGCGCGAGGATCCGCCCGAGCGTCACTACGTCCTCGGCGTTGTGGCGGGCCACCACTCGAAGCGGCCCAACCGGCCCGCCGCGCAGGAACGAGTGGTAGATGGCTGGTATCTCCGACGAGGGGATGTCCGGCGCGCGGTGGCGGCGCAGCAGATGCCGCTCCACGGTCTGGAGGCGCGCGTCGGGCAGGCGGTGGCGAAACATCCGCCGAACCAGCAGCAGCAGGTCCACGTGGCCGTCCATCGCCGGCGGCCGGTCGCGGTTCATGCGAAAGCGCGTCTCGAGCAGCGGCCAGTCGAAGCTTCGGCCGTTGTAGGTCACGAGCCAGGCATCGCGGGGCGTTTCAGCCCGGAGCGCGTCGAGCAGCGCGCCCTCTTCCGAGTGGTCCGGCAGGGCCAGCTGCAGCAGTCGCAGACGATCGCCCTCCCACCATGCGAGGCCGATCAGGAATGCGACGGTGCCGGCCGCGCTGCCGAGGCCGGTCGTCTCCGTGTCCAGGCAGAGCAGGGGAGTGGTGGCCGGCGGCATCCCCGGTAGGCCGGCCAGCCGCTCTCGATCGACTGGCAGATAGACGGGTCGGAGCTCACGGCGGACGTACCAGCCACGCGGCGTCTCAATGGCATCGCCGTCGAGTCCTTGCGCGAGCCGTTTGGCCAGACCCGCCGGATCGACGGCTCCAACCTCGCGCCAGACCGGCCGGGGCGGGCCGGAGGAATCGGCCGCGGCCACGATCGCGGCGATCCTTCGCCGGATCTCCTGATCGGCTTCGCCGGATCGCTCCGCCCGTCCGGCGGCGGCACGTTCCGCCGCAACGCGCTCGCGTCGCAGATCGTTGAGGCGGCGCCCAAGCCGCGTGGAGTCCACGTTCAGGCGGCGGCGGTGGGCGCGTCGCCGACGCCGGCCGTCTCCGCCACCAGCGCGCCGAGAAGCCTCAGCGCCAGTGCCTTTGCGTCTACGTCCGGTTCGAGGCGCGGTCCGGTGCAGGCGGGGCATCCGCTGGCGCAGTCGCACGCAGCGATCAGCTCGGCCGCTCCGGCGATCAGCTCGGCATGGCGTTCGAACAGGCGCTCGGACAGACCCACGCCGCCGGGCACGGATTCGTACAGGTAGACGGTGGGCTCCTGGCTGTGCGGGGAGCGAACCTGGCTCACGAGTCCGAGGTCGCGCGGATCGACCATGAGCAGGACCGCCGCGACTGCCTGCATCGCCCGCCCGACGCCCAGCAGGGCAACGTCCAGGTCCGCGCGGCGCCACCCCTGCGCCGCCTTGCCGGCGGTGAGCCAGTAGGCGGTCGTCTGGAGCTCGATCTCGGGCAGGTGGACCGGCCCCCAGCCGAGGTTCTCGTCCGTTCCGAACTTGAGTTTCTTGAACATGCTGACCAGGCTCGAGACCATGACCTCGCCGTGCGAACGGCTCCCGCCGGCTGCGGGCGCGGAGTCGAACGTCTCGAGCGGTTTGAGGGTCACCGCCCTGTCCGCGTAGGTGTAGTGGTCGATGTCGACACGTCTGACGTACGCCTTGCGCTCGTCCCAGTCCAGCTTGTCGACGTGGTATTGCGTCGACTCGTGGATGTAGATCGCGTCCTCGTGGACGAGCGTCTGGGCGGCGAAGATGTCTATCTCGCCGATCACCCGCGGCCGGTCCGGCGTGGTGTCGATGATCACAACGTTCTCCTGGGCCGCGGCCCGCAGCGAAACCGATGAAGCGGGGAAGTTCTCGCTCGACCAGTACCAGCGATCGTCGCCGGCGCGCCTGACGAGCCCTTCCTCGCCCAGGAATGCGAGCAGCGGCGCTGCCTCCGTGGGCCCGAAGCGTTCGCCGGGTTCGAATGGAAGCTCGAAGCAGGCCGCCTTCAGGTGAGCCAGCAGAACGTGGAGGTTGTCCGGGTCGAGTCGGGCTTCCTCCGGCGACGAGGCCAGCAAGAACTCCGGATGCTCCACGACGTAGCGGTCGACGGGCCCACCGCCGGCGATGAGGACCGCGACGCTCGTCTCCTGCCGCCGTCCGGCGCGGCCGATCTGCTGCCAGGTGGCCGCGATCGAGCCCGGGTAGCCGGCCAGGATCGCGACGTCCAGCTGGCCGACATCGACGCCCAGTTCCAGAGCGTTGGTGGTCACGACGCCGAGCAGCTCTCCGTCGCGCAGACCGCGTTCCACTGCCCGACGTTCCGTGGGCAGGTACCCGCTTCGATATCCACGGACCCGGCTCCGTGGGCCATCGCCAAGACGCAGCGACTCGCGGAGCGTGGAGAGCATCAACTCCACGGCCATCCGCGACCGGCCGAATACCAGGGTCTGGCGCCCGGCTCTCAGGAACGGCAGGGCCCAGCGAGTGGCCAACGTCAGCGCCGAGCCGCGCGCGCCGGTGGTCGGATCGAGCAGCGGAGGCTGGACCATCAGCACGTGGCGTTCGCCGGACGGGGCGCCGTTGCGATACACCAGGCGCGGCTGGCGGCCCGTCAGGGCGGCCGCGAGCTCCGCGGGATTGGCGATCGTGGCCGAGCAGCACACGATGACCGGGTGCGAACCGTAGTGGGCGCAGATCCGCAGCAGCCGTCTCAGGACGTTGGCCACGTGGCTCCCGAACAGCCCGCGGTAGGTGTGGAGTTCGTCGATGACGATGACGCGGAGCTGCTCGAACAGCTGGAACCACTTGGTGTGGTGCGGCAGGATAGCGGCGTGGAGCATGTCTGGGTTCGTCACGACCACCTGACCGGCCGATCGGATGGCGGATCTGATCGGGTTCGGGGTGTCCCCGTCGTACGTGGAGGCGTTGATCTGGAGGCCGGCAGCTCGGCTGAGCTCGCCCAGCTCGGCGACCTGATCCTGGCCCAGCGCTTTGGTGGGGAACAGGAAAAGCGCCCGGGCCGTTGGATCGTCGGCGAGAGCCTGCAGCGTGGGAACGAGATAGCACAACGACTTGCCCGAAGCCGTCGGCGTAACGACCACGACATCGTCTCCGGCTCGTACCGCCTCAACTGCCTCCGCCTGGTGCCGATACAGGCTCGTGATGCCGCGCGAGCCCAGGCCGGCAACGATGCGTGGATCGAGCCACGCCGGCATCGGGACGAAATCGGCGGGCCGGGCAGGTATCGTGGCGCGATGTACGACGCCACCCGCCAGAGAGGGCTCGTCCAGAATCTGGGCCAGCACCCGCTCCACGCCTGCCGGCTCGTAGTAGCGCATCGCCTACCTCAAACAGAACGCCCGTGCGAATTGTGGCCACAGTCTAGCAGCGTGTGCAAGCGTGTGTTTCGATTGACACGTCAGCTGCCTACAGCTACGCTTTCCTAGATGCGACGGAACGAAGTCGACGCCTACGCCGAACAGGAGGCCCGAGCCTCTGCCGAGCCTCGCCCTTCGCTTGGGCTATCTCGCCGGCGAATAGCGGTGATGGTCGCGGGGCTGGTCTGCCTGTGGCTGGTAGGCGTTTTCGCCCATCAGGTGGCGGAGGCGGCCACTGCGGCAGATCAGGCCGATGCGATGAGGCTTCGCAACGCCGCCGTCGCGAGCGAGATCGATTCGCTCCAGGCCGAACTCAAGCTGATCCAGCAGCCGGCCTTCGTCGACTTCACGGCGCGGGGGTACATGCTGGGCTCGGCTCGCGAGATCCCTTTCACGATCGATCCGAACGCGCCTCCGCTAGCGTCCGATGCGCCGGGCTCGGCGGGCATCAAGCCCCCGGTCGCACCTGCGCCGGTGAGCCCGCTCGAATCCTGGCTGCAAGTACTCTTCGGCTCGCAGTAGCCGCGCTGCTCGGGTTCCGGCGCATGCCGGCGGCGCTACGCCCGCTTTGGACCTGCTCGATCGCGTCTGACGGGTGCAACAAAGTGCCTCGTCCGCGTCCGGGCCTCATCCGCTACACTACCGCCGCGCCACGGCGGAGTAGCTCAGTGGTAGAGCAGGGGACTCATAAGCCCTTGGTCACAGGTCCAAATCCTGTCTCCGCTACCAACGACCCAGCAAGCGACCCGGGCAGCCGTCCGGGTCGCGCCATCTCCGGAACGGGCCGGCGCGCTTGGTGAGACGTCGCCCCGTTCGCTCGGTCCCGCCGAACATCTGCGCCGGCGGCGGAGTCTAGTTCGTGCGGTGCCTCGTCGCGCGGCCCGCGACCGTTGACCCGACCCGGCCTCCCAACTACCCGGCTGAGCAAGCCGAGCAGTCCCCGGGCGTATACTGCGGCGGCCGACCGGCCGGACCGGTCGCCAGATCCGGAGGCTCCGTTACACCTTGAACAGAGGTTTTCTTCGCAACGGGATCGTCATGGTCGTCCTCGTGGCTGCGACCGTCCTGTTGCTCTACATCCTTATCCAGCCCACCCAGCCGAATAGCAAGGTCTACACCGACTACCAGTCGGACGTCCAGTCCGGGCAGGTCAGCAAGGTCGTCCGCGACGGCTCGACGCTGACGGTGACCTTGAGGGACAAGTCGTCCTACACGGTAGAGTCCGACTCTCCCCTCATTGGCGACGCCGCCACGCTGGAAGGCTGGCTCAAGGACGCCGGTGTGCAGAAGCCGTGGCCGTCGTTCGAGGACAAGAAGCCGGCCGATACAGGCTGGATCGTCCTATTGCTAACGACGCTACTCCCGATCGGAGTCATCGTCCTCTTCATCGTCTTCTTCATGCGCCAGGCCCAGGGCACCAACAACCAGGCCCTGAGCTTCGGCAAGAGCCGGGCGCGAATGTTCCTTGGAAACAAGACCGTCGTCACCTTCGCGGACGTGGCAGGCGTCGATGAGGCAAAAGCGGACCTCCAGGAGGTCGTCGAGTTCCTCAAGTACCCGGAGAAGTTCAACTCTCTCGGGGCGCGCATCCCGCGCGGCGTGCTCCTTGTCGGACCTCCGGGAACCGGCAAGACCCTGCTTGCCCGAGCTGTGGCCGGCGAGGCCGGCGTGCCTTTCTTCTCCATCTCGGGATCCGAGTTCGTCGAGATGTTCGTCGGCGTGGGCGCCAGCCGCGTTCGCGATCTCTTCGACCAGGCAAAGCGAAACTCACCCTGCATCGTCTTCGTTGACGAGATCGACGCTGTTGGCCGCCAGCGAGGCGCCGGACTGGGCGGTTCGCACGACGAGCGCGAGCAGACCCTGAACCAGATCCTCGTCGAGATGGACGGTTTCGACACCAATACGAACGTCATCGTGGTCGCGGCCACCAACCGGCCGGACGTGCTCGACCCGGCCCTTCTTCGGCCCGGTCGATTCGACCGCCAGGTCATCCTCGATCGGCCGGACCTGCGAGGCCGCGTGGCCATCCTCAAGGTCCACACCAAGGGCAAGCCGCTGGACAAGGCCATCGACCCGGAGAACCTGGCGCGCAAGTCGCCCGGTTTCTCGGGCGCCGATCTGGCCAACCTCGTCAACGAGGCCGCCATCCTGGCCGCACGACGAAATCGCAAGACCATCGGCATGTCCGAGTTCAACGAGGCCCTGGAGCGGATCGTCGCCGGCCCGGAACGCAAGAGCCGCATCATCTCGGATGCCGAGAAGCGGATCATCGCGATCCACGAAGGTGGTCACGCTGTGGTTCAGCGCGTTCTGCCCAAGTGCGATCCCGTGAACAAAGTCACGATCATCAGCCGCGGCATGGCCCTCGGTTACACAATGGCCCTGCCGATGGAGGACCGCTATCTCCAGTCCAAGACCGAGTTCGAGGACAAGATCGCCGGCCTGCTCGGTGGCAACGCGGCCGAGCGCCTGATATTCGGCGATACCACTACCGGTGCCAGCAACGACATCGAGAAGGCGACCGATCTAGCGCGCCGGATGGTCACCGAGTGGGGCATGAGCGACAAGCTCGGCCCTCTCGCCTTCGGGAAGCGCGACGAGATGATCTTCCTCGGCCGTGAGATCGGCGAGCAGCGCAACTACTCCGACGACGTTGCCAAGCTTATCGACGAAGAGGTCAGGGCGATCATCGAGAACGGCTACGTGCGAGCGACGCAGGTTTTGACCGAAAACAAGCGGAGGCTGCTGGCTCTGGCCGACAAGCTGATCGCCGAGGAGACGGTCGAGACCGAGGAGTTCGAGAAGCTCTTTGCGGATCTGCCTCCCAAGGAGAATCTGCACGGCATCTCGCTTCTGCCGACTGCCGGGGTCAACACCTTCAGCGACCCGACTCCCAGCAGCCCGCCCCCGACGCCGACCCCCAACCCGAGCCCAAGTCCAAGCCCCTCCTGAGAGGGTCACAAGACGAGTTACGCCGGGCGGCCGCAAGGTCGCCCGGTTTCGTTTTGGGGCGCGCCGTGCCTCGCGGCCGTGGCTGGCTACAATCGGCCCACAAGCCCGGCAATGCCGCAGCGGGAGACTCAAGATGGCCCATGTACCGACGTATCCGATCATTCGTGACGAAGCCCTGGAGGGATATCTCGACCGCACGGCCGAGCAGCGGCTCGAGTCGTACAAGGCCTTTCTGCGAATTCCCAGCATCTCTGGCCTGCCCGAACACGCCCCCGACTGCCGCGCCGCCGCCGAGTTCGTCGCGACGGATCTGCGAGGCGTTGGCATGGAGCACGTGGAGCTCTGCGAAACCGGCGGTCATCCGGTTGTCTACGCCGACTGGCTGCACGCCGCCGGGAAACCCACCGTTCTCGTCTATGCTCACTACGACGTCCAGCCGGTCGATCCGGTGGACCTGTGGGACTCGCCGCCCTTTGTGCCGGTCGTGAAAGAGGGCCGCATGCTGGCCCGCGGCTCATCCGACTGCAAGTGCCACATCTCGATGCATACCCGCGCCATCGAGGCGATCCTGGCTACCCGCAAGTCGCTGCCGGTGAATCTCAAGTTCGTGTTCGAAGGCGAGGAGGAGTCGAGTTCCGTCCACCTCGACGCCTGGCTTGGGGCGAATCGTGAGCGCCTGGCGGCCGACTTCGCGATGATCTCGGACACGGGCTTCTTCGAGGGGAACCTGCCGGCCATCACCATCGGACTGCGCGGTCTGGTCTACATCCAGCTCGACGTGACCGGCAGTCGACTCGATCTCCATTCGGGCGTGTACGGAGGCGCGGTCGACAACCCGGCCAACGCCCTCTGCGCCATCGTCGCCGCTCTCAAGGGGCCCGACGGCCGCGTCAGGGTGCCGGGCTTCTACGACGACGTGGCCGAGTTGACTGCGGCCGATCGCGAGGCATTCGCGGCCCTGCCTTTCGACCAGGAAGACTATCGCGAGGGCATCGGCGTGCCCGCTTTCTTCGGGGAGCCGGGCTTCACGATCCTGGAGCGGCTCGGCGCCCGCCCAACCCTCGATGTCAACGGCATCTGGGGCGGCTTCGAAGGCGAGGGCTCCAAGACGATCATCCCGGCCCACGCACACGCCAAGATCAGCTGTCGCCTCGTTGCTAACCAGAATCCGGACCACATCTTCGAGCTCCTCTCGGCCTACATCGCCGAGATAGCGCCCAAGACCGTCCGCTATTCGATCCAGAACCTGGGCGTCGGGGGGGCAAGCCTGACCCCGATCGATAACCCGGCGACGCAGGCGGCGGCCCGGGCCATCGAGGCGACCTTCGGCGTCGCGCCGCTGTACATCCGCGAGGGTGGCTCCGTGCCGGTTTGCGCCAGCTTCGACTCGATACTGGGGCTGTCGACCGTTTTGCTCGGCTTCGCTCCGGCGGACGGTCAGTTCCACGCGCCGAACGAGTGGATGTGGATGTCCAACTTCGAGACGGGTATCAGGACCATTGCCCGATACTGGGACGAGGTCGGAGGTCTCAAGATCCGCTAACGAGATCGGAACGACCGTCGGACGACCCGAGCGATCCTGCATATTTCGGTTGCGTCGGCTAGGCCCGGTCGCGGTAGGATGAATACGCTCGTGTTTCCACTGACAATTCGCTGGAGGCAACGGTGACCGCGACGGATCGCCCGGCAGATACGGAGGCTCCTCCGCAGCGCACCTGGCGGCTGGACACCGATAACGGCAGCATGGTCCCGCGGTCGGCGCTGGACGTGCTCGTCGACCTCAACGACAACCTGGCCAGCGGCAGGTTCGGGGAGTATCAACCCGTTCCGCTCGGGTTCGGCCTGCTTGACAAGACGATCGGCGGCGGCCTGCGGGCCGGCGAGCTGCTTCTGATCGGCGGCGCTCAGGGTACGGGCAAGACCACAATGGCCCTGCAGATGGCGCGGAACGTGGCTTCCAGCGGCCAGGCCAACGTCTTGTACGTTTGTTTCGAGCACGAGGAGCAGTACCTGCTCAACCGGCTCATCGCCCTCGAGTCCGCCCTGGTACATCTCCCACAGAAGACCGGCGCGATCAAGATCCAGGACGTTCGCAAGGAGATCATGGCGTCGTGGATGGCCGAAGGGGCCGGCGGCGCCGGTCTGACCGCCAACCAGAAGCTGCGCCCGAGCCTGGATCGAATCGCCCGGTATGGCCAGAGCCTTTTCCTGATGCGCGGCAGCCAGACTGCCAGCACGATCGACAACCTGCGCAAGCTCGTGCAACAGCATCGGGCGCTGTCGGGGGATCGCCGGCTACTGGTCGTCATCGACTATATGCAGAAAGTTCCGATGTACCCCGAGCCCAACACCGAGTCCGAAAAAGTCACGTACATCGTCAACGGCCTCAAGGACATCGCGCTGACCGAGCAGGTTGCGATGATCTCGATCGTGGCTGCCGACAAGGAGGGTCTCAAGGCCCAGCGTCTGCGGAACCATCACCTCCGCGGCTCGTCGGCGATCAACTACGAGGCCGACATAATCCTGATCATCAACGAGAAGTACCACGTCGTCGCCAAGGTCAACATCGAGTTCAACCCGTACCAGGCGCAGCGGTTCCGCGACTGGGTGATCCTCTCGATCGAGAAGAACCGGGGCGGCCAGGACAACATCGATCTCGAATTCGAGAAGCACTTCGAGTACTCCTGCTTCGATCCG
>Ga0182021_10011714_pt1 | contig 10415 bp, 7 predicted proteins | sample 612E3MmetaG_FD_120493 | JGI IMG/M metagenome (GOLD analysis project Ga0182021, IMG submission 120493) | Permafrost microbial communities from Stordalen Mire, Sweden - 612E3M metaG (Illumina Assembly) | ecosystem: Environmental > Terrestrial > Soil > Wetlands > Permafrost | place: Sweden... | reverse complement strand
ATGGCAAAAACTTCGAAGCAATATCCAACGCCCGAGGGTACTGGTTTGTTTGAACCCCAACGAGCATAACGATGGACTTCACTCCAAAAACTTTGGAACGCTTGATGATATCCTTCACGGGTATCCACTCAATCGCTTCATCGATTTTGCGAATATTGAGTGTGACCTTATGAAAGAAAGATTCCTTCTCGAGATCGCGGACGAGCGTTCCGATCTGGGTTAACGTGTTACTGCGGATAACACCGATACGTGTTTTGATCGGATAACCATCGTCCGTATAATTAGTCGGGCGGATGAGCGTTACATCAAGTTCGCGTACTTCAGACTCTCGTGCGGTCTGGATAAAAGTTCGTTCATTATTTAGCCGTTCTGGTTCCTTTACTGCAATGAGTTCTTGCATATTTCTTCCTTTTGAGAGCATGGAATATTTTAATGTTTTTATTGACCAATTTTTTGCTTGGAAATTATTCCCTTGATATACACGCGACAGAAGCAATCATTTACGCTTCGAGTACAAAGTAATCCTCAATGACCACCACTGAAGTATGATTATGATTTTTAAGAAAGGGAATAGCTCGAAAGAATGAAAAAGGGATTAATCCTTTTTACAGGACGAAATGCTTTTAAGAGAGCAAGAACGACAAATGAATTCTGGAATCTTTACAATTTCTCATCGCAGGTGAATTGCTACAAATACCAACCTCCTATGTTGGCTTCGACAATAGGTTTGCGACAGATATATGGGATTCTTGTTCGATTTTTTTTAATTGGGTATTCACCGCAGCTATCAACTCTTGCACATTAAATGGCTTTGTGAGAAAATCATTAACATTCAGTTCCATCGATTGAACCAAAGCTGTTATATCGGTTCTGCCTGTCAAGAAAATAATTGGAATTTTTGAGGTCACAGTATCCTTTCGCAGTTTAGCCAGAACATCGAATCCTTTGAGCTTCGGCATTTCTATATCACATACAATCACATCTGGTAGATGATTCCTAACAGACTCTAATGCTTGTACACCGTCTTCGGCCAGAATAATCTCATGTCCTTCCGAAGAGAGTACCGCTTCAATTGCAGTAAGTGCATCTTTTTCATCATCGACAACTAATATTTTTGCCATAGTGAATCTGCCTTTCGTTTTGTGATACATAACCTCAGAGCAGGTTATGAGGCTGTCTTCAAGTTATTTTGCATTTCCTTACTACCATCAGGACGAAATTCATGACGGCACATAGAGGATGTGTCAGGAATAACTTCTTGACACCTATTTCTTACTCATGGTACTTTAGGAATTGCAGTGATCCTTCCCTCCAGCGTGCCAATGTGGTCAATTTCATAAAGTTCTGCCCGTTTAAAGTCTGCGAGTGCCTGAGCGATACTATTGGCGGAATATTCTATGGATTCAATATTCTTGATAGCATCATGATTATCCCTTAATGATTTTTTAGTTTTACTAATTAAAAGGGCAATAATGGCAAGCGGATTATTGATTTGATGCTGTAAACCCTTTACAACTTCACGCATAGTTTTCAGTTGAGTGTCTTTCATTTGTAATTCTTTTTCATGTGCCAACTGCTGTGTTTCGCTTTGATGAAGTTTTGTACGATACTCAATCACTTTTACCAAACTGACTGCCAAGAACCACATGAAAGGCAGTGCACTGAAAATATCATAGGCATCGGATAATGTTGCACCATGATATTTCGCTTTATAAAACAGGCGCATGATGGAAATGAACAAGTAGCAATAAATGATATATCCCGAAAGCACGGCAGGGTACTTTGAAAAGAACACTGCTGTGTACTCTGGTATTGAACGTATAAATTTTATCATGAGGCGTCCTTTGAAAGTATTCAACTCCAAAAGTACATGGTTCCGATGAGACGTCGAGCTCAAGTTATTTATAGTTGTAGGGCGTAATAAATAGAATGTTGAAGAACCCAAAACTACATTCTCAGGAATGTTCTCCGAGCTCATAATTCCAGGTTCAAACTATGAAAATTTTTACTTTGGAACAAATCTTGACATGACTTTAACAAGCGTAATCCGTTTTGTAAGGAGAATAACTCGTAAGTATGAGAAAGGGATTAATTCTTTTTGGGAGAAAGAAGTGTTATTCAGAAGGTGCAAGAATGCCTGGCTGCGTAGAAGGAATTCCGTTTTGAAACACATTTAAGCCTTTTCGTTGTCTTCTGATACTTATCAAAATTGTCTAAACTCCCTCTAAACCGGGGTGGTGTCAGTATTCGTGCTATCTGGTGCTGACTCCTTCTCAAGACAGACAACTTTTGTCATTATTCGCTCTTTGTATCCAGCATCTCACGAATGATCCGTAAAATATCATCCGGTATATACGGCTTCTGAATAAACCCGCTAGCTTCAGCTTTCAGGAGTTCTGACTTTATTTCAGGTTCGAAGAATCCGCTGGCGAGAACAACTTTGACGCCTGGATTCATCTCTCTGAGTTTCTTGAATACATCCTTTCCTGTAATTCCCGGAAGACCCATATCGGTTATAACAAGGTCAATTTTTTGTTTGTGCTGTTCGTAGAGCTTTACCGCCTCTTTTCCATCTATTGCTGTATAAACCTTATACCCTTTTGATTTCAGTAAATGACACACCGACTCTATGAGAAGTTCTTCATCCTCCACAAGCAAAATTGTTTCTGTGCCGCCAACGACAATTGATTCGCGTTTAGGCGGGACACTGATCACATGTCCACTCTCTCGCGGAACGGGGAAGTAGAGCCTGAATATTGTGCCACGCCCTCTTTCACTCTCCACATCGACGTAGCCGTGATGAGACTGTAGAACTCCATAGACAACGGCCAATCCAAGTCCTGTTCCTTTCCCCATTTCCTTGGTGGTAAAGAATGGATCAAAAATCCTGGGGACAATTGCTTTATCTATCCCTTCGCCGGTATCAGTCACACTTATACAGATATATGAATCTTGCTCGGCAGCAGGGAAACTTTTTTGGACATGTTCCATCGTTTGTTGTTCTACTTTGATTGTGATCGTCCCTCCATGCGGCATGGCATCACGGGCATTAACATAGAGATTCAATATCACCTGATGAATTTGTGCACGGTCAGCAAAGATGAATGGAATACCTTCATCGATATTCTCTGCAAAAGTGATAACCCTGGGAAATGTTACTTTGAGCATAGAAAGAAGTTCATGAATCAAATCAACAACGCTCATCGGTTCGAAGACGACATCCGTTTTTCTTGCAAATGTGAGTATTTGACGGACAAGTTCTTTGCCTCTTTCCACTGCTCGAGTAATTGCACGGCTGCTCTCCAAGATCTTTTCCCTGGTATAATCTGCCGAGCGCTCTAATAAGGAAGCATAAATGAGAATGATAGCGAGGATATTATTGAAGTCGTGTGCGATGCCGCCGGCAAGCGTACCGATGCTTTGTATTTTCTGAGATTGAAGTATTTCCTGTTGCAGTTTTTTTCTATCGGTGATGTCTTGCTTAATAGCAATGAAATGTGAAATTTCCCCTTGCGTTTGACGCACGGGGGTAATTGTCATTTCTTCGGTATAAAGACTTCCGTCTTTACGTCTGTTCTCGATCTCTCCCTTCCATACCTCTTCGGAAAGAATGGTCTTCCATAAATTTTGATAAAAGGAATCAGGGTGGCTGCCGGATTTGAGGATACTCGGTTTATTGCCGACAACTTCTTCTTGAGAATAACCCGTTAGTTGAGTAAAGGCCTGATTTACTGAAATGATTTTCCCAACTCGATCCGTAATGACAATTGCATTTGCTGCTGACTGCAATGCAGCGTTTTGCAACATAAGAGATTCTTTTGCACGCTTACGTTCGGTGATATCACGGATATTACACTGGATGACCGATGTTCTGTCCACTCGATAGATATTGCTCACAATTTCAACATCGATTTTCCGGCCATCTTTTGTTTCCAGTGGCAGGTCTTCATAGCGGATGTAACCTTTTCTTTGCAAATTAAAAAATGCCTCTTTTGAAGCTACGACATTATTAAAAAGTCCAATTTCCCAGATTGCCTTCCCTAAATACGTTTCATCTGTATACCCCAACAATTCGACCATAAATGGGTTAACATCCACTACCTCTCCGGTTTCTGCGTTAAGAATGAGAATGCCATCCTTTGCCGATTCAAAGAGCCTGCGATAACGAATTTCAGATGCTTCAAGATCATGCTGTACCCGCTGACGGTCAATCTCCGCTTTATCTGCTTTTCGGAACACTGCCCGTGCAATTTGAACGACGAGAACACCCGTGACTATAGCAAAAACCAAACTCAGGACCGCAGAAAGTAGTGCTTGGTTGATTTCAAATGCTTTTGCAAACACTTCGTTGAGATACCCTTCAATGAGAATAGCTATGACAATCAGGGGAACAAGGACTTGAAACATTCTTGCACTTGCTGACGAGCCAACAAAGGGTTGCATAAAAAACATTTTTGGCCCGGCAATTGCCACCAGTCCACATCCCAAAATCAAAAATCCAATGGCAGTTGTTACTGTTAGTGGAATCATGGTGCCGCCATAGAGCAGCGGAGTTCCAAACAAATATCCTATTGTTGCTATAAAACCTGCAAAGAGAGTTATCAGTCCATATCCACCGACTAAATTTAGAATTTTTAAACGATCTTCACTAAAAACTTTGAGCTGCAGAGAAACTCCTGAAAAGAAGAACAGTATGCCTGCAAGAGGAGACATACGTTTAATATCAAATGGACCAAGTTTTTCTGCAGTAGAGAACAAAACGGAATCTAAAGTGAGATTAGCATCTGCAAAGTAACCAATGAACTCTAACAGGCCATAGATGGATATGAAAGCTATAATTGTCGAAACGATCACTTTACCCCTATTGTGGTACTGGTTACGGGCAAGGAGAAACAAGATGAGTCCAAATACGAGGAAGGCCGCCGATGAGACTGGTGCAATAGAAATATGATCCAGATGAATACCGGTGAGTACACGAAACCAAGGTATCCATCCCAATAATCCAAAGACACCAATTAATAATGTCATGGCACCAAAGACTGATACAATATGATTGAAACTTAATTCCGGCTTTACTTTGCCTGATGATGTAGCAGGTATTGGGGGCTGAATGATTTCTACGCTCCTTTCATATCACTTGGATCTGTGGTCGAATTTTATGCAAAGCACTCTAAGAACATATCAGATTCCTGACAAGAAGAACCGAACAACCATCGTTCTCTTTTTAGAGAAAAATCTTATTTCGTCTATATCTAAAATTTTTACGCCTTTTCTGTTGCTGCTGTGGAGAAATCTTCCCAGATTGCCACAAGTTTATTCTTTCATCCCTCGTGGAAAGAATACGCATCACCTGACTAAACAAGTACATCGGTGTTTTAGTTCATTGAAACACTCTCCAAGAATACTGAAATAGTTAATCCTTTTCAACCGTACGTCATTATCCTTCTCAAAAAAGGGAAGAAACATCAAGCTTGTCTTGGAAATTTTCATTTTATTGGAGGGACAGATACTGAACACCGTCATATAAATATATTGCATGAAATCCTGACTTTCGATGAATGACGAGAAAACATTTTCAAAAAATCGCAACATCGCATTTGTTTGTTTTTCCTCTTCTTTCGGAGGATTAGAATTAAGCATGCTGAGACTCGCATCTCAATTCAACAAGCGAATGGCAGATTGCGTTATCATCGTACCGCCGAATACCTTGCTGGCACAGTCTGCTAAACAATATGATCTCAAGGTAGAACCAGTAAAGACAAAATTGAAGTATGGCGATATTGCGGCTTCAATCCATTTGGCGCGTATTCTTCGATCCCACCGTATAGACATCGTTGTTATCATGCAATCAAAAGACATGAGTATTGTCACTCTTGCACACTTACTCTCTCCAAATACGAAACTTGTGTTCTACCAGGAAATGCAGTTCGGTATAAATAAACGAGGTATTCTCCACACATGGATGTATTCTCATCTTTCACTCTGGATTACTCTGACAAAGAAGATGAAGCGGGAAGTTATTGAGCATACACGCATGCCTCAGGACCGAATTAGCGTCATCCCCATTGGTACGGATATGAAACGCTTTGATCCCAACCTCTACAATAGAGAAACAACCAGAAACCAGTTTGGTATTCCACAAGAAAAAATCGCTATTGGTGTATTAGGCAGAATAGATCCGCAAAAAGGACAGGAGGAGTTCATTCGAGCTATTCCGCTTCTATTAGAACATCGGACTGACTTGCACTTCGTTATGACTGGAGATGAAACTGAAGGACAGCAAGGATTTAAAAAAACATTAAAAGACATGAGTCATAAACTTGGTGTACACAACTACGTTCAGTTTCTTCCATTTACTCATGCGGTACCGGAATTCATGTCTGCTCTTGACATTTTTGTGCTTCCTTCCCACACCGAAACATTTGGCTTTGTTCTTGTTGAAGCAATGGCGATGGGAAAAGCAATTGTCGCAACAAACTCCGGAGGTGTACCGGAGATTATTACGAACGGTTCAACTGGACTTCTTATTCCTCCACAGAATGTGCCCGCTCTCGCTGAAGCAATCTTGAAGTTGCTCAAGGATCAGCGGTTACGATCCTCTTTTTCTTCGGAAGCACGTGCCGATGCTCTCAAACGTTTTGATATAGCGCGGTGTGTAGATCAATTAGTTATCTCATTGGATCCTCTCTAAGAATTAAGTCAAGTATTATTAAAATACTATTTTTTATACAAGCTTAATTATAGGATATCTTACTGATTGATTTTCTTCGCAGACTTTCGCATCTTGTTGAAGGAATTAAATACCATCTATGGTATGTTTAGTTATAGACAATTGAGAGGAGTAGCATTATGACAACCGTCAGAAGTGTTTTGCAATCCAAAGGCAGCGATATCTGGTCAACCGCACCGGACACCTTGGTCTTTGATGCCCTGAAAGTGATGGCAGAAAAAAATGTCGGGGCACTCTTAGTCATGGAAGGCAATCAATTGAAAGGAATATTTTCAGAACGGGACTATGCAAGAAAGGTTGTGTTAAAAGGAGAATCCTCCCATACTATTGCTATCCGAAATGTTATGACATCCGGAGTGATTTCTGTGACACCCGATCAATCCATTGAAGATTGTATGGCTCTTATGACGGGCAAACACATCCGCCATCTCCCTGTATTAGAAAATAGTAAACTCGTCGGTATGATTTCAATTGGAGACGTCGTAAAAGCAATCATTTCCCAGCATGAAGACACCATCAAGCAGTTGGAAAATTATATTACCGGCGCTCGATAAATTGTCCCAAGTATAGAACAGGTTGTTAAGCTGTCCAATAATATTCAACTCAACGTTGTTGCTTTCCTTATTGCCTGCTCACACGTTTCACAAAAATTCTTCCCTTTCACATCGACTTCTTCTGCTGAAGTAGAAGCATGCATAACACACTCTGACGTATGGCAGTGAATAAGCCCGAACGTATGGCCAAGTTCGTGAATAGCTTCTTTCAATAAGCGGATGTGTTCTAACTCGGGATTCGGTCCCAATCCGAAAAGTTCTTCTCTGAGCCGAAACGAAGAAAGCACAGCAGCTCTACCATCTAATTGAGCTTCTCCGAACACATACGTGAGCACCGGTACAAAAAGATCCACCGTTGTTATTCCTATAATTTTCCCTTGATGTGTTGGATAGCGTTCGAGAAGTGCAGTAATAATGGAAGTGGAATTGAATTGGTTACGATATGAATCAAATGCGAACGCCGGATCAACATACCTCGACTCTTCGATGGAAATCGATTGCTCGAATATGCTTGTTAACGGTGCGATAAGCGAGGTCAATTCCGCGTGATCGACCGGCCGAATCGGAACGATCAGGATCGACGACATCGCTTACGGTCTCTTTAAACCGTACTTGGCGATTTTATTATATAGCGTAACGCGATCAATATCGAGAATATCCGCCGACCGCGAAATATTCCATCCGCTTCGGTGCAGAATCATTTCGATATGGGCTCGCTCAATCGCCGCAATCGAATCTGCCTGCAGCCCATGCGCTTTTGATGCAAGCTGAAAAGGCAAATCTGTGTGCTGAATTGCCGGCACCTTTGCAAGCACCATCGCACGTTCCATGACATTTTCCAATTCCCGTACATTGCCCGGCCAATCATATTGTACCATAATATCCATGGCATTCGGACTGATCTCGGTGACCGCTTTATGCATAGTGGCTGCATGCTTATTACAGAAATACTCAGCAAGTAATGGAATATCCTGTCGGCGCTCACGCAGCGGGGGAATTACGATCGTAAAAACATTCAAGCGGTAATAAAGATCTTCACGAAATGATCCATCTTTTATAGCAGCTTCGAGATCACGATTCGTAGAACAGATCACGCGAAAATCGCTGGAGATTACTTCGTTTCCACCGACACGTGTGAATTGCTTCGTCTCGAGAACACGTAACAGCTGCACTTGCATTTTTTGGCTGATTGTTCCGATTTCATCGAGAAAGATTGTTCCACCATCAGACAATTCAAATTTTCCCTTTCTGCGAAATTGCGCGCCGGTAAAAGAACCTTTCTCATGGCCAAACAGCTCACTTTCCAGAAGACTTTCAGCCATTGCACCGCAATTGACAGCAATAATTGGAAAGTAGCGACGGCTGCTGTTAGCGTGAATGACCCGCGCAATCAGCTCCTTGCCGGTTCCGCTTTCACCGCGCAGCATCACGGTTGTATCGGTTTTGGAAACGGTTTTTGCCAGCTCTATCACTTTCTGGACTTGCTGACTTTCACCAACGATCTCGTTTGCTTTGGCGATATCCGATATCTGTTCTCGGAGCTGGACATTTTCTTCTACCAATTTTCTCTGTTTGAGAGCATTTGTGACAAGGTGCGAAAGATGTTCCGGATCGATGGGCTTGGTGACATAATCGAACGCACCTACTTTGAGCGCTTGCACAGCGCTTTCGACCGAAGCGAATGCCGTGATCATAATAACGCTGGTGTTCTTGTCGATCTCTTTAAGGCGTTTCTGAAGATCAAGCCCGCTCATTCCGGGCATCTTGATATCGAGCAGTGCCAGATCCCATGGACCTTCATTCATTAATTTGAGCGCGTGATTTGCATCTTCCGCCGATTCGACGTGGTATCCATCTTGCTGGAACCACTTCGTAAGAGATTCACGGACAATCAGTTCGTCATCAACAATCATGATGCTTTGTGGTGCGACCTTTTTTTCAACCATAATTCATTTTCCTTGATAGAATTCTACTTTTTATTCTGTGTCTATCCATTCGGCATAGTTTGCCGTGGAAGTGTAATAGTGAATGTTGTACCCACACCTTGTTTCGAATCTACAGATATAGAACCACTATGGCGCTCGATAATCCCATAGACCACCGAGAGACCGAGTCCGGTACCCTTGCCTTCTTTCTTTGTTGTATAAAACGGCTCGAAGATATGAGGCATATCTTCTTCCGTAATTCCACTCCCTGTATCGTGTACCGTGATCTGAACTGCATGAAGATAGGCAACTTCTTCTACGCGGATAGAGAATGAACCGCCGCCGGGCATCGCCTCCACAGCGTTGATCTCAAGCGCAAGCAACGCCTCTTCCAATTGATGCGGATCGCAATACAGAACAACTTGTTTATTTCCCATCTCAACGACGGATGTAATATTATTCATCTTTAAGTGATGGTCGATAAGCTTGAAACTTCGCTCGATGATCAACCGCAGATCGGAATCTTTAAATTCGCCGACTTTTTCCCGCGAGAACAACAGAAGATTCTTGACGATGTTGCCGCAACGTGCAGTTTCATCCGCAATAAGCGTAAGCTCACCGATCATTTCTTGAGTGTCTTCCGACGATGGAATTCCTCGTTCTATTTTTTTCCGCAGCAACTTGGCGTACGTAAGAATACCTTCCAGCGGATTATTCAATTCATGCGCAACCGTGGCAGCAAGGGTACCAAGCGACACCATCTTTTCAATTTGCACCATATGCTTTTGTGCACGACGAAGTTCTTCGGTCTTTTCTGCAACACGCTGTTCGAGGGTTTGTGTCCAAGCAGTCAGTTCTGTCCGTGCACGTTTTAACTCCTGAGTCATCTGATTGAAGGATATTCCCAACGATCCAATTTCATTGCTCGTTTGGACATCAATGTGATAATCGAGATTCCCTCTTACAATTTCCTGAGTTCCAATCACAAGCCTCTTGACAGGAATATTGACTACTCTCCAGATGAAGATGGTTACGAAACCGGTGAGCAGAATGACAAGTGAAAACGACCCAAGAACTTGTGTACGTTCGAACTGTGCAATATCCTGATCGACATCCTGAAGTGGAAGCATGACATCAAGAATTCCGAGCACAGTTTGGGAAGAGCTATGCGCATGACAATCATTTGTGGAACAACTTGAATCATTT
>Ga0182021_10011712_pt1 | contig 10416 bp, 7 predicted proteins | sample 612E3MmetaG_FD_120493 | JGI IMG/M metagenome (GOLD analysis project Ga0182021, IMG submission 120493) | Permafrost microbial communities from Stordalen Mire, Sweden - 612E3M metaG (Illumina Assembly) | ecosystem: Environmental > Terrestrial > Soil > Wetlands > Permafrost | place: Sweden... | reverse complement strand
ACTTTCCCGCCGGAGAAATTTTCTGGCGTGTTGCTCTCCGGCATGTGCGTTCCGGACCTGAAGGGCAGTCAGGGAACGTTCTGCCTTTGCACGACTCGCAGGTCCGACGACAAGTTCCGCGAAGGGGGAGTGCGAGTTCCGATCGAACGGAAGAATGGGGTTTGCCATTCCTATGTTCCAGGGCCCGACAATCCGCTGGTCGAAAAAGCCGGGGAGCTGCGGGTGGATTTTGAACTCCGTCCGGAAGTGGGCCCGCAGCAGGCGCGCATCGTGGTGGGCTCCGAGAAATTCACGTTGAAGGTGGGGGACTATTCCGACTGGCTCCCGGTCGAATTCAAGGCTGGGTTGGGCTTCACTGCACATGGAATTTGCCGGTTTTATCTGAAATCTGTCGCGCCTGAAGTTGAGGTGTACGTCACGCCCGTCAACATCGATCCCGGGCACCCTGACCTGCCCATCTCACACCCGGTTACCTATTCCATCTATCTTGCCAAACTCTTCGGTCCGTACGCGACGCTTGGGCTTGCGGAAGACACCTGGGCGCTGAACGAAGATGTTCTCGACGACGACGCCTTCCTCGCGCAATGCTATGCCAACCACGGCGACCGCGAGCGCATGCTGTTTGACGCGCTGGAAAAAACAAAGCAGGGCCTGTGCACGTGCGTTTTCGATACCACAGACCGCGTGCAGCACATGTTCTGGCGCTACCTGGAAGAGGACCATCCCGCGGCCCGCGATGTGCCGCGTGACCAGCGTCCGAGAGTGATTGACGATCTGTATCAGCGTATGGATCGCCTGATTGGCCGGGTCATGGAGCAGATCGACAAAGACACGCTGTTGATGATCATCTCCGATCATGGATTCAAGTCCTTCGCGCGCTGCATGAACCTGAATGCGTGGTTGCATCAGAACGGATACCTCACGCTGAAGGACGGCAAGAAAGAAAGCGGCGACTGGTTCGAAGACGTGGACTGGTCGCGAACGCGCGCTTACACCATGGGCCTGAACGGGCTCTATCTGAATATCAAGGGCCGCGAGAAGCAGGGAATTGTCGACCCGGCGGAAGCCGATGCGCTCAAAGAAGAAATCCAGAAGAAGTTGAACGGCCTCGCTGACCCGGTGTCGGGCACAGTCGGAATCACCGGCGTGTTTATCACTGACAACGTCTACCGCGGGCCCTATACGGAGAACGCGCCTGATCTGCTGGTCGGCTACGGCGCCGGGTATCGCGCGTCATGGGATTCGGTGATGGGCAAAGTTACGGGGCAGGTTTTCGAAGACAACACCAAAGCCTGGAGCGGCGACCATTGCATTGATCCACGTCTGGTGCCGGGAGTTCTGTTCTCCAGCCACAAGTTCGCCGCAGAAAAACCTGCCATCGTGGATGTAGCGCCGACCATCCTGCGGTTATTCGGTTTAGCCCTGCCCGCGCATTTCGACGGCAAGCCGTGGGTCCTGGCGGCGGAGCCGGTTGGCGATCAAGGATGACGTTCGGTTTTGATCCGGGCCGCAAGCCATCCCACGCACGCCAGCATTCCTCCCCAACCCACGACCCGCACCACCGTCGCGATTGCCGTGTCATATGGCAGAATGCCAAGGCTTGAAAAGATTGCATTCCAGTCATGCTCGACGAAATCGGAGTCTCCCGTCGTGACGAGGGGCAGCGCCATGGCCCGCGCATCGGCCATGTAGGTTGCGATATAGAGCCAGTTCTCGAAGAAGAAGAACGTGCAGAACACGAACGCCGCGGTATGACGTTCCCGGAAGAAGTGGCCCGCCAGGAGCAAGGGCACCAACAACTGCAATATGGTTCCGCCCCAGAGGCCGAGCGTAGGGCCAAACCATCCGAAGAGCGGGTGCCCGCCTTCGTGCACCACCAGATTGGCGAAGTCGATGAACAGGAAGCCGCCGTTCATGCGGAAGGCGTAAACAAGAAAAGAAACGTAAAAAATCAGCCAAGCTACCAAGGCCCAGCTCGGAACCGGGCGCCATTCTTCGCGAGCGCCGGACCACTCCATCACCCAGTTCAGATGCTCAGTCATCTTCGGTGATACTAAGGATTCTTACGGGCACGGGCGAGATTACTCCCGGTGCAATTCGAGTCCATCGCGCGCTCAGCCGTTGCTATCTCCCAAACATCGGATAGTGACTGGCCGCTGCCATGAAAAACAGCATGGGGAACGAGAGTACGAAGTTTGTCCGCGAGCACAGATAGGCTTGGCGGGCCAGATACTTCGCTTTGTCCGGCATAGGCGTGCCGTTGGCAGCGTTGTCGCGGGTCCAGTTGATGATCTTCTTCTGCGCGCGCCAGATTACGCCCCAGACGTTCAGCATCATCATCCAACCCATCCCGCCCCCAATGCCGATGGCCAGCAGGCGATTACTCTCCCAGCCATGATCGTTCCAGCGCAGGAACAGGCACGAGGAGGCCACCACCACCACGGCATAAATCACGGCCAGCACCGGGCCTTTGTCGAGCGCGCCCTTGCCGGGAATCACGCAGGCGTACATAACGGCCCAGGCTACCGTCCAGATCAGAAAGAAAGTCCCGAGAGCGGCACCGGCCGAACCGCTGCCATTGTGCGCATCCGAGATCACAATGCTTTGCCAGTAGAAGAAGCCCATCAGCACCGTGACCACCGATGCCCAGCGAAACCACCACAGCGCACGCGACATCAGGCCGGGAACAACCTTGCCCTTGGTCGCGGGGTCGAGGTCCTTCATGAACGGCACATTGACCAGGTTGAAGAAATACAGCAGTCCGACCCAGGCGATGCCGGCCACAAAATGCACCCAACGAAACAGCATCAACAAATTGGTGTTGAAATCCGCAGGCAAAGAGATCTGGTTCAAGAACGGCTCCTCTCGGAAACGAATGATTGTAGTTCCTGGCGCCGATTGTAGCCAGTACTCAGCCCACGGCGGGTTCATTACTGACCACCGGCCACTGGCTCGCCGTTCACTGGAGTTGAAAAGCCAAGCCAGACGCCGTATTGTAGGGGTCGGTAAGAGAGAGAGCTGCGACCAATTGCCCTCCCCGGTGTGTGGTGCAGCGTCGAACGAAGAAAAGGAGATCGGCAGATGGAAGTAAAGCCGGCACAGCAAAACATACAGGATTCCTTCCTCAATACTGCTCGGAAGGAACGGCACAACATCACAATCTATCTGGTAAGCGGCGTGAAACTAACGGGCCGCATCCGCGCCTTTGACAAGTACTCGGTCGTGCTGGAAACGAGCAACCAGGAACAGCTGATTTTCAAGCATGCCATTTCAACCGTGGTCGTGGGCCGGACGGCCCAGGGCCACATGGAGCATAAACCGGCGGTGGCAGCGGCCGACGCGGAAGCCGCGGCTCCCAGTCCCGCCGCGGGTACTGGCACAGAAGGATGAAGTGAGCCTGCTTGCGCGGAGATGATTCGAGACTCGCGAGCCGGGCAAGTGCCCGCAGTGCGCCCAAGACCGTCCAGAATCCGTCGGAGCGGCAAGAGCGTGCCTTCCTGGTGGGGGTGGAGTTTCGCACCCGCCGGCGGGGCGCGGGAAAAGTGAGTGCGCTCACCTCGGGAGCGCAGGCAGCTCGAGATCAGGCAGCGGGTGCAGAGGTTTCGTCCCTGCCCGCGGATTCTCCGGACTTCAGCTCTGAGGAATCGCTGGATGAATTGCGGGCTCTGGCGGGCAGCGCGGGCGCGCAAATCGCGGGCGAGTTCATGCAGCGTCGCGATCGCCCCGATCCGGCGACTCTCATCGGCAAGGGCAAGCTCGAAGAAATCGCCGGAGCGGCCGCTTCGGTCACTGCCGATGTAATTCTGTTCGATCACGACCTCACGCCTTCGCAGCAGCGCAATATCGAGCGGGTCGTGAACACTCGGGTCATTGACCGGACCCAGCTCATTCTCGACATTTTCGCCCGCCACGCCCGCACTCGTGAAGGACAGTTGCAGGTGGAACTCGCCCAGCTCGACTACATGCTGCCCCGACTCGCCGGACGCGGCATCGAGATGTCGCAACTGGGCGGCGGCATCGGCACCCGTGGTCCGGGTGAAACGCAGTTGGAAACCGACCGCCGGAAGATCCACCGCCGCATTCGCCACGTCAAGCAGCAACTCGAAGACGTGCGCCGGGTCCGCGCCCAGCAGCGGCAGCGGCGCGAGTCGGTACCCGTGGCCACGGTCGCACTCGTCGGCTACACCAACGCGGGGAAGTCGACGCTGTTCAACGCGCTCACGCAGGCGCACGTGCTCGCTTCGCCGCGAATGTTCGCGACGCTGGATCCGACCATTCGCTCGGTGGAGTTGCCGTCGCGGCGCAAGGCACTCATGTCGGACACGGTCGGATTCATCCGCCATCTTCCGCACACGCTGGTTTCCGCCTTTCGCGCCACACTCGAGGAAGTGCAACGCGCCTCGCTCATTCTTCAGGTTTCCGACGCCAGCAGTCCGATCTCGGCCGAACAGGATGCACAAGTCGAAACCGTCCTCAAGGAACTGGAAGCCGACAAGCGGCCGCGCCTGCGCGTGATGAACAAGATTGATCTCCTGCCTCCCAAGCAGCGGGAATCGTTGCGCGACGACGGACAGACCATCCATGTTTCCGCGGCCAAAGGAATCGGCTTGGGAGCATTGCTTGACCGCGTGGATGCCATGCTCGACGAGGATCGTCCCAGCCGCGTTCGCTTGCGCATCCCGCAAAAAGAGGGCAAGACTCTAGCCTTGCTGCAAGCCCGCGCTCGCATCTATTCCCGAACCTACCAGGACGGACTGGTCGAGTTGGAAGCCGAAGCCCCGGCCTCAATCCTGCGCCGCATACGGCAGTGGGTCATCGAGTAAGAGCCTGACAGATTCGGGGACGCCCGGCCTTCGGGCCGATTCCAGGCATGGACCGACATCTGCTTTAACCACTCCGAGCAAACGAAACCCTGACGTCAGCTAATAGCCGGAGAAATTTGTACCCTCAGGACGGATTGGCGCGGAACTGCATGTTATTCAACCAGATAGCCGAGGTGTTTCCAGTCACAGCACGGCTCGGGGCCGATGTGTATGATCAGTCGCCAGATCTGTCGTGTAAAGAAATCTGTACGGTCTGGGGGGAACCCTTGCTCGAAAAACTTTACAAAGGGTCATTGTTTAGCGCGACTGACCTACCCTCATTTCAACGCCAGGAATCCGTCTTCATCATGTTGAACATCGGGTTGCTGGGCGTTTTGTTGCTGATGCACATCATTTTTGCGTCGTTCCTCGGTTATCCTCCGCGAACCCTGGTCCTGCTCCTGAGCGCCGTGCTGTTACTGAATGTTTTCGAGTTGGCCTGGGTGCAAAGGCTCACGACGGCACTGGAGCCGGGATCGCTCTTGATGCTGACATGGAGTTCCATTTGTTTGAACGTGGCGGCGGCGGGCCTGCTGACAGTGCTCGCCGATCACGAAGATAGCCCTTATTTCACCCTGGCGATGGTTCCGGTATTGATCGCCGCATTCCGTCTGTCTCTGCCCGCAGTGTTGGGAGTCGTTGGGGTAGCGTCGGTTCTTAATTTCGCCGCGGTTGAGTATTTTTTCCGCCAGCATCCGCCGGCAGATGTTGGCGAGTATTTCGAAGCGGGTATTTCCGCACTGATTCTTGCTTTTGTCGGATTGCTGGTGTGGCTGCTGATGCAGCAGATCCGGGAACATGAAAATGAGCTGGCACGAAACTTGCTTGAACTGAAGCAGACTCGCGCCCGGCTCCTGGAAGAAGAGACGCTGGCAGCAGTGGGACGGCTCTCCAGCGCCATTGCGCATGAAATTCGAAATCCGGTCGCGATGATCTCCAGTTCGCTGGCGATGGCCAAGCGTGGGCAACTCGATGCCGAGAACAACAATGAGATGTACGAGATCGCTGCCCGCGAGGCGTTCCGGCTGGAGAAACTGACGACCGACTTTCTGACCTATGCCCGCCCGCGCCAGCCCGAGCCGCGCCCGAATTCGGTGCACGACACGCTTTCGTATGTTGCCAGTGTCTGCCGCGCCCACGCCGGGGACAAGCAGGTCAGGATTGAGGTGGAGGCCCCGGAATCGCTGGAATCCGAGTTGGATCCGGCCCAGATCCAGCAGGCGTTGCTGAACCTGGTGATGAATGCGATCGATGCTTCTCCCCAGGGCGGAACCGTCCGTCTCCAGTCCGATTGGGACGGATCTTCCGAAGTGAGAATGTCGGTTACAAACCCCGGACCGGAGATACCCGAGAAAGTAATGCCTCGTATCTTTGAGCCGTTTTTTACCACCAAGGCCCGCGGAACCGGCCTAGGGTTGGCGATTGCCCGCAACATTGCGAGAGCCCACGGAGGCGAGCTATCCGTCTCCTCGAACCAGCACGACAACGTCTGTTTCTGCCTGAGGCTGCCGGCTGCGAAAGCAGGAGCGCCAGCCCGGGCTGCGAGGAACTGAACCTACATGGCAAGAATCCTGATTGTCGATGATGAACCGCACATGCGGCGCATTCTCGCCTCCAATCTACGGCAAGACAAGCACGAGATCGCTGAAGCGGCGGGCGTGGAGGAAGCCCGCGCCACCCTGGCGGGCAACGATTTCGACCTGGTTTTTACCGATCAGCGGATGCCCGATGGCGAGGGCCTGGAAGTACTGGCCGCCGTGCGCGAGAGCGATGCCGCCATCCCCGTGATCATGCTGACCGCGCTCGCCAGCATCGAACTCGCGGTGGAAAGCATGCGCCAGGGCGCTTTCGATTTTCTAACCAAACCTTTCCAGCCGGAAGTGGTCCGCGCGGCCGCGAATCGCGCTGTCCGGCATGCGCGCCTGCTGCGCGAGAACGCGCTGCTGAAGGGCACGGTCGTTCGACTCGAGGGCAAGTCGGAAATCTTTGGCACGAGCGCGGCGATCGAAGCTGTGCGCGCCATCACCAGCCGCGTCGCTCCCACCAACGCAACCGTCCTGATCACGGGTGAGACCGGCACCGGGAAGGAATTGGTCGCCCGCGCCTTGCACCACAACAGTCCGCGCGCGAACAAACCCTTTGTCGCCGTGAACTGCGCGGCGTTTACGGAAACGTTGCTGGAGAGCGAACTGTTCGGGCATGAGAAAGGCGCGTTCACCGGCGCCGATCGGGCCCGGCAGGGTTTGTTCGAAGCAGCGCACGAGGGGACGCTGTTCCTGGATGAAGCCGGTGAGATGTCCATGGCGGCCCAGGCCAAACTGCTGCGCATCCTGACCGACGGCCAGTTGCTTCGGGTGGGTTCCACCAAGCCGCGTTCGGTGGATGTGCGCGTGCTGGTCGCTACCCATCGCGACCTGCAGCAGCGCGTACAGGACGGTCAATTCCGCGAAGACCTCTACTACCGCCTGGCGGTTGTGCCCATTCACATCCCGCCGTTGCGCGAGCGCCGCGAAGATATCCCATTGCTGGCCGAACTGTTTTCCCGAAAGATTGCCGCTGAATTGAACCTGCCCTCGCGGCGACTGAGCGCGCAGGCGATCCAGAGCCTGACGCAATATGATTTTCCCGGCAACATCCGTGAGTTGAGAAATTTGATCGAGCGCGCCTACATCCTCTCCGTGCGCGAGGAAATCGGCCCGGAAAATTTTCCCATGCCCCACCCTTCCCAGTTCCCCGTGGCCGCCTCTGCCGGCAACGGGAAGGGCGCGCCAGGCGAGTCCTCGGATATGCAGCTTCCGGTCGAGCCTTTTGACTTGACGGGTTTTCTAGAGAAAACAGAAAAGGAACTGATCCTGCGCACCCTCGGCTCTACCAACGGAGCCCAGGCCGAGGCTGCCCGCCGGATGGGCCTTTCCCGCAGTGCCCTGGCCTACAAACTCAACAAATACGGCATTCGCGCCACGGCGGAGTAGGTGTGGGGCGGACACTCCTGTCCGCCAACGCTGCGATCTAGATCTAGCGGGGTGCTCATAGCCCACGGCTCGCAGCAATCACAACGGTCACCTGCGGAAGGTGATCTCAGTCACCTTGTGTTGTGTTCCCGTCACCGCTTCCCGGCCCGTTTCTTAGTACACTTCTTTAACGGGAGGGTACGAATGTCAACCGCCTGGACTTCCCGCTACGCCCAGCGCACGAAGAACATCAAAAGCTCGGCCATCCGCGAGCTCCTGAAGATTACTGAGAACCCCAAAATCATTTCTTTTGCCGGCGGCCTGCCCGCCCCGGAGGTTTTCCCGACTGAGCGCTTTCGTGAAGCTTGTAACAAGGTCCTGGACAAGCAGGCGCGCCTGGCCCTCCAGTACGGCGCGACCGAAGGCTACGAGCCGTTGCGGGAAATGATCGCGCGCCACACGGCCCGGTACGGCGTGAAGGCGAAGCCCGAGAACGTGATGATCACCTCCGGCTCGCAGCAGGCGCTGGATCTGATCGGCAAGCTGTTGATCAACTCCGGCGACCGCGTGCTGGTCGAAGCGCCCACCTATCTTGGAGCTTTGCAGGCCTTCAATGTGTATGGCGCGGAGTACGTGTGCGTGCCGAGTGACAATGACGGCCTTCGCACCGAGCAACTGGAATCGTCGCTGCGACTGGGGCCAAAGTTCATGTACGTGTTGCCGAACTTCCAGAACCCGGGCGGGACGACGCTCGCTGAAGGCCGCCGCCACGAACTGGTTTTGTTGGCCGACCGCTATGGAATCCCAATCATCGAGGACGATCCGTATGGCCAGCTCCGCTATGAGGGCGAGCACCTTGCGCCGCTGATCATGCTCGATCGGCAGAACCTGCGCCGCGACGACGGATACAACATCGGCAACGTGATTTACCTGAGCACGTTTTCGAAAACCCTGGCGCCGGGACTGCGTTTGGGATGGATTGTGGCGCCGCCAGACGTGATCTCCAAACTTGTGCAGCTCAAGCAGGGCGCCGACCTGCACACCTCGACGTTTGTCCAGATGGTGGCCTACGAAGTGGCGCGCGATAACTTCCTCGACGAGCACATCAAGCTGATTCGCCGCGTCTATCGCGAGCGGCGCGACGTGATGATGGAATCGCTCGCCCAGCACTGTCCACCGGAAGTTACCTGGACGCGTCCACAAGGCGGCTTATTCCTGTGGGTGACCTTGCCCGAGGGGATGGATTGCCACCAGGTATTTGAGGCGGCTATCAAAGAGAATGTCGCTTTCGTGCCCGGCGATTCGTTCTACACCGGCAACGGCTATGCGGAAGAAGGGCGCCGCCACTTCCGGCTGAATTTCTCGAACGCGCAGCCGGAACAGATTCGTGAAGGCATCCGGCGGCTGGGCGTGGCGATCAAGAAACAGTTTGCCGCGTTGCATCCGGAGACGGTGGTCCGGCAGGAATCCGCGTGCATTCAGGAATGAGGCCTCGCTTCGGCGGGGCCTTTTTCTTTTCGGAACTTCATGCTGTGGCCTGGCCGAACGGCTCTTCCAGCGACCGGCTTTGCGGCGTGAACAACTCCGCGCCGCCTTCCGTGATGTGCATGTCATCTTCCAGGCGGACACCGAACTCCCCGCGGATGTAGATTCCCGGCTCGTTGCTGGTCGTCATGCCTGGTTCAAGCTTCTTGGTGTTTCCCCGCACCAGATAGGGCCACTCGTGGCCGTCCATGCCCATGCCGTGTCCCAGACGATGGGTGAAGTATTTGTAGTCTGGCCCATAGCCCCCGTCGGTGACAATCTTGCGCGCGGCGTCGTCCACCGAACCGCACTCCGCTCCCGGCTTTGCGGCCGCCAGCGCGGCACTCTGCGCGCGGTGCACGATGTCGAAAACCTGTTTCATTTTGTCGCTGGCTTTGCCGAGCACGAAGGTGCGCGTGATGTCGGAAGCGTAGCCCTCCACGGTGCAGCCGCCATCGATGAGCACGATCGTGCCCTCGCGAATAAATTGCGGCGCGACTGACCCGTGCGGGAAAGCGGAGAACTCACCGAGTAGAACCAGAGCATCGCCTTCAAAGCCCAGTTGTCGATGCGCCCTTTCCACGAGATCTGCGACATCGTGTTGGGTCATCCCTAGTTTAAGGGCGCGATAGGTCGCTTCGTATGCGGCCAGTGTGACCTTCGATGCCAGCCGCATGAGTTCGATTTCATGCGGACTTTTGATCATGCGGCATCCGGCTGTCACTGGGGTAGCGCTGGCGAACGTAGCGCCAGAGGCGGCTTTTCGCAGGTTGTCGCTGAAGACAAACTTGACCGTCTCCTCGATGCCCACCGTCCCGCCGGCGATGCCGCGGTCACGCAAGCCCTGGGCCACGTGCTGGTAGGGATTTTCATTTTCCTGCCAGACACGGACGTCGGGGTTATTGCCGTCTGGAGACTTGGCGATCTGCTCGCGGGCGCGCCCCTCTTCGAAGGCCGGGCAAACGTAAAACGATTCGCCCGTGGCGGGCACCCCCATGGCGAACAGCCGCTGTCCTCCGCACGAGCGAACGCAGGTGTGGTAGTCCGGCGCAGTGCCCTCACCCGGCACGCTTGCGGTT
>Ga0182021_10011710_pt1 | contig 10417 bp, 16 predicted proteins | sample 612E3MmetaG_FD_120493 | JGI IMG/M metagenome (GOLD analysis project Ga0182021, IMG submission 120493) | Permafrost microbial communities from Stordalen Mire, Sweden - 612E3M metaG (Illumina Assembly) | ecosystem: Environmental > Terrestrial > Soil > Wetlands > Permafrost | place: Sweden... | reverse complement strand
AGTTGGCGGTGCAACCTATCAGGTGCCTACAGAAGTTCGTCTCGAGCGACGAACCGCTCTCGCAATTCGTTGGCTGATCAATTACGCCCAAGAACGCTCGGATAAATCGATGTCGCAAAAGCTTGCGGCAGAATTACTTGCTGCGTCTTCTGGTGAAGGTGGTGCGGTGAAGAAAAAAGATGATGTACACCGTATGGCTGAAGCCAATAAAGCTTTCGCACATTTTAGGTGGTAGAGTTTTAGTGTCTCATTGTTTCATGTAACCTCTGTGGTCGGCAAATGCTGATTCTATAGGTTGGAGTATGTAATAATTTATGCCTCGTGAGTATTCTTTAGAAAAAACTAGAAATATCGGTATTATGGCACACATTGATGCCGGTAAGACGACTACAACGGAGCGAATTCTGTTTTATACGGGTCGTTTGCATCGTCTTGGTGAAGTTCATGACGGCGCTGCAACTATGGATTGGATGGAGCAAGAAAAAGAACGAGGGATTACGATCACCAGTGCTGCAACGACATGTTTCTGGCGCCAGCATCTTATAAATATTATTGATACTCCAGGTCACGTTGATTTTACAATTGAAGTCGAGCGTTCGCTTCGCGTGCTCGATGGTGCTGTTGCTTTGTTCTGTTCAGTTGGAGGTGTGGAACCACAGTCCGAAACAGTGTGGCGGCAGGCTGATAAGTATGGTGTACCCCGTATTGCATTTGTGAATAAGATGGATCGTGCAGGAGCAGATTTCCTTGGCGTTGTGAATATGATGAAGACTCGTCTGAAGGCAAATGCTGTCCCAATACAATTACCGGTTGGTGAAGGCGACATGTTTGCAGGCATCATAGATTTGATCTCGATGAAGGCTCGCATGTATCACGAAGATACACAGGGTGCGACATGGGATGAAATAGAAATACCGGGGAAATTAAAACCGAAAGCAAATGAATATCGCATCAAGATGCTTGAGGCGGTTGCAGATGAGGATGATAAGCTGCTTGAAAACTATCTTGAAGGGAAAGAAATTTCACCAGAAGAGGTTCGCCGGGTACTAAGACGCTCTACAATAAAAGGCGGTATCATTCCTGTCCTTTGCGGTTCTTCATTCAAGAACAAAGGCGTTCAAGATTTGATGGATGCAGTTGTCGATTTATTACCGTCCCCCTTAGATATCAATACCGGAGAAATTCATGGTCACCATCCGCACCGGCATGACGATGTTGTACGGAAGGTAAGCGATAACGAAAAATTTACGGCGTTGGCGTTTAAGATCATGAGCGATCCTTTTGTTGGTCGATTAACGTATTTTCGTGTCTATGCCGGAACACTGTCTGCAGGTTCGTATGTCTACAATGTGGTCTCTGATAGGAAGGAACGAATTGCGCGGATTCTTCGGATGCATGCGAATCACCGTGAAGAAATTCAGGAAGCATATACGGGTGATATCGTTGCTGCCATTGGGTTGAAAAATACACGTACGGGGGATACACTGACAACCGAAGATGATCCAATCGTACTTGAACGTATGGAGTTTCCTAAACCGGTTATAGATGTTGCAATCGAACCAAAGACAAAAGTGGATTTGGAAAAAATGGGTGAGGCGATGCAGCGTCTTGCTGAAGAAGATCCAACATTCCGTATCTCAACGAACGAAGAAACAGGACAGACGATTATTAGCGGTATGGGTGAGTTACATCTCGAGATTATTATTGACCGGATGAAACGTGAATTTAAGGTCGAGGCGAATGTCGGCAAACCGCAAGTTGCATATAAAGAAACGATCACCAAGAAAGTGACGGCAGAAGGCAAGTTTGTTCGTCAATCGGGTGGACGTGGTCAGTTCGGACATGTTTGGATAGATGTTGAGCCAAATGAAAAAGGCAAGGGTTTTGAATTTGAGAATGATATTGTTGGCGGATCGGTGCCGAAAGAATATATCAAACCGATTGAGCAAGGGATTATTGAAGCGATGCGTAATGGTGTCCTTGCAGGCTATCCCGTAGAAGACATTAAAATTAGATTGTTCGATGGTTCGTTTCATGCGGTCGATTCATCGGAAATGGCATTTAAGATTGCAGGCTCTATGGCTTTCCAAGAGGGAGCGAGAAAAGCTGGACCCGTTCTTCTCGAACCTGTGATGGCAGTAGAAGTTGTGACCCCAGAAGAATATCTTGGTGATGTAATGGGAGATCTCAACTCACGCCGCGGCAAGATTGAAGGAATGGGATCTCGAAAAGATGCTCAAGTAGTGACAGCGCATGTGCCGCTTTCAGAGATGTTTGGATATGCAACACAAGTTCGTTCGATGACACAAGGACGTGCTCTCTACACAATGCAATTTTCACACTACGAACCAGTGCCGAAGAATATTGCCGAACAGATTGTTGAAAAGGTTCGCGGTAAAAGTAATGTAGCTGCATAAGGCTTTTTAATAGAATGAGTAATTACATCTAATTAAAGGAGATCAACACATGGCAAAGGAAAAATTTGACCGTAGTAAGCCGCACGTAAATGTCGGCACGATCGGCCACGTTGACCACGGAAAGACAACTCTGACGGCTGCTATCACCATGGTGCTTGCCAAGAAGGGTCTCTCTGCGATTCGTACATTCGATTCAATTGATAATGCTCCTGAGGAAAAAGCACGCGGTATAACGATCAATACTGCTCATGTAGAATACTCCACAGAAAAGCGTCACTATGCACACGTAGATTGCCCGGGTCATGCTGACTATATCAAGAACATGATCACAGGTGCTGCCCAAATGGATGGCGCTATTGTTGTCGTTGCGGCAACCGACGGTCCGATGCCGCAAACACGTGAACATATTCTTCTTGCGCACCAAGTAAACGTTCCAAAGATTGTTATATTCATGAATAAAGTTGATGCGGTTGACGATCCGGAACTGTTGGACCTTGTTGAAATGGAAGTTCGTGATCTTTTGAAAAAGTATGATTTTCCCGGTGATGAAATCCCAGTTATTCGTGGTTCAGCATTAAAGGCTATGGAAGCCGCCCTTCGTCCAGATGTGAAAGCTGACGATCCGGCATTCAAATGCATTATGGATTTGATGGATGCGGTTGATTCTTATATTCCTCTGCCAGCACGAAACGTCGATAAACCGTTCTTGATGCCAGTTGAAGATGTTTTCTCTATTACTGGTCGTGGTACAGTCGGAACAGGTCGTGTTGAACGCGGTAAGGCGAAGGTTGGCGATGAAGTAGAGGTGATCGGTCTTGGTGCACATAAGAAAACTGTCATCACTGGCGCTGAAATGTTTCGCAAGGAATTGGATGAAGTTGTAGCAGGTGATAATGCTGGCTTGTTATTGCGTGGGGTTGAAAAAGATGAACTCGAACGCGGTATGGTTATCGCCAAACCGGGATCAATTACACCACACACGAAGTTCACTGCACAGATTTACGTGTTGAAGAAAGAAGAAGGAGGACGCCATACACCATTCTTAACTGGCTATCGTCCTCAATTCTATTTCCGTACTACTGATGTAACGGGTGTTGCAGAGTTACCCGCTGGAGTCGAAATGGTGATGCCGGGTGATAATCTTGATGCAATTAACATCGAGTTGATCTCACCCATCGCAATGGAAGAAGGACAGCGATTTGCGGTTCGTGAAGGTGGACGCACAGTCGGTGCTGGTGTTATTGGAAAAATCATAAAATAAAATATCGTTTATTCTGCTCTTGGAAGAAATCGAGAGCGGAGAGTAGTCTAGGAGTTTTCCTTGGCTGGACAAAAAATAAGAATAAAACTGAAATCGTTCGATCATAACTTGATCGACAAGTCTGCAGAAAAGATCATCAAAACTGTAAAGTCGACAGGTGCGATAGTATCAGGACCGATTCCGTTGCCAACAAAGCGCAGTCTCTATACGGTCAATCGTTCTCCACACGTTGATAAAAAATCGCGTGAACAGTTCGAGACGCGATCGCACAAGAGATTGATAGATATTCTCAACTCCACAAGTCGTACAGTTGATGCATTGATGAAATTGGAGCTTCCTGCAGGTGTTGATGTTGAGATCAAAGTCTAATTCGACAGAATATAGTTATTTGAAGTGAGCGTATAGTGAGAGCGGCAATCCCCTTATGAACGTTCTCATTTTGGATGACTGAGCCGAAGGCTCATGCGTTAAAGGCGCAAAGGAGTAGAAATAGTGAGTGGTATTTTAGGTAAGAAAATTGGAATGACGAGTCTCTTTGATGAGAATGGGGAAGTAGTTCCGTGTACCGTCATCGAAGCAGGTCCTTGTTATGTGACCCAGGTCAGAACCAAAGAGAAAGATGGATATGAAGCAATCCAACTTGGTTTTGATGAAAAGAGAGATCGTCTTGTCAACAAGCCGCTGAAGGGGCACTTCGCAAAAGCAGCAACGAAGATGTTGCGTCTCATGCGTGAGTTCAAAGGATTTAATGGAACTCAGTTGAAAGCTGGCGACGAAATTAAAGTGGATATGTTCCTTCCAGGCGACATTGTTGATGTAAGCGGAAAATCGAAAGGTCGTGGATTTCAAGGTGTAGTGAAACGCCATCATTTCAGCGGCGTCGGTATGACAACGCACGGTGCTTCAGATCGTGTCCGTGCTCCCGGATCCATCGGTGGAAGTTCGTATCCATCACGCGTTTTCAAAGGAATGCGAATGGGTGGTCGGATGGGATTTGAACGTGTGACTGTCAAGAATCTGAAAGTTGTAAAAGTTATTCCAGAATCAAATATTCTCATTATTCGCGGTTCGGTTCCCGGTGCAATTAACGGGTATTTGGAAATTGAGAAGAAGCATCATTAAGAGTTGCCTAGTAAGGAAAAAGTATTATGCAGGTTGATGTCTACAAAATAGATGGCACGCTCAGCGGCACAACGGTCGACCTTGATCCGAAAATTTTTGAGATCGAACCAAACGATCATGCTATCTATCAAGCGGTGCGTAGTATTCAAGCGAATAGACGCCAGGGCACGCACAAAGTGAAGGGACGCAGCGAAGTGAGAGGCGGCGGTAAAAAACCATTCAAGCAAAAGAAGACGGGCCGTGCGCGCGCCGGATCGACGCGCTCCCCATTGTGGGTGGGCGGCGGTTCAATCTTCGGACCAACTCCGCATGAGTATTCGGTCAGTCTTCCAGTTAAAGTTCGAAGGCTTGCCCGCAAATCCGCATTAAGCTATAAAGCAAAGGATGGAGCTATTAAGGTGGTTGAAGATTTCCATTTTGATGAAGTGAAAACGAAAAAAATGTCTTCGGTGTTAAAGGCTCTTGCTATCGACAAACAAAAAATATTGTTGCTGACAAAAGGAACAGATCAAACGCTATTGAAGTCAGGACGCAATATCGCAAAACTACAAGTGCGCGAGGCGGACAAAGCTTCGACATTTGAAATTCTCAAGAACCAGGTGCTTCTGATTCAAAAGAGCGCTGTGGATTTACTGCAACAATCTTTGAAGAACTAGGACAACAGGCAATGATAGGTATTCTCGTTCGACCGATTATCACAGAAAAAATGACAGAACTTGGTGAAAAACGTCAATACGCATTTGAGGTTCCGATTTCGGTGAATAAGATAGTAGTCGGTAAGGCTATCGAAAAGAAATTTAGTGTTAAAGTAACAAGCATCCGGACTGTGCTGGTCAAGGGCAAGCGTAAAAGCCAGATGACACGCCGCGGCCGTTTTGAAGGACACACCAAGACATGGAAGAAGGCAATCGTAACGCTCAAAGAAGGCGATAAGATCGATTACTTCGGTAACGTCTGATTGTGAAAGTATAATAGACTATGGCAATTCGAAAATTACGACCAATGACTCCAGCGACGAGATTCTATTCAATCTCGACGTTCGAAGAGATAACGAAAAAAGAGCCGGAAAAAGCACTACTCAAGTCGAATAAGAAATCGGGCGGACGAAATAACCTCGGGCGCATCACATCGCGGCATCGCGGCGGTGGGCATAAACGCCAGTACCGTATTATCGACTTCAAACGGGATAAACATGGTATCGCCGGAACAATTGCTGCAATAGAGTACGATCCGAATCGCGCAGCTCGTATTGCGCTGATTCATTATCCAGATGGTGAGAAGCGTTACATTATCGCAGCTACTGGAATGAAAGTCGGTACAAAGATTGTCTCCGGTCCGCAAGCTGAAGTTGATCTTGGAAATGCGTTGCCACTGAAAAATATTCCTGCAGGAACGTTTATCTATAACGTAGAAATGTTCCCAGGCAAAGGCGGACAGGTTGGTCGTAGTGCAGGCAATTCGTTACAGGTAATGGCGAAAGAAGATGATTGGGTTTCGCTGAAGATGCCGTCAGGAGAAATTCGTAAGTTTCGTTCAGGGTGCTATGCAACTATCGGTACTGTCGGCAATGCAGATCACGAGAATATCAGTCTTGGAAAAGCCGGTCGCTCTCGCTGGCTCGGCATTCGTCCACAGTCACGTGGTATGGCGATGAATCCTGTGGACCACCCGATGGGTGGAGGTGAAGGTCGTTCAAAGAGCGGCGGTGGTGGACAACATCCTGAATCACCGTGGGGCAAGTATGCCAAAGGATTGAAGACGCGCAGGCGGAAGAATCAATCAAACAAATACATTATTAAACGTCGTAAGTAATCGGTAAGCAACTATGAGCCGTTCAATAAAAAAGGGGCCGTACGTCGACCTCAAATTGCAGGGAAAAATAGAAGTACTCAACAAGACGAACCAGAAGCGTGTCGTTAAAACCTGGTCGCGGTCAAGCACCATCATCCCAGAATTTGTTGGACATACCTTCGCAGTACATAATGGAAATAAATTCATTCCAGTGTATATCCATGAAGCGATGGTGGGACATAAACTTGGAGAGTTTGCACCAACCCGAATATTTCGTGCACACCCGGGAATCAAGAGCGAAAAGTCAACTACAACGACGTAAGAATTAGTTGTTTAAGAGTGAACCATGGAAGCGAAAGCAATCAATAGATATATCGGAACTTCACCGCGCAAGATGCGCTTGGTTATTGACTTAATTCGCGGTAAAGGAGTAGAAGAGGCATTGAGCATTCTTCACTTTACAACGAAGCATGCCGCAAAAACGGCAGAGAGAGTTCTTCGATCAGCGATCTCTAATGCTCAGAATAAAGAAGAGAGTGGACGTGTGGACACTGCCACTTTGTTTATTAAAGAAGCGTTTGTCGATGGCGGAGCAATGACGAAGCGGGTGATGCCTGCGCCCATGGGGCGAGCATTCCGTGTACGAAAACGTTCGAATCACATCACCATCGTGTTGGCACAACGTGAACAAACAAAGAAGCCTGCACTGAAAACAAAGGCGGTAGTGGAAAATAAAAAAGCCGCAACAAAGAAATCGGAAACAGCATTAAAAGAAGTAACCGAAAGTTAATCGGAGGATCACTTGGGCCAAAAAACTCATCCAGTTGGATTTCGTCTCGGAATCGTGCGTGCGTGGGATTCAAACTGGTACGATGATAAAAGCTTTTCAGGTAAATTGCAGGAAGATATTGTGGTAAGGAACTACGTTCGAAACCGGTTGAAAAAAGCTGGTATTGCACGAGTTCAGATTGATCGAACACCTAAGCGTGCTGTTGTCACCATTCACACGTCTCGGCCCGGCATTGTGATTGGCAAGAGCGGTAAAGAAATTGCTCAATTAGAAGAAGAACTAAAGAAGGTGACATCAAAAGAAATTAAAATTCTTATCCATGAAATCAAACGCCCGGAATTGGATGCCTATCTTGTGGCAGAAGCCATTGCCGGACAGCTGGAAGGACGAATCTCGTTCCGCCGCGCAATGAAACAATCGATTACTGCTGCCATGCGCATGGGCGCTGAAGGAATTAAGGTAATGTGTGCAGGGCGTCTTGGTGGCGCAGAAATCGCGCGAACGGAGCATTATAAGGACGGACGTATTCCTTTGCAGACTCTTCGGGCAGATATCGATTATGCAGGTGCAACCGCGAACACTATTTACGGAACCATTGGTGTCAAAGTATGGATCTGTAAAGGTGAAATCATCGGACCGCGGTCTTAAGGAGTATTGAGTTATGTTAATGCCAAAAAGAGTAAAATTTAGAAAAGCGCAGCGGGGACGGATGAAAGGAAAAGCGACGCGCGGAGCGACAATTGCATTCGGTGATTTTGGTTTAAAGGCGATGGAGCCGGGATGGATAACTCAGCGTCAGATTGAAGCATCTCGTGTTGCACTGACCCGCATGATGAAACGCGAAGGTAAAGTATGGATTCGCATTTTTCCGGATAAGCCGGTTACAAAGAAACCTGCAGAGACTCGTATGGGAAGCGGTAAAGGTTCGCCTGAATTTTGGGTAGCCGTAGTGAAACCAGGCCGGGTTTTATTTGAATTGGGCGGAATCAACCGCACAACTGCAGCAGAAGCAATGAAACTTGCAGCACACAAGCTTGCGATTAAAACAAGGTTTGTTACGCGTATTGATTATCAGGGTGTATAATAAGGTAAAGCGATGAAGGCACATGATTTACGGCAACTCTCGGACGTAGAACTACTGAAGAGAATTCAAGAAGAAGAAGAGAACCTGTCCCATCTAAGATTTCAGAAAGTTATTGGACAGTTGGAGAACCCGATGAAGTTAGGCCATGTTCGTAAGACTATTGCGCGAATCAAAACGATTCTCCGCGATCGACAACTGAATCCATCAACCGAACAACCTGCGCAGGTTGAGCAACAAAAGTAATGTGAGATGACGATGACAGAAGCACCAAGGAATACTTTGAAACGCGCACGGCGCAAAGTTCGAATCGGCAAAGTGGTTAGTAACAAAATGACAAAGAGTATCATAGTTGCAGTTGAGCGACAGGTTGCACATGCACTCTACAAAAAAATATTCCGCCTTACCACTAAGTTGATGGCGCATGACGAGAAACAAGAAGCTGGTATCGGAGATACAGTAAGAATTATGGAAACCCGCCCAATGAGCGCACGCAAGCGCTGGCGGTTGGTGGAAATTGTTCAAAAAGCGAAGTAGGCGAAGACGATGATCCAAGAAGAAACTAATTTGGTTGTTGCCGATAATTCGGGCGCGAAAAAAGTACGATGCATCCGCGTTCTCGGTGGTCACGATAGGCGTTATGCCGGTGTCGGTGATCTTATTGTGGTGTCTGTGAAGAGTGCTATTCCCGGCGCTCCTGTAAAAAAAGGCGAAGTATCACGCGCCGTTGTTGTACGAACGAAGAAGGAAATTCGGCGGAAGGATGGTTCCTACATCCGTTTCGATGAAAATGCTGCTGTGTTGCTCAATGCCCAGGGTGAGCCGCGCGGAACACGCATCTTTGGTCCGGTTGCGCGGGAATTACGTGAACGTCAATATATGAAAATTATTTCCTTGGCACCTGAGGTGATCTAACAATTATGGCGCAGAATCTACACATACATAAGAATGATACTGCCTTCGTTATTTCGGGCGCGTTCCGAAAAAAGCAAGGCAAAGTGTTGAAAGTATTTCCTGATACACAGCGAGTGATTATCGAGAACGTTAATATAATCAAAAGGGCCACGCGTCCTTCGCAAAAGAATCCACAGGGTGGGGTTGTTCAAAAGGAAGGAAGCATTCGCGCATCAAACGTGAAGGTCGTTTGCCCAAAGTGTAGTAAACCGACTCGTATTGGACACAAACATGTGAAAGATGCAACAAGTGGTAAGAAGAAGACAATGAGAACTTGCAAACAATGCAATGAGATGTTCTAAGAGAGTAATCCATGGCGAAAGAAACAACTCCTAAAAAAGAAAAAGTAGCAAAAGCTGCCCCCGAGTCCAAAGGCAAGAAAGAAACAGGCGGACAGGAAAAAGGAGTGGCTGCTCGTCTCTTCGAGCGTTATCAAAAGGAAACTGTTCCATCAATGATGAAGAAGTTTCAGTACAAGAGCAAAATGCAGGTGCCACGGCTGGAAAAAATTTCTATCAATATCGGCGTAGGACAAGCGACACAGGATCCAAAATTGTTAGATGTTGCCGTTCACGAATTGGAAGCCATTACCGGACAGAAAGTAGCGATTACCAAATCCAAGAAGGCAATCTCAAATTTCAAATTACGCGAGAATCTTCCTATTGGATGCCGCGTCACTTTACGCAGGGCAAAGATGTACGAGTTTTTGGATAGATTTGTCAGTGTTGCATTACCACGTGTGCGTGACTTCAGGGGTGTTTCAGATAAATCGTTCGATGGTCATGGCAATTATACTGTTGGAGTTAAAGAACAGATTATTTTCCCGGAAATTGATGTGGACAAAGTAACACGGATCTCTGGAATGGATATTACGTTCGTCACGACTGCCAAGAATGACGTTGAAGCGTATGAATTATTAAAAGAGCTTGGCATACCGTTTGTCAAACGGCAAGAAGTTGTTCAACCCGTAACCCAGAACAAGTAAAGCAAAGGAGTTCGTT
>Ga0182021_10011709_pt1 | contig 10417 bp, 10 predicted proteins | sample 612E3MmetaG_FD_120493 | JGI IMG/M metagenome (GOLD analysis project Ga0182021, IMG submission 120493) | Permafrost microbial communities from Stordalen Mire, Sweden - 612E3M metaG (Illumina Assembly) | ecosystem: Environmental > Terrestrial > Soil > Wetlands > Permafrost | place: Sweden... | reverse complement strand
GAACAAGTCCATGACGGGAAGTTCCTCGTCGTGGAAGACCCCGACGTATCCGAGGTGGCCGCCGGGACGGGTCGAGCGGATGGCCTGCGTCAACGACTCCTTGGTGCCGACGGCCTCCACGACGCTGTGTGCGCCGAAACCTCCGGTCAACTCCTTTACTTTTGCCACTCCCGCGTCGCCCCGCTCTTCGACGATGTCGGTGGCGCCGAACTCCCTGGCCAGGTTCTGCCGGGGAGCGTGGCGGCTCATCGCGATGATCCGCTCGGCGCCGAGGTGCTTGGCTGCGAGCACCGCCAGCAGGCCCACAGCCCCGTCCCCGACCACCGCGACCGTCTTCCCAGGTCCAGCCTGCGCGGCCACCGCTGCGAACCATCCCCCTCCCAGCACGTCTGAAGCGGCCAGCAATGACGGAATCAGCTCGGCGTCCGGCTGTTCCGGCGTTGCCACCAACGTGCCATCAGCCAGCGCAATCCGCACGAACTCGGACTGGGCACCGGTCGCGGCGGCGCGCTGACGCTGAACGCAGTGGGTTTGGTAGCCGGCCTGACAGATCTCGCAGGTGTTGTCGGAGGCGAAGGGGGAACCCACCACAAACTGACCCGGCTTGATAGTGCTCACGGCATCGCCGACCTCCTCGACGATCCCGACGTACTCGTGACCCTTCGGAGTCGGGTCGTACTTCTCCCCGATGCCCCGATAAGGCCACATGTCCGACCCGCAGATGCTGGACGCGGTGACGCGGAGGATCGCGTCGGTCGGCTCGACAATCCGCGGACGCTCACGCTCCTCGACCCGGACGTCCCCGGAGCCGTGCATCACCACACCACGCATGAAGCTCTCCTCGAATCGGCAGTTGATCGGCGGAGCCGTCAGTGTCGCGCGGCCCGAATCCCCGCCCTGCAACCTCGTCAACCTTGTCTAGGATGCCCGGTTTCCCACCAAGGTGGGAGACCCTCATGGGATGAGTCCAGGTACGTCGAGCGCGTCGAGTGGTCGCGAGTGCATGTAGGGGGTGGTGCCGCGATCGAGGTGACCGTGTACGACGAGCGGCGGACCCTGGACGTCGACGCGGTGGTCTCGGATCGGACCGTCTGGACGAGGCGCGGCTCCTCGCGGAGTCCGACGGGATCCCGCCGACGTGGCTCAACGAGAACGCCAGGCCGTGGGCGTCCTCCAGCAGCTCCTGGGCGTGCCCGATGCCGACGTCCGCACCGAGGCGATCCGACGCGGCAGCATCGCTGTTCGTCTCGTGAGCGATTCGACTGCTTGACGGCCCGAGCGGGAGGCACGGCCTTGCCGGCTGAGCGGCCCCGGCTGGGGGCCCGCGCGCGGTGTGCTCTCTGCCCCACATGTGGGGCTGGTGTGCCCCAATCTGGGGCTTCACCCTGTCACGTCGACCCGCCGGACTCCGCCCGACATTGCTCTGACAAGGGGAAACGCCTACCAATGGCAGCGACGAGTTGGGGCGACAGGTATTCGTCCTGTGGTCTTTGGGGTTGCATGATGCCTTGTCAGAGGCATATTGAGTCGGGGCGACAGGACTCGAACCTACCAGAATAGTTGTATCTGTGCTTGTCAGAGCGGGATCGAACCCTCTGGATGAGTGTTTGGGTGTAACTTCGGGAGTTCAACGCGACCTGCCGATCTTGGAAAGCCGATCCTCAGGATTCTAGCGTGGCCGCCTTCCAGCGAGGGGCGCGGTGGGTGCCCTGCGCGCGACGATCAGGCGAGGCATCTGATGCTGCTGCTGCAGCAAGTGGAGGGCACCTCAGGCCGCGATCTGGCCCCCACCCACACTTGACCGGCTCGAGAAGCGACCCCGACCCTTCGGGAGACCCCGCACCTGGATCCGGCTCACCCCACGAGGCCGCCAGACCTACCTCGGCCACTCCAGTCGCTACCGCTGCATCGGCTGCGGTCACGTCTGGCGCCAGTACACCACGGCGGCGGCGGAGCCGCGGGCCAAGGTGTCGCGTGGTGGCCTGCGGTGGGCGTTGGAAGGGTATCGTCAGATCACTACTCGAGACCGGCGGATTCAGACACCACAGCGCGGCCAGCACGACCAGGTAGACGATGCCTATGACGAGCTCAGTCGCCAACGGCAAGCCGATCAGCTTGTCACTCAACTGCTCGAACCGATGCGCGGCCGCCAAGACCAAGCCGACTAGAAACGCCACAGGGAGCGGGGACAGACCAAGCATTGCCAACCTCAACCACGCGGCGCGACGGCTGCCTCTGGTATCCGGTACGCCCGGCAGCTGACGGTCGAGCCGACGAAGCTCCTCCCGGAGCAACCCGAGGTCTCGCTCGAGTCTCGCTCTGCGGTACTTCGGGGGTGAAGGCCGCACGATGCCAGCCAGACATGACAGGACGGCACCGACACCCGCGCCTTCGCCCACCTCAGGCAGGGACGGCCAGACCAGCGGGACCGTCATCCAAGCCACGATCGCCCCGGCTATACAGACGACCAGGGTAAGTGCGAGCAGGACCTCTGTGCGGGCCGCCTCGACATGGTCGTCCCAGTGGCTCTTGCCGATCTGGGTACCGAGGAACAACGTCCCCCCGACACCCAGCAGCGCCGTGGTGAGAGCGGTCGGATCCCACTTCGGCGCCATGGACCTGCTCCGGCCCACCACCCCCAACACCAGGCCAGCCCCAAAGCATGCAACGGAAACGGTCCCCATGAACCCCCAGATCTCATGCTTGGCCTTCTCCAGCAGGGCCAGATCACTATCGGGGCGGCGCGCGGGACTGTCCGATGAACGGTGTAAGTGGCGGTTCATCTTCTAGCGGTCTTCGGCGGCTGGCATGCGGTCGGCGAAGGTGATGGCGAATGCGTTGAGGGCGGGCTTCCACCGCATGGTCTAGCGTGTCTGGCCGGTGCCTTTGGGGTCAAGGGACCGCACGACCAGGTAGAGCGTCTTCATGGCTGCCTGCTCGGTCGGGAAGTGGCCGCGGGCTCTGACCGCGCGCCGGAACCTCGCGTTCAGCGACTCGATCGCGTTCGTCGAGCACAGGACCTTGCGGATCTCGAGGTCGTAGTCGAGGAACGGCACGAACTCGGCCCAGGCGTTCATCCACAGGGTCCGGATCGCCGGGCAGGCCCGGCCCCACTGCTCGAGGAACTCGTCACGGGCCTGCTCGGCCGCAGCGATCGTGGGCGCCGAGTAGACCGGTTTCAGCTCCCGGCTGATCTGGTCCCAGTACTTGCGGGAGGCATACCGGAAGGTGTTGCGGATCAGATGGATGATGCAGGTCTGGACCGTGGCCTGCGGGAAGACTGCGGTGACACTGTCGGGCAGGCCCTTGAGGCCGTCGCAGACCAGGAAGAAGACGTCGGTGACGCCGCGGTTCTTCAGATCGGTCAGCACTGCCAGCCAGAACTTCGCCGATTCCCCGCCACCGGCGCCGGGCCAGATCCCGAGGATGTCACGGTGCCCGTCGAGGTCGACGCCGATCGCGGCGTAGTAGGGCTGGTTGGCGACCTGGGTGTCACGGACCTTGACCACGATCGCGTCGATGAACACCGCCGCGTAGACCTTCTCCAACGGCCGGCTCCACCAGCTGGTCATCTCGTCGACGATCTTGTCGGTGATCCGCGACACGGTGTCCTTCGAGATCGAGGCGCCGTAGACCTCCATCAGATGCGCCGAGATCTCGCCGGTCGTCAGGCCCTTGGCGAACAGGCTGATCACGAGCTGGTCCAGGTCGGTCAGCCGGCGCTGCCGCTTGCCGACGATCTGCGGCTCGAAGCTGCCGTCCCGGTCCCTCGGGACCGCGATCTGGACCTCGCCGGAGGCGTCGGTGACGACCGTCTTCGACCGGTAGCCGTTACGCGAGTTGCCTAGGTTCCGACCGACCGGGTCGTGCTTGTCGTAGCCCAGATGCTCGCTGAGTTCTTCCTCCAGGGCGGTCTCCAGGACCGTCTTCGTCAGCGACTTCAACAACCCGCCCGGACCGGTCAGCGCCAGCCCCTGGTCCCGGGCCTTGCGGACCAGGCCGGCGACCATCGCAACCTCATCCGGACTCAGCCCGGTCTCCAGCAATCCCGCCTCGTCCAGCACCTCCGGCGCCGGGACGAGCGGCTCCTCATCTCGTGGTTCCACACCATCCAGTGTCTTGGTCATCACGACTCCTCCTGCCCATCCGGGCGGTAGAGCCACTTACACCTTTACTGCGACAGTCCCCGGCGCGCCGCCATGGTGACTCCTCACAGGGCTAAGAGATGGGGGGAACGTGGTTACTTGGACGTCGACGAGTATCCTGGCGTGGGATCTGATGTTTGCGGTCAAGTTGAGGACGCCGCGGTTGAAGTCGGCTGCGCTCACGATCCTCAACGGGACGCATCGGCATTGAGCGGATCCTGCGCGGGCCCCGCAGGGTTCAGGCATCAACTCGACCGTCGCCCGGGTGGCGGGGGCCGCCAGGTATTCGGCGGTCCCTGCGGCAGGGTCGTAGGTTCCCTGGATGGCGTGCCTGTGGTGGGCGTCTCGGGGGCGTCCGGTCATGCTGGGGGTCCTCTCGGGGTGTGGATGGTCTGGCTTGTGGTGGGCTTACTGCGTCGTTGCGATGGAGCAGCAGATGCCCAGCAGGACGATCAGGGCAGTCACGACTCCGAGGGTGATGCGGAACGCTTCGTGGTACCGCGTCCCGTGAAGTCCGAGCTCGGCCGCCTTCTTTGCTGCGAAGTGCGCCGGGATCAGCCCGAACACACCAAACAGGCAGGTGACGAGGACCGTCGGTCCGAGGGATGGAGCGACCACAGGGGTGGAGGCGGAGCGGCGATGGACTGGGGTTTGGCTCATCGGTCTACGGGGCCTCTCAGGCGAAGGGGTTCTAGTTGCGGGGACTGGTGCTGGTCAGGTGGCCGAAGGCGATCGAGCGCGTCGGGGAGTGGAACAAGTCGCGGCAGGTGGTGAGCGTGATCCGTGCCTGGGTCGGGGTGACTCCGGGCGTCTGCGGTACCGGGTCCAGGGCTGAGGTGTCGGTATCGGGCACGGTCAGACTGGTGGCCGGGGAATCGATCACGTAGGTGTAGACGAAGCGTTTGGTTTCCACGATCACCTGGTCGCCGACTTTGAGTTCGAGGAGCCGCGCGAAGGGTTCGCCGTGGGTGATTCGGTGTCCCGCGATGGCGAAGTTCCCGATCTGGCCCGGCAGTTGCGTGGTGTCGTACCACCCGACCCCGCGGCCGAGGATGTCTTCGCTGGTGCCGACCAGTATCGGCTCCTTGTAGTCGGGCCCGAACACTGGGATCGTCAGAATCGCCATCGCCTGGTCGAGCTGGGCCTGTGTGTACCGAGCAGCGGTGGTGCTGGGGGCCGAAGCTGAAGTCGGGCTCGCCGGTGAGGAACTCGGCAGGTCCGGCCCGGTACCGTTGTTCCACTCGCTTTCTAGAGCGGACACTTCGGCGCGTGCTGCAGCCTGGGCCGGGACGTTTGTGCCGAAATACTGGTAGCCGATCCAGCCCAACGACGACACCCCGATCCCGATCAGGACCACGCCGGTGACAGTGAGGATGCGTGGCCCGCGTCGCTGTGCTCGCCGAGGCCGCGATCGCCGCTGGGGTTCAGATCTATCCGGAAATGCTCGGTCGGGGACCCTATGGTTCACGTCGCTCTCCTCTTTGGCCCCTTGTTGAGGTTGCATATGGAGGACGATCGAGCGGGCGGTTTCTGACGAGATGTGCCCCGGAGTGTTGTTCGTGGCCGGGTTCATCCTGGGAGACCGTTGGGGGTCTGGTACAGGCTGAGCATGATTCGGACCACTCGAGTGAGGAAGGGAACCATGGTTTCGCCGACGACGGGCTCCAGCAACGACCCAGGCAGTTGGTGCGAACCGACGGTCGCTTGGTTGACGCGCACGTCGACAGTGACCGACTGGTTGCTCGTGTCGAGGTGGCGAGCGACCGCGTGCTGGTCTGCTGGGTGTGAGCCGCGTGCGCGTGCCTCATCGATGAGGATCAACGCGAACTGTGCGACCTCGAGGGGGTGAGCGGCCATTACTGTCAGGGGGCCGTCCTCGATCTGCATCGCGACGATTGCAGCCGCATCGCCGTCGTCGAACTTGGTACGCAGCATCCCCCTATGACACATGTCAGGCTCCATTCGCCTCTCGGGTATCGATGTCGTTGATGTTTACGGTCCGGTCGCCAGAACCTGACGGGAACGCGAGCAGTCCTCCTCACACGTCCGAGGCGCCGGGGGACGAGAGGTCACGGTTCCGGCTGGGCGGACGACTACCAGTCCGCTTCCGGGGCCAATTGGCCGGCGCCGTCAACATTCGGCCAGACGGCCAGGAAGGCCAGTCGGGTCGGAATGTTGGTGACGCTCGTGAACCCCGTTTTCGGGGTGATGGCGAATGCCTTGCCCAGGGAGGCGATCAGCTGCTCGATTCGATCTAGCGGGACGTACTCACGCACCGCGGCGGCGGCCGCGTCGACGAGTCGGGGGGCGGTGACGTCGACCTGACGCACGATCGCCGTTGACGGCACGACCGGGAGCCGGCCAGCCACGGATGCCGCATAGTATCGGCCGATCCGGTACACCGTGAGCCGGACGACTTGAGTCTCCTTCAGTATCCGGTGGTGTGCGGGCTCGCTCTTGATGATGTGGTCTGACCCGAGCGACGACATGAGCGCGGCCAGGCCGCCCCACGTCTCGAATTCGCGTTCCTGGGCCACATCTGCTGGGCTCGCGGCGCGACCCGGCTGCTGTGGTTCGTCTGCCCACATGCGGGTCTCGGAGTCGGTGTCATCGTCATTGTCATACGCGTTGTACCAGGCCGCGGCAAGCGGGTCGCCCGCCTCGACCCGCGTGGCGAGAACTTCGGTCACTGTGCTGAGGATCGATTCGTAGACCGTCACGTCGGCGCCCGGGTCTTGCGCATGGACTGCCTCATAGGAGGTTTCGAGGGCGCGGCATTCAGCAAGCAGGGCCTCGGTCGTGATGGCCTGATAGGCATCGCGGGTCACCACGCGGCCGGTGGATGGGTGAATCATGCTTCGGGTCATCGATTGCCCCTTGGGCGGATGGTCTTGGTGGGGGAGCGCTCGTACTTTGAATTAACGATCTGCGAACCGGAGTCTGACGCGGGCCGTTCGTGCCCTTCTCTCGCAGGCTGGCTTGGTGGTTGCTAAAGCCAGGCGAGAGTCATCCGGTCGGGAGGCGGAGCCGGATGAAGCCGAGCGCGGCCAGGATGAACCGGACGATCAACCCTGCACCGATCACGTCGCCGTGACTCCGAGGATGACCCGGGCTCGGGTGAACCTGCCGGCTGGACGGGCGCCGTCAATTCCCCCTGTCTGGGCCCGGTCTGGTCGGATGGTTCGGCGGGTGATGCTGGGGCTGCGAGGACGATGATGCGGCGGCTACCAGGACCAGGCAGGCCACCCACCTCCGGCATTCATCAGAAGCAGGGACCGCCGCCATCCGGCGGAGCAGTGCTCGCAGTCCTGGATGTGGCGCGTGGCCTCGATGTCGGGGTCGTCGAGCATCTCGGCGGTGATGACGCTCGGCCGGCGGCGGGCGCGGCCGCGACACTTCCAGCGCACACCAGCTGGCGACGCCGAGTTTGTGTGATGGCTGGACGGCGCAGGCGCATCTGGTCGTCCCGCTGGTCACGGGCGTGGGTACGGTGATGCTGGAGATGGCCAAGGCCCGCGGCAACTTCGCCCACGCGAACCGGGCCCTGACCCGCAATGGCACGTTAAGTTCGCCAGCGAGATGATCGGATTGCTGCGCACCCATGCTAACGGCCACTTCACACCGCCTAGTCTGGGGTCGATCGCGCCGCTGACAGACGTCATCGTCCACGGCCAGGAGGTCGGCCCACCCTTCGGAATTCTCCCCGAGATCCGACGCACCAGGTTGGTCGCGATCCTCGACTTCCTGGTTTCTGCCGTCGCTGAGCGGGGCTTCCTAGGCGAGTCGCTGAAGTGCAGTCGGCGGCCCGCAAGCCGTCGGCCATAAGCGGCCCGGAACCGTGGGCCCAGTCGAGTCGGAGGCTGAGATCCGGAGCCCCGTGGCCCGTCCATGATGATCTGGCGACGGCTTGGGGTCGGCATCCTCCGATGTCTCGCTCGATAGGACCTGCGAGCCCGCCGACTGTCAACCCAGGACTGGCCGAGCACCCACGTGCTGGAGGCGATCCCGCAGTGGCTTTCACGAGGGCGTCGGTTCGAATCCGCACAGGCTGGTCCACTGGGAAGCCCTCGGCCCCCCCCAACCAACCCTCTGGTCCTCGGTCGCGGACTACGGCCGAGCGGCGAGACCGGGGACCCCTCTTCCGCCAGTTCGATCAGGGCGATGGCGTCCGCTCAGCGAAAGCCTGAGTGCTTCGGCGTTGCCCGCGACTAGGCCTGAACGAGCTTGCGCTGAATCCTGTCGAAACCCATCTCAAGCGTCCTCGAATGGTCTGCTGCAGGTCTTCGATCCAGCGAGGTACGCAGGCGTCTGTCGACGACGCCCCGATATGAGGCCAATGCGACGCTATGGCCTCGTTTTCAGCGTCGTCGACAGGCGTCAAGAGCGACGAGGCGACGCCGAGGAGGGTGAACAGCATGACCGCGACGGCGAGTGTGATCCGAAGGGGCATGCATGTAAGGCGCTTCTCTGAGCTCGAGCGCAGTTGCTCTCTTCGCGGCGAAGTGGGCCGCAATCATGCGTCGCGGGGCAACGCCGGATGACGTCCAGGTCGAGCCCTCAGTCGACACCGCGCGTGGGCTGGCCTGAACCCAATTTCAGGTCGTGCCAATGTCTCGGAGCGCCTGGGGCAAGACCGAGCAGACCGCCAGCGTCAGCTTCCTTACTCGGGGACGTCTTGTTTTGTGGCGGACCCGAACCGCCGGGCCCTCGGGGGGCGACCCGGAAGGAACGACAACGTGAACCGACGAACCCGCCATGACCTTGGCTGGATCATTCCTCCTCTGGCGATCGTCACGACGGTGACACTGCTGTATGCGCCGCTGAGACTCACCCAGGCCCGGTACTTCGCAGGCCCCCGCTCGGCGGGTGCGGCGTCCCAGGTCAACGCAGTCTGCACTGACGGGACCGCGACGACCGGGCAAGTCGAACCCTCGAGCCCGACGCTCGCTTCGATGGGGTCAGGTCTGGACGAGCCCGTGGCAATACCGAGGATGGTTTGGCACGTTCCCGGTGGGGACTTGGTGTTGTTGGCTAGTGGGGACTGACGTGCCTTTGGGCGGGCAGAGTGAAGTGACGGGTGAAAACGGCCTATCGGTGAGTCTGATGCTCATCAGTGCTGATCGACTTGGTGACTGCCATGGCCATGGAGCTCCGAGCCGCCGTCCCCAAGCGGTGTGCGGAGGACACAGCGGTGGCGGGATGTTCCCCTCCCGCCACTCCTGTGCTCCATCTCATGTGGCAGACAGCTTGCTAACCAGCGCCGGCGGGGCAGCCGCGCGGTCTGTTGCGTTGCTTGCGGACGAGCTCTGGAGCACGCCGGCGGCCGAGCAGGGGCGACTACTTCACGCAGCAGTCGACATGACCGCGGGCTTCAGCGCCGCCATCCGGCGTTGTGATGTCGCACAGCGGTGTCACAGCAGCGTTATGGTCAGGCGTAAGGGGGGCTCCCAAAGCTCGTGGTGCTTCGTGACCATGGTCGTGTGTTTCCAGCGTGATCCCGGTTCGCCGTCTCGTTCGGCGCACGCCGGACGCCGCCTTGCTGAGGAGCGGGAACGATGATCGCGGCCTCTGGGTCGCCGCGGGGATCTCTGACTAGCGCCGCTGTGAAGGTCCTGACTGCCAGCATGCCGGGGCGTCCCATCGTCTCCCGATCCGCACTGGATGCCATGTTGGCGATCGACATCAAGAAGGTGCCGACCCTGCCGGCCGGATCGAGGCGTCTGATCGGCGCGGCGGTTCTTCGGTCCCGTGTCTACTCGGCAATCGCAGCGGACACCGTTGATCTGGCCGATTTCGAGGCATTCTGGCTCCCACGGACCGGTGGCGACGAACTTCCACCGGGGCTGCGATCGCTTTGTCACTCAGCTGTCGCAGAGGCGTACATGACCAGTGGCCTGGTCAGGCAAGCGACGCTGCAGGCGCGACTCGCACTCGACTACGCAGACGAGGCCGACAACGACGGGTGCCGGTATCGGGCACTGGCACTGCTTGCGGGCAATCTGGCGCTTAACGGTGAGTTCAGCCGCGCCCTGGAATCGAGCGTGAGGTGTGGAGAGCTCGATGCGGAGGGCCGGTGGCCCCAGAACACCGCCGCGCTGCCGCTCATGCTTGCCCAGATGATGATCGCCTACGCCCGCCTGGACGCTGTCCCGCTGGAGGCGCTGCTCGAGCGGTTCTCCCGGGCCCCCCGGCAGGGCCCGATCTGGATCGCATTCGGCCAGTTGGCGACGGGCTGGTTGTGCATGCTCCGGGAGGACTATGACGGTGCTCTG
>Ga0182021_10011708_pt1 | contig 10417 bp, 8 predicted proteins | sample 612E3MmetaG_FD_120493 | JGI IMG/M metagenome (GOLD analysis project Ga0182021, IMG submission 120493) | Permafrost microbial communities from Stordalen Mire, Sweden - 612E3M metaG (Illumina Assembly) | ecosystem: Environmental > Terrestrial > Soil > Wetlands > Permafrost | place: Sweden... | reverse complement strand
TAAGAGAACTCAAAAAGGGGCACGAAACAAATACATAGAAGTTGAATTGCTCCAACAATGTGATTGCTAACAGGCAATTGCACTGCAAGATAAATCGTGGTATAGATCAAACCGAAAGAGCCAGTATCTCCCATGAACAGTTTTGCAGGTCTCCAGTTAAACAAGAGAAAAGCGGGCAACACTCCGAGAAAAGGCAACGCAACTACAATGATGTTTGTCTGTTTGGTCAGAAAGCCCAGTAACGTAAGATTTGCCAAGGTTACCACGGAGACACAACCTGCCAAGCCATCCAGTACATCCAAAAAATTGTGCCCGTTGATCAATGCAATACAAACAACAAAAAACAGTGATGCGGATAGCAAATCGGGCGCTCTACTGGTTGCTGTAAGCCATACATAGTAAAGCAAAGAACATGAAAGCAATTGAACCATTAGCTGGATAAACGGAGAGATCGGATGCTGCAAACGATCTTTCCACCATCCTAACAACCACAAAGGAACGATTCCTGCAAAATAGAGTGCAGACTCGTTTTCGAGTCGGACAGTAACAAGAAGGATAACGCAACTGGTAACTGCAAAGAATACAGTACCTCCGATAAGAGGAACGTACTGAGTATGAGTTGACACATCTTTATTCGGAGGAGCCACAAACCCCAAATAGCTTTTCTTCTTGAGAAGGTAATGGTAGCATAGATAGGTAGCCAGGAATGAAAAAAGTACAGTCCCAAGAGCAGAAGAGCTACTCATAGAGCAGCCTTAAGAAGTTCAATTATCCCATCCTTTGCTGAGATCTTCGGACGATAGCCCAGTGTTTCTTGGGCGGTGGAGATGTCTGCCATAAGAACTTGTTTGTTGATTGACTTACTACGGTCGTAGACAATCTCAAGGTCTGGTTTTACCTGCTTAAACCAATGTGCCACTTCGTTTACGGTAGTCCCAATTCCGGTTGCCACATTCATTATCCTGCAATCCCCCTTCCTTAGTTCCAACCGAGCAACACTGACCAGCGCTCTTGCTACATCGCGCACATCAGTAAGATCGATCATTTGACTGCCATCACCAAAAATGGTGATCCGATTTCTCTGGACAACTTGTTCTATCCATGTGGGAAGAAAATGTCCTTTTGCTGCGCTTGCCGGACCATGACCATACACAGTAAATAGACGAACAATTGCTGATTTCATCCCGTGCGCGACACAGCTTGCCCGTACTACCGACTCTCCTGCAACTTTGCTAATGCCATACAGGTCGGTTCCTTTAATAGGCGCGTGCTCTTTGATGGGGCCATTGCATTGGGGCTCATCATAAACTGCCACTGAACTTGTGAAAATCACAAAAGGTTTCGAATCATATAGTGCCACTTCGCTCAACAGATGCGTAAGCCCCCACACATTGGTTTGCCAACCGTTATGAGGATGCTCAGCACAGCCTTTGCCCAAGCATGCAGCCAGGAAATAGAAGTAACCATAAGCCGAAATTGTATCCGGAAATGGTTTGTTTTCTCGTACATCATAGTATACATAAGACACATTGTCGTTCTGCTTCGCGGGTTTTACCAAATCAAAGATGGTAATGCATGCTCCTTGTTCGCTCAACAGTTCTGTAAGAGTAGTGCCTATAAACCCACTGCCGCCTATCATCGCTACTTTTGTTTTCATGTGCTGACTCAAATAGTTGGAATGAAAGATCATTGAAGACTACACTGCTCTGGTCAAGGACGAGAGAATAGTCCTGCAATTCCCCAGTGGACAGAGATGGAGCAACATCCATAACGACACGGGTAGTAAGATTACTGGTCTTGAAAGGAAGGAAGTAAGGCAAACGCGACGGTGCCGCTGGCAGGCTGTTAGCGGGGGAAAGCCGAATTCTTGTGACATACTTTTCGCACCTCCTCCTCAGGGAGCGATGCCATCACGTATTGAGAACCAGACAAATAGATCGGTAGGTCGGAAGAGCACGCAACGGTCAGAAACTACACAGGCCATACGTGAATGTCAAGGTTAATGTCCACTGAGACTTTCATCCGGATGATGCCCCTTAATTCTGCAAACGAATTGCGAATGAAAAGTGTGCTCAGCGTCAATGAAATGCCGGGGGTTGGTGAGGGCTATCAACAGCCGAGCATCGCTGCCCGGAGGGGAATTATCTCACGGGGGATACGCTTGGGCGGGGTCGACAAAGCGGTAACCGTCAATGGGCGGGGGGATGTCCTCCTGACAGAAAACTGAATACTTACGGGATCTCATGCTAGCACTAAGAGCCAGAACTGTAACCAAACCGTAACCCAAGAAAGTGAGCCTCTGATTGCAGATTTGAAGGAAAGTTACGGTTACACTTCAAATTTGAGCGTGGAAGGACTTTGCAGGTTCCGCACCTATACAGAGATCTCGACACACTCAACGAAGTCATCTTGCCAACACACCTTCCGGCCGTGTTCTGTTGGGAAACAGTAGCCGTGTGCCGTTTTCTTAATCCTTGGGCACGACAACTCTATTGACAATGCAGAAAATTCCTCTATGTTGTCTTTGGCCTTGGTATTGCACTTGCATCATTCAGAATTGCAGCATGGGCGAGCTTCGTCAGCCTTTCAGTTCCATCGTAGGATGAACAACCCACCTTAGAGTCACCTCTTGATTGGCAGACATGCAAACCCTCCAGGAATTCTCCGGGTCATGTCGGCTTCCCTGGCACAGGCTCATGCTTGTGCTCTGCATCATACGCCTCACCGCCTTCTCTCAATCAGACAGCATGATCCGATCGACCCTGGTTGCTTCGCTTGACACTGAGAACCAGGCTACTCCGGTCGCGCTCCCTCCTCTCCCGCGTCTCCATGACACACTGTCAATCAATCCTCTCCGGCTTTCCCTTGCCGGGGGCGTTGTTGTTGGATCACTTACAGCTATCCACTTCTCTCAGGAACGGGCATGGTGGCTCGGACCTAAAGCCCCGCTCTGGTTCAAGAATGACCCAAAGTACGCACTGGACATCGACAAGCTTGGGCACATGTATGCAACCTATGTCCTCTCACAGGTGTTCGGAAACACTCTCTCGTGGTGCGGCCTCGATAGACGAACAAGCACGATCTGGGGAGGAGGGCTCGCCGCGGGATACCAGCTGGCCCTGGAGGTGGAGGATGGTTACCGGCAGTATTGGGGATTCGATCCGGTCGATGCCTTTGCCGACATCGGGGGGGCCGCCATTCCGCTTCTCCAGCAGTCGTTCCCTGTGCTCAGGAACTTCTCTCTCAAGTACAGTTACTGGCCGAGCAGTCTCTGGCAGCATCTGCCGGGCAACCGCCTATTCATCGACGATTACGACGGGATGACGCTCTGGTTGTCGGTCGATCCCCACTTTCTGATGGGAGAGCGGCTTTCGGCCACTGTTCCGGCCTGGCTGGGCTTCTCATTCGGGTACGCAGTGAGGAACATCAACTACCACGGGAAGGGGGACAGGGTCTACTATCTGACACTCGACTACAATCTTTCGAAGATACATACCAGCAGTAACCTGCTCATCGCTCTTTTCAGAGCCATCGACTTCATCCACCTCCCTGCACCGGGCGTCCGCCTGGAAAAAGGCAGGATGTCATTCGGAGTATTTTACAGATGAAGACACGCGTGAGGAAGTGCGGCATGGGGGTCCTATTCTTTCTCTCTACCGCTGTAGCGTGTGGCTTAGCCCAGGCATCCGACCAATCCGTAACGATTGATCGTGATGGTTTGAACTTCAGCGTGAGCGGAACACTCTATTCGGGCTCAGTCTCAGGCTCCTCCAATACTGGATATTTCACATCCGTGGGGATGGGATACGGTCTTGCCTCACATTTCGACCTGACGTTGAGAGTATACTCCGGCGACATGACGTTTCCCAAGGGGCCTGGATTGCCGCTCACCGGCAGCAATGCATTCGCGGGTGGAGGTATAGAGCTGGCCTACTTCCTCGATAGGGTATCTGCCTGGAGTCCGTTCGTCTCCTGCGGATATGATCTCGTCACAGCAATCGAAAACAAGGACGTCGCCTATAATCTCGGATACAGGGGGTACGGGCTCCAAGCAGGTCTTGGCATCGAATACGCGGTGTCTGAAGCGTTCGGCGCAGCCGTCGGATTCAGATATTATCATATCCGTTTCCGGGACCTCAACGGGACCGCGCCAAAGAAGGCGCCGGTGTTTGTGCCGTTCAGCAGCAATCTCGTGTCGTTCTCTCTTGTGCTTCGATACTATCCCTGAGCTGATGAACACCAGAGCGCTCGCTTCGGCGAAGGACATCCTGACAATCGTTGTGGCTCTCTGCTGGTTCTCCCAGCCCGCTCCTGCACATGCCGCACCGGTCCAGACAGTCAGCGGCGCCATCAGGAATGCGGAGACGGGAGAGGCGCTCATCGGGGCGACCATCATCGTCAGAGAATTGAAAAACACCGGCGCAACGTCGAATGCTTATGGCTTCTATTCCCTTACCATTCCCGAGGGCCGATATACGCTCAGTGCCCGCTATGTGGGCTTCCACCCGGGAATAGATTCCATCATCCTCCTCGACAGGAGCAGAAGGGTCGATTTCCGCCTTACCCCCGACATCATTCCATTCGATGAAGTTGTGGCCTCCGGAGTACACTCCGAAAGGAATGTGAGCTCTACCGATATGGGGGTTAAGGAGCTTGACGTCAGGACTGTCCGGTTCGTGTCCGTGCTGCTAGGCGAGAGGGATATCCTCAAGACGGTTCAATTGCTGCCGGGCATTAAGTCCGAAGGGGAGGGAAGGACGGGGAACCATGCGCGCGGCGGTGCAACCGACCAAAATCTTGTCCTCTTGGACGAGGCACCGATCTACAACACTTCACATTTGCTCGGGTTCCTCTCGGTGTTCAATTCTGATGCTATCAAGGATGTCAAGGTCATCACCGGAGGCATTCCAGCCGAATACGGCGGGCGTCTGTCTTCGATCCTAGACATCCGCACGATGGAAGGAAATACCAAGGAGTTTGGCGCTTCCGGCGGTATTGGTCTCCTCGCCTCCCACGCCAAGATTGACGGTCCAATCGGCAAGGAAGGGGGATCATTCCTGGTTTCGGCGAGGAGAACCTACGCAGATCTGTTCTTCGGCCTCGCGAAGAATCCCACCATCCGGGCGACTAGCATCTACTTCTACGACCTGAATGGAAAGGTGAACTACCGCCTGGGGGAAGACGATCGGGTCTACTTCTCGGCATACCGGGGGCACGACCACTTCGTCTATCCGGATGTCCTTGGATTTGACTGGGGGAACAACCTTGCCACGCTCCGGTGGAACCATCTCTTCACCGACCAGCTGTTTCTGAATGCCTCGCTGATCTACAGCAACTATGAGTATGAGAACAGTGTGGGATCAGGCTTGAGCCAGTTCACTGTAAGCTCCGGGATCAAGGATGTAAACCTCAAGACAGACTTTCAGCTCTTTCTCTCACCGGAGAATACCGTGAAATTCGGCCTCAATGCAGTGCACCACACCTTCACGCCGGGGATTGCTGTTCCCGGGCCGCTCGCGGATGCGGGCTTCGTTACCTCCATCCCGCCCCGGATCGGCCTGGAAGGCGCGGCCTACCTCTCCCAAGAAACAGACATCGCGGAAGGTCTCAAGGTAAACTACGGTGTAAGGCTCTCGTTCTTCGATCTGGTTGCGCCGGAAGGCGATCTGCGCAAGACCTACGCGAGTCTCGAGCCGCGATTGGCGGTGAATGTCCGGCTGGATGAAACGAGCGCATTGAAGGCTTCATTCACCCGCATGGCTCAGTATCTGCACCTAGTTTCAAATTCCTCGCCCACCAACCCTATCGAGCTCTGGCTTCCCAGCAGCAGCAAGGTGAGCCCGCAGTACGCCGAGCAGGTATCCCTCGGCTACTTCAAGAACCTCGCGGGAGATGAATTTGAGACTTCGCTCGAGATCTACTACAAGGATATGAGAAACCTGCTTGAGCCTAGGAGCGGCGCTGAGTTGATGCTGAATCCCGCAATTGAATCCGACCTGTACGTAGGGAGGGGATGGAGCTACGGTACCGAGCTGCTCCTGAAGAAAAGTGCAGGCAGACTGACCGGCTGGATCGCCTACACGCTCTCCCGGACTCGGGAGCAGTTTCCCCAGATTGACGGCGGCCGTGCATTCCCTGCCCGGCAGGACAGGACACACGACCTCGCCCTGGTTGCCGTGTACGACTGCAGCAGCCGGTGGCGCCTCTCGGCAACTTGGGTCTTTCACACTGGCGATGCAGCGACATTTCCAGCGAGCTACTACATGATCGACGGGAGGGTGATCCCATTTTACGCTGGGCATAACACGTACCGCATGCCCGCGTATCACCGCCTCGACCTCTCCGCCACCTTGTGCTTCAGCGAAAGGTCCAGCCTGAACCTGTCGGTCTACAACGCCTACAACAGGGCAAACGCCTTTGCGATAATCTTCAGGGCCAGCCGGACTGATCCTTCCAAGACGGAGGCCGTCCAGCTTACACTGTTCCCAATTACCCCTTCACTGACGTATAACTTCAGCTTGTAGGGGAGGGTAAGGATGAGCATTGATCGAATCTTGGCCTGCGGCAGGGTACCCGGTCTCTTCCTCTCAGCCGTCGTGCTCTGTTCATGCGAGAAAGTGGTGAACGTCGATCTCGATCAGACCGAACCACAGTTGGTGATCGTGGGGGCCGTGACGGATCAGCTTGCGCCGATGGCGATCGTTCTGACCAGAACGCGGGACTTCTTCAGTTCTCAGTCACCCCAACCCATGGTCTCCAATGCCCTCGTCATCGTCTGGGATGATCTGGGTTGGTCCGATACCCTGAAGGAGAAAAGGGCTGGAACGTACATGTCGGAGGCTGTGCAAGGAGTACCGGGACGGAGCTATTCCCTGAAGGTTGTCGCCGACGGGAAGGAGTACTCCGCAGTGGCATCGATGCCCCCCAAAGTGACCATTGACTCGATCCATGCCGAACCGATAGTGGAGTTCAACGGGCGCAATGGGTACGACATCGACATCGTCTTCAGGGATCCTCCTCAACCAGGCAATTTCTACAGGCTGGAAGTCCACACGAAAGTCTGGCTGGAAGAGTCGTTCAAATGGGGACAGTTCATCCTGGCCGACGACCATCTGGCGAATGGCGGAGTGCTCACGTGCAGGTTCAGGGCAAGCAAGGATGTCCACCCCGGCGATACGCTCACGGTGGCGCTGGCCTCGGTCGACCGTTCGGTGTATGAGTACTTTCGCACACTGAATGATCTCATCGTTTCAGTTGAAAACCCGGTCCCAACGTTCCCCGGCAATCCACTGACCAATGTGACGAACGGGGGGCTTGGGTACTTCGCGGCGTATGCCGTCGATATCAAGAGTATTGTGCTACAATAGGTTTCTGACAAACAACGAGAACCTCATCTCTCATACGAGATCCCCCGCGAGGAACACACGCGATGCTGCATTGCACCTGACTGCCATTGCTTTCATGCTCGTGGCGGTCCGCCGGACGGCAGCGGCTCAGCCGGAAGATCTGACTACCTTTCCTAACCTCGAGATGCTTGAGTCGGGATCAGTCTCCTCACTGTTTCCCGGAGTACTCGGCGACATGGTGGCAATCATAGGGGACTCGATCCACGAATATATTACGGCTACTCGGCTTCGCGCATGCTAGGAGTGCTTACTACAGCGCTTGCCGATGTTCGCTCGCCGTCGGAGGAATCGCTCCCTGCTGCGTACTCGCTATGTCAGAACTATCCGAATCCGTTCAATCCGGTGACCACGATTCGGTACAGTGTTCCCATGCGTTCGCATGTTACGCTTGAGGTTTTCAACACTCTTGGTCAAAGCGTTGCGAGTCTCATCAACGGGGACATTGAGGCCGGTTCTCAGGAGATACGGTTCGACGCGCGAAATCTCCCTTCTGGGATCTTCTTCTACAGGCTTCGGATAGGCAGTTTTGCCCAGACGAAGTCCATGACGGTCCTGAAATGGGGACGAATCAATCTGCGGGCCCTGGTGGCTGATGGGCCGGGGCCCCGATGAGAGGACGCCCTACGCAGCTATTGAGACGAGTCAAGTGCTCATTGGTTCGTTACTGACTGCTCTGCATGTGAGCAATCCCCCAAGTGCGGCGGGCTTTCAACCTATCGTGAGAACGGGACTGCCCAAAACTGAATAGGTTTGAGCGCCCATTTCCAACCTGGCAGGCATTTCATGGTAGGATTTGCTCATATTGAACTGCTCTGCATTCTTCTGTTGCTTTTGACTTCCCGAGTATTAAATTATATGTAATAGGTTCTTGGCAGGATATTCTGCGAGAGATCTGCGCTTGCTTCACTTCTCTTCGAGCTGTTCTTACTTGCATTGCTCCTTATCTAAAGCCCCTTTGATCGGGTCTGTCTGCACAAATTGAATTTGGGAATTCGGGCGAACGGAGTTCGTGATTTTGTTTCCGTTACCTATGTCTGTTCATTGGAGACTATATTCCTCCGAGGTTTCCGCAGGCGATCTGAAATGTGAGTATATAAGTACAGGCGATTGTAAGCAGGGATGGGCGTCCTCCCCTCGCTGTCCCTCAGTATTCCCCTTCTCTTGTGAGTCTTCAGAGCTACGTAGCGGCTTTGACTTTCCTGATATCTCTTCGGGTAGCCGCACATGCGGGCTCGCGGTTTTAGATTTCACAGGAATCCAAACCAAGCCGGTAACAGAACCCGAAGCCAAGCGCCATGACCAAAAACTTGCGCCAATTTCTGCTCGGTCTGCGCAACAGGCATCTCCTGCTGCTGGATATTCTGTTGCTAGCCTTTTCCCCGTGGATTGCGCTTGTTCTCCGAGTCGATTCCTTTGAACAAGCCTCTTTGTACCTGCACTCAGTGGTGGTGTACTCACTTCTCATGGTTGCCTGGAAGCCCCTGGTGCTCTATTTGAGCGGCATTTATCAGCGGTACTGGATTTATGCCAGCACAGATGCCCTATTGATTCTCCTGATCGGGACCGGATCCACGCTTCTGACTGAGGTGCTCCTCGCCCTTCTGGTTATCTTCCCGGCTAATTGGGTCACCCCTCATCTTCCGCGGTCACTTCCTTTGATCAGCGGCGCCATCGGCATGGCCCTGGTGTGTTTGAGCCGTTTGGCTGTTCGACTTGGATATGAGATGAGCAATCGTCGTTCTCATCAAGTTAGAATTCCAATACTCATTGTTGGAGCCGGAGTTGCGGGTTCAATGGCTGCCCGGGAATTGCGTACGAATCCGGATCTGCATTATGAACCGGTCGGTTTCATTGATGACGATCCTAAGAAGGAGGGACTCTTCATTCATGGAATCCCGGTCCTCGGCGCTCTCTCTTGCCTCGAAAGCATAGTAAAAACATATGGCGTGCAGGAGGTCATTATCGCTATGCCACGCGCGCCGGGGTCAGTAGTCAGGGCCGTGGATCATGCATGCATCAAAGCTGGCGTCAAGAGCAAGACTATTCCAGGCATCTTTGAGTTGCTAAACGGGACGGCGAAGGTTTCACAATTTAGGGACATCCAGATTGAGGACCTCCTTCGCCGCGGAGTAGTGCAGACAGACCAGTTGAACATCAGCCGATTCATATCCGGTAAGCGCGTAATGGTGACTGGTGCTGGCGGCTCGATCGGAAGCGAACTCTGTCGCCAGATCATATCCAGTGGCCCTTCGGACCTAGTACTCGTAGGCCATGGAGAAAACTCCATTTTCGAAATTGCGAACCAGCTAAGAAAGAATCCACGAGTGGAGGACGAGGAGACCCGGTTGTATGCGGTCATTGCAGATATCCGCGATGAGGAAAGGATGGAGCGCGTATTCAAACGCCGAGAGCCGCAGGTTATTTTTCACGCCGCCGCACACAAGCATGTCGGGCTCATGGAGGCGAATCTTCAGGATGCAGTCTCAAACAACGTGCTTGGAACAAGATCTCTGGTGGACTTGGCTGTAAAGCACGAAGTTGGTCACTTCGTGATGATCTCCTCCGATAAGGCAGTCAATCCAACTAGCGTGATGGGTGTGACAAAGCGCATCGCCGAGCTAATCGTCCAGGACACTGCTCTGTGCGCTAATAGGGCATTTGTCAGCGTACGCTTTGGCAATGTGCTTGGCTCCCGCGGAAGCGTGCTTCCCATCTTCAAAGCGCAAATCGCATCCGGAGGTCCTGTACTTGTTACTCATCCCCAAGCAACCCGCTACTTCATGACCATACCTGAGGCCGTACAACTAGTCCTTCAGGCTGCAACATTAGGCAAAGGGGGAGAGGTATTCGTGCTGGATATGGGGAAGCCCATCAGGATTCTTGATCTTGCGCGCGATGTGATCCGTTTAAGCGGACTAAAGGATGGGGAGGATATCGAGATCAACTTCACAGGCCTTGCTTGGGGAGAGAAGTTGCATGAAGAACTCTTTTATGAATATGAGGAGCCTGAG